>ENA-OWNT01002223-OWNT01002223.1-seawater-metagenome-genome-assembly--contig:-NODE-2223-length-20887-cov-7.430514_pt1 | contig 20887 bp, 17 predicted proteins | sample MGYA00238136_ERZ651165 | MGnify/ENA primary metagenome ERZ651165 (study PRJEB26861, sample SAMN08777766) | seawater metagenome | isolation source: coastal seawater | place: USA: Florida | collected...
AAAGGAAGGTCTGGAAAAATGGTTTATATCAATTGCACCGTAATGGATTTGGGAAAATTTATTTTTTCCACAGCCCTTAAGCGTTGATAATACTCTTTGTACCGGGAGATCAATGAGTGGAGGTAGAACACTATATACGTGCGGCTTCTCGCGAGAATACTCGTAAAAGTTACCGAGCTGCAGTTGAGCACTACGAGGTCAGTTGGGGCGGCGTTCTTCCAGCGACAGCCGATAATATTGCGTCATATTTGGCCTATTATGCTCCAACACTTTCGATTCGTACACTAAAACAGCGCTTGGCTGCGCTGGCTAGTTGGCATACTGAACAGGGTTTCCCTGATCCAACCAAGGCACCCCACGTCAAAAAAGTACTCAGAGGTATTGCTGAACTCCACCACTGTAGAGAAAAACAGGCCAAACCTCTTCAAATTGAACAGCTCCAGGCAATCGACGGCTGGATTTCTGGGCATTTGTTGAAAAAGGATTCACGTTCAGTCAATGCCCTGAAGTTACTGCGTGATCGGGCGTTGATTCTTTTGGGGTTCTGGCGAGCATTTCGCGGGGATGAGCTTACGCGAATTAGTGTAGAAAATGTCAGTGTTATACCTGGTGTTGGAATTGAAATTTTCATCCCACGAAGCAAAACCGATCGCTTGTCCCATGGAAGATCGTATCGAGCTCCGGCTTTGCACCACTTGTGTCCCGTGACAGCATTCACGGAATGGGTGAGTGCGGCCCAATTAACGAAAGGTCCAGCTTTCCCAGCTATTAACCAGTGGGGACACGTTGCAGAGCAGGCGATTCACCCGGCCAGTGTGATTGCTATCATCAAGGCCTATTGCCACCAGGTGGATCTTCCCGATGCTGATGAATTCAGTAGTCACTCTTTGCGCCGCGGCTTCGCGACTTGGGCAACTGCCAATAACTGGGATACCAAAACGTTGATGGAGTACGTTGGTTGGAAAGATGTCCAATCAGCCATGCGCTATATCGAAGGCGCCGATCCGTTTTCCCAACAACGAATTCAACAAGTGCTGCCTCAAGCTATAGCACAGGCCAAACAAGACCCCGAGCTTCCGAAAGACACAGCATTGGAAATTAGCCTCTGCCTTGAACCTTATAGCAAACATTCTCATGGCACTGGTAAGGCAAGATCTCTGATAGAACGACATTGTTTATTGCCCTGGGCGATGGAAAAGCTTGATGCGGAGGGAACGCGCTATCGCATCACGATAAGTTCTGGTGATTGCGGCGCGTTGGATGAAGCATTGGATGAATTACTCCATCACATGCATCAGATCGCCTCTGATAATCAATGTATGCTGGAGGCCACCATTCGCGACCCGCACACCGACAGAGTGTGGGATTAAAACACTCCCGTCATAGGATGCCGCATCATGAGCAGCCTGCACGAAACCGCCTATCCCAGACTGCGAAGTACCGTTACCGAAAAAGAGCTTAAGGAGTACTACACGCCAACACCTGAAGAACTGAACCTGATTGAATCTGAGAAAAAGCCCATATTGCGTTTCGGGTTCATGCTAAACCTGAAACTGCTCCAACGCCTCGGCTACTTTGTGCCACTGGCGTCTGCACCACCCAGCATAATTGCGCATGTGATGGATCGGATCGGAATCAAACGACCGCTGACACTAAAGCAACTTAAAGATTATGACCGCTCTGGGTCTCGCCCCCGACAACAGCACATTTTAAGAGACTATCTCGGCATTCGATCCTTTGCTTCAGAGGATCAGCCCTGGCTCACCGATGTAGCGGAAAAAGCGGCAGAAACCAAAGAGATGTTGGCGGATATTATCAACGTAATGCTTGAGGAGCTGGTACGAAATCACTATGAATTACCTGGCTTTACCGTTCTTAAGCGGATCGCAAGATCGGCGCGCAATAAAGTTAATGAACACTGCTTTCGTGACATCTCCAGTGATCTTACCAACGACGCCAAACAAAAAATTGATGAGCTGCTGAATCCATCTGACGGTGCCTATGGCGCATGGAACACGCTTAAGCGCGAGCCCAAGAAGCCTGGCAATAAAGAGGTGCGAAGCTATCTTCAGCATGTGCACTGGTTGCAGGTACTGGGTGAGTCACTGCCTGATGTCGATGTACCGGTAGTGAAATATCGTCAATTTGCCATTGAAGCCAGAGCGCTCACTGCGCCCGAAATGGCTCGGCTCAAACCAAACAAGCGCTATGCCCTTGCCGTCATTCTGGTGCGCCAACAGCACAGCAAAGCACTCGATGACGTGGCAAACCTGTATATCAAAATGCTCCGAAGCATGGAATCGACCGCCCAATCGGCGCTGCATCAATACATCCTGGAACACCAAAAGCAAATCGACGCATTGATTACCAAATTCCGCGATGTTTTGGTTGCTTATGATCAGCACCAGGAGCAAACAGAAAAATCGGCTGCACTGGATACGGTACTGGGTGACGAAGCGAGTTCTTTGATTGAACGCTGCAATCAGCATATTGCTTATGCGGGGAATAACTATTACCCCTTCATGCTGAAATCGTATCGCCAAAAGCGCGCGTTGCTATTTAACTGTCTGGATATTTTGGACTTGCAATCCACATCCAGTGATACCAGCACCGCATCACTTCTCATGCTATTAAAAAGTTTGCGCAACAGCCGATCAGAGTTTTTAAGCGAAGAATCCGTCGACCAGGCTATGCCAGAAGCATTTGATTTGAGCTGGCTAACTGAGAAATGGAAAAAGCTGATAGTGAGTAACGAAAGCAGCCAGGACAGCGGGAAGATTTTTCATCGTAAGTATCTTGAATTGTGGCTGCTACTGCATATTAAACAAGAACTTTCCTCTGGGGATTTGTTTATTCCTTTCAGTGCCGAATTCGATGATTATCGAGAACAACTGATTGATGATGAGACATTGGATAATGAATTGCAGGAATACAGTGATCAGGTCGAAATGCCTTTAACTGATGCCCACGAATTCGCTGCGAACCTTAAACAACAGTTGGCCGATCTTGCTAAGGGTGTGGATGAACGTTTTCCTGAAAATCTTCATGCAACCATCAAAGACGGGAAGCTATCCGTCAGCCCAATAAGAAGCGAACAGCCACAAGCAGAACTTAAGAAGCTGGACGAACTGATTACGGAAAATCTTCCGGAAGTAAGCATCATCGACATTTTAACGGATACCGAAAAATGGCTTGGTTTGCATAAGCATTTCGGCCCGTTATCCGGAAATGAGGCGCGCATTGATGATCCGGAGAAGCGATTTATCACCACGCTCTTTTGCTATGGGTGCAATCTCGGGCCGGTTCAAACCGCCAAATCGGTAAAGAATATGAGTCGCAAACAGATTGCTTGGCTCAATCTGCGGCATGCCTCCGAAGACCGCTTAGACCGAGCAATAACGCAGGTCGTCAACGCCTACAACAAATTTGACCTTCCCAAATACTGGGGTACCGGAAAGCACGCCGCAGCGGATGGCACGATATGGGATTTATACGAGCAAAACCTTCTGACGGAATACCATATTCGGTACGGCAGATATGGCGGTATTGGGTACTATCACGTTTCTGATACTTACATTGCCTTATTCAGTCACTTTATTCCATGCGGCGTCTACGAAGCGGTATACATTCTGGACGGACTCATGAGCAACAAATCAAACATCCAACCCGACACCTTGCACGGTGATACACAAGCGCAAAGTTATCCGGTGTTTGGCTTATCACACCTGCTAGGCATCAACCTCATGCCTCGAATTCGCAATATTCAGGATTTATTGCTGTTCAGGCCCGACAATCGCTACCGATACAAAAATATCGAGGCATTGTTTGCCGGTAGTATCGATTTCAAGTTAATTGAACGGCACCTTCGCGACATGCTCCGCGTGGTCATTTCAATTAAGAAAGGCAAAATTACCGCCTCAACTATCTTGCGGCGACTAGGAACCTACAGCCGGAAAAACAAGTTGTATATGGCTTTTAAAGAGCTTGGAAAAGCCGTTAGAACGCTCTTTTTGCTCCGCTATATCGATGAACTTGAACTGCGAAAAACCATCCAGTCAGCAACCAACAAAAGCGAAGAGTTTAATGGTTTCATCAAATGGCTGTTTTTTGGAGGGGAAGGCATCATCGCTGAAAATGTACGCCACGAACAGCGCAAAATCGTTAAGTACAATCAGCTTGTCGCGAATATGGTCATTCTCTACAACGTGGAGAAAATGACCCGAGTCCTCAAGGATCTGGCGGGCGAAGGTGTCGTTATCAGCAAGGATCTTCTGAATGGGCTGTCACCGTATAGAAACTCCAATATCAATCGTTTCGGGGACTACAATCTGGACCTGGAACGAGAGGTACCTCCACTGGACTTTGGTATCAAGATATTAGAGCCAGAAGAACCGTAAAAACGCATATAAAACAATGCATTATCTTATATTTGGCGAATTTTTCCAGAATGACGGCCGACCCTCAACCAGTGCAGAATTGGTGTCAAAATTCTGGTGTACTCGGGCTCGATAGGCTTGATAGCGCTCAATATAGGGGAGGAGTGCATTGGGTACTGAGACGTCACGAACTTTATTGCCTTTACCCAACACTGTAAGCCAGTTATTGCCATCGTCATCTTGCCAGTAATGCTTCCAGGTAGGTTGCCAATTCGGCCGTTCAGACAATTCTGAGATCCGCAGGTATAACGTTTTCAAGCACGCGATAATAAACAGTGTCCTCTCGTGGTCTGCATGAGCATCGGCCGCACACTTCGCGCAGTCCAGCACATATTCCCACTGCAGATCCGATAGTCGCTTCACGTCTTGTTTCGTAGCGCCTTTGATCAAATAGGGCGATTGCTTGCGGATGGCCGGTATGGGATTACCAAACGCATAGCCTTCATCGGTCAGATAGTCGTAGAAACAGGAAAGCGCGGAGTAACCCAGTTTCATCGCCTCGTGGGAGAGCGTATGCCCATGGCGTGGGACTTCGATATCCACGCCTTTGTCCTCAGCTTGCTTGCGGTTCTCCTTGGCAACCTTGCCCGCAAACGGGCGCCACGCCTTATTCTTGAAGTACTGGCCGTCAATCAGTTTGAACCGGTCGTGCACAGCGTTGGCCACCCATGATACAGGCGGGCTGTGTAGAAATTCGAAATAGCGTTCAAGATCGGGACGCTTGAGCTGAATGACGCCTTTGCGCGCAACGGTCCAGGACCACAGTAACAGCCGCTCAACCTCGTTGCGATAGCTGCGGTAAGTCGCTTCGCTTTTCCGGCTGTAGCTTTTGAGGAAAGCCTGGGATTGCAGGTAATCCTCGCGTGCGTCAGGCACCGATACCGCTATACTGGTAAGAAACTCTTTGGCATCCGGATAATCGGCCAGCATGGCGATCCCCGTGGGCAAGCGGGTAAACGCCTTGTGGGCGTCGAATAGCGGAACGGCGGCAAAGCGCTTGGACATACATTATCCCAGTATATTTTCGGCCTGGTTATAAGGGTTATTACTTTGCGTGGAAAACAGTGAACACTTTGCGTGTATCTCCATACGTTAACCTGTTCAGGATTCTACCAGGGTTCAGCCACTATGTCCACTAATTGCGCTTAGTGGACATAGTGAAGGTTTGCTACTCGCAGGTATACTCTCCTGGGTGGACGCCCACAGAATGTGCTTAATTTTTCCACACAAAGTGTTAAGCTTTCACAAAAGGTACTGAATTCGTCGGACAGTAAAATTCTCACCCTTTTTAGCGTAATATCCTCTATCAGCTCTGGTCAAGCAGAAAACCACTCTGCTTAAAAACTCTGCCGAGTGTCCGACGAATTCAGTACATTTTGTGGAGCAGAATATAGTTGATGCTCTACGGCCAAAGGATTAGCCAATTAAGTACTTTCTGTGGAAGCGGCATTTCCTATCTCATTGATTTTCAAAAATCTTTCAAATCATCGACTTTAGTACATTCTGTGGTCGTCCACCTGGACGCCCAGCTAAAATGGTTAATCGCACGTCCATTAAATTTGATTAATGCATGACCAGGATTTGTTTGCATAATTTGATCATTCACATTTACAAGGGTTCCGCTGGGTTCAGAAGACAAACTTCTGTAGGCCAATAACTGGTCCTTCTATAAAGATTTGTTAGTTAAAGAAAGATGTTAGTTGTGAAAACGCGACGTCTGTATGTCGTTTTTGCGTTATCAGGCGTTTTTCTTTGCTTGTCGTACGTGTTGACCTTCAAAATCTATCATCCACTATTTGCATCGCCTGAATACGCTTTTTGACCGTATTGCCAGCACGGTTTTTCATGGCATTAGGCATAAAACTGTGGTCGATAGTTTCGAGGATCTTTTTCTGGTTATTTTTGAGTTTAGTGATGTAGCTTAAGATCGGTTTTTCTTTCAAGCCCAATCGACGTCCCAATTCCAGAAAGTCATAGCCTGTGTAATAGCCATAGTGCGTATACAAGCTGGAGAAGAATTCATCACCCTCCTCGGGATCGTGTAGCAGACCAAGCGCTAAATAACCCACGCCGCTATTTTCGGTTTCACCGTTTTTAAAGGCATCACAAAATAAACTATCGTAGTTGGGCGTGAGCTTGTCGTAATAGGGGCTGGTATTGCCAGCGAGCCGTTGTACGCTAATGTTCTTGAGGTGAAAATCGTCATCGCCCATGATATAGGCGAGAATAACCCTACGAACAAAATCCAGAACCACAGCTTGTTTTCCGTTAGTCACTTCGTTAATCAGCTTGCCTGCTTCTTCGTAGGTTTTGCTGTATTTGTCTGTGCTGTATAGGTCAAAACATTGCACCAAGTCTTCTTGATTGAGTTTATTGCCGTTTTTTAGGCGGTCGAAGCGTTTGGTAAGGTAGGACAGTTCGCCATCTTTAAAAGTCACCAAACAGCATTGTGCGGTGTCTATACCCATCAGCTGACTTACCACCATGGCAGCGTGCTCATTTTCGGCCGCATTGGGATAGGCTTCGGGGCTAGGCTTCAAGATGTACTCCCCGCCCTCAGCGGTCGCGACTAACCGGTGCTTATCATCCTCTTTAAGAGAGAGCTTTTGTTGCACGCCGGAGATAGACATACCTTTGACATATCGGCGGCTTTCTTGGAAAAGTTCTGAGCGAGTGAATGATAGGCTAGGGACTACCTTGGTGCTACCAAAAAACTTTTTGAACTCGACACTATGGTAGCCCGCTTTTTGAGTGCTGCCGGTCAATTTTTTAAGGCTGATTTTGCAGTATTCGGTCGTCACTTTTTTTGCCCCGCTAGTCTTCCAGAGGCTCTACGGTTACGGCGCCTATTAAATCGCGTCCATTGGCGAGAAGGAGTCCAAAGCGGTCGCTCTCATCAATTTTTTGCTCTTGTGATTGGAGCTTTCGTAGCCAGCCTTCGGATACCAGGTTTTCAAAAAATCCCGGTAAGTGGTCGCTGGTGTAGGGGGCTTCTTGTAATGGCATTCGATAGCTAATCGGGATTCCACCGGCAAGGTAGTCTGCATCGTAAGTGAACTGAAATCCGTTGTCTGTTTCGGTGAGTATGCCTGCTAGCTGCTTGTTATAATAAACCCGTGCCGATCGCTCCATGCTGCCTCCTAGACTCTTGCCCCTTTTTAATAAGTGCATTGGGTTGGCGTTACCCTATCCATAGTTTCATACCCAAGGCGCGGCAAACGCTGTCCAGGCTGTCTAAACGAACGCTCGGGTGCCCTTGCTCGATCTTGTTGAGGGTTGCATAGGCAACCCCAGACAAATCGCAAAGGTCTGTTTGGGTTAGCTTCTGTTTCTTGCGCTCTACCCGGATACGCTCCCCCGCCTCATAGATTGGGGAGAAGTTCTCGGCATGTCGCGCTAAAGAGACCTCTTTCTTTAATTGCTGGTAGCGGTTAGCTATCTCATTTAGCAGTTCGTCAATATTTGCAGATTTTGGGTCAATCATTTATATATTAAACTATATTAGCATATTGTTAAATATCACATATATCCACTATAACACTTAATAGTCAATATAATATATAGTTTTCTATATGTATTTTAGTATATTTACTGAAAATATACTTTGTAAAGCCTAAATCAACACAATTAATTCACTATAACACATAAATAGCAGATTTTTACGTAAATTATATGTATTAATAAGCTAATTTAGGTTTTTATTGGGACACCAACAATATAAGGATCAACCCGTTAATCCCTCTTGCCCTGCTCAAATAATCCGTTGAAATGCCATTATTACGGATTATATATGAGCCCTATTTCGAGGTGAGATTATGCCCAAATCTGGCCAGGCCCGCGTCCCGCCCAACACCGGAACAACAGGATCACCTGTTTGACATGATCCAACAGCATCGCCACCCCGAGAAAAACACGGCGATCATGCAGATCAGTTTCAAACTCGGCCTGCGTGCCCAGGAGATCGCCCTGCTGCAGGTGAAAGAGATCGCTCACCTGAACAGCACCGGTACGGATTTCACGTTGCTGGAGGTGATGAGCTTACCGGCGGCCTACGCCAAAGGCGCCGATGCCATGCAGCGCTTCAAAAGCCAGTACCAGCGCAAGACCATCAGCTTTGATGTGGACAGTTTTGACCATCTGGTGCGTCAGATCGAGGCGTTGGCTAGAGCCGGAGCCGAGATCGATCCGAAAAATTTCTACCCCTCGGTGAAAAAACACAAAGGCAAAGCACGCGATCTGCCCATGGTAGATGCCGCACTGCGCGAAGCGCTGATTGACTACCTGCGGCTCCGCATCGAGAAAGCCGGCCAACTGAAGCCCTCCTCGCCACTGTTTATTACGCAGAAAGGCGGCCCCTATTCGCCCAACACCTTACAGGAGCACATGGCGTTGATGCTGCGCGATTGGACCGGCATCGAAAAAGCCAGCTCACACAGCGGTCGACGTTCGCTCATTACCAATGTGATTCAAAAACAGAAAAAGTCGGTCAAGGTTGCCCAAAAAATTGCCGGGCATGTGAATCCGTCCACGACCTTGATTTACGAAGAGCCCCCCGAAGAAATGATTGAGGAGGCTCTAAATAACTTATAACGATAGGATTAAATTGTTGAGACATCAATCTTTGGATCAAGGTTCGTTCCAATAATGCTAAGCGTTATATGATGCCTGTCATAGCGTAACTCAATGCGATCCCCTTTTCTGTCGAGACGCTCGTTTTGTCGATCACCCCAATCGGCTTGCGCTGGTCCAGCTAAGACCGCGTTCAGGAGAACGCTGATAAGCATGGATGTTTTCTTTGTGATTTCCCTGAGCTGTGGTTGCTTTCAGTAATTAAAACGCCGTAAGGGGACATTGGTTGACAGGATTTTGAATTTTTTAACGGCTATAATCACTCCTTTTTACCAATAGTCCGATTCCATGACCAAGCTTTCGATTCTCGATCTTTCTCCCATCACGGAAGGTTCCACTGCCGCGACAGCGCTCGCCAACTCGCTCGATCTCGCCCGTCACGCCGAAAGCCTCGGCTACCACCGTTATTGGGTGGCTGAGCATCACAATATGCCGGGTATCGCCAGCGCCGCCACGGCGGTGGTTATTGGCCATATCGCCGCGGGTACCGAGATCATACGGGTGGGGGCCGGCGGGATAATGCTGCCTAACCACGCGCCGTTGGTGGTGGCTGAACAGTTTGGCACTCTTGAGGCTCTGCACCCCGGGCGTATCGACTTGGGCTTGGGCCGGGCACCAGGCACCGACGGTATTACTTCACAAGCCCTGCGTCGCACCCTGCACAGTGACCCCAATCAGTTTCCTCGGGATGTAGCGGAGTTGCGCGGCTACCTGCAAGCCCCCCAGGCAGGCCAGCAAGTGAAAGCCGTACCCGGTCAAGGGACTGAGGTGCCACTGTATATTCTAGGTTCCAGTTTGTTTGGCGCACAGGTGGCCGCCCACTTTGGGCTGCCGTTTGCATTTGCCTCACACTTTGCATCGGGCGATTTAATGCCAGCGATCGAGATCTATCGGCAGCAGTTTACGCCCTCTGCACAGTTATCCGAGCCCTACGTGATCCTGGGCTACCAGTTGTGCGCCGCCGATACAGAAGAAGAGGCCAGCTTGTTGCACACCTCCGCCCTGCAGTCCTTTCTCAACCTGAGGAGCGGTAAACCCGGCCCGCTACCGCCGCCCCGGGCGGGATATCAGGCATCCCTGGCCCAACAGGAGCGCGCCATTCTCAGCCAGATCACCCAATGTTCAGCGGTAGGCGACCGAGCGCAGGTGGGTGAGGCCATTACGTTGTTTGCCGAACGCACTGGCGCCGACGAACTGATTATGACCGCCAATATCTTCGACCATACCGCGCGTATGCATGCCTATACCCTGGCCATGGAGGCTTGCTTTCCCTGAGAGACTCGCACACGAGTATGCTCCATATCGCCCTGCACTTTATTTGAGTTGAGCCCTCCTGATCAACATTCAACCTAAATTACCTGGGGTATTTCAAAAGTTCGGTCGTCTAACTGACCTTGCTGAGTCGTCAACTTGCGCACATGATATCGTCCAATCGTCCACAGAACGACGGCAATCCAAGCAGCAGGCCTGGGGCTTTATGGGTCTGGTTAAAAAGTGGTCGAGAGTCGGGATGTATTAGAGGCCAAAGGGCGACAAAACCCTCCCCATTATAAGGAACCCCATTACGGCCAACTATAATATCGAGGAGGAAACCGTTGTTGACGACCCATGCCTAAAAATTCACAATATTGAAGCGCTATAACGGAAAAACACGTTTACTTTACCAGTGCCAAATCAGAAACTATCGCTGAGGAGATAATAAATGCCAGTCATCCCATTTGCTCGAATCGCAGCCCTGTCCACAGTACTCTTCAGCGTTATAAGCCAAGCTGATTGCAACCGCCCGACTTCTCCTGTTTTGCCGGATGGGAGTCAGGCCACCAAAGAAGAGATGATCAAGGGACAAAAAGCCGTAAAAACCTATATGGCGGGCACCAATCAGTATCTGGAATGCCTGAACAAACAAGAGCAGGAAAACGCGGAAACTGACACAGATGAAATCAAGGCATCACGCGTGCAAGCCTACAACGCGGCTGTTGCTGATATGGAGCAAATTGCCGCCTCTTTCAACGGCGAAATTAAAAGGTGGAAGGCACAGAGTGACAAGTAATTTTTCATAGAATTTGAAAAATACTCCTACCCCTTATTTCAGCCAAAGCCTCTGTCAGCAGCGGCGTTAAATTAATTTGACTGGTGATATGGGTTTTCGAAATGTGGGTGGCGATCTTACCTACCTCAAATTAATACAAACCTTGCTTATTTTTTCCAACCTTTCAGGGCGCCCCAGTTCAGGTCGTAAGCAGTGCTGGGGCCTACCCCGGTACAATGAAGCATTCCCAGTCCCACGAGATTTTTGAGATCATTGGCCGCAGTTTTATTGCTACAGCCCGTAATGCTACAGTACTTCTTATTTCGCATACCGCCTTTGTATCCACCTGGTCCAGCCTCCAAAAGTTTTTTGGCTACCTTTACCTGCCGATCGTTCAAACCCTTATCGGTATACTTCGCCCAGAAGTCAGCAATCTTCAAAGTGTGGTCGATTGTTTCAAACGTTCTTTTTACAGCCCGATCAATAAACTCGATGTATTTCAATATCCAACTTGTGATCTCCAAGGTGCAATATAAAAGACTTTCGCTTCCTTTGCGTCTGTAATTTCAGCAGCACACTCCCTGTAGAGGTGCGGCAATTTACACCTTCATCGATGAGCGTCATTCACTATTTCACTCTACCGTGATTATTGAGACTGACGCCTTAACGCTCTTAGCTTTGACAGCCCTACAAAACGCAGGTCTAATAGGGCCTCGTCTCCGGTTAAGGTTATCAAAAGCAATTTTGGCATTGACTGTATCGCGAGGCATTTCTATAACACCAATCGATATTGGTACACCTTATCAAGAGATTAATATGGCAGGTCAAAAAACAACCGGCACGGTAAAGTGGTTCAACGATGACAAAGGATTCGGCTTTATAGAACGCGAAGGCGGATCAGACGTGTTCGTACATTTTCGAGCAATCGTTGGCGAGGGTCGTAAAACATTGTATGAGGGCCAGCGAGTTTCTTTCGAGGTCACTCAAGGCCAGAAAGGCCCACAAGCGGAAAATGTGACACCTGAATAAGGTAGGTCTACAACCGTCCTTAGTGAGTGGTCCATTTGAAAGGGTTAGCAGATTAACAGCTGCTAACCCTTTTTATTGGTGCATCCACAATACTACCCAGCCGAAAACCACCCTTCCCTGGGGTTAACATCCACAATTTACCCCTCGTTTTCATCCCGAAGGCTGGGCAACTCAGCCACCCAGCCTGCCGCCACCAAGGCACTGATGCACACGAGAACACGTCATGAGCTTTAAAGGGGTTTGGCCATCATCCCTTGAATATGTTCAGCAGTGCATATGAACGGATGCGGCCGTGCCTCTGATTGGATCGGCACTGCTAGGTTTTAGCGATAGGGATTGGGCAGGCTATCTGGCCTAGCACCAACAGCCCCGGACAGAGCAAACGCGATTACCATCGCCACTCTTGGACGGCTTGTGGGTAACCGCACTTTCTGGCAGAGTTGGTGACCAATCCCCGCGCGAGCCACAGCATCGTTTTAACCGAGCCAGAGAAGTTTCCATGCCGCAGATGACCGTCGATGAGCTCAATCTCTTCCTTGATGACCACTTCCCACAGGCCGATCACTATGGCGATGTGGTCAGCGTCAGTGACAAAACAGCCGTATTGCGCATGGACGTCAACGACGTTCACCTGCGCCCGGGTGGCACCGTCTCCGGTCCGACCTTGATGGCGATGGCCGACCTCGCCATGTATGTGGTGGTCCTCGCCCAGACAGGTCCGGTGGCCCTGGCGGTGACCACCAGCCTCAATATCAATTTTTTGCGCAAGCCCGCGGCGGCCAGAGCTGTGATTGCAGAGGCATCGCTCCTCAAACTGGGCAAACGCCTCGCAGTGGGAGAGATCAGCCTCTATTCCGAGGGAGAGGAGGAGCCCGTAGCCCATGTGACTTGTACCTATTCGATTCCTCCCCGCTAGCCTATTTCTTGACACAGGCTCAGTCGGGCAGGAGAAAAAATAAGCGGTCAGCGACAGACTCTCTTCGATGCGTTTCATGTTGGTTGTATAAACGCCTGATCAAAGCGAACCGGTTTGATGTCAGCGCCAGCTTTGCGATGAAGAATATGAAGTACACGACGGAGTTGCCGTTGAGTTATATCGATTAAGTGGCTAAACCACGCCGTCTGCCTCGCGGACCCGTTCCTGCCGTTCTTGCTCTTCGGCCAGTGCGGCTTTGATTTCCGCCAATACGGCATCAACATCCGCCGCTTCCGCGTCCTCTTCATAGTGACCGGTTAATTGCAGGTCCGGGTGCAGTTCACCCGCTTCGTAGAGTGACCAGATTTCCCGCGCGTATTGGGTGTCGAGCAGATCCGGAGCGAACTGGGCATAGTAGTTGGTCATGTTATCGACATCACGCGTCAGCATGGCTTCGGCATTGTTATTGGCCGCGGCATCTACCGCCTGGGGCAGGTCGATAATCACGGGGCCATAATCGTCCACCAGCACGTTAAATTCCGACAGGTCGCCATGCACGATTCCGGCGCCAAGCATACGCATCACGTAGTGCATTACCAGGGCGTGGTCTTCTCGGGCCTGTTCGGCGGACATGGCCACGTCATTGAGACGCGGTGCCACGTCGCCGTCGTCATCAGTGACCAATTCCATTAGCAGCACCCCATCAAAACAGCCGTAGGGCTGGGGTACCCGAACGCCTGACGCCGCCAGGCGATAGAGTGCATCCATTTCGGCGTTCTGCCAGACTTCTTCTTGTTGTCTGCGGCCAAATTTGGTGCCTTTCTCCATGGCGCGGGCGCGACGGCTGTTGCGGACCTTGCGACCTTCCTGGTACTGGGCGGCTTTTTTAAAGCTGCGTTTGGCGGCTTCCTTGTAGACTTTGGCGCAGCGGATCTCGCTGCCACAGCGGACTACATAGACAGTCGCCTCTTTGCCGCTCATCAGTTGACTGATCACTTCATCGACGAGGCCGTCTTCCACCAGGGGTTGTATGCGTTTAGGGGTTTTCATGGAGGTCGCAATAGCGGGAGCTGCAGGGGTCCGTGGGCACCAATATCGATGACTTAGTGATTGGGGTGGCCATAGTAAGCGCAATTGAGGCGCGGAACAATGGGAATACCTGTTACAAATGTAACATTTTGGCTGTTTTTACGCCCCTTCAAGGCTTGGGGTTTGTTGATTTTCCCCGAAAAGTCTAATAAACCGCCATAACCCCAATACCCCAAGGCCTCCGGCATACTAATTGATGGTTGTTCAACTCGTGAAATATTAGCGATGCTGTACAAATTTTGTACCAAACAGCACCTTTGGCAGTGTAATCGGGGGGGAATTTAGGCGGGTAGTGGACTTTTTGGGGGGGAATCAACAACACCCCAGTCTCCACAATGCCTTGGCCGAGTTGAGGCTTTTACTGGGTTAAGAGCTCCGTGTGGGGCGCATTGATAGTTGTCGGCGTGATACACTGCGACATGCGGCCAATGAGATGGAGAAGTTCGCATTGCCTGACGATTCTAATCTACTCCCGGAGCCAGCAAGGAAATAGCCTAAGTGGCTGAGTCTTGATCTCCCGGTTCCGTGCATCGAATACCTGCGGGGCTTGAACAGTGCGGTTTGGGGCAGATCAGCTTGTCTGCGTCGTCCCCACCCCATAGTTTCGAAGAACAACACGCAATATAGGCGCAATAATTTCGCGTATTGTGTCACTATTTTCACCATATTATCGACAGGGTCTCGAATGACTGAAAACACCCAGCAGCAGTCTCGTATTAAAGAGCTGATCGTACGTGGCAAGGAGCAAGGCTACCTGACCTACGCTGAGGTTAACGACCACCTCCCCCAGGACATCTCTGATCCCGATCAGGTCGAAGACATCATCCAGATGATCAACGATATGGGCATCAAGGTTTACGAAAAGGCCCCTGAGGCTGACGACATCTTGATGAGCGACAACGATGCCTCTGCCGATGAAATCGCTGCCGCCGAAGCCGCCGCCGCGCTCGCTGCGGTCGAAACCGAAGCCGGTCGCACCACCGACCCCGTGCGCATGTACATGCGTGAGATGGGCACGGTGGAACTGCTGACCCGAGAGGGCGAAATCGCCATTGCCAAGCGCATCGAAGAAGGGGTCCGCGAACTGATGCACGCGCTCGCCCACTGGCCGGGTACCGTGCAGCAGGTCCTGCATGAATACGAGCGGGTTGAAAGAGAAGAGCGCCCTCTGGCCGACGTGATTATCGGCTGGCTGGATCCCACCGAGACGGTTCCCTCTCCCGCGGCCGCAAAAGCTTCCGAGGATGACCCCACCAGCAAAGGCGAGGATGACGATGAAGAAGCCAATACCGGCGTAGATCCGGAAGAGGCCCGCGAACGCTTTGCCGCCCTCAAGGTGCAACACGAGAAAGCCGAACAGGCCATCGCTCAGCACGGCCGCGACAGCAAACAGGCCGTCAAGGAGCTACAGGCCCTGGGCGAGCTGTTCCAATTCTTCAAGCTGCCTGCTCGCCAGTTCGACCCGCTCTACCAACAGGCCCGCGGCATGTTGGAACGCCTTCGCGCTGACGAACGCCATATCATGACCCTGTGTGTGCGCCGTGCAGGTATGCCCCGCAAGATTTTTATCAAAGCGTTTCCCGGCAACGAAATCAACGAGAACTGGATCACTGAATTCATCCAGGAAAAGCGTGACTACGCCGACGCTCTCAAAGGCGTCGAGATGGACATTCGGCGTGCGCAGCGCAAATTGCAGCAGATCGAAGTACAGTCCGGCCTGGCGCTGAAGAGCGTGAAAGATATTAACCGTCGCATGTCCATTGGCGAAGCCCGCGCTCGTCGCGCCAAGAAAGAGATGGTGGAAGCCAACCTGCGCTTGGTGATTTCCATTGCCAAAAAGTACACCAACCGCGGCCTGATGTTCCTCGACCTGATTCAGGAAGGCAATATCGGTCTGTTGAAAGCCGTGGACAAGTATGAATATCGTCGCGGTTTTAAGTTCTCCACCTACGCTACCTGGTGGATTCGCCAGGCCATTACCCGCTCCGTCGCCGACCAGGCGCGCACTATCCGTGTTCCGGTGCACATGATTGAGGTCATTAACAAGCTCAATCGCGTCTCCCGTCAAATGCTGCAGGAAATGGGCCGCGAACCCACGCCGGAAGAGCTGGCAGAGCGCATGGAGATGCCGGAAGACAAGGTGCGCAAGGCGCTGAAAATCGCCAAGGAGCCGATTTCCATGGAATCCCCCATTGGCGAAGACGGAGATGCGCAGCTGGGCGATATGATTGAGGACACCACCAGCACCTCCCCGATTGACTCTGCCACGGGGGAAGGCCTAAGCGAGTCCGCCCGTGAAGCCCTTTCCGCTCTCACCGCCCGTGAAGCCAAAATCCTGCGCATGCGTTTTGGCATCGACATGAACACGGACCACACGCTTGAGGAGGTGGGTAATCAGATGAATGTCACCCGTGAACGAATTCGCCAGATCGAAGCCAAGGCCTTGCGTAAGCTGCGCCACCCCAAATATTCCGATCACCTGCGCAGCTTTTTAGACGACTAGTGATACGCGTACGCCGGGTGGGCTTTTGTCGGTTAAGGTCGCGGTGCCGCCCTGAGCCTTCAGATATTCCAGAACCCGCTCCGAAAGCTCATCGCGCTTCTCACCGCCAGGGGGAGTCAACGTCAAATCGATTTTACGGTCACTGCGAACGTCCTTGATATGACCTGGCAGACGTTTACCGGACGGCAAGGGTTGAAACACATCTCCTTTAAATAGCAACCCCAGGTGAGTATTGTTGATCATTGAGCTAGTTCGTTCTGTCGTTTCGAGGGCTTCAATAACTGCGTCTTCGACATTATCGAAGCGATCCTGAAGTGGCAAAGACCGGAAAAAGCTCTTCAGCATCTCCGCAGTAACCTCCCGCTCCTGATTAAGACCGGCGAACATGCCTTCGAAGGCCTCGAGATACTTTTTATGTGGTACACCTTTCTCCCTTTTCCGAAGGATCATCAGAACACCAGTCTGCTGGTTATTCTATATTTATGGGTAACAAGCCGATAAGCTATATCCATCTGGCTTATTCAGAGGGCCAAATATAGCCACTATTCGGCCCACGGGATAGAACTCATCAACAACCAGGGCGCCCCATTGTTGTAAAATGCGCCCCACTACTTAAAAAGCCAAGGATTAGCGCCATGCCCCTCAACAACGAAACCCGCATTATGGCCATCTTCTGCGATTTCGAGAACGTCGCCCTGGGCGCGCGCGACGCCCACTACGACAAACTGGATATGGGCAAGGTGCTGGAGAAGCTGCTACTTAAGGGCAATATCGTACTTAAGAAGGCTTATTGCGACTGGGCCCGCTACAAGGAGTTCAAGGCGTCGATGCACGAAGCCTCCTTCGAGCTGATCGAGATCCCCCATGTGCGCCAGTCGGGAAAAAACTCCGCCGATATCCGCATGGTGGTGGACGCCCTGGACCTCTGCTACACCAAGGAACACGTGGACACCTTTGTGATTATCAGCGGCGATTCCGACTTCTCGCCCCTGGTGAGTAAGCTGCGCGAGAACAACAAAATGGTGATCGGCGTGGGCGTAAAAAGCTCCACCTCAGACCTGTTGATCGCCAATTGCGACGAGTTTATCTACTACGACGACCTGGTCAAACGCCAGCGCCCAAAGCGCAAGACGACCGCCGGCAAGGACATGACCAAGGGCGCCCGCGGTAAGGGCAAAGCCGACAAGGGGACCGAGGAAAAGGACGAGGAGCGCAAGGAGGAGGCCTGGGATCTGATCGTGGAGACCTACGAGGCGCTGCTGGAGGAGCGTGGCGAGGGCGACAAGATCTGGGGATCCATGATCAAGCAGGCCCTGAAGCGCCGCAAGCCCGGCTTTAGCGAATCCTACTACGGCTTCCGCTCCTTTGGCGAACTGCTGTCCGAGGCCGCAGCGGCCGGAATTATCGAAGTGGAGAGCGACGAAAAGTCCGGCGGTTTTATTATCAAGGGCTGCAGCGCCCACTGAAACTGATCATGAGTTACTCGATCCATGATGAATTATGGAGTAGTTCAAAACAGGGGGGTTTTGGGTTCCAATTGCCGAGTTTTTACCCACCACTGCTCAGTCTGCGCCAGTGTCTGCGGAATTTGAAAAAAGGCGAGGCTTAGGCGCGTTCAAAGCGCTCGAACAACTGCTTCTCTCTGAACGCCTCGACGAGTGGTTCAAACAAGGGCGCCAGGCGCTGGAGTCCGCCGCTCACGGTCCCCAGAGACAGAGGACAGCCGAGGTGGGCCCAATCGCTCAAGAGACGATGGGTCGCCTGGGCATTGAGGTATTTGTCGAGCAGGATCTCGACCCACACGGACACGCCGAGGTTGTTGCGCTTTCAGCTCGATATAGTCGAGCCTGCTCAGCACCACCGCTTCCCCCGCAAAGGGCAGGTCTTCCTCCTGCTCGGCAAGGGGTAGAGAAACGGCGGTGAGGGCTGAGTCATCCATGACTGACGTTATACCGGAAACAGCTGTCGTGTGCCCCGTACTTTTTACGATTTGGCCTAAAAAGGCCTATGGGGAGGCCGAATATTTACGTTTCTCGGAATCTAGATCCGCTTTTGTAGGAATACCCTGTCACTGGTGACATCTTTATATCTCCACTCTTTTTATTAGCCTACCCCATAAGGGTATATGATATTTTCAGCGAACCGTTATTGTGAGTCATCAGTTTTAGGTGGTAATCAATAATGGGTGACTTTGCATTCTCGCAATTCTTGGGGCTGCTGGGATTGATATTTGACTCTGGATCGGCTCAATTTAAAAAAAGGTACCAAATTTTCTCCGCGATGGGTGTAGGGGCACTGTTTATTGCAGCGCATTTTTATGTGCTTGAGCAATATACAGCGGCGGCCATGTTTGGTATAGCGGCCGCTAGACACTTTATCGCTATTCGCTTTCGCTCTCGGTATCTTTACATGTGTTTTGTATTGTGTGCATTGGGTTTTGTGGTTCTAACCTATAGCAGTTACTTAAGTCTAGTGAGCGGGCTTGCCAATATATTAATGGTCTCTGGCTCATTCTCAAACACACAAAAAAATATGCGCTTGCTGCTAATGGCAGGTGCCTTTGTATGGCTTATCAATAACGTCATTATCTTTAGCCCAGTAGCTATCTTGTTAGAGGTGGTGTTTATAGTGAGTGGTAGTATTGGCTACTATCGCTATGTTTATAAGTCTCAAAAACTGGGTTGTGTAGGTTAACTGTCTTTGAGTAGTGGTCTTCATCTTTAGCGTCCCCTTCTGGAACCAAGGGTGCAGACGCGATGCAACGCCCTTAAAAAGTTTCTATCAGCGTAAAACCATCGGTTTTGACGTCGACAGCTGTGACCAGCTGGTGCGCGAGATTGAAGCTTTGGCCAAAGCCAGAGCCAAGATAGACCCGAAAACCTTTATCCGCCGCTGAAGAAACACCGCAGCAAATCGCGCGATCTACCCATGGTGGTTACGGATTTACGCCAGGCGCTGATCGCGTACCTGCGTCTGCGCCTGACAAAGGATGGCTCCTTAAAACCCTTCTCGCCGCTGTTTGCGACCCCAAAAGGCGGCCCCTACTCCCCCAATACTATGCAGGAGAACATAGCACTGATGCTGCGCGTTTGGGCCGGCACCAAAAAAACCCAGCTCACACAGTGTGCCGACGCTCGTTCATTACCAATGTGATTCACAAATAGAAAAAATCGGTCACGTTCGCCGAAACACGCACCAAAAAATTACTGGGCATGTCAATCCGTCGACAACACTGATTTACGAAGAGCCTCCCGAAGAAATGATTGAGGAGGCACTAGATAACTTGTAACGATATGGTTAAATTGCTGAGACATCAGTCTTTGGGCCAAGGTTCGTTCCGATAATAATAATCGGAATGTTAATGTGGCCTCTCTGGAGCTGGCACGCACAAACAGTCAGATTCAATTAACATAATACAGATTCTGCGTACTACAATGGCGGAAAATGTATCTTATGTTAAATGCCATTCTAACTCCATACGACCATTAGGCCTGGTCCTCTAATTTAGCAAATACTGCCGTAGCGGCTGCGCGCGCTAATATTATTCCGTCCTGCAGGCGCTGCCAGACGAGTATTTTGCGGCAAAAACACCGCCTTGTTAAACAATTATTGGGGAGGCGGTTCAACTTGACCACTCAAAACTGAAGTGGCAAATAATAGAATGAAAAAACCCTTAATAAGTTTGCCGGATGTTGTGAACTCACCGCCTGATTTAAGCATTATATAGAACCACAGTACGGACATACATGACGCACTTTTGGCGTGATTACGTCGAAACCATTCGGTTCTCTTGAACTTCGGAGATTAGATCGAACGTCTTCTTCACTGCATTTCTTACAAATTAACCCATTTGCCATTATTTTCCCTCATTTTTAGCTCCGGTAGCTATGGCCACCGAAACGTAGCTTATGTTGTCAAGGCTGCGCAGCTTTTTTGTGCGGCCGGTGTTGCCTACCCTAGTTATAAACTCTGAAGCAATATGCCACCATAAATGTACCGATAATATCGACCCCTATAAAATATAAGATGAATGTTCGTGGCCACTACTGTCCGGTTAAAAAATCTTAAAAACTGAAATTCTTTATTAATTTCAATGAGTTACGTAATAAAAAGGGTGTTCCCGATTTGAACGTAAATACGGCAAAATATCCTCCTTATCGACCTTTGGTGCCGAGAGGGCTGGATGAATACTGGAAAGACGCTGTTCGCGCAGATCATGGATTATCTCCCGTGGAAAACGTTTCATCGGATCGTGG
>ENA-OWNT01002224-OWNT01002224.1-seawater-metagenome-genome-assembly--contig:-NODE-2224-length-20882-cov-4.171786_pt1 | contig 20882 bp, 24 predicted proteins | sample MGYA00238136_ERZ651165 | MGnify/ENA primary metagenome ERZ651165 (study PRJEB26861, sample SAMN08777766) | seawater metagenome | isolation source: coastal seawater | place: USA: Florida | collected...
ACCATGTGTTCGTTGTGAGTCCTGCCTTTCTGACGCTGGTTGCTGCTTTCTTCTGTCGTTCGTGTGCTGGACTCCGTGTTGCGGATGCTGTTTCTGGTGCAGATCGCACTGTCGCGTTCGTCGTCGTTGTCGGTAGGGAAGAGTCCGAGGGCGATTGTTGTTGGAGTTGGGTGCCGTGGATGCATGCGAAGGATTGGTTCCTGCACACGTGTGCGACACTCAGAAGACAGCGCCCGTCGCCTCCAAATCAGCAGCAAACATGTGACGGGCGTCTGAAGTGGTGGGAGGTAGTCACAACAGCTCGCGAAAAGAATGCGGGGACATTGTTGATCACCACGGAAAACATTGTGAAAGTTAAATTTGTTGAATTTTTGTCCAGTTTGTTATCACAATAAAATGCACCTCTACTACTCCATTGGGCCGGATGGCAAACGCCGGTACACTCTCAAGAAAGTGACTGACGAAGGCAAGACCACGGTGTCCGCCCACCCAGGTTCGTGTCAGCACCAGCTGCGCCCCATGTTTTTGGTTCCATATACGTGCATCTTTTGTTGCATTGCCGCTCATTTTCTCCTGTGTTTCCCTATTCTGCAGCTCGCTTCTCGCCAGATGACAAGTTTTCTCGCCATAGAATTACCCTGAAGAAACGCTTCGGACTCCTTCTTACGTCTCAGCCACGTGCACCTTTGTAAAGTAGGCTGCTCTGTGACCGCGTCTGCTCCAGTGCTCCGCCACACGAGGATGGGGCAGTAATTCTATGCTGTATTCACTAATCTAATTTATCGTTTTCCATTTGTATGAGAGCCAGTTCTGACGCCCAATTTAGGCGAGATACCCCTACATGTACCACCTCTTGTATTTCCGCTCAATAATTCTCACTGCGCCGCTGTACCCGTTCTGCACTTCGTCGACGTTTGCAGGTGCTCCCTGTCCAGCATAAACGCCTTCTTTGACTTGGTATCCGTCACCCAACGCCGCAAGAGGGGGCTCGCTGCCTTTTACGCCGAAGCTTCCAGGCCTTGTGCCTCGTCCACCTATCACGCGAACTGTATGGGCAGAGTCTTCCGCGAAGCTGGAACCTGCGCCTCCACCTCCGTATGTACCGTTAGTGAAGCCTCCCCCACCTCCTCCATAATAGCCGCCACCACCGCCACCGCCGAATTCTGGACTTCCACAGCCACCTTGGAAGTAGTCTCCGGCGGCGCCGAAACGCTCGTCTTCGTCACCTTCTCCGCCAGCACCTCCAGCAGCGAATTCCGTGTTACCGGCCTTTCCACGGCGGAAGTCCTTCTTCATTGAAGTGTCGTCCTCTCCTGCTCCATCATGACTACCCGCGCCTCCGCCGCCACCAGCTACAACCAAAATTTCGTCTCCAAAAGGACCCTTGCGTTGGATGCAGCTGTATCCACCACCACCCCCGCAAGAAACAAACGCATTAGCACTGTGACCATCGCCTCCTCCAGGATATCCACCAGGTGAAACGCCAACTCGTACGTTTCTCTCGTCTTCTGAAATCGTCTCAACATGTCCGTACCCGCCGGCCTATGAGCACACATGAAAGAAGAAGTGAGCGAGTTAACCGACACCGTGCGACCAGCACAGAATACGCCCAAACCTGTCCACCGGAGCCAACCGTAATGTATAGAGTTTCCCCTGGATGCACTGGGATGATCGCCTCAATGAAAGAGCCTCCCCCGCCGCAACCGGCGCTCATGCGAAGCAAATGCCCAGAAGCGCCACCTGCACCCCAGAGCTGCACTTTCAACTCTTTGGTTTTCTTCGGCACTTTGAAAATGTGGCCATCTCCAGCCTCCGTAAACACGTGAACCCCACGGGACTGAACATGCGTCTTCCAGTGTTCTGCGCGCTCCGTGGTCTGCATTGTTTCGGTGCACCCTGGCCAGCTGCACTCCACGCGGCGGAAAATACAGTTTTCCTCCTCGTGCTCCCGCCTCTCCCTTTGCATTGCCAGGGCTCTGCTCCATCCACCTTTGAATACTCGGCCGCAGCCTAGCTGACAAAAGATGGGTTTTGCCTCTCTCCGAGGACATTCGAATTCTTTATGGTAGTCGAGCTTGTCCCAAACAATCATCTTTTGGCAGAGGAGAGGGCATTCAACTTTTCTCTTAACGCAAACTTGTTCATGCGCTGCTCGTACATCGGTCCACTCTTCGGCGCTCATAATGACCTGCAGTGGTTGACGCGGTGATTAGTAACAAGCGTGCAAAGTGCCTTGCGGTGCCACACAAGAATCGAAAGTACATACCGGGCAACCCTCGTTCCGACAAGGCATAACGCGTTTCGTGCAGAGATCTTTTTCGTGGGTGCGCTGACCGGCCCCCATTCGCATCCACGCACCACATCCCCACTCACACAACACATAGTTGGCTTCGCGACGGAGAAAACTACTGCTAACCATACTGAGCATCCGCCGAATTCGAGACCTAAATTGCCCACAAGAGCAGCTGTTAGGGCAACGATACCATGACACTTGCACGCGCAGAAACTTGTGGCAGACTTGGAATGACACCGTACCCTAGCCGTTGGGTTGCACGGGCAACATTCTCCTGCGTAAATCCCAGCGGCGGTACCCACACACTTTCGTCTGTGTCAGCATTGAAGTAGTACACCGCATTGTCTTCTTCAGACACACACTGCTGCCAGTTGCCATATTTGTGATCCCCTACAACAACAGGCGGCAAAAAAAGGTGTCACGCCACTTTTGTGTTTGCAGTGAGTCGAAGTGGCTTCGCTCCCACCAAGTTTCTCTGCAACCAAGTCGGCTTCAAACTGGGCTCTGAACTCCTCCAGCTGCTGCCGAGCAGCAACAACACCAGGATGGCGAATGTCAATTTTGCATTGAGCCGTGCTACTTTTTGCTTCGATCAAAATATCCTGTGGGATTTCCCATTGACAGAAGGAGGTTTTGATATTCTGGAAGTATTGATATACTATTTTGCGCTTGATAGGGTCGTCTTCGATGTCGACGCGGAATACATCCCAATCGTTGATGCGCATCTCCTTCACAGAATATTTCTCGATATAATCCCAGTACCTGGTGTGCAAGGACAGTGACATCCACGTGTTCACACGTGAGCAAATGTCAAGCCTGCAGTCAACGTGAAAGCAAACTTACGGTTGACCCTCTTGCGCGGCTTCGCGGACGAGCATTTCTCGTGGCATAAACTCCAAGACGATGTCAGGTGAATCTGATTGCGGGGTGTAGAACACACTCTGTGTCTTGGTGTCAAACATTTCACACCACCTACAAACCGGAAGTTGCTTTCAGGGTTTGCCACTACGAAGAAGGAGGGTCACAGGACCTGCACTTACCCATGGTTGTCGCGGCGAACCAAGAAAGAACGAGCTCGTTTTTCGAACCAAGGGTCCGCATTTTCGAGGCGTGGGCGCTTCTGGAGTACGCACTGAGGGTCCATCACTTTAGCATTGCTGAAATCTCCCTTGCCACCTCCCAGAACAACGCCTCGTCGCAGGACGAGTGCTTCCGGAGACAAGCCCTTCTTGTCAAGAAGATGAGGAAACGCACCAGCTAAGTCTATCAGAACGTGCAAGCACTCCTCGTGAGCATCCGTGATTTCAGTGGTGCTAGGATTAAAGCACACATGAACACATGTTCTCCCAAGGTTGTTCTTCCGGTTTGGAAAGCTGTAGAAAATTGTGAAACGAGTGACGTCAATGAATGTTGACACTGAAATATGCTCCGACGTCGGAGATGAGTCCTTCTCGGCGACAACATAGTCGAGGATGGCTTTCTGTGGAGTTGGGACGTATTTTTGCTGCAGGGGTGTCAAGCTTTTGACGTATGCTCGCACGCAGTCAAGAAGCCATTCCCTCTCGAAGGTTTGCGGAACGTGTTCAGATTTCCTGCTCGCGATGAATTCTCGAAATACTTTTGCACAGTCATCCTCGAAGCTCCAAGCGGAGTAAATCAGTTGGATTTGTTTCATTTGGTACCTGAGCAACATGTATTCATGCGACAGTGAGAAAAATCACCAAATACTGACGGACTCTGCACATGTGACGAAGTTTTACCCCAGAAGCCACCGCAAAATTTCCGGTTGGCCGGCATCTGCTGCAATGTGAGTGCACAAATTGCCGTAGTTGTCAATTTGAATCATGTCCAAACTCAATTTCTCAGTCAGATACTGCACAAATTTCAAATTCCCAGAGCGTGCAGCGTGATGCATGATTCCCTTGTTTACTTCGTCGCGCTGCTCAACAGCCTCGCTCTCTTTGTCAATTAAGACTTTAACAGATTCCAAGGCTCCCTGGGCGGCGGCGTAATGAATAGGGTACCACTCCTTTCCTGAAATCTTCGTTGTCTTCTTCAAGTCTTGACCGGCAGCGACGAAATTGGCGACATGACCAGCGTCATCAGTCTTGGTACATTCAAATATATCATATTTACGTCCGCCCAACGGAAGCGAATCGCCGTGTACGAACACCCGCTTTGCGATCTCTGATGCAACAAACTCATTGAGGTGTGCGGGGAAACGGAAGGGTTCTCTTTTGAGGATATCAATCAAAATTGGGCCATCGATATACATGGCTGTGCAGCGCTTTACCCACACCACAAAAGGCAAAGGCATGTCTTCGATTGAAGAGTATCGGCCGTCTGCAGGAAACCTCATTCGACTCCCGTCGCTGTGGACCAAAGCTTGCGCGTTGCCGCCATCGAACGCAGCCAACGAACTGGTGCTGTGAGAAGTTGTCCCGCGCGAAGCCGGTGTTTGTGGTTTCGACAATGCAGCCGTGGCATCTAGCTGTGCTGAAGAAGGAACGCGGTTATTGTCGTGCTCTTCATCTTGTGACGTCAGCTCTACTAGCAAATTGAAGGCGCGCACGTAGTCCATCACGTCGTGGTTTTTGTATGGATAAAATCCCTTCTTCCGCAACTTTCGCAGCACCTTGGTAGACGCAACACCAGCGCATAGGTTGTCTTTTACCCACTCCTTCCAAATGTCTGGGATCGTCCCCGGCGTGTACTCCGCACCGGGTGCATTTTCTCGCAGTGATATCATTGCCATTGTCGCAGCTTTAAATTTCGCTGCCCTCGTCGTGCGGCCGATGCCGTCGAAGTATCTCGCCTCAACAACGGTGGTGGTTTTCTCTCCAACAACTTCATGAAACGCACCAGACACGCCCACTTCCATCACAAATTGTTGTGGGTTCCAAGAGTCCGCTGCGCGAACCTCAATTAGCGAGTAAAACACATCGAGTTTTCTTCTTCTCGCCTCCTGTTTCAGGGCGACGCATGGTGTCTTCACCAGCGTCCCCAGCACGTTCATGAATTTTGCCATGCGTGAGTGTGCTGACTTGAAGTCAGCAAACATGGCCACAAATTCCTCCCATTCCAGAGCACCACTGTTGTTCTCATCCACTTGCTCCACGAGCCGCTCGAGGACATCAGTTTCAATGTCCTCGCCAAGAGCTGCGAATACTTTAGAAAGCTCAGCGACGCTGATCGTCCCACTCAAATCTTCATCAAAGTCAATGAAGCGATCTTGCAGGTCTTCAATTTCGAAAGGGCTGAAAAATGACGCAAATTGCTCTGGAACCACCAGCTTCTCGACAAGTTCCGCTTTCCTCCTTGCGCGTTCTTCGGCATCCTTTTCAGCCTTGACTTGTGCCAACTCTTCTGCGTGTTCGACCGAAACCTGCGGGCCCTGTTCATCCTCCAAGAGCCACGCGTCTAACCCACTCATTGTTGATTCTAGCAAATAGCCCAATTTTTGGGCTGGAAACGAATTCTCACATCATATTGTCACTGCAGCCATTGACGTACACGTCCACTGTTCGGAAACTTTGTCGAAAATATCGACAGAACTAAAGAGTGCAATTTCACACAAGCAACGGCAATCAGAGCAGCAGAAATGTCGACCACTGACAACGTGCGTTGAGGATTCGTCATACTCTGGCGTGATCAAAGCATCCCGTGAACACAACAACAGTTCAGGTCGCCGGTCCACTTCTGGGCGGATGAAATTGAATTGCTGAACTCCCTTTTGCCTCGAGTCACTGCCATCGTCTTGGAAACGAAAGCGAGCGAGCCCCAAACAAGTGAGTCAATCATCGTACCGGCCGCCCACCAATACCAACCGACCCATTGAAAGGTATCAAGTTGTATGCAATGTACCAATTACCAAATCACGCGACCACCAAATCGATCAACCAATAAACTAACCAGTGGACCTACCGGTCGACCGACCAACCAACCAACGAGCTAACCCCACAACCGACCGACCGACCGACCGACCAACAACGAACAAATGAACGAACGAACAAACAACTCTTTTGTTGTAACGTCTCCACGAACGAACGAACGAACGAACGAACGAACGAACGAACGAACGAACGAACGCTCCCACACACGCACACGCACGCAGTCATTGGTACAGCCTGTGGATGTGTGGATTGCCGACGTATAATGACAACGATTGAGATGCCGTTGATGACAACGACAACGACGATGTCGCTGCTGACGACAAAAGTGCTGATGCTGACACGACGACTACAACGTTGTTAGAGCTGTGGATGATGACAACGTTGTTGGAGTTGTGACTGATGACGACCATGTTGACAACGCAGACAGTGGTGTTGACAGTGGCGGTTTACGACGAGTACTATGCCTGTCGAGTCGATTGCTGGTAGTGCAGGCAGGTCGGGAGAATGTCGTATGTATGTGTGAACGTGGTGAAGGTAATGGTAAGTGAAAATAGAATTACATGTTGTTGCCCATCTCAAGTAAATTACTGAAGTCCTGAGTACTATTCTTTTATTTGGTAGGTAAAGCTGCCTCGAATTGTTTGTTGTCGGCATCATACCCGTCGAACCAAGGCGGCTTGAACCGATACTTTAGCAGTGGACCGAGAGACTCGTCGACGGAAAATTCCGCCCATGGCTGTGAGCGCTCCAATCGAAGCTCCTTGACATTGTCTTCTCCAGCGGCAATGCTCTCCATGTAGCTAAGAATGGCGGCTGCATCATCGTGAACTTCACTGATCGCCCAGCGTACCTCCACGTATCTGTCAACCTCAACGATCTGGATGCGAACGTCTTCAAAGTCACTTTGCATCATCTTCATCAGTGCACGCATCGCGCTTGGTAACTTCTGGTGCAACTTCTTGAGATTTTCACGGCGATCAGCCGATCGCTTTTGGTGGGCATCAAACACAAGTCTGGTCATGCCACCACGAGCTAGAAGGTATCGAGCCACATCGATCCGTCCGGCATTCTTGCATAGATCTACTGCCGTCAGACCGCCATTGCTAAACTTGTTGATTTCTGCCTTGGAAGATACGAGAAGGTCTACGACGTCTAGTTTGGGGTTGTAAATGCAGGCGTGATGGAACACGTTGGTCCCTTCTGGTCCGTGGTTCTGGTTCAGGTGTCGAAGGTAGTTTTCGGGACCGTTGAGGAATTGCTGCAAATACGACTTGGTGGGACAATTCCTTACCATGTCTTTGAGGAATGGAATTTCTTTATCACGCTCTTGCTCTGGGGTCATGTGATTGACGCCAATAGCCGCATCCAAACTATCTGTATAGTTTGCAGGCTTGTCCCACGTCACCTCCCCTGTGTGGCTGTTGCTGTAGTAAGTGTGTCCAGTCTCGTCTTGCAGCGCAGTCCATGCACTTTCGCCAGCAACGTCATAGTTTGGGTTGTAATCATCCAGGCTTTGGCCAGTGGTGCCGTACGAAGAGGCATCTAGGTTAGCGTAACTTGCAGACGCCGAATTCCTCCCCATGCTCAAGTGATGCTGCGAGTCATGCGAATTGGATGCAGAGTAATTGTTTGTACTCATCTGCAGCCCGGCGTTTCGTAGCGCCATGCTTGCTTTGTGTGCTGCACAATGTTAGTGCAATAAGGGCACCTTGCACTGCTCCGTCACATTGTCAGCATCCCAGTGAAGCAGAGCATGTCGCGCTGCGTGGCGATTCTACACAACAGAGTGCAACATTCCGCTGCAAATAATGGCGCTGAACACCCAGAAACCATTCAAAAGGCAAAGAACAACAGCAGAAGAAATTCTGAGGACGCTTCTTCCACAAACGCTCCTGCCCCATCTTCTGGTCCTGAAACCTCCACTTACCGTGAAGCTCCCCATCTCAGTCATTGCTGTCGGCGTCCTCGCCATGCGTCGTCACTATCCGTCCTTCACCGCCCACCTTCGTCCCGCTCACCGTCCACGATGTCAACAAACAGCCCGCCGCAACCAAACGTTCGTTCGTTCGTTCGTTCGACATGCGCCATCTCCTGTGGCGCTCCACGTGCCGCTCTGCACTCTTCGTGTTGCGCTCTCCATTCACGTGCCGGTTCGTGATTTTCACCGCCACACCACACTTGCTACGTTGTTGGTGGGTTGGTCAGTTGCTTGGCAGTTGCTTCTTGTGTTGTGAAGTGCGGAGCTGTCGACTTAAGGTGTCAACGTCGTTGGCGTCCGTCGTCGTCGTCGTCGTCGTCGTGGCGTCGTTGCGAAAATTGAGTACGTAACGGCAAAGAACAACGACGACGCAACGACAACGACAACGACGAACGACGAACGACGGCGACGGCGACGATCACAGCAATTGTAGATAGCGTTCTATCGGACTTTGGTCGCTTCCGTCCTTCTTCGATAGTCAACGCAGACAGCGCTTCGTCACAGTTGCAGTTGTAGATAGTTTGCATACATCCGCAATTCAGAATTTGTCGTCGTCGTCGTCGTCGTTCGTTCGTTCGTTCGTTCGTTCGTTCGTTCGTTCGTTCGTTCGTTCGTTGCTGAAGTTTTTGGTTTTTGGAATCTTCTTTCGCTGTCGTGCTGTCGTCGTTCGTCGTTCGTCGTCCGTCGACGCGGCGCGTCGTCGCGTCGACGGACGCTGTTCCGGTGGTGTTGTCGATGTCGCGCTGTCGTCGTTGTGTACGTCGTCACGTTCTTATTCTTCGCGCGTGGTTGTGGTCGACGTCGACGTTGTTGTTGTCACCTTTGCTGCTGCTTCGCAGAACGAACGCTCGTCGCGTTCAATTTCTGCGCGCTCGCCTCAATGTCACTCTCCGCGTGATTGCCGGCTGTACTGTGTAATGCAGTTGTTGCTTGCGTTTGCGGTACATGTGTGTGTAAGCGTGCGTGTAGAAAGCGAGAAAGTAACACGTGAGCACGAATGAGGCATGCTACTCGAGTTTGGTGTGGGGACGTTACCGTTGTCTTTGCGGCGTGGCTCTCTGATGTTGAAGACAAGTATGAACTCTTTGATGATTATTTGATATTCTTTGCGACATTGTTTTCGCTGAATCTTTCAGACGCAAAAGTAACTTTGTGAGAACTTTGTGGTATTTGACGACGGCATTGCGCCGCGATGTCTCGGCAACTAGCAGCCCAGACGTACCAGGATGCGGTTCTGTCTGGACTGGCAGCGCCTGTGTTGAAGGGCGCATTCGCTCAATGCCGACGCGAAGGCAGTATTGTGTTGAGCGGCAACTGGTTCACTGACAAAGTCGCAGTCCTTGTCCCACACCACCGGGAGGTTCACTTGTACCTCGTTGACGATGAAGACGATGCGAATCACTTGGAGATGTGTCGAGATAAGGAAACGTTCAACATGCGAGAGTTGCTGTGGGTCAACTCTCCTTCGCGGAACACGAAGGCTGTCGACCCAGAGACTGGTGAGCCGTTCGGCTTCGATCTCATTTTCCGCACCACAACTCTGACACTAGTTGAAACAGGTTTCATTGACAGCGCGCAATTGGCGAACTCCACAAAGCAGCTGCAACAAGTGCTTCTCAACTGGAAGCCACGCGTTCGTTCTGGTAACTTGGTCAAGATCAACCGATACGGTGCCCAACAAACGCGCTGGTTCATGCTCGAAAACAACGTCGACCTCAGTTGGTACAAGAATCGATTCGAGATCCATTCGCGCAACGCAGTCAGAATCGACACTTTGTTGAAGGTCGCAGTGCCATCGTCGAACGCAAAAGCCAGGAAGTATCCACTCTCCGCCGACTTAGTCTTTCGGAATTTCAAGAAGGACAAAGTGTACCATCTTGCGGCCGGTGGTGACCCAGATTCCGTCGATCTACTGCAGCACATCATCAGTCATTGGACTATTGAAGACCTGGAAATTGAACCGCCGTCTGATGAACGCGGCTCCAAGTTTGTGTGCGTGATTGACCTCTATTTGAAGACCGTGAACTCTAAACTGGCTTCCTGCCCCGAAGATTTCGGGTTTCACTGCCAACAATTTGGACCGGTCAAAGATGCTCCCGCTGAATGGGTTGGCCAATCTGAATCGCACGTACGTTTGGTGGACTTCTTGTCGCCGTACGAAGGCCGGCCTGGACCCGCTGCCAGCGCCGGCATGTGGATCCAAGACGCCCTACTGACCATTGATGGGCGGAAGATTTCAAACCTTCCAGATTTAACCGCAGCCACGTTGAATCGCAGTGCAATCACCGTGCGTGTCGCCCGAATCCCTTTCCGACGCAATGTGCGGTCGGACGGATGGAGCTATGTCGTCTCTCGAGAGAGAGCCCGCCGCATTACTTTGGGCTACCAACAACAATGGGATTCCGGTGCGCGATGTTTGTCTTGCTGGTTGACTTGCTTGCGTTCCTCAACTACTGTGGTTGCGTGCAGGGTCGAAGGGCGGCATGGACGCGAAGAACCACGCTCGGAAGCGCTGGCACCGCCGCAAAAAGACCGGATTTGATCAAACTGCAGCTCGAGAAAATGACACTGACCCGATTGCGCGCAGAAAAGTGTAAGTCACATCCTGGGTCGCCTATCGGGGTTTGTTCGGCGCTAACAACCGTTGTTTGCGCATGATCTGGCAGACGACTTAACTTGAGAAGAGCCATCAGCCAACGACATGAGGAAGCCATGAGAGAAGGAGCCGTTTATCTGTCGACTGATAGCCCACGATACTCTGATATCGACCCACCCACTCTCCCGCCACCGTTAGACATGGATGAGGCGAAGGGAGCGGCTGGCAGGAGATTTGACCGAACCGAAATTGACACAACTTTGCGTCGCGGCCTACCCACCATCGATGTCCAGTCTCCGTGGGCAGCTCCAGTTCCGCAAGACTCTCCTGGCGGCACCTTATTTGCCAAGTCACCAGCTTTCCCGCCGAGAGCTCCGAAGACCCCTGCAAATTTTGCGAACACTCCGCCTGGCACTTCCAGGGCTCGAGTGCTCAGCGAGGTCGGACGCTCACTGTTCGGAGAGAGTCAAAAAACTTTCCGCAAAGACAAGCCGTCGTCACCGTCCTACGGCGCCGACGTATGAGCATCGCTCCGATGCCTCAGCAATGCCTTCGCGATCGCATTTCTTATGTGGAGTCAAATGTTCGATCAAACATTTTTTTTGAATTTAAACATTATGTTCCCCGTGTGAACCTGAATGCACTCGAGTGGCTTGGTCGGGCACGACAACTTGTTTTGTTTTCATTGAAGCAGAACGCTTTAATGGTACACACGTCCGACAAGTGGCACATACACTGGGCAGTACAGCTTCAGTCCCAGCAATCGGTGCACCTAACATTGAGTTGAGCACACTGTGACTACGGGCTTCTCGATCGCCGTGTCATACAACAGTCAACGCAGTACAAACCTCGTCCGTGTCACCGTTGTCGATGAGGGGCTTGAACTTCTCCTCGATGGCGGGAGATGCTAGGCCTTGGTTCACGGCGGTGACAAATACTGCGTAGCCGACCTGGCGCTGGACGTCTACAATGCGTTCAATACTCGGGAACACCTACGCGGACCACATCCATGGTTATTGAAGCCTGACTGGCCGTTGCAGACGCTCTGCAGGTTTGCGTACTTGGCCTCGATCACGCTCTTCGTCGGTTACAGATGATGCTAAAGCTATCGAAGCAGCAAGAACCATTTCGTCGGAAACGCTTTTGCATTCACTGAGCACGGCACCCTGCCCCAGGCCGGGGAAAATGTACACATTGTTGCACTGGCTCGTTTTGTATTCAACGCCGTCGACTTCGACAGGCTCAAAAGGAGATCCGCTGGCCAAAATGGCTTTACCTTTGGTCCACTGCACCACCATCGCACGTTCAGTGTCAACATTGGCCGAAACTGACACGGCATCACATGACGACGTACCGTGTAGGCATCGAGCGCGGTAATCTCGGCTTTAGAGGTGGGGTTGGAGAGAGGGAATATGATGGGTCGGTCCACGCCCTCCATCATCGACTCAACGATGCTCTTTGAAAAAAGCCCCGCTACTGCAGTGGCGCCGATCAAGACCGTTGGCTTCACTGCGTCCACGACCTCCTCCAACGACAAGCCTCCAGTGTCATCGCGGGCAAAAACGGCCGCCTCTTCCGGCAAGTCGTCGTACTTGTCATTGCACAGAACGCCGTCAAGGCCCACGATGTGGAATTGGCGACGGGCCTGGTCCACAGGCACTCCTTGAGCCACCAGCGCTTGAACAATGCCAGTACAAATGCCAATCCCGGCACTTCCATTTCCGGCCTGACGGATCGTAGCAGTGAAGCAGTACATACTCACGTTAGAAGCTCGGCTCAACACTAATTGCTTGCTTCACGATTCAGCAATCAAACCCACCACAACGAAGCGTTGATCAGCGAGCGCCGAGAACTCCTTTCCTTGAGCTCGCCTATGATAAAGTTGCAACAGGACCAATGAGTCACGCGCTGGAATCCGAGAGCACTCAGTGCAAAAGGATGGTGACTGTAGGTCACTGATCCAACGAACAAAACTCACATTGCGCCCATCAGGCCGGCAACTGACACAGCTCCCGTGCCCTGGATGTCATCGTTGAAGCAGCGGACTTTGTTGCGGTAGTTCTGCAAGACAGTGTTTGCTTTATCGCTACTGAAGTCCTCAAATTGGATGACTGCCTTGGGCCTATGATTGTCAATGGAGGCATGTCACAACCAGAGGTTTGCTGCGACGTCGACCTGTGCAAAAACTCACCAGCGTCGCGATGCAGCAATCACGAATTCATCGACAAGTCTGTAGTAATCATCGCCACGAAGTCGGGGAAATTTGGTGCCGTTGTAAAACGGGTCTTCGATCAATTCCTCATTGTCAGTTCCAACGTCGAGAACGACTGGCAACACACGGTGCGGAGCAATGCCTCCAACCGCGCAATACAGCGCAAGTTTTCCAATACAAATGCCTGACCCAACGCAAGTCCAAGGTTACCAAGGTCTCCGACGCAATAGTGGAGGGCCACTCGTCGAAGTAGTGCAAACGAAACCACGCACCCATGCCGTTGACACCAAGATCACCAAGTCCCAGCACGCGTCCACCATCGGTCACCACAATGACATGAATGTCGTCGGTGGGCCAGTTGTACAGCAGCGATCCAATTTGACCAACATCGTGGCGGGAAAAGTACATGCCTCGGGGTCGGCGGAAGTCACTTCCAAAACGCTGGCAGACGAGGCCAACCGTTGGTGTGTAAACGATCGGGGCGATCTCTTTGATGTACCTGAAGAAACACGCACAGCAGCAACCAGCAGAAATCGACAGAAAAGTAAACACGTGACGACGGGTGCCCAACGTCGACTCAGTATGATTGCGACAACAAAGGATCAACCTACTTCTGGAGGAATGCGTGGAACAGCGTTTCATTGGTCTCTTGCAAATCCCGCAAGTACAGATTCTTCATGATATCCGTGCGCAAACTGTCAACCATCTTCTTGGTGCGATTGAGCTGGTCGGTCTTGGATTCCACGCGAGCCGGCATCAGACCTCGAATGTTCAAACGATCTCGCTCGCCGTGCATGAACGCGCAGCCTTTGTTCCAGAGGCTGTTGTGGAGGACATCAATGCCGTTCAAGAAAGACGGAATCTGCAGCACGCGGCGCTGATGGTACGGAACGTCTTCGAGGCCCATGTGAGCATACTCGCCACGCTCTTCTGGCTTGTACAAACCATCACGCATTTTGTTTACAGCGTCTTCGGCGAACCCGCGCTGAGCTCCGCGTGGTTGGAGCTTGCTTGGCAAGCGCCGAGACATCGATGACGCAAGTCCGCGAAAGCGCAACATGTTGGAAAATTACACCTCCCAAGTCGTGGCAGGGGCCGTTGCAAAACACACGGTGTGAAACGGGGCTTCAGAACAAAAGAAAAGCGAAAAATATGAACACTGCAATCGTTTTGAATCGGCGTCGCTCCAGGAAAAACGAAGTGCTCGTGGCCCGTGACCCGAGAAGCGCAGACCTGAGTGAGGCAAATGGGGCAACAGGTTCCCCAAATCAACCCAACTTCGGCGCCTCCTTCCGCCCCTCAGGCAGGCATACGAAGGCACCTGTTCACACGCAAGCGTGCAGGCCAGGAAGAAGAACCGAACTTAACCGAACCGCGTAACGTCAAACTTGTACAACTCTCCCTCCATCACGCGTGCTGTTGAAAGAAGCTGTACCGCGGTGCCTTGTGTCCTCTTACACCGCCACCCCGCAGTGCTGCTGTGTTGTTGTACCTGCTGTAGCCGCTGCCACTTGTCCCTTGCCACCGCCAAGAAGTTCAACAACAGAGTGAGGAAACGATGACAACGAGGATACTCACAGAGACAACAACGAAGTAAGGAAGGAAGGAAGGAAGGAAGGAAGGAAGGAAGGAAGGAAGGAAGGAAGTGATGACGTTTGTGATGACGACGACTGCGGACAAACGGCAACAACGACGACGACGGCGAACAAACGACAAAAGACACAAGACAAACGACGACGTCAACTCACTCACTCACTCACTCACTCACTCACTCACTCACTCACTCACTGCCCCTGGCCACCGCAATTGCACACCTGCGGGTACTTAAAAATCTGTTCTCCCCTATATGCTCACATTATTCCTCTATTTTCACTGTTACGCATATATGTACTGTTTACAGGCTTTGTAGTGTTTGCATGGGCAATACTTTGTTAAGAGGTCAGGATGTGATAAAATAAAGTTATTTTGGCACCTTCGCCCGTTTTTTGAACGGAGTGTGGCTTTCTCTGCACCCGCCGCCTGTGTACCCACACTCGCGTGTTCACGCTGCGTGACGACGTCACGCGTTCCCACTGCAGCCATATAAATCAGTCATTCTTATTCTATCCAGGTACTAATGATACTTTTGGTATTATCATAGTAATACTTGGTATCAGGAAATGTTGCATAAATGAATGTTTAGGCTAGAAGAGTTGTTTTATAGTGTTTTTGTAGATACTGGGTACACAACACAGTACTATGTACTGATAATGACTGTGTAGATCGATCTATTGACGGTGTACAGTGTTCATGTACGAATGTACATGGTCATTGAATCAGCCGAATTTATTGAATGTTTAACAAGCATTAATTGCAGGAGAGTTATCTCATATGATACAGTGTACAGAAAGTGTACAGTTAACAAACAATGTGTACATCACATCTTTCCTCGTTGTTGTGTCGTTACGTCGTCGTCGTCGTTGTTGTCGTCGCCGTCGTTGTTGCGTCTTCGCGTCGTTATCGTCGTCGTTGCGTCGTTGCGTCGTTGCCGTCGTCGTCGCGTCGTCGTCGTCGGTCGTCGTCGTGTCGGCGTCGTCTGCGTCGTTGTTGCTGTGAACATGCGGTCGTTGTCGTCGTCATTGTTGTTGCCATTGTTGTCGCCGTCTGTGTTATCGTCGTCGTCGTCGTCGTCGTCGTCCTTGTTGCAACAATACTCATGCGATCAAGTTTCTGCAAAACTATGATGTCTGACTTTGAGCGCTGCGTCCGTGCGGGTGCTGGTGGCAAGTTTGATCAGCGAGCTGTGGCTTTGTGCGGACGTGTATTGTTGTCCATATGAGACACTGTGGGGCGAGCGAGATAAACGGCATTTTCGATCTTTCTACTTCGATCTTTGGGGTGCTTCTTCGAGAACAAACCGTTGTTTCATTTTTGCAGTCGTCCATAATTCGTGCCGACTTTGGCACGTGTCCCTGCATCGACGGAATGTGAGCTACTTCCTTGAAAAGCAACTGGGCGTCACCCAGCGCCACGTGCTGCTGCTGCAAACTACAAGATGGATTTTCTCAAGAACCTTTTCAAGGACATCATCAAGAAGCCCAAGGAAGAAGTGGGCGAGATCGTGGAGTGGTCCGAAAGAGAAATTAATGACATGACCCACCGCGAGTTGCAGAAGGAGCTGAAGAAAAGGCATCTCGATACACGTGGTACCAAGAAGATGCTACGGCGACGGCTCAACGAAGCCGTCCAGCGGCAGCGTGACCTTCGACTGAATGCAGAGGCAGCTCTGGAAAAGAAACGCCTCATTGAGTTAATGCGTGAGGCCCGTGGTGCTGTGTACGCAATCGGACGCAATGACCACGGTCAACTGGGTTTGCATGACAAACAGCATCGATACGCATTTTGCTTGCTGAAGGAGCTGTATGACGGGATCATAGTGAAAGTTGCCGCAGGCGTCGACACTTCGTTTGCGCTCGACTACAAAGGGGACATATACGGTTGGGGTGGGGGTGGCGTCGGGCCACTCGGCACTGTTGGGACGTTCAAACCCAGAGAGGGCCGCAACAAATTGAAAACGGCCTACAAGGTTTCTCGCAAGCTGGCGGCAACGTGGTTCACTCACCCAAAAATTATCCCGTCACTCGATGGTGAGGAGATCATTGACATATCTGTTGGCGAGACACATGGCTTGGCTGTGTCTAAAGGTGGCGATGTTTTTGCTTGGGGCGACAACTCACACGCACAACTGGGCCAAATCACAGACTCCGAAGGAGAGCCGTTACGGAGTCGGTACGAGGCAAAAGCCAAGTTGTGCGACCTCCCCGTTGGTGTGTACGCCGCTACAGTCTGCTGCGGCTCCAGCCACTCCGTTTGCCTTTCCAGTGATGGCGGCGTTTACTGCTGGGGGGACGGTGCAAATGGGAAGCTGGGCATTGGGGTGACGGAGCAGCCTGTTCCGGGACACACGACCGCCACCGGGACTGCAATATTGACTCGGTCTTGGCGCATCCCGACAGAGGTCCGCTTCTTGCGAGGTACTCCCGTTTTGCAGCTTGCATGTTCGTCGAGTCACGCCATCGCGCTCACAAGAATTGGCGTATTTTCGTGGGGCGCTGGAGACAGTGGCAAACTCGGCCACGGGGATAAAAAGGACCAAATACTGCCGAAAAAGATCGAGGCTCTGGAAAAGGAGGTCGTAGTTCAAGTGTACGCATCTCGATGGTATTCCATGGTGATAGTCTGCTTCCCGCCAATGCGGCGGTCAGGTTACGTATTCGCCTTCGGAAGCGGGTTCGTTGGTCAGCTCGGTCTTGACGACACATACTACTCACCAACTCCGACTTTAGTGCAGTCTTTGGTGGATTTGAATGTGACTGCAAAGTACCTCTGCTGTGGAACTTATCACGTCGCTCTTGTATCCAGCGACGATGAGCTGTACACGTGGGGTCAGAACAACTACAATTGCCTGGGTCGTGTCACTGATACCGATTTTACTGCCCAGCCCGGGCATGTCAAAGTTTTCAACGTTATCGTTGATCGAAACCCTCGAGGTAAAGTCCGTTCCGTGGCTTGTGGGCACGATTACACTCTGGTCGCAACCATGAGTTACGATGGTCCCGACGAGGACGAAGTAGATAGGCTGCAGGATGAAGAAATCGTTCGAGAGGAGGCTGAGCGACGGGCTGAGAGAGAGCGGAAGGCCAAAGAGGGAATCAAGAAGGTAGACGTGATTGGAGCTGCTCCAACAGCTCGAACAGGACTACTGTGCGACAAATGTGGGGATACCAAGTTGTGCTCAGGCTTTGTGGCGTCCCTCCTTCGCCCGAATATCTGCCGCGAATGCAACCACCTCGCCCGCTTGCACAATACTTTCAATCCTCTGGCTGACATGGCAGCAGCCGAGCTTGACAACTTTGAGTAATGTGCTGGGAGCCGTGGCGGACTATAATATACAATTGCGTCCAACACTGAACTGAGCCGCCAACTCCTTTATTTATAACGTCTGCACAATAACTAATGTTCAAAACTATCTCTACATTTTGAGCGGAAGGCGTTCAGAATCGCATGAAACGCGAGACGTTGACGTTGGAGTGCTTCATGAGTTCTTCATACGACGTCTGCAAAGCATGTCAAATACAACTGTCATGTTGCAGAAAGATCCGAATTCAAAGCCAATTTCTGCATTGTCACCTGTTCGCCTTGATCGGGACGCGGAAGGACTGGGCGCCACTTGTTGGTGGTGTCAACAGCGGACTCTTTAGCCTAAGAAAGCACGCACACGTGAAGTGACTTGAACAAGACGTTGAAGGTGCGTTGGTGGATGCAAGTGTGATACCTCTACCGCTGTTTCTCCACGTCTCAACCCAACAATGTCGAAAGCCCCGTTTAGCACGTTGAACTTGATACGGTGATCCAATGGTGCGTCAGTCTGAATGCATTGTCAAGATCAACGAGGAATACGTGGTGCCAGCAAGTGTGACAAAAAGCTGACCTTGAACGATGGCGCAATGTTAACTTCAATCACCCAAGGTCTGTAATCGAGCAGCTGAGTTGTGAACGCAGGTGTGAGGCATGCAACGCGATCAACTGCCCTGTGCACGTACTTCAAGTCCTCGTCAATAAATATGTCGAAGCCCATCACCTCAAAACATGCAGGAGTCGTGTCTTCGTCGCCAGTATTACTTGGTTCTGGTGGGCCGTTTCTGAATCGGGAATTAGCCTGCGCAAGGATGCCACCAACTCAAAAGGTTGCCAGACAAGAGAGAGAAACAGATATGAACTGACCTTGCGATACGCTGCCGTAGATAAACGTTGTACAGCAATTACTGTTTTGATGATAGCGGCATCCATTCTATCTAAAAATGCGCCCGCATCGTGACCATTACACTTCATCCAAGTGAGGATTGCCTGTAATGTTCGCTTACTGCCAACGTCGTCGGCCGTGTTTGAATCAAAGTTTTCACCTCCGACATTGACAGCATAGTTCGTCAAATGCATCTTCAAATCCTCAATGTTTGACTCACAAGGGGCTACGTATTTTGAAGTGCAAAACCTCGCAAGGCCGTCGCTGTAGACGTATATTCGCAGTGGGTCCATCGACGATACGAGGACATAGACTCGAAGATCAAATTTAAAGCCGTCAACCAAAAGCGGGCGGCCCAAATACTCTTGCACGATCAGCGATTGTCGTTTCGATCCCGACTTAGGCTTGGAAGCACCTCCACTTTTGGGAGGAAAGTTCTCGGTCAACCAACTGTGGAGGTCGTGTACAAGATATATACCCCTACCTTCGGCGGCCCCGGGCGGTTTTACTATGTAAATCGGGTGCTTGCCATCACGCTTGTTGGCAGCTGCCAAGGCCCTCACAGATTTAATCTCTTTTGGCACCGTCCATGTCATCGGAAAAAAGTCGTAGTCCTTCTCGTGCCCGCCTGATCTCATTTTTTTGAGTTTGTCGGCAAGCAGTGCCTTGACTGCAAGATTGTTCGTCAACGGCCAGTGGTTGATCTTTTGTGTCTCCGATATGCCTGGCAGGAGACCTTGTTGCAAGACCTCGATGTTATCACTCCAACACAATTGCCAATTCGACTCAGCGACATCGGTGCTGACACACCACCCGCGACTGATCGCAACCTCTTCCACCAATGGAAACTTTGAATGCAGGAGCTTCAGAACAAATTGGTTAGGGTTTGACCCCCTACCATCATTCCACGTGGAAGGAAATTGCTCGATCGCGTTTCTCGCATCTTCAGAATGCCCGTCGCTGTCGTCGTCCAAGTTGCCGACTCGCTTCAGATTGCTCTCACCAGCTGTTTTAGCGCTCAAAAAGATGCCACTTTTTGTCAAGGACTGTTCTTTTTCGAAGTATTGCTTTCCCTTTCTATCACCATCGCACGATCCACTTGGGAAGCGGAGTTCCACTCCCACCAACGCAACATCGACAAATTCTGTTTTGCCCGCGAACCTCACCACGCCCACGACGTCACGGCCATGATGAGAAAGCTCAACCACGTCCCCTACGGCCAGCTCCTCAAACGAAGTGGTCATCTAGTCCGCCGGTTGCGCTTCGACCTTCTAATCGCGTCCAATGCAAGATTGCACTAAGTTGCTGAATAAAAAGCCACAAAAAAAAGAAACCACGAGAACTAACCGTTGCCTTGAATTGTGCGTCTCTTCGCCAGGGAGTGGTTCACCAGTACGTGTCCATGTTCAGTGTCTACGCGCAGCAGTTACGCTATGGACAACGACAACGACAAAGAAAAAAGACAAAGATGCCAACAACAAGAAGTGACAATGACAGTAGCGACGACAAACAACAACACCGACAACAACAGCTAGCAAAAGCAGCGACAACGACAACAACAACGACAACGACAACGACAACGACGTCATCGATAGTCGATAACTCGATAACTGCAACGGCAACGGCAACTGCAACGGCAACAGCAACGGCAACAACGAACGACGACGGTAACGGCAAACGACGTTCATTCAAAAATCCAAAAATCCACCGCGCAAACGTCGATTTTTCGCTCTCCATCGAAACGTCGATTTTAGAGACTTCAACTTTTTTAGACGTTCACTTTTTTGGACGTTTCGACGAATGGCAGCTGCGCTTTGCGCAGGGAGTGAGTGACTGTGAGTGACTGTGAGTGACTGTGAGTGAGTGACTGTGAGTGACGTGTCCAACGCATCGCGGGTGAGTGACTATGCGCTGTGTGTGGTTGTGGCTGTGGCGCTGTGGCCGGCCGCGGCATTGATGAGAGTCAGTGTCCGTGAGTTGATTGGTCGATTGGTTGATGGTTTGGTTTTGTGATCGTTCGTTCGTTCGTTTGATCGTTCGTTCGCCGTTCGTTTGCCGTTCGTTTGCCATCGTCGTCGTCGTCGTCGTCGTCGTCGTGAGATCGCCGTCGGTCGTCGGTCGTCGGTCG
>ENA-OWNT01002226-OWNT01002226.1-seawater-metagenome-genome-assembly--contig:-NODE-2226-length-20857-cov-4.355871_pt1 | contig 20857 bp, 19 predicted proteins | sample MGYA00238136_ERZ651165 | MGnify/ENA primary metagenome ERZ651165 (study PRJEB26861, sample SAMN08777766) | seawater metagenome | isolation source: coastal seawater | place: USA: Florida | collected...
GAAATCTCGAGTAAATCGAAGTTCTTATTATCATATCATCAATCCCACAAAACAGCGGCACTGTATTCATGTTGTTTATATCGTCCAAACTGTGCGGTGGCTGATGTGGGTGATCATTGTCGCGACGAATTTTTCAATGCGGCTATTGATGCGTTCACGAGGCGGGCGAGCGTCTTGAGCTCCCGCGACAAGCGTTGTCCAGCTGGAGTTTCCAACAAGGGAGTGGGCGCTGTTTGGCCACCAGCTGAGGGAGGAACTACAATGTTGCGAGCTTCTTGCCCCGCATTCGCGACCAACTTTTTGATTTTCTGTTCCATGATGGTGAGCACGGCTCGTCTTTCCTTCACATGTGTAGCACACCTTTCTCGAAGCAACGCAGCCTGAAAGCAGTGCCAAGGACAGGAGAATGAGCGCCGGACATACAAACTTCCCATTGCAGTAGCACGACGAGCGTCGCACCTCTTGCGCTGTGGCGCCACCGCTTCCCGAAGCTGAGGATCCACCAAGCCCATCCTTATTTTTCTCTTGAAGGCGTTGTGTCAGGTCAGCTACCTTTTGTTGCAGGGCTGCTACTGTTGCACTTGATGGGCTTATTGAAGCCTGCCTGTGCGCATTCCTCCGCACTTTCTCTTCCATGCGATCTTGATATTGCTTGAAGTCGTTCGACTGAACAGGACGAAGAACCAGGACCCAGTCAACTCCGTGAGCAAACACGGATAACAAGTCATCAGATAACAAACGTACCAGGTCACTGATTCGTTGACGGGCTTTTGCAAGCTCATTTTGAGTGCGTGCCAACTCTGCGGCTTGCGCAAATGATGGCTCTGACACGTCAGATGGAAAGTGGCGGTGCCCGCCGTTTCGAGGCGTGGCCTGTGTCGAACAAAGTCGAGGTAAACTTTCCGTAAACAATCACGAATGGAGACAAAACAATATGTCTCGTACCTGCACTCGCTCGCCCATGTACACCTGAAGCATTTTCTCCAATTCCGCTTTTTCTGCCAGAGTCTGCTTCAACTGCTGATGGATTGATCCGCTACCGTCTGTGTCGCCGGCCGCAGAGTCGAGCTGAGTTGCAAGAGAGCCCCGTTGATTGCCTTCATCGCCACCACCGCCAGCGGCACTTCCAGCTTCCTCCCCAATGATGTCCAGCCAGTGGTCGCGACCCAGAGCGGCTTTCTCCAAATCCTTGCTTTTGTATGGACTTGATTCGTTATGTTCCATAGTAACCCTTTGCAAATGAATGAGTTGAGCTGTTTTGGCATCCAAGCGCTCTTCCAGTTCCTTCATATCACGTGCGCGACAAACAAGTAAAAATCAAGCAACGATGAAACACGACATAAACGACAATGCAGCAGACGTACCTTTTGCCTTCGGTCGTACGCATCGAGTTCCTCTTGGAGCTCGATGATCTGCTCGTCTCGCTCGTTGAGCCGTTCCGTCAATGCAACCATGATGTTGCGTTGCTTTTGCAGCAGTTCTTTGGATCTCCCAACCTGCCGAACATTTATGTGAGAACTTGTTCGCACACAACACTGTTCTCCAGAACCCACGCGAACCTGTTCTGCCTTTTCTTGCTCAATTGAGTGACGCTCCTGCTCGAGGTCGGCCAACTTGTCTTCGTACCTACACAATTGATGGATGCATGTTACTGCTAACATTCTCAACACACACTGCAAGCATCCGCCTCAACTGACTTTGCTCGAATTTCGTTGTGTTGGGCAGCCACGGCGTTGCGGAACGCAGGAGTTTGGTGCAGGTACTCCAACTTCACAGGGTTGCCGTTCTCATCCACAGCAAACGCGCCGGCCCCGCCAGCGAGCATCTGCGACGACAAAGCTGATATTCTGTGTTCCAACTTTCTCTTCTCAGACTTCTCCTTCATCATTTCGATCGAACGTGCTTCAAGCGCTCTTAATGCTGTCAACTTGTCTTGCTCCGCCTTCGAGCAACAACAACGAGCATGTGAGTGTCTTGACGACAACTTCATGCTTGTGCAGGTCAACAGGTCAATGGACAGTGTGCCTGCCTACCTGGCGCCGCATCTCGTCAACTTCGAGCAATTGACGCTTGTCGACCACATTTTGATTCCGAGTCTAGACACAAATATTGAATGAATCATGGTGACGACATTGAACACGCGTTCAACGAACAGGATTTGTGATTGTCCCACACCTGTAGCTCCGTTCGCAACTGCTTCAGTTCCCGTTCATACTTGCGGATCAACGAACGCTGATCGAGGTCTTCATTGATTCGCGCTTCGTTCTTGATGTTCTTTGCCCGGTTGGCAAATTTCAACGTGCTCAACGATTCAGAGAACGCTTCCAACGCTGGTGAAATCATGGCCATCATGGTAGTCTTGCAGTTTCCGCCCAATGAGTCTTCCAAAATGCGTGTTAGTTTTGAATCTCGATATGGGATATGTGCTCGGCCTTTGGGGTCAGTAAGCGCAGCAATGACATTGCCAAGTGCACTCAGCGACTGATTGATCTTTTTCGTTTCTTCGAGCCGTTGTCCTGTTGCACCCGTCATCCTCACTCGCTCGGACCCCGCCAAGTCAACAAGGTTCAGTTTGCCCACTTTAAAGCTCTGTTTCAACCTGGGGCCCCCATTCTGATTGCGTCCAGATGAGGTCGGCGGGCTAATGCCCCCGTTCTCTTTAAGGTACCGTTCATATTCGGCTGGGGACATTTCGTGGCCATCTTCAGCGACGTAACAGCTTTGTGATTGCTCACAGATGATGATGAAAACAGCATGCGAGCGACTGGATAGCTCATTGAGTTTGTGTGAGCCCGTGGCGCGCACAGAACCACCGCGTTCCATGAGTCCGTAAATCTCCTTCGGGCTTCTCACAACCCATTCGGAAAGTCCTTCGACGAACACACCGCGTTTCTTGTCCTCTCGAATTAACAAATTTGTCAACTCGGGCTTCAGAAGGTCGGAGATCACTTCGTTATAGATTTGGAGATACGAACAACGCACCAGAAATCGAAGTGTTGGGGAGGCTGTTCCTTGAATGTGGTGAAAAATTTGTTCGATGGCACGCGGGATGATACCACGTCCACCAGCAGAGTCGAAACCTTCCATGGTGTATGTCTTGCCAGTGCCTGTTTGACCGTAGGCAAAGATGGTGGCATTGTAGCCGAACAGGGCCGAAGACACCACGGCCTGCGCCGTAGTTTCGTACACAAACTTTTGCGTTGCTTGCATGTCGTAGACATGGTCAAAGGTGAACGTGTGGCACGGGTGGAGCCTGTTGCCAACAGAATCTACGTCATCGAAGTTCTCGCTGAGAGATATCTCGGTGGATGAATTCAGTTGAACAACGTTCTGATAAAAGTTGCGGGGCTTTTGCTGGCCCATGATTCCGTTGAAACTGACATCAGCGCTTCCATTTTGGGCACCCAATTCGCGAGGTAGAGGTGGTCGAACGCGAATGACGACCTTGAAATTGTGTCCACCTCCTCCGTGAATAGCAGCATCGCTGTGCCGTTGTTTGCGAGAAGACGGAGACTTCATGGCGCTCAGAGGACGTGACTTGACCCCCGTGTTCATTCCCCCGGCAGAACCACCGTTGCCTCCGTTGCTCAGGCGTTGTCCTGCGTGCTGATGGGGCGTCTGGTGGAAACGCTGCAACGGGTTCGGGTTTGTGTTTCTCAAGTTGGATCGCGAGGAATGGAAATTGTTGGACGCATTCGATGCGGGCCTGGAGTAGGGAGTGCGAGCAAGCATGCTGCGATCAGTGGCGTGATGACAGTGTATGTTCTGTTGTGCTATTGCCTGGTTTCAATCAACCATACTGGCAGCCATGGGCGAGAGCAGATGACTAGCGGCGGTGCCAGAGAGTCCGGAGGCACGCCTGAACTTCGGCGGCCTGCTGGTGCCTGAAAGGGGCTCGTTTGATTTTCCAGACGTCGAAATGCTGCAGCTGATTAATTATGTCTCTATTTCGAGCATACTGTTCGCGCAAACAACCAGTGAATCACCAAGCCGACGTCAACAAAGCAATCTGCTTCAACTCGATACGACGAAGTGAGGACACGTAGCGTTGCCCCACCGCATCTGTGCTCGAACCCACGAACGCCCACGTTCATGAACAAACGACAAGCCACTGCCGTCATGACTTGAGAACGAGAGCAGGTTCGTGTATTATCCATCCCATCTGAACTCGTCGTTGCCGCTCTCTGAGATTCAAACGTGAGAGCGAGATACACGCTCAATCAAACAACAACATCACTTATAACACTTGTGGCACACTTGCTGTCTTACTAGGCGATGCGTTCCAACCATCTTTCCGAAATGGTGACCTGCCTTCGTCATCCTCCTCCCTCGATCGACCACCCAAGTTACTGACGACCCGCGTCCGAACGATGGAACGAAGGAACGAAGGAACAAAGGAGCGAACGAAGGAACGAACGAAGGAACGCAACAACGAACGAACGAACGAAGGAACGAACAACAAACGAACGAACAAACGAACGAACGAACGAACGCACAAACAAACGAACGAACGCAATCCAAATTTGCTTCACTGCCACACCCACTGTCCACTGTCCCCGCACACAACACACTGTTCAGTAATATACGAATTCCTGAATCAAGATACATATTTACCAATTACTTTAGGTACAACAATAGTCATCTACAACTGAGATTACATCGACTTACGAATCCAGTCAATCTTCCGGAAACTTATCACAAACTTGCATCCAACGTGAAATTGATTTTTGTATCCGAAAATTTCACCATCTTCTATATGAAAAATCAGTGCGCAGCGTTCAGACACTCAAATATTATGGACTAAACGGCGGCGAGCGTCCAGCTCGTCGTGTGTGGCAATAGCGTCACCATTCACCACCACGGTGGCCGCAACGCCGCGACGTCGTCGCAGCAACGACGTTCGTTGACGCGTCGCCGCGCGGCGAACGCAACACCCGCGGATCCCCGGGTCAAACCGCAAGACTTGTCGTCAATCACGCGGAGTGGCCGGACACCGCCTCTCTTGTCTCTCTTGATGCTGCAGTTCCACCGCGGAACCGTCTTTGGTATGATTATTGCGGTTGTTTCGATCTGCAGTGGCCGCACGTGGGGTCCACTTCTGACTAGAGTTACAACTCGTGGTTGCAACAACGTAGGGTGGCAGTGGCCACATCAACGGACGATGGCAACGGTGCAGCAACACACGGCCTTCACTGCGGTGAGGGAGATGCTGTGTTGACATATGCTTCTTGAGCCAGGAGACGCCGCCATTGTTGAGCAAGGAAAGAAATTAAATCGAAAGGAGCAAAAGACCGAACGCTTTTGTTTTCAAAACGACTATCATAGAAGATTGTGCTGACTTCAAGTCGTTGACACAATGATTCTCGAAACAATCAAGATCGCTCTAGAGCTAGCCAAAGCTGGCGTTGAACTTGGCAAGGAGATCTACAAGGTTGCCAAGACGGTCAAGAAAGACGTTGAGAAAGCCAGAGCACTGCGGCGAAGCAAAGAGCGAGATTCTAAAGCAGCCAAAGAATACGATGAACAGAAGAAGAAACTCGTTGTAGTGAGCGCACCATCGCCTTCAGCGGCCGCTGGTTCTGGTGGAGGTGGAGCTGCTGCGCCCACTGCGGAAGTGCTGCAGGGTGCAATGGTGCTGAAAACGCTCGGCATTTCTATGTCAGGTACCTTTGTCGATGGCGAATTGGAGGGACAAGGCATCTTCCAAAACAGCGCCGTCCGCTACGAAGGCGCATTCGTCAAAGGGGAATACCACGGCGTCGGCAAAATTCAATACCTCCAAAGTGGCTGCACGTACACGGGACAGTTCGAATTTGGAGTTCCAAAAGGGACAGGGAAATTTGTCACAAAGAATGGGTCTGAGCTCACCGGAACTTTCGAAGATGGCCATCTTGTGCAGGGTATCATTGTAACACCGAAAGGAATATTGTTTGAAGGTTCTGTTGAAGGATGGCAGCCCAAGTATGGCACGATTAGATACCCGTCGGGGCTAGTGTACCGCGGCGAAGTCAAGGATTGGATGTGGCAGGGCCGTGGAGTGCTCTTGTACCCGTCGAAGAATAAGCAAACCGGCAAGGAGTACAAAGCACTGTCTTACTTGGGAGAATTCAACAAGTGCGTTCTCTCCCACTCCACTGACGCGTGCAGCAGACGTTGTTATCCTCATTCATGCATTCGTTTCATGTGTAGGTGTGCTTTTCATGGGCAAGGGGAAATGAAATGGAAGAGCGGTTACAAGTAAGTCACGCTTTCAGACTGGCGACGGTGGCGCACTGTTCTGTGGGAGTCACAATCAATCACGGCTGCTGTTTTCAGATGGAAAGGAACATGGGACACAAATGAGATGCAGAAAAGCACTGGCACTATGCTCAAATTTGATCGTAGTGATCCTGCTGAGCAAGTCACTCTCGAGTCGTTGGAAGCAGAGCAAGCAGGTGGTGCCGTCACTGAGGAGTGAGAAGTGAGCAGAGTTATCATTCCGATCATTGCGGTTTGGTCGCAAGATCACCAACCTCTTTGTCTAATTTATTTCACCTCCCATACTAACCTTGCAACTGCAATCAAGATTCCGACGCTACTGCTGTCGCTGTCGCCGGTGGATGTCACGAACACACCAAGTCACGCTCATGAACATGGAAGTGCACACTAATTGGACCGCGCAACAGCAACAACGAGACTGCGACGATGGCCATGCTTGGACTACGACTAGGACTACGACGACCAGCACGGCAAAAATCAACGAATGGCACTCACCACCCACCCACCCACCCACCCTCCCACCCACCCATCCATCCGTCCATCCATCCATCCATCCATCATTGCAGCAGCAGCAGCAGGCAGTAGAAAGGACCACATGCCAGGGCACATCGGACACACTGTATGATACGCGCAACATACATACATACTCCAGCATGCCGTGGGCCGTCGCCGTATCATATGCCATAGCCGTGGCCGTCATGAACAGTTACTGTACATGCCTACAGCTCAGTGCAATCATCAAATGAAAAATGAATGCATGCATCAGTCAGCTCGACGACCCTTCCTTCCTTCCTTCCTTCCTTCCTTCCTTTCTCCGAACATTCGTTCGTTCCTTCCGCCGCCGGCGGTCCCGTCCCACACACAGCCCACATCATCCCCCCACAGCGTGACCACGGATTATCACGTATTCCTATTTACAGATAGTATTTCAGTATCTGTCTAAACCGCACCACATATCTTTATTCAGGAATCAACTGAAATCAGTATCGCTCTGAAACTAACTGCGGTCAGCTGCTGAGAGTGCGGCGGCGCAGACCGGCACTCAATCAGTCAATGCACCCCGCATCCACGCACTGTGTTCAGACATCACGCTACAGAATTCACAAACGTCAGTCGGTGTACGTAGCGGCCATACGCAGTAATCATAGCTCATACGGGGTGTTGGTAAATCAGTTGGAGAGTATAGTGAATGTAAGGGTGGAATAAGCTCAGACGAAGGGTAGTCTGAGATCGTGACGTGTCAACGTCAGCAGCGTCAGCATTGGCTTGGCGGCGGCATCGAAGTTCTTTGGTGTTCGTTCGTTCGTTCGTTCGTTCGTTCGTTCGTTCGTTCGTTCGTTCGTTCGTTCGTGCGTTCGTTCGAAGGTCGAAGTGCTGCAGTCGCGGCTGCGGTGCTGCAGTCGCCGTTCGCCGTCCGCCGCCGATGCAGTTGGTGGTCGACGTCGTCGTGATCGTTGTTACTGTGGTCTCGTAGTAAGCTGCAGATGAAGAACATTGAACAAAGAACTTTGAAGTTCGTCCGCGCCGTCCGTTCCCATCCCCGCAAGTTGAATCGCTGTCGCTGCTCCAGTGTGCGCACTCGCACTCGTACGCGCGCTCACTGCCACTGCCACTGCCACTGCCACTGCCACTGCCGCTACCACTGCCGCTGCCGCTGCCGCTGCCGCTGCCGAGCTGTGGTTGGGTTTTTGTCACCAAGAATTCGAGAATCCGACCTCCCGTCTCACTGACGTGAGGCGGCTCGCTGTCACAATCATGATATCTGCGTTGGCGCAGTCCGAGATCACTGTTACGCCCCAGCAGAAACAGGCTCCGTGTGTCCAGAGTCGCGGTCGAGACGCTGCGAGGCGGAGTCTTGACTTGCAGCTGCTTGTCCACGACTTGATCTGTGAACAGGAGGCGATACAGACGGTGACGATAGCTGCTGGCGAACAAATACCAGGACAACATCGTCTCTTTCACGACGAAGAGTGTGACTGACTCATTCCAGAGAAGATCGCTGCTAGATGGAAATCTGGGTTAAAAAAGTGGCCCAAAGCACAAACGAGGCCATTTCTTGTGAGGTTCGGGTCGCTGGGAAACAGCAAACACTGCGCATTCCTCAATCTCAGACAGTTGCTTCACGATGATGTTTGTTTGAGAACGGCGTATTCATGCCGGCGTAATGTCTTCACCCAACGCTCCCGGCGATGGAGGTGGCAGTAGGGTGCCACAAGATGGGGAGGAGGTCATTTTGAAAAAAGTGAAGCTGGAGAGGAGTCCAACAGTCGGCGTGCCATGTGCACAGACTGCCATCGGGGACATGGGCGAAGGATCTGAGGTGGTCTTCCTCGCCAACGTTGGCCTTCAAGAATTTGCTCCAGGGCTACGTCGAATGGGGTTTCGGTCCATTGAGGATTTCGTTGCCGTGCGATCATCAGATTTAGAGATGCTGGGTCTGTCTCCCGTTCAGATCAACATTTTCAAGTTGCTGCAAGCCCAAATCCCGAATGCCGCCAACCACCATAACGATATAAGTCTTGCAGACATGAGAGTGGACGATGACCGCAAGAGCCAAGCTTGGATCCCAAGCGTGGTGGTTGAGTGCGGAATTTGTGAGGAATCGGTCGTCAGCTCGCACGCAGTGTGTCTCGACTGTTGCAGGGTCTCATATTGTTACCAGTGCTTGCGCAGGTTTTTGTCTGGGCCTATCGTTCACGACAAGCCGCTGGTATGTCCGAGTCCCGCGTGCGCGAAGCAGGCCGATGATCCGATCGCAGCAATGTTTGATGATGAACATGTGGACACTAAAGACGACGGCATGGGTGAATTGACGACCGAAGAGTTTCCAGTGGCGGCGACAACGCGTCGTCTGAGCTTCAGCCAGAAACCGCTGGGTGATTCATTTTCTCTCTTAACGGTTGCTGCCGTTTTTAGGGACCACTGTGTCGTGTGCAGTGAGCCTCTAAATGAAAGCGATTCAACCCGCAACAACTGCTCCGGACTCCACACATTTTGCACATCTTGCTTCAGAACCTACGTTGTGTCAATGATCAGATCCCACAGAATACCTCGTTGCCCGCGATGGAGAGAGTGCAGACAACAATATATTGATGCAGGTATTGTAGACACTCTTTGTCGCGACGACCCCGAATCGCTCGCGAAGTTTTACAATCTTAACGTTGAAAATGCACGTGCGATCCATCGGTTTACGAGGCCGTGCCCGCGCAGTGATTGCACGGCAACAATTCCAATCCCTCCGTCGAGGGCTGCAGTGGTATTGAATTCCCGCGATGGATCTGGACCGGGCATCACGTATTCAGATGCATCTGGACTTCTGACGGTCAGGTGCCAAGATTGCGGTAGTCGGTGGTGTACCGCATGTTGGCGGTGCGCGCATCCAAATCTGGACTGCCAAACAGCGATTGGCATTGAAGCAAAGTGGTTGCAGTTCAAGCAGCTGCAAGTCAACGTCAGTGAGGATATGAGGAACGCCATGAGGCAGTATGCGGACGTTTTGGTGAGTTGTTTTCCCGCTCCTGGTGTGTGCGCGCTAGGCTCACAGAGTTCTGCGGTTGTAGGCTGATGAAATGTACAAAGCGGAGCATGTCCGGTTTTGCCCGCACTGTGGACTGCAGTGCCTGCGAACGGACGGTTGTGACTCTGTAACCTGTGGACGGGATGCCGAAGACAAAGGGCACAAAATTCAATACGGAAAGGGGTGCGTTTGGCTATTTGGCGATGGGCTTGGTCGTTGCCTCTGTCTCTCACAACTGGCTTTGATTGACACTCAGCTGTATGAAGAAATTTAACTGGCAAACTGCTGCTCGATACGAAGTCAATGCGGTGTTTCGAACGCCGGAGCTTCCTCCTCAAATTGTGAAATGTGGTTCATATGGAAAGTCCAATCCTCGGATTTGTGAGTGCTGTCATTCACTTGTTGAAGGTACCTGTTTCGATGATATCAGTGTTATCCGTGACCGCGAGCAAGAGACTGCAGAGTTGTTTCGCGAAGCCAGATGCCGGCACCGCTTTGCTGTGTCCGATTCTGTGGAGCTATCCGATGAAACCCCGATAGCAGAAACGGGTCGCAACACAGCTGTCAGTTGTATCACTCGCGATGATAACTCGTGTTGGACCCGCACCATATCTGACACTTCTAGTGCTGTGACGTTGTCTATTTCCACCAATCGCGACTTGTTTGCACCTGGGACTCGAGTCCACGCACGTTGGAAAGGGGGATCTTTTTACCCTGGGAAGGTGCAATCCATTACGATGCAAGGCGATGAGCGGTTTTACTCCATCAACTTCGACGATGGCGACTATGACCCCATATGTCCACTGGGTCACGTGAAACTCTTTGGCACTGAAATATATTCCCCGGACCTGAGTCGAAGTTTTTCTTTGGATGAGATTTTTCTCGAGGTAAGGAAGGGCAGCTTCGTCTTGATGTCAGAGATGAACCCTGTGTTTCTGTGATAAATCGGCACACGTTGTTCCGTTGCAGGTCGATCGCCCGCGTTTCGGCAGCGCAGCTCCCCAAACTGTCGTTGCTCTGGCGTACGTTCCAATCGATGTTGCAGCAAAAGCGAAGCAGCTGTCTGCACCCTCGAAAGCAGGCGCTGCCGCGGAGAAAGCTGCCAACGAGGCGAGCAAGTCTGCTCCAATCGGCGACTTACACACTCAAGAAGCAGCCTCTCCAGTTGCCACGAAGTTTGTCACGTCTGCTTCACCAAGCACGTTGCGACTGATGGAGTTGGGATTCGAGTGCGTTGCGGTTTGCGAAGATATTGTGCTCGAGTAGTGAGCTGTCTCTGACCATAGATGTGTTCGTTTTTTGTATCCTTTGTCACAGTCGCGACATCGCAGAATTTGCGCTAGGCAAGCATGGGCAACGAATTGAAGAAGCCGCGAACGCTTTGTTTGCGAACCTTGCCCAAATGCAACGTGAGATGGAACTTACACCTTCATATGTCGCGGACAAGCACCGAACGAAATCTCTACATAGCAATGCCGCGGAGGCTGCTGCACCAGCCGGCCAAAAAGCCGATAACGCAGTGGAATGCGAATGGGTACACGTCGCTACTGTGCGAATGCCCGATTTTAAGTCATGGGTGTCCGTGTTGAATATCGATGATTTGGCAGCAGTATGTGGGGCTGGTTACCCACTCAGTGCTGAAACCGCGGAGCGCGTTCTGAGCGTGAGTCAATAATTTTGCGTGCCATTTCTATGCTGGTCTTCTTTACCCTCTGCTGATCTCTTTGCTGATGTATTTGTCAGGCATCCAACTTCCGACTGCACTTTTTTGACGCGCATGACCAGCCGCAACAGTCTGTCTCAGTCGCCAGACTGGCCGTGATGGGAGTTCCGAAGGTGAATGCGCGTGAGTATTTGTGTCGCGACGTTCGCATATTTGGAGGCCGTGAGTGGGAGCGTCTGTCAGATGAAATCAACGGCGATGGCGAGCACGCTGTAGACGACGCAGCAGCTGCCAAAACGCCCGCCGTGCCAACCGAGACAAACGGGCGACTCACGCCATCCCAACATTCCGTGGTCGAATCATCTATGTCGGTGTCCATTTTGCGTTCGTTGCTCAGACCTGTTGCAGCTAGCACGCACGACTCTACCACTGCCAGAACCACACACATCACCAATGACGGGGAAGAGAATGGTCACAACAAATTGCAGCCCAACATCCTTCCCACATCTTACTGTTGGAGATGCTTGACGAGTATTGTTTCGGGGATCGCCATTCCTGACCCGCAGGACGATGTGCAACCACAGGTTCCGGTTTCGATTCCGTGCCCGGTGGTTGTTGACCCAACTACGCAAGACCATTCGCCAATGATGGGTCTTCCTTTTCGAAATCTGCAACAAGGGCCGCGCAGTTACAATGCGAGCGCCCCGCGTGCAACTAACCGCCGCTCACCGCCGCATGGGAAGACTACTCTTCCTACTTCACTCCGGAAAATTTTGGCAGCAGGCACTGGGCGCGAGTCCGACGCCAACACCGATGGTAGCATGCTGTTACTGTCACAAAATGAGCGCCCGAAATTCCTTGGTCCACGTCTCAGCGAGTTGTGTGAAGGTGCCTGCGTCCACATCAACATTGATCGACAAGAGAGTTTGGGATCTCCGATGGAAAAAGGCGAACTTGCTGTGGTTGAACTGCTTGAAGAGGATCCGGTTAGTGTGTTGACTCGCAGCGTACGCACTGGTCTCCTCTGGTGGTATTCACCAAATGATTTGCAGCCAATCGCGGCGGTTGCGCAAAGCTCCGCATCACGTGCGATTTTCGAGCTCCGAACCAATATTCCAGCTGACATGGACTCGATGAAACAAGGACAGCTGCGAACACACGCACGGGGAATCACGTTGGATCTTTCGCATCATCAACAGCGGTTGCTGTCCTGCAATTTCCGCGTCGAACAACCTCCTTCTCATGTGGACCAGGCGGAGAATGTGACACCACAGAGCGGGGTTGCGATTGGTTCGTCGCAAGATACTTCTTCACCGTTAGTACAGTTGGTGGAGCTATCCAGAATGGTCCGCAGCCAAGTCGTCAGCAGCAAGTTCTCGCGACGCAACGAACCCACGATTTCGGTGGCTTTGTGGCACAGTTGGTGTCAGAAAACGAAGCAAATCACGGACAGCTTTTACATGCGGTCACGCTACGAAGGTCGGCTTCAGGCGTGGCGACGCTCTCAGTTGCAAAGCACTCAATCAAGCATTTGTCACAGCCATGCAGCTGATTCGTCTGATGTTGATGACGACACGCAGGCTTCCAGCGCACTCGCTGCCCCCTACTTGTTTGCGCGTACTTTGGTCATTTGGGTGGCGTGGCTCCTTAACGTGACGCCTGCACAGAGCACGAGTAGCACGTTCCCAGGCGGTGTCCCCGCCCTCGACACGGTGCCTCAATTGCTCACTGAGTATCCCGACACGTTCCGTGGGATCTCGAAGCTCATTGTGACGCAGTGGACAAGGCTGTCGAACGTTCACAATTCTCAGGTTGGGAACGCCACGACAAACACTCTCACAAGCCACGGTCCACTGCTTTCACGGACATTCCATCGTTTCCGCGAACTTGTAGTGCAGGATCCCAATGATGCGCCCGCCGAGCAGCTGCAGCTTGGCTTGCGTGCCATTTGGGGCACAAAGCTGTTAACAGAGACTTTGCAGCTTGTTCTCGGAGACGTGGACTTGGACGAGCAGTGCGGTGGCGACCAATTTGACACGTGGGTCGTCTCGAGTGACCCAGACGACGACGCATTGAAAGCGCGAGCAATCCGGACAAGTGACATCAGGCTCTGTGCCACGTCGCTCGTTGTCGGAATGTGGGACAGCTTGGCAGATCGCCCTGATGGACAATCAGATGCTGCCGCCGACGATTGGATGCAGACACTGAAATTCACTCCGAAGATTCTTTGGGCAACAATCCTGCCGCTGGAAGAAGTGTTCTTGTCTGCCGTTATGGATGCGAATGACGTGCTGATTGATCGCGATACTGCCGCTGCCGTGTTGATCCGACTGTTTACTTTGGCCGCTCCTTTCCTTCGCGAATCTGATGGCATTGAATGTGGGCACAGTGAGATTGTGCCACCAACTCTTTCGGCGACAAATTCCGCCGAACCTGGGACTTCAAGCGCCCCAGTGGTCACCACTGTGCGCACGATTGGTTTGTCTGGCAAACTTTTCACGAACTGGGAATCTAGCTTGAAGCACTGCACGCCCCTCGTTCTCGTCCACCACCATCCTCGTGGTTGTGTTACGTATGGCGATCCGACAGGAGAGAAGCTCGACACCTCCAGCGAGGACCCAAAGTTGATATCAGCGGGCAACCAATGCCTCTTTTTTGAAGCTCCTTCCCAGGAAAAGCCACTAACGACAAATCCTGGACGTGGGACGTGGGTTTACTTTAAGGTCGCCGGGCGCTCCGCCTGGGATATGCCATACGCCTTTTTGAGAACAAAGGAGGGTCATTGCATCATTGGAGGCACAGTTGTAGATCAGCCTGCAAGCCACTGGGGTCTTGTTCGCGACGCATCTTCTGATCGCATTATGCATGATTGCGTCCGTGTCGAATGGAAACATGAACAAGGTCGACAAGGCAACATTATTTGGAGTCGGCAGAGCCATATCCTCAACTTCTTCCGTTCCGTCTTTGCAGGAAATTCAATACTTTCATCCAATCACCCGGAGATATGGAGTCGGCTTGTTGAGCAGTACGCACCACGAACGGAACTTCTCTTGAAGGGAATTCAGCGTCTACTGCGTGACAAGGACCCTTCCTTGGCGTTTGTCAGAATGATGTGCCATCGCAAGTTGCTGCTGCCTCTAATTGAAACACTGGAACGGTCTCCGCTGCATCGGACTGGAAAGGCGTCAATCATTGATGGCAACTACCGCTTAGAGAGAGCGTGGTACGAGAACAAAGTGCTCGAAGAAGTGCATGAAATTGAAGCGTTGCTGGCATCCCGTGGATATCGGCTCCCCCAGATCGTTGTCCAACAGCAAAAAGAGCGCTGTGCACACGCGACTTGTGCCAAGACGCGTGAAGACGTGTCGCCTGGGAGTCAGCTGCCAGAAGTAGATCTTGCACCCCGCTTTCCGCAAACATGGGAGGTGACCAACAGTACCAACCGGTTGCGTGCGGCGAAAGCTCCGTTTCAAGCAGAATCCGAGTTTGCAACATTGCGCCGCGTTGCACCAGCGCTATGCCCGACTAACCGAACTTATGTCAATGTGCGCGACGTTGCGATGGCCCCAGGCGCTGCTCGAGAGCCGCAGGCAGCTTGGCTAAACGTAGCAGGACGACAGTGGGTGCAGGTGGGAAACCAAGAATCTGGCACCCCTGCCCTCACCCGTGTTCATCTGCCCGAAGACGCGGGTAGAGTGCCTGATTCGGATAACAAAATTCGTCTGGAAAAATTTGTCACACTTGGCAATGATTTCTGGACGAATGACTACGCTAAGCTTGAAAACACGTGCACTGATCGCGTCCAAGTTTGCGCTACAAAAGCACCAGGTGATGGGTTGGTGACTCACTTGACCGTCATGTTAAATCAACCGATGTCGTCGTCTGAAGGGTTCGAGCTTCGCGTCTACGATGTTTGCGGCGGCAATTTGAACGATACTGGAGCTTGCCTGTATCGGTCAAGTCTTGTGCGGATGCGACGTATGTCGAGCCTAAACCCAGCTCTTGTTAGAGTACCTCAACGAATGGTGGTAGAGCCACCTATTCTTGTGGAAGCTGGACAATTCGTTGCAGTTGCGAACACCGAATGGGACACAAGACGAGGTGCTCGACGTGCAGCACCTTTTACGTTAGCAGGGTCGGCTGTTAACGGATATTTGATGTGGTAAGTGTTGCATTTTAGATGTCATACGTCTTCCCCCTCGGCTGAATCTAACCGCCTTTGCTGGTCTCTCATATTGCGTTTGCAGGTACTCAGTGACAGGATCGTTCGCAACTCAAATAGGAGCGCAGTTCCAGGTCAACCGGTACTCCTACCGGTTGGGATTTGGTGTGGACATGATGCTCTTTGATGCTCTACCGCAGCGCGCCAGCACAGCCGAGGTCGTTCCCACCGCCTCTTCGGCCTCCACTTGTCAGGTGGCAGCCGAGGGCACCCCATCTGCGACCACGAGTAGCGAATCGAGTGCACAAGGCGTAAAACCTGACACGCCAGACACTGTGGATGCCAACAGTGGCGGTGCACACGCAATTGAGTGTTCCATTCTAGCTGAAATAGTTGAAGTGATTCGCCTTGCAATTCACGCAAGTCAGCGTGGAGACATGGGAGTTCTTCTACCAAGTTTGCTCAGTTCATCGTTGTCAGGTTACGACGCGGCTGTTCGTTACATAACGGACAAATTAGTGCCGCTGTTAGTGAAAGGGCCTGTGGATAGCTCCCTGTCGAGCACGGTTTCTGCCGTCGAAGTTGCGCTGCGGAACAAAGTCGTTGATGTCTTTATCTCTCTGACGTCAAGAGAAAACGCCACCGCTAAGTGTGACGCTCGGGAGCATGTGGTGTCCGTGATCAGAAGTTTGGGTGATCATGCTGCGCCAGAGGTTGACCGTCTTGTTCGTTTCTGGGTGCGCCAAGACCCAGACTTCGCAACCGGATGGGACATGCTCAAGCGGCAAAGTATCACCGTGCCTCCTACTTTCCCACCCAATACGTTGACACACAGAAGGATGCAATGGCCCCCAAGTGGCGATGAACCGCACGTATGTGTCACCACCGCAGATGTTGTCCTCGGCACAGCAAGCGGCGTCGTGAGTGACGTGGTCTGGGGAATCAGCAAGATTCAAGACAGCACAGGTATTGTGTTTGATGAAATGAAGTTTCAGCATGTCGGCAGCGATGCCAGAACTAGTGTGGTGACTGTCGCGACGGTGCGATCGACGCCTGGACATTATTTGTTAAGGAGTGATCGGCGTCGCATGGGCGTGTTCCTGTGCGGTTCGTCGGAGAAGTGCCTTCCATCGGTTGATAGCATTGACTTCAATGCCTCCGGGCCGGCTGCGTCGCATCCATTGAATTTGCGATGGTACGTACATGCATGGAGCCCAGGAAGAGCAAAGTTTAGCTTCGGCGTTCTTGCGGAGCCTCTTCGTTCCTCTTCCAAGTCGTCTCCCAAGTCGCCACACCTGGTGATAGCAGAATTCACGACGGACGCTGTCGACGATGCTTACAAGATGGATTGGGAGGTAGGGCGCGATTGCTGTATGTGGTTTGCTTCGTCAAAGCGTGCTGTGATACCATGTCCCGTTTCCCGTTTGCAGGTGGAGTGCAACGCGGCTCAAAGATGCTTGATCGTACGCAGCTACTTGCCAATGCGCAATACGGTTCTCGGACATGCTGTCCCAGCTCCGCTGGAAACCGTCATTCCTTTGACCTGCCACTCGATCAATGGCCCTGCAAGTTTGAGACTATTTGTGCGGAAGCGTTCAGCCGGTAGCTTGGCCCTCACGTTTTTGGGCCCAATTTACAACCCTACCGGCACAACACAGCAGGCCACGCCGTAAAATACTTGTGAGTTCTTCTTTTCTGGTTTCAAAAGCGTTGCCAAATTTTGCGTGTCGATCACTGTGTAAATTATTAACAACTCGTGACGTGAAAGTGGAGGCAGAGGCCAACGATAAACTATGCCTCAACATGTGTTGTCCGAATGCTCCAAGAAATACTTGAAGACGTCGCTGACGGAAACTAGCCCAACACACTGCATGTCGTTGTCGACACAAACGAGACGATGGGCAGTGTCCGCGGCCTGTGCACAATCAATGAAATCCCCACAAATTCATCATATCGGCACGTCCCGCATGCAGCACAACATCGCAGAGAAGCGACACACTCACCATGCGCTGAATGACGCCGCCAACTGTCTCGCCACTGGAACAAACGTGCAACCTATGCCAAGGAAACGGGCGTAAGATGGCTGGGGTTTCCTTGAATTTCGTTACCACGGCGTAACAGGGTACTCTTACCCTTCACGGTCGAGCATCAGGCATTGCGCGTGCAAGACTTCTTCCACGGTTGCCTTCAAGTGGGCAGTCGAGAGCTTTTTTATACGAGTCAGGTACATGGCGTCTTGGCGTGAATAAACGTCTACGACGCGTCCACCTGCGTCCACGACTGGCACGGAAGAAATGTTCTCGCGCACCAAGGCTTGAAGCACCTCTATCAAAGGCGTGGTGTTCCTAACCGTCACAATTTTCGACGGATCATGGCACCCTACACCAGCGCTCCGCACCGAAGCGCCTAAGAACGGGTGCTGCCGACTGCAGTGGGACAAAACAAAACCACAGGAAGTTACGGGGACGTGATTACACGGACATGCAACCACCAAACCGAGCATATTAGAAACACGCGCGGAGCTACAAGATCGCACCTGGTGTGTCTAGTGAAATGTTTGACGATGTGGAGAAGTAATCTGTGATTCGTGAGAACTTGCAGCAATGTTGAACGATCGTCGCGATCAACGATTGCTAGCCGCTGTTTGCGGTGCGCCTGCAGCACTTGAACTGCCTCGAACAAACTTCGTTCGGCATGCACTTTGGGGCACCCGCTCATCCGTGGAAGTCGTGCTGGTGCGGCATCACTGAAGGATTGGCGCTCAAGGTCATGCTCAGCAGCCTGATCTACGTCATGGTCCGGCGCGACAGAACTGTCGTCGGTGTTGTCAGTTCCTGCGCGGGACCTGGGGCTGCTCGAGAAGCTAGCTTTCAGCCGCAACCAAGCCCCAACAGTCATGGTGAACATCCTAGTCACACAATTGTGGTGGTACCCATGTTCCAGAATCTGTATGAGGTCTGTCGAAGTCAACATGCCCACGTGGTTGTGTTCTGCTTCGTCCCAGAGGGGAGCGTACGTCAGCTCATGCTCGACGAGGGCGAAGAACGCGAGTTTCACGGAGATCCGAATGTCAAGCACCACCACTTTGCCACTTTCTGGCATGAAATCGTAACAAGAGTGACTCCGCAGGAACTTCACAACATCTAGGCGATCGACCTGCATGCACTCTTGGAGCGACATGTTGGGAAGAACTGTTGTGGAGGAAGATCGGGGCAAACCGGTGTCTGGAGTTGGGGCTGAGCTGCTCTCACCGCTTGTTTGCGCGCGCTCGGTCGCGTTGTCGCGCGAGGTGGTACCGCCGGGCCCCTCTCCACCGTTGCTGTCATCACCACCCACAGCTTGGCCCGCCTGCAGTTCTAACTTGGCGGACTCATCTGCGCGCGGCGCGTCTGTGGACATATTACGCACTTGCTCGGCGATGGCGCCGCAAACTTACGAAGGAGCAACAGCGTGGAACATGAACGCCATTGTGGTAGAGCACGGGTGGTACAGTTCAACCTAGCTTGATATGTGCGTGCGATAAAGTACGCACGCGCTCACATGTGCCTTCGATTCCTGTCACGAATGGGCGGCCGCGGTGGTGCTCAGTGAGGTCGATTGCCAGCAACAGCTACCTAACGCAGACTCGTTCAAGCAGCACCACCTCGCACTCGAAACCACTTTGCAACCCACTGCAAAAACAATTTCGTCGAGTTTTGTTTGCGGCTTGTGCGAATTCTCTTGTCAAGGAGTCGTGGCGCGAACGTCTAGCAACCCATCGCTCCAAGTCGCTCGTGACGACGACACACTGTGTAGGCAGCGTCCAACAAAGCGTGCTGTTAGGGGAACACAAGACTAACCGACAGGAAACAAGCACATCAACAAACAAACCATTCAACCGCTCATGCATCCCGCCACGCAAAGATCATGCCACCAACGCATCGACTCCAAAGCCAGACAACGACCCATTGCCAGGCAGACACAGAAAGTGAGCACGGGGGCACTGGACGAGTCGACAAGTAAAAGTCGTCAGACTTCGCATCGTCCACGCGTCCATCCATCAGTCAGCCCAATCGCTTCGTTGCCTCCGTCAATATAATATTAGGTTCGTTGGTCGCTTCGCGTTTCCCTTGGACTCCTCGTGCGCACCCACACTCACTTCACGTCCTCTTCGGACACTGGACCCGGCTGCCTTCCTTCATCGCTTCTTTTCGGACTCCACAGACCACAGACCACAGAACAGCACAGCACAGCGTTGACTTACTTCATCACTCACTCACTCACCGTCAGAACTTTCGAACGAATATCGACGAACGAACGAACATCGACGAACGAACGAAGCAACGAAGCAACGAAGCAACGAACGAAGGAACGAAGGAACGAACGAACGAATGCACACTCACAGTCACTCCCTCACAGTCAGTGGTCTATAAGTACCTTCTATGACCCACATAGAACGCACAGAATCCATAACGGACACTCATCGACTAATACACAGCACTGTGCACGGAGGCACTCAGTGAGTGACTGTGAGTGACTGTGAGTGAGTGACTGTGAGTGAGTGAGTGACTGTGAGTGACGGTGAGTGACTGTGAGTGAAGTTTGGCCGCGGGCCTTCGTTCGTTGTCGGTGCCGCCGCGCCGCGGTTGCAAAAACTGACTTTGTGTACTGTAAACTACCTTTTGAGCGCTGAAACGTTTGGCTTTAGCGGTATTTCAATGCGTGTGAACGCTGGGAATAGTGTTTTAGGAAATTGACGAAGTGGAGTGTACAGTATAATGAAATAGGGAGTAGGAAAGAGGGAAACACCGAAGCGATTCCTTCCTTCCTTGTTCGCCTTCGTAGAGTTATCTAAATGATGATTACGATACTGCACAATTCTTCTAAGTTTAGTCGCAATGTACAAACCGCTGTAATGCACTGAAGATATTTTGTAAATACTGAATACTCAAATGAACAGTAATCAAAAATGTAAAACGACAACGAACGAAGTTTCAATGTCAAGTCAAGTCAGTCAGCCCGCAGTGAATGAGTGAGTGAGTGACAGTGAGCGACAGTGAGCGACAGTGAGTGACAGTGAGTGAGTCAATTCTTCTCAGTCACTCACTGTCACTCACTGTCACTCACTCACTCACTCACTGAGTGAGTGAGTGAGTGAGTGAGAGTGGATCGATCGATCTTCGTTCGGTGTCAGCCGCTCACTGCAGTCAGCCACTGTCCTGTCAATCGCTCTGTTCTGTTGTCGTTCGTCCGTCTGTCTGTTGTCACCAACGCCAAC
>ENA-OWNT01002228-OWNT01002228.1-seawater-metagenome-genome-assembly--contig:-NODE-2228-length-20852-cov-10.886161_pt1 | contig 20852 bp, 18 predicted proteins | sample MGYA00238136_ERZ651165 | MGnify/ENA primary metagenome ERZ651165 (study PRJEB26861, sample SAMN08777766) | seawater metagenome | isolation source: coastal seawater | place: USA: Florida | collected...
TTAACTCAACTTCACCACCAAACGGGAAGGTAACTTCGGTCTCGGCATTGGTTTGTCAGTCTGCCTGCAAATCATCAACCAGCATGGTGGCCAGATCGAAGTCGAATCCCAACCGGACGAATACACTAAGATGAAAGTCTGGCTGCCGATTACAGCCACCCCACAACAAATGACAGGAACTGGCGATGAATAAATACCTTATTTTGTGTGTTGATGACGAACGTGACGTTCTGGACAGTGTGCTTCAGGACATCGATTGTTATGAAGAACGTTTTATCGTCGAAGGAGCAGAATCGGTATCAGAGGCGAAAGAGATCATCGCGGAATGCCAAGATGAAGACGTCAAGCTCGCGTTGATACTCTGTGACCATATTATGCCAGAACAGACAGGGATCAGTTTTTTGATCGAACTGAGTGAAAACCCACAAACCGCCGCCGCCCGCAAGATTCTCCTCACAGGTCAGGCCGGTTTAGAAGACACCGTCGAAGCGGTCAATCACTCCAGCCTCGACTTTTACATTGCCAAGCCCTGGCAGGGAGAAGCCCTGCGCAACGTCATCAAGTCGCAACTGACTGAGTATATGATTCACCACGAAAAAGACTTGATGCCTTGGGCATCCATTTTAGACACGGAGAAAATTTTTAACGCCATCGCAGAAAACAGAATCAGTTTTGGCGAATAAAGTCATTAAATAGTCATTCCATGGCATATAAATTGCTTGAACTTTAGCTCAATGACAAAAGAATGACATTTTTTAATGGTTTGCATCACCAGTGTTGCATTATCATATTTGGAAGTGTCGCGGTGCGACCGCTAGAGACCACGGAATCAATTAAAAATAGGTTTATGTTTACTATGCGCAAAACAATTCTTGCAGCAGCGCTGTTGCTTGCATCCGGGCAGTCACTTGCTCAAACCGATCCGAACAGTCCGTCCGTAATGAGTAACTTCAGCTACGATTACCTGGAAGCTCGCATTGGCGCAAGTCCTGTAACGTTCGGCGCGGCTGCAAGTAAATCTATCCACCCAAACGCTCATGTGATTGGCCGTGTTGATTCAGAGTTTGAAGGTGATTATGACGCGGCAGCAGGCTTTGGCTTCCACGCACCAATCAACAACTGGGCTGACTTCACTGGTGAAATGCTTCTTCGCCTTGTCGATACTGGTGACCAGGCTCGTAACGGTTACAGCCGTGGTACTAACACTGGTATGGAACTTAACCTTGGTATCCGTCAATGGTTAGGTCCACAACTTGAAGTTGGTGGTAAAGGCGGTTACGTATCTATTGATGACGATGACAAGTGGATTGGTTCAGCATACGCTCGCTTCCACTCTACAGAGCTATTCTCACTAGGTGCAGAAGCGCGTATCAACGACTTCTACGGTGATCAGCTAATGTTCACCACTCGCTTTAAGTTCTGATAAAGCATCAAGATTAAAAAAACCGAGGCCAAAGCCTCGGTTTTTTATTATCCGCAAATCCATTTGCGTATGAGCGAACAGTGGACCACTGATTGGATTAGTGGCAATTAGCTAACAGCTGACGTTTGCGTGGTTCCTGAATCAGTTTCCAGTGGATACCTTCAACGGCACCGGCAAACTTCCAAAGTAGTTTTACATCTACGTCGCTGCCATATGCCTGCTTAACACGGCTAAATACTGCCGCTGCGCCAAGCTCTAGGAATGTATCAACATCATCAATTCCGGCTTTCTTGACCATACGCTCCAGAGTCAACTGCATGTTTGGTAGATCTCTTAAACGTCGGTTAGCCGAAGAACGTTTAAACTCACGCTGTGATACTGAATAAGTGATTGATTGCTCAACTAACTCTCCGACACGATGAAAATTGTCAACAAAAAGGGCGGTGATGTCGTAGTAGTTAACGGTCGCTGTGGTTTGCTTTTTAACATGGCGGTACTTTTCACAGTTAAGAGAACACAGTTCTTCGTCTAGTTTCTCTCCACCACGGATAAAAATCTTGTCCGCGCTGATTAAAGCGAACATCGCATCGTCTTTGAACAATCCGGTACCACCAAACATTGAACGTTTTTGGAAGTCACCAAATTTTTTAACGTATTGAATAAATTGTTGCTCTGTCATATCCATTGATCCTTAATCAAAAACCCCGATTAGAAATGATCACCAGATAGCAGCAGTTTTAAGCGAAAAGATAAAAATTCACCCAAGCATTAATATTTTTGTTTGAGCTGGAGTGATAATAAACACTAAGAATGATAGTTAACGAAACAAAATAAGTCTGGGCATGGGTCACATGAATTGGATAACAAAGATAGGAATATGGATTAAGCGTCACAATTTTGCACTAACCTACCCTGCCACTTGCTCAAGTAATGCTTATACCGAACAGCATAAATCATCAATATGAGTAATCTATTATTTGCTAAAATACGTAGGAAAACGTTACACTGTAAAAGTTAAATTAACCTTCTAGCAGTTATGAATCACCTATCATTTTATTGGCTACCGCAAAACAATGAGCTTTTGATTAAAGGCATCGAATCTGAGTTTTCAACCCTGATTGAGCACTCTATAAAGTCGCGGAAAATTTCCCTACCTCCTATCCCTGATGTCGTATTGAAAATCCAACAATTATGTTCTCAAGACAGCACTGGAATTTCTGATGTCGCAGATAGTTTGCTAGAAGACCCAGGTCTAGCTGCCATCGTGATCCGCGTGGCTAACTCGGTTATTTTCAACCGACGTAATATCACTTGTACTGATCTCGTTACTGCGGTATCTCGCCTCGGTATCCTGCGTGTACGTGACATTGTTACCGCTCAGGCGATTGAGCAACTCAAACATTCCGTTAACTTAAGCCCTTCGTGTAACAGAGTTTTGGTGCAGAGCGCAGCAAATTCCCGCGAACTGGCGGCAACTATGGTATTAGTCGCGCGAGGCTTTAAAGAGTCTGAGTCGCCGAGGTACCGCCACATCGAAACGGATAAAGCACTATTGGCAGGTTTACTCGCCGATATTGGACTGTTCTGTATTGTCAGCGAATACCACAGCTACCTTGAACAGGGTAACTACTTAGATGAAGAGATCGCTTTCCAGGTATTCGAGCGTCAATGCTCTAGAGCAAGCTCACTGGTACTTGATAGCTGGGGTTTCGATAACGACTTCCTTGAAGTTGCTTCTAATCAAAACCTGAGCGAATCTGACTTGGCTGTTACCTACCTTGATATCGCCAGAATCGCAAATCACATTCTAATGTTCCGTCGTCAAGATGAGCAGATAGACGAACACACTGTAGAATTTGATGTTACAGGCGCTGATATACTGTACAAACTCAGTAATTTAAGTGATATTGAGTTCAATACTCAAATAGATGAACTTATTAGCGCAAGTGGTTTGTAACCACTAGACAGGAAGTACCATGTTTTCAGGGATGTTATTTATCTTTGCCCCACTTGTGGTGGGGTATTTCATTTCTATATCTAAAAAATCGCTACTTGATACTATCAACGCAACAACCTCTAACCTGATTTACGTCATTTTGGCGCTGATGGGTTTAAGTTTGGCAGCATTGGATAATCTCGGTCAGAATTTACAGCTGATTCTTAAGACCACAGCGGTTTTCTTTACTTGTCTCAGTTTAGCCAATCTGGCGGTACTGCCACTGATCGACAAATGGCTTCCAATCCATACCGATGCCAGTAACACCAAACTGCCTCTCTCTGAGATGGCGATGGAATCTGCCAAGCTAATTCTGGTTGTTGGCGGTGGCTTAATCATCGGCTTGATGTTACCTATCGATCTGAGTTGGGTTGATACCGCCAGCGAGTGGATTCTGTTCCTATTGCTATTCTTCATTGGTATCCAACTACGCAACAGTGGTCTAACCCTGCGTCAAATTCTGCTTAATAAACAAGGTATGGTTATCGCACTGGCCATTGTCGCTAGCTCTATGGTTGGTGGCGTGATCTCAGCGTTGATCCTCGATATCGATATTTATCGCGGTTTGGCTATGGCTTCTGGATTTGGCTGGTATTCACTGGCAGGTATCCTGATGGGCGATGCTTTTGGTCCAGTTTACGGCGGCGCTTCATTTATGATTGAGCTGCTTCGCGAACTGATTGCCCTGGTCCTGATTCCACTCTTTATCAGAACCAAGCCTTGTACCTCTATCGGCTACGCTGGTGCTACCGCAATGGACTTTACTCTGCCAGTCATTCAAACCACGGGTGGTGTGCGATGTGTACCTATTGCGATCGTTAGTGGCTTTATTCTTAGTCTGTTGGTGCCAATTATGATGCTTTTCTTTGTCTCACTTGCAGGCTAGATCGCAGGAATCGAATTGAAAATTATTTATATTGGCCGCTTACAAGCCCAATAAATTTAGATAACTCTAAATTAGCAATAAATAGTATAATAAGTATCTTCAAAAGGAATCATTATGAAACGTACGATTGCTGCCCTGCTACTCGCTGCAACATCTACACTGGCTAATGCAGCAGACAACACCTGCATGTCACAGAAATACGATGCGTACATCGACGCTTCTCTGCATTGGTATGAAGACCTGGCTAAGTTAACCTCTGAGCAATACCCAGAACTCACGGAAGTCAGTGAGTGGTTCCTTGAGGGACGAAAGAATCATTTTGAATTGAACCGTGCAGCGGTGCACTACTACCTGAATGAAGATCCTACGAAAATTGCTACAGCTCAACCTGTAGAGGCATGGCTACAACTCGATCAAAAAGACATCAAAGTTCTGGCGTCACGTAGCGACGAACTTGGTCAGTTAGCGCAAGTGACTTTTGCCGATCGTCAGGCCGCGCCACACGAGAAAAACTACCAGCTACGTTCTGCATTTGCAGACTTACTAAGTCATCCAACTAAAATTGATTCAGCTCTGAAGCGTTACAACGCTTCAATCAAAAACCTCGAAGCGATTGACTGTAAGTAGTCACAAGCTTTTCAGGGGCTTTAGCATCTTCGCAGTGCGACGCCCCGTTAAAAGCGAACATTCGTGAATTAAGACGGGACATTGTTCCCGTTTTCGTTTAGATTGTCCCGCTTGCAACAAGAACGATTAGAGCAATGTAGCTGTATGAAACCGGAACAAAAAACGGCTGACGTGAGTTTTGAGAGTTTACTCCGAATCTTCACTGTACCTGAAGGGCCTGACTCAACGCTAACCAAAATCGACGAAGAGCTGTCGCGTAACTTAAATAAGTTTCTCCGCGAGCATATCGTAGCGGAAGAGAAACCGCTGCGCGATATAGAAAAAGACTTCTCTCGAGCCGCTATCCCTGAGCAACCCGAATTCGTCTCCGATCATACGCAGCATCTGTTGGACACGTTAGTATCCCACTCTGTTCACACGTCCGCTCCTAGCTTTATCGGTCATATGACATCGGCATTGCCTTATTTCCTGATGCCTCTGTCCAAGATCATGATCGCTCTCAACCAAAACCTAGTAAAGATTGAGACGTCTAAAGCATTCACACCATTGGAACGTCAAGTGCTTGGCATGCTGCATCGCCTTATTTATGGTCAGAATGACAGCTTCTACGCACAGTGGATGCACAGTGCTAACCACTCTTTAGGCGCTTTTTGCTCTGGCGGTACTATCGCTAATATCACCGCTTTATGGGTGGCTCGTAATAATGCCCTCAAAGCAAATGGCACCTTCAAAGGTGTTGAGAAGGAAGGTCTGTTCAAAGCCATGAAACATTATGGCTACGAAGGTCTTGCGGTGCTGGTTTCAGAACGTGGTCACTACTCACTTAAAAAAGCAGCTGATGTGCTTGGTATCGGTCAGGAAGGTCTGGTCGCAGTTAAGACTGACAACAATAACCGTATTTGTCCACAAGCCTTACAGCAACGCATTAGTGAACTAAAAGCGCAGAATATCAAGCCATTCGCCGTGATCGGTGTCGCTGGCACTACCGAGACAGGCAGTATTGATCCGCTTAAAGAGATTGCTCACATCTGCCAACAGGAAGATTGCCACTTCCATGTTGACGCAGCCTGGGGTGGCGCGACTCTGATGTCTAACAATCATCGTCATCTACTCGACGGCGTCGAACTAGCTGACTCTGTCACCATCGACGCACACAAGCAGCTATACATTCCCATGGGTGCAGGCATGGTGTTGTTCAAGCAGCCAGATGCGATGAAGTCCATCGAACACCACGCGCAATATATCTTACGTAAAGGTTCAAAGGACCTTGGTAGTCATACGCTCGAAGGCTCTCGTTCGGGAATGGCAATGCTGGTTTACGCCGCTATGCACATTATCAGCCGTCCTGGTTACGAGCTGCTTATTGACCAAAGCATTGAAAAAGCGCGCTACTTTGCAGAACTGGTTAAGCAGCAAGCCGATTTTGAACTGGTTTCTGAGCCAGAGCTATGTCTGTTAACTTATCGTTACCTGCCACCTCATGTTAAGGCAGCGCTGGAACACTCGAAAGGCAAGCAGACTGAACAGCTCAATGAGTTACTTAACGAACTGACCAAGTTTATCCAGAAACGTCAGCGTGAAACTGGTAAATCTTTCGTTTCACGCACGCGCCTAAACCCACAACGCTGGGGGAATCTGAACACTATCGTTTTCCGTGTGGTACTAGCCAACCCGCTGACAGGAAAGGATATCTTAAGTTCAGTTCTGGAAGAGCAGCGCGAGATAGCGACTCAAGCTCCTAAGTTGATGTCGAAGATCGATGCACTGTCAGCAGAAATCGTTGCTCAGTCGGAATAAACTGAAACTTTCTTTCTCGAAAAGTGTAATTTCCCTATCAACACACGCCTCAGATTTTCATTTTTTCTGGCTCAAGATGTGATTTCTGTAGTTTAAACAAAATTTAGTTTGAGGCTTGTCATATATTAGCCAATTGGCTGGTAGAAATGTTGCCGTAAACCTTTGGCTTAGGTTTATACTGGTCCCATGGCGCCAGATAGCTCTTACCCTTTTGGGAAACTGGTTGTTTCCTATCATTAATTTCGGGTATATCTGGTGAGTTGTTCTCTATACCCTCGTGAACACTATGAACACATTAGAAAAAATTCAAAAAAATCTAGAAAACTTTAGTAAGTCTGAGCGCAAGGTTGCCGAAGTTATTATGGCATCCCCGCAAACTGCTATTCATTCTAGTATTGCTACACTGGCCAAGATGGCTGATGTAAGTGAGCCAACTGTTAACCGTTTTTGCCGCCGCTTGGATACCAAAGGCTTCCCGGACTTTAAACTGCACTTAGCGCAAAGTCTTGCTAACGGAACGCCATATGTAAACCGTAACGTCGAAGAAGACGATGGTCCAGACGCTTATACTCATAAGATCTTTGAGTCGACGATGGCATGTCTGGACGTGGCTAAAAATAGCCTCGACCCAATGCAGGTTAATCGTGCCGTGGATCTTCTCACTCAGGCTAAGCGAATTTCATTCTTTGGTCTTGGTGCGTCGTCAGCTGTGGCAAAAGATGCTCAAAACAAGTTTATCCGTTTCAATATCCCAATCACCTGTTTTGAAGATATTGTTATGCAGCGAATGAGCTGTATCAACTGTACAGATAACGATGTGATCGTACTCATCTCTCACACTGGCCGCACTAAGAGTCAGGTTGAGATTGCGAATCTTGCACGTGAAAATGGTGCGACGGTTATTGCTATCACGGCTAAAGATTCACCGCTGGATAAAGCAAGCTCGCTGTCTATTTCCCTTGATGTCCCTGAAGATACTGACGTTTACATGCCAATGGCAAGTCGTGTCGTTCAGATGACGGTCATCGATGTCTTAGCGACTGGCTTTACACTGCGCCGTGGTTCAGGCTTCCGCGAGAACCTTAAACGCGTTAAAGATGTCCTCAAAGACTCACGCTACGATAAGCTGTCACAATTCTAGTAAAAACGGAGCGTTAAACGCTCCGTTTTTTTAACTGCTCTGTAACCGCCCTTCATCGAGTTTATCGCCCCCTACTCTTACCACACTCGCTTCTGCTACTAGCGTTGAAGAGTGTTCTTGGTCCATACATGAACCGTTACATTGACACACCTGCTCCAGGATATAGGTCAAGCGATCTTTGGTTAGCGGTAACGGGTTCCCTTTGATTGCAACTGACTTTAATGCATCGTCCGCGACACTTTCAAAGGAAGTGGTACACACACCAAACTGTTCTAGTTTCGGTAGCTCAAGTCGGTCTAACATCATATTGACCCACAGTACTGAGTCTTCTCGACAAGCGTTAACCCGACCTGTCATGATCCTAGCTATTCTGGCATAACGCTGGAGTACATCTTGCCTGCCCGCTTGTTTGGCTGCGGTAATATTTTCCATCATTACGTAGGGTGCTAAACGGGCGGTAATAATACTGTGCGGAGCATTAAGCTTCCCCCCTAACGCTGATGCTAAGCCATGCGCGGCACCTAATTTAGCATTGGTAATCGCCATACCACCCAGCATGGCAGCAAATGAGAGATCGGCCCTGGCTTTGAAATCATCGTGTAGGCAACCAGCCAGAATCGAATGACTTAGACGACGTAATCCCTCTTCGCAAATCATATCGGTTAACGGGTTCGGCTCTCCACATACATACGCTTCCATCAAATGGGTAAAAGCATCCATTGCTCCTCGCGCTGATGTGGCTTTATCAGTGCCATAGGTCAACGTCGGGTCGACAATCGCGACATCAGCTAACATATCCGGGCTGCGCAAACTCACTTTCACCTGATCCTGGCCAGATCGAAGCACAGCATTACGAGTGACTTCTGAGCCCGTACTTGCGGTAGTAGGGATAGCAATAAAAGGAAGAGGCTTGGATTTAAGCGGTACATTGCGACCGACCACTTCAACGTAATCATACACATCGCCCTGATTAGGAATAATCGCTGCCAATGCCTTGCCCATATCCAGCACGCTGCCCCCACCAAGCGCTACAACCATATCGGGTTTGAACTTTCGTCCGACTAAGGCGGTCTCTTCAACCATAGTGATATTGGGTTCACCTTTGATTGCGACATGTTGATAGCGCATGTTCTGAGACTTTAGATATTGGATAACGGGAGAGGCTCGCTGGATGCTTTTGCTGGTCACTAGCAAAACGCTATAACCGAATTGATTCAGTACAGACAGTGATGACTGCAATGCACCTTCACCAAAGATGATTCGGGTGGAGGTCATAAATTGAAACATGCTCTATCTCTCCCTCTAGCTGCGATTGAAATAGCTTGCACCGATTCGTCTCCAATTAAATTGACCAAGTGCAACTTGTGACAAATAACCTTGAATAAAATACGGCTTTATCGACGTACAGCACGCGCCATACGGTTTGATGTTACTGATTGGGCTCAAAATTTGTTCGATAGATTTCACCTATCGAAACAACAGGTAAATGCCACTTTATTTCCGTCAATGATTCGGGCATAGTTGCAGTTAACAAATTACAGGAGAAAGAGAATATGTTCGTAGTTATCTTTGGTCGCCCAGCTTGTCCATACTGTGTTCGTGCAAAAGAGCACGCTGAAACACTAAAAGCACAGCGCGATGACTTCAACTACCGCTACGTTGATATCCACGCAGAGGGTATCTCTAAAGCAGACCTAGAAAAAACGGTAGGTAAGCCTGTTGAAACTGTGCCTCAAATCTTTGTAGACCAAGAGCACATCGGTGGTTGTGACGACTTCGAAGCTTACGCGAAAGAGCACCTAGGCCTGTTCGCTTAAGAATCACAATGAATTTAAAAAGCCGCGATTATCGCGGCTTTTTTCGTTTAAGCCCTTCAGTATGATAGCCGTTATCTGGGGTTAAGTTAGCGAACAGTAAAATGTCAAAATTTTCACTTATCTTTTTGCAATATTCAGATACAATTCGCTGACATAACTTACTGCCCGGCACCAACACAAGAATTGCCCGTGAACATCGACGTCGTACACTTGCTAGAACAAAACCCCATCCTTCTGATTTTCGTTGTATTAGCGATTGGCCTAGGTATTGGCAAAATCCGCTTTGGTAACCTGCAACTCGGTAACTCTATTGGTGTCTTAATTACTTCTCTGGTAATGGGCCACCTTGGGTTTACTTTCAACGCTGACGCGTTAACTATTGGCTTTATGCTGTTCATCTACTGTGTCGGCATCGAAGCAGGACCCAACTTTTTTGGCATCTTTTTCAGAGATGGTAAGCACTACTTCATTTTAAGCATGGTCGTGTTATCAACGGCTCTGTGTATTACCTATTTCGCCAGCCACCACCTTGGTTTAGATTTTGGTTTATCGGCCGGTATGATGGCGGGGGCATTGACGTCAACACCTGTACTGGTTGGTGCTCAGGATGCACTTAACTCTGGTCTGGCTACTACGCCGCGCAATATGGACTTCAATCAGGTAATAGAAAACCTGTCGGTTGGTTATGCGATGGCTTATCTTATCGGCTTAATCAGCATGATTATGTTTGCTAAGCTGTTGCCAAAACTGCAAAAGCAGAACTTATCTGACTCAGCTCAACAGATAGCCCAAGAACGTGGCCTGGGGAGCTCTGGTCAACGTAAGGTTTACTTACCTATCATCCGTGCCTATCGTGTCGGTCAGGAGCTAATTAACTGGATTGATGGCAAGAACTTACGTGAATTAGGTATCTACCGCCAGACTGGTTGCTACATCGAACGTATCCGCCGTAACGGCATTCTCGCCCACCCAGATGGTGATGCAATCTTGCAGGAAGGCGATGAAATAGCCCTGGTTGGTTTCCCTGATAGTCACGCACGTCTCGACCCTAGTTTCCGCAATGGAAAGGAAGTATTCGACCGCAACCTACTCGATCTGCGAATTGTAGAAGAGGAAATCGTAGTTAAGAGTGACTCGATTGCCGGCAAGCGCCTGTCTGACCTTAACCTATCTGAGTACGGCTGTTTCCTTAACCGTGTAGTTCGAGCTCAGATTGAGATGCCGATGGACTTGGATATTGTCCTCGCTAAAGGTGATGTACTTCAAGTGAGTGGCGAGAAGAGTCGCGTTCATGGCTTAGCTGAAAAAATCGGTTTTATCTCGATTCACAGTCAGATGGCGGACTTACTTGCCTTCTGTAGCTTCTTCATCCTCGGCATCATGTTTGGTTTGATCACCATGACCTTTGGCCAGGTTTCATTTGGTCTTGGTAATGCGGTGGGTCTACTGCTATCCGGTATCACCCTCGGGTTCCTGCGAGCTAACCACCCTACCTTCGGTTATGTTCCTCAGGGGGCGCTGAATATGGTGAAAGACCTCGGCTTGATGTTCTTTATGGTCGGTATCGGCTTAAGTGCTGGCGGCAAGATGTTCGAACACCTGTCTCAAGTCGGTGTGCAGGTTATTGGCCTCGCGTTCCTGGTCAGTGTCGTCCCTGTGGTCCTTGCTTACCTAGTTGGTGCCTACATTCTCAAGATGAACCGAGCACTGCTCTTTGGTGCCATTATTGGTGCCCGAACCTGTGCACCGGCAATGGACATTGTTAACGACTACGCGAAATCTACAATCCCGGCACTGGGTTATGCGGGTACTTACGCGATTGCCAACATATTGATGACCTTAGCCGGTACAGTGCTGATAATTTTGAGCTAGTTTGTAATCCACTTTAGAAGGGAGCTTTAGCTCCCTTTTTTATTATCTTTGCTTCGATTCTGGGGTGACAAACACCAAAGCAATAACCATGTCGAGACAAACAAAAACGGCACCCAAGGGTGCCGTTTTGTTATTTTGTTTTGCTCTGTTAGCTTAAAGGTCTTAAGTAGGCTAAGAAACGTTTCTCAGCGTACTTGAAGCAGCCCAAGATTATGAAGGTCAACGCCATGTAGAACAAGCCAGCTGTCAGGAATGACTCAAATGGTGCGTAGTAGCGTGAGTTAACCAGACGAGCTGCGCCAGTCAAATCAACGATGGTTACGATACCTGCGACCGCACTACCGTGTAACATGAAGATGACTTCGTTACTGTAAGCTGGCAGAGCACGACGCAACGCACTAGGTAGAATGATACGACGGTAAGTCATAAACGTCCCCATACCATACGCTTTGGCAGCTTCAACTTCACCTTTCGGTAGACCGTTGATTGCTCCGCGAATAATCTCAGCAGTGTAGGCTGATGTATTAAGTACGAAAGCCACCAGCGCACAGAACCACGCGTTTTCCCATAATGTATCTTTCACTGGGAAGAACTGGTCCATACCGTAGTAAATCAGATATAGCTGTACCAGTAGCGGTGTACCGCGAAAGAAGTAGATAAACGCCCAGCTTGGCCCATTTATCAGGTAATTATGGCTATTACGTGCAACGCCTAAAGGAATCGCGACAATCAGGCCGATAATCAGCGCCAGACCAACCAGCCAGGCTGTTGTCATTAACCCATCAAGGTAGATAGGTAAACTTTCGATAATCAGTGAAAAGTCCATTCTCTACCTCGCATGAATACTGAATTTGCGCTCTACCAGCTTGAGGAAGCCTGTCGATACACTGGTAAAGAATAAGAAAATAATCGCCACCGCCATGTAGAAGGTGAATGGCATTTTGGTCGAACCCGCTGCCAGTGAACTCATACGCACCATATCTTCAAGGCCTATGATGGATACAAGCGCGGTGGTTTTGAGCAGAACAAGCCAGTTATTACCAAAACCTGGTAACGCATGACGAATCATTTGCGGTAGTAGAATTCTGCGGAATGCCAGTACAGGGCCCATGCCGTATGCTTTAGCGGCTTCAAGTTCACCTGAATCAACCGCCATAATAGCGCCACGGAATGTTTCAGCCATGTAGGCGCCGAAAATAAATCCAATGGTTAGGACACCGGCCACAAACGGGCTGACGTCAATGTAATCTGGTAAGTAAGATGTCCACTCATGATTAGGATCGCTTGACGCAAACCATTCGTTAAGTGTTTCGTTGATAGAGTACAAACTGTTGTTAAGAAGAATCTGTCCACCAAAGAAAATCAACATCATGAGGACTAAGTCGGGAATACCACGAATAACGGTGGTGTATAGAGTGGCTATTGCTCGAGCCCAGCGATAAGGGGCCATTTTAGCTAATGCACCTAGCATACCTAAGATCATAGCTAGCAATAACGACAATAGCGCGACTTCGATGGTCACTACGGCCCCTTTTAAAATAGAGGCTTCATATCCTTGTAAATCCAGCATAGGTAAGTTCCTGATCCCTAAACTTTATAGAACTCGACCGTTGGCTACTACTCCTAGGAACAAGAACCAACGGTCGCTTAGCAACGATTACTGACCGTAAACGTCGTAGTTGAAGTATTTAGCAGCGATTTCTTGGTAAACACCTTTCTCGCGTAGAGATAGGATAGCTGCGTCTAGCTTCTTAGTAAGATCTTTGTCTTGCTTACGTAGCGCGATACCAAAACCGTCGCCGAACCATTTAGGGTCAGTTAGAGATGGACCAACGAATTCGTAAGCTTCACCGCCAGCTTTGTTTAGCACGCCTTCTTCCAGAGCAGATGCATCACCCAAAACTGCAGCTACACGGCCGTTAGCAAGGTCAAGGTAAGCTTCGTCGAAAGAACCGTAACGAACGATTTCTACTTTGTCGCCGTAGTTGTCAGTTAGGTACTTGTCGTGAGTTGTTGCACGCTGAACAGCAATTTTCTGACCATCCAGGTTATCGAAATCAAGACCAGCGCCTTTCTTAGCAATAAACTTGTTTGGGATAAGTGCGTATTTGCCAGTGAAATCTACTTTCTTCTTACGCTCTTCTGTAATAGACATTGCAGCGATGATTGCATCGTACTTACGTGCAAGTAGCGAAGGAATGATGCCATCCCAGTCTTGAGCAACGATCTTACATTTCACTTCCATTTCCTGACATAGAGCGTTAGCCATATCTACGTCAAAACCTTTTAGTGAGCCGTCAGCTTCTGTCCAGCTAAATGGAGGGTATGCGCCTTCAATACCGAAGCGAACTGTTTTCCATTCTTTCGCTTGAGCTACGCCAGTTACTGCTGTAGCTGCCAGTGTTGCTGCTAATAACCACTTTTTCATTTCCATACTCCTGTGATTGTGATTTTTATATTTAACTTATCGTGTGTTTGCCGCCAGGCGACTATTAGTAAATTGATGAGATAAACTGTTGTAAACGCTCAGAGTCCGGGTTTGTGAACAGCTTAGCTGGATCTCCCTGCTCTTCGACCAAGCCTTGGTGTAAGAACATGACATGGTTCGAAACGTCACGAGCAAACGCCATTTCGTGGGTAACCACCAGCATAGTACGCCCCTCTTCAGCGAGGTCGCGCATTACACCCAGTACTTCACCTACTAGCTCAGGATCGAGCGCTGATGTTGGCTCATCGAATAGCATTACTTCTGGGTCTACTGCCAGTGCACGTGCAATCGCTGCGCGCTGCTGCTGACCACCAGATAGGTGACCTGGGTAGTAATCTTTACGCTCGTAAAGACCGACTTTTTTCAATAGTAGCTCGGCGTTTTCAATTGCCTGAGCTTTAGGTACACCGAGTACATGCACGGGCGCTTCAATAACGTTTTCAAGAACCGTCATATGTGACCAAAGGTTGAACCCCTGGAATACCATTGCCAGTCTTGAACGAATACGTTGCACCTGTTTTTCATTGGCAGGAACAGCCTCACCCTGGCGGTTGTTTTTCATTTGAATTAATTCACCATTAACCCAAATTTCACCAGCGGTAGGTGTTTCAAGAAGGTTGATACATCTTAGAAAAGTACTTTTCCCCGAACCGGAAGAACCGATAATGGAAATTACGTCCCCTTTATGGGCTTCCAACGAGATGCCCTTTAAAACTTCATTTTGTCCAAATGTTTTGTGCAGTTCTTTTATATCCAGCGCTGGTACATCTTTCATGCGCTCTTACTCCCTGTCTTTATTATGACCAACAACTCGTCAAGCGAGCTATTGGTTGACTGCTGGGTTCCACCCACATTGCGATACAAACTAGCACTCCCCCGAGAAACTTGCAACAAATTATTAACCTACAAATCAGCAATATATAGCCACTTTATATGAGTAATAATGCATTTAATAGATAAAACCGCTCCACATTTCGCATAAAACCTGTAGTTCAACAAACAATCCTCCAATTAACGCAATTAACATTTTTATAAAAATAAGATCTATCTCAATAAACGCTTGTCACTCTTTAATGACCAAGCGTTGACGACGGTTAGGTCTTTAATAAACCTCACAATATGAAAGTTTATTTCAGCAATCTTGAACACGTCCCCTCAACAAGTCCCACCTTGTGTAGTTTTCTTTCACAACCTTTCATAAAGTGATCTAAATCAATCACTCTTTAGGGTTAGCGCGTTACACTCGCCTCAATGCTAAAAGTCTCAATAGACGTACTTTTCGCAATAAATCCTCTATGCTTTAGCACATCACTAACGAGCTACAGCGAGGTAGACCAGGATTCAATTGCAGGAAGCTAACCAGGTTTATACAGAGAGACCGTCACAGAATAATAATCGGGTCTCTCTTTGAAGATTTACTAACTTTTTGAATATGAGGAATCTATGTCAGACGCAGTCAATAAACCGCACTCTGATTCGGATATCGAAAACAAGAGCTATCAAGAGCTGCATCGCCCAGCTTCTGAGTTTGAAAGCCGTTCAGACTACCTAGACCACGAACTGCAAATCATGAAGCCACGTCGCTTCGGGTTGAACCTTCCTGGTCGTGATTTCCGCTTTGAGCTTGAAGACTTGGTACCTGCTCTTGCTGGTACTATCGGTATCATCGCAATGTACTCTGCGGTAATGATGTCTTGGGCTGAAGGTCTAACCGCTGCTTGGGACCACGTAAATCTTGGTAAAGAGTTTGCTATTGAGGTTGCGCGAGTAGAAATGCTGATCCCAGCACTGCTATTCTGTGTTCTTGCTTCTGGTTTTATTAACCCGAAAGCAAACCTTGCCGGTAACCACGGCCCAATGATCCCTCTTATCGGCACCATCGCATTAGCAGGTGCGCACCCTCTTGCATTGGCAATTCTAATCGGCGTGTTCGGTTTGCTACTGAGCTTCCTGAAAGGCGGTTCAAAGTTAGTTAACTTAACCTCCGAAGGCACCGCAGGTGGTTTGCTTATCTTCCTCGGTCTAACCGGTACTATGAGCCAAATCAACTCGATCCAGGCATGGGCTGTTGGCCTTCAGTCTGACACTGTCGCTGCTGGTAGCATGGGTTACGTTGGTCTTATCGTTTTGGCCGTTACTATTGCGCTATACGCATTCCTGGCAAAAGTGAACAAGCGTTGGTTGGCAATCCCAGTTTGTGCATTCACTGGTTTGATTATTGCTCTAGTTCTTGGTGCAGGTTTCGATATCAAATTCGTAACTGAAACTGGTCTGCCTAACCTGAACCCTGTTTACTGGTGGGGCAGCACTGAAGAAGGTTGGATGCTTGGTCTGCCAAACATGGAACACTTCATTGCATCTCTTCCATTCGCAATTCTAGCGGTAGCGATGTGGTCACCAGACTTCCTTGGTCACCGTATCTTCCAGGAACTGAACTACCCTAAAAAGACTGAAAAAGTACTTATGGACGTAGATGACACTATGACTATGTGTTCTATCCGTCAGATGGTAGGTACTGCAGTCGGTGGTGGTAACATCACTTCTTCATGGGGTACATACATGATCCCAGCAGCTATCGCAAAACGCCCTATTCCAGCTGGTGCAATCCTGCTTGGTCTACTGGTTATGATCATCGCTGTACTTGGCTTCCCGATGGATATCGCGGTTTGGCCACCAGTAATGCGTGTCGCTCTTCTTGTAGGTGTCTCACTTCCACTACTTGAAGCTGGTATGCAAATGGTTAAAGATTCTAAAGACTCTCAAGCTGCTGGTATCTGTATCTTCGGTTCAGCAGTCGTTAACCCGGTACTGGCTTGGGCACTAACTATGCTTCTGGACAACAACGGTCTGATTGGTGACAAAGAGCGTGCAGCACGCCTTTCATTCGTCGACAAGATTGTTATCCCAGTAGGTGTACTTGTTATCTGTCTAGTCGCGATGCTGGCTGTAGGTATGCTTGAAGGCCAATACGGTATTCCAGCCTTCCTATAATGATAACTGGAGTTGAGAGTCGGATTTCGGCTCTCAACTTTTTTTGAGTATCAAGTTTTTTTTCTAAAAAATAATTTAAAGAAACGAGCATTTATTGATTTAGTTTAAGGTTTGCAAAATTTTTTTAGTATATCCTTGAAACCAAGTTAATAAGACACCATGTAAAAAGTAGTGACAATATTTATAGTTTTATGCCCTTTCGGGATGCGATTTTAAAGACTATACATATTGTTATTCATAAGAGTGTACCGCCCCAGCGATGGGAATCGAACTAGCTCAATGGTTTGATAGGTACGTGTTTTTTCTACTAAAAAGGTAGGTATGTCATGGCAGAGCAATTTGCTAAAGCTTGGGAAGGTTTTGCTGAAGGTGATTGGCAAAACGAAGTAAACGTTCGCGACTTCATTCAAAAGAACTACGCACCATATGAAGGCGACGAGTCTTTCCTAGTTTCTGAAGGTACTGAAGCAACTAACCAGCTTTGGGCCAAAGTAATGGAAGGTATCAAGCAGGAAAACGCGACTCACGCACCTGTTGATTTTGATACTTCTGTGATTTCTACCATCACTTCTCACGATGCTGGCTACATCAACAAAGATCTAGAGACAATCGTTGGTCTTCAAACTGAAGCGCCGCTTAAGCGTGCAATCATCCCTAACGGTGGTATCCGTATGGTTGAAGGTTCATGCAAAGCTTACGATCGTGAACTAGACCCACAAGTTTCTAAAATCTTTACTGAATACCGTAAAACACACAACGCGGGTGTTTTCGATATCTACACTCCAGACATTCTAAAATGTCGTAAATCTGGTGTTCTGACTGGTCTTCCAGATGCTTACGGCCGTGGTCGTATCATCGGTGACTACCGTCGTGTTGCTCTATACGGTATTGACCGTCTAATGAAAGACAAGCTAGCTCAATTCGCTTCTCTTCAAGAGCGTTTCGAGAACGGTGAAGATCTTCAAATGACTATGCAGCTTCGCGAAGAGATCGCTGAGCAGCACCGTGCACTTGGCCAAATGAAAGTTATGGCTGAGAAATACGGCTGTGATATCTCTCGCCCAGCTGAAACTGCACAAGAAGCAATTCAGTGGACTTACTTCGGTTACCTAGCTGCTGTTAAATCTCAAAACGGTGCTGCAATGTCTCTAGGTCGTACTTCTACGTTCCTAGATATCTACATCGAGCGCGATATCGCTGCTGGTAAGATCACTGAAGTTGATGCACAGGAAATGATCGACCACTTCGTAATGAAACTACGTATGGTTCGTTTCCTACGTACTCCTGAGTACGATGATCTGTTCTCTGGTGACCCTATCTGGGCTACTGAGTCTATGGGTGGTATGGGTCTTGACGGTCGTACGCTAGTTACACGTACTAACTTCCGTTTCCTAAACTCTCTATACACTATGGGTCCTTCTCCAGAGCCAAACATCACTGTACTTTGGTCTGAGCAGCTACCTGATGGCTTCAAGAAGTTCTGTGCGAAAGTTTCTATCGACACGTCTTCTATCCAGTACGAAAACGACGACCTAATGCGTCCAGATTTCGATTCTGATGATTACGCTATCGCATGTTGTGTATCTCCAATGATCATTGGTAAACACATGCAGTTCTTCGGTGCTCGTGCAAACCTTGCTAAGACACTACTATACGTAATCAACGGCGGTGTGGATGAGAAACTGAAGATCCAAGTTGGTCCTCAAATGCCTAAGATCACTGACGAAGTTCTAGACTTTGACGATGTATGGGGCAAGCTTGACCACTTCATGGATTGGCTAGCGAAGCAGTACGTGACTGCACTGAACTCTATCCACTTCATGCACGACAAGTACAGCTACGAAGCTGCACTAATGGCTCTACATGACCGTGACGTTCGTCGTACTATGGCTTGTGGTATTGCTGGTCTGTCTGTTGCAGCTGACTCACTATCTGCAATCAAACACGCGAAAGTTAAACCTATCCGTGACGAAGACGGCGTAGCGATCGACTTCGAAATCGAAGGCGATTACCCTAAATTTGGTAACAACGATGCTCGCGTAGATGACATTGCTTGTGAACTTGTTGAAGTGTTCATGAACAAGATCCGTCAGCTTAAGACTTACCGTGACGCAATCCCGACTCAGTCTATCCTGACTATCACTTCAAACGTGGTATACGGTAAGAAGACGGGTAACACTCCAGATGGTCGTCGCGCAGGTGCTCCGTTTGCTCCAGGTGCAAACCCAATGCACGGCCGTGATGAGAAAGGTGCTGTAGCATCTCTAACATCTGTAGGTAAACTACCATTTGCTCACGCGAAAGACGGTATCTCTTACACATTCTCTATCGTGCCAAACGCACTAGGTAAAGAAGAAGGTTCACAGCGCGCTAACCTAGCAGGCCTAATGGATGGTTACTTCCACCACGAAGCTGGCATCGAAGGCGGTCAGCACCTGAACGTGAACGTACTTAACCGTGAAACTCTAGAAGACGCAGTTAAGCACCCTGAGAAATACCCTCAGCTAACAATCCGTGTATCTGGTTACGCTGTACGCTTCAACTCGCTAACAGCAGAGCAACAGCAAGACGTTATCGCACGTACATTCACTGAGTCTCTATAATCTCAGTCAATTATTGAAAAGCCCCGCATAAGCGGGGCTTTTTTTGTTCGGGTCTGGAACAACGGTATACTAATTGCTACATTGATACCGACTCTCCTTCTTTTGCAGTAACATAATGAAAATAAAACCGATTCACTTGGTACCTCTTTGCCTATTGTCGCTTAATGTTTTTGCGTCAGAGCGTGCCACGCTCTCGTTTACCTTAGACAATGACGGTGTGTTCGGCGTTGACCAAGACTACACCAATGGCGTATTTTTTAACTTTGCCACCGGCGCTATTAATCCATACCCTATCTTTAGCCCCCTAAGCCTGTCTTACTGGGGCGGAGCGTCTTTAGATAAGTTCGAGTTCGCTCTTGGGCACAAGATGTATACTCCCTCGGATATTGAAACAAAAGAACCCCTCATCAATGACCGTCCATACGCAGGCTACTTACATACCGAGTTCAATTACATCAGCTTACACCCGCAGCAGGCACAACGATTTAACCTAACGCTGGGTACAACAGGTGAGAGTTCTCTCGCTGACGAAGCGCAAAACATTGTGCACGGTATCACGGGTTCTGATGAACCGAATGGTTGGGAATACCAAGTAGAAGATAAATTTATCGGTAGCGTGGGTTATCTAAGTCACTTCAACATTGCTCGTATCCGCTCTATCGCTAATACCGATTGGGAAATCTCAAACATCTCCGAGGTCAATGTTGGTAATTTCCGCTCTGATGTGTCTACTGGTTTCATGTTGCGCTGGGGAGCGGATCTCGCAGGAAGCATGGGCGCTGCAAACATCGACAATGAAAACCCGTTTCGCGCAAGCATGTTAGGTGCCTCAAAATCAGGCTGGTTCTTATACGCGGGTGTCGAAGGTCGTTATCGCTTTAACGACTTTACTGTGGAAGGTGACCGTCCAGGTATCGAGGACAACCCATCAATTTCGAACCCCGATGCCTACGATGTATCGCTGCAAAATCTGCAAGCATCAGGTGTGGCAGGCTTCGCAATCTATAGTCACAGCTTTGGTGCTACGTTAAGTGCCACCGTGAAAACTCCAGATTATAAACACGCGCCGGAGTCTGTTTACGGTACGGGTAGTCTTTCTCTATATGCGTTTTTCTGATTGCGCTAAATAGTAAACTTCTGGCAGTCTTTATTGAGGCTGTCAGAGCGCTGTTCTACAACACCACTAATACTGCGAAGGAGTTCATTGTTCT
>ENA-OWNT01002230-OWNT01002230.1-seawater-metagenome-genome-assembly--contig:-NODE-2230-length-20823-cov-5.624554_pt1 | contig 20823 bp, 12 predicted proteins | sample MGYA00238136_ERZ651165 | MGnify/ENA primary metagenome ERZ651165 (study PRJEB26861, sample SAMN08777766) | seawater metagenome | isolation source: coastal seawater | place: USA: Florida | collected...
AGCTCCTGTGTTCGTGAGGGGTATTCCACCGGCAAAAAGAGAAGGCCCCCAATTGCCGGAGCAATCGAAGGCCTCGAAGATCGGAGCTGCCTGCCTCGTGTGAGGCGGCATGCATCCCGCCAGGCTGACGCCCGGGAGAATGCCCGACCAGGTACCCGGCAACCTTGCTTCTTGCGAAGCTTCCCGAAGGAGAGCGGCTGACGCGAGTGGGAGAGAACTCCGCTTGCAAACTGAAAGTCGATTCTACAGAAGAAATCCCGTCCGGCGCACCTGCATGACGGGCATGTTGGTTGCTGACGGGTTCCGGCTGCTACCCCGCTCCGGAGTAAGTGACACTGAATCTGGAGCGAAATAACGACAATCAGTCGGTCTGTGACAAGCTTACCAGCATGAGCACTTCAGACAGTAATTCACACGTTTACGAGCCCGCCAGCGCCCAGGGCGACGTCTCACAGCAGATCCGGGACATCTCCGAGGTGCCCGCGATCGAGGTCATCACCACCGCCGCCGTGCACCTCATGAGCGCCGCCGCCGTGAAGCTTGGCCTCGCCGCCGAGGAGAATGCCGAAGAGCTCAAGGACCTGGACGAGGCCCGCAAGCTGATCACGGCCCTCGCGGGCCTGGTCACCGCCGCGGCTCCGGAGATCGGTTCCCAGCACGCAGGACCGTTGCGCGACGGACTTCGTTCCCTCCAGCTGGCTTTCCGCGAGGAATCCATCATTCCGGACGCTCCGGGCAAGGGCCCGGGCGAGAAGTACACCGGCCCGGTGAACTAGGCACCAACACCAGATACGACGCGACGGCGGCGGACCACCTCGGTCCGCCGCCGTCGTCGTTTGCGCCCTGCGCGGACCACCTCGGTCCGCCGCCGTCGTCGTTTGCGCCCTCCACGGACCACCTCGGTCCGCCCGCCGCCGTCGTTAGCGCCCTGTCATGGACGCCGTTGCTGTGCTGCGGCCGGTCAGGCGGCGGCCTTTTCGGGAAACGTGCTGTTGGCCCGTTCCACATCTTCCATGCTCGGCAGGCTGGCCTCGTTGCCCAGATGCTGGATGGCGTGGGTCGAAGCGCCCCGGGCGAACCTGAAATGGGCGTCCCAGCTGTGTTCCGGCCAGTGAAGGTAGGACGCGATATAGGCGCCGTGGAACACGTCGCCGGCGCCGTTGGAATCCACCACCTTGTCGAGCGGTACCGAAAGCGAGGGCAGGATCTTGTCCGGTCCTCCGGATTCGTACCAGACCATGCCGTGTTCGCCGAGCGTGACCGCGCCGACAGGGCAGTTCTTCGAGCGCAGGTAATTCAGCGTCTCGCCCGTGGATTTGCCGAGCTGCTGGCAGAAGCGTTCTGAGACGACGGCGATGTCGATATGCTCCAGCACGAAGGAGACGACGCCGGCGAGGAAGTTCAGGTTGGACGCATCAGGCCGGCGTGTCCCGGAGGCGTAGGCGGTGATGTACCCGATCAACCGTGGCACGGTGACGGTGAGGTTGAAGGTCACGGCGGAAACCTTCGCCGGAATCCCGTGCGCCCCGCCGACCTGGAAGGACACGGTCCCGTCCGGGCGCACCGCGGCAGAAGTCCGGGTGTCCAGTGCCCGGAATGGGGTGACCGGGACCAACGCCCCGGGCACGGTCGGCGTCGCATACGTCTCGGCCACCGCGACAGGGGACGTCAGCACGTCGTTTGCCGTCGCCGCTGGCGCGGTCACCGCTGATACTGCAAGCAGGACACCCAACGCGGCAGCCAGGCAAGCGGTCCCCCGCCGAAAATGCGCACTCAAAGTAGCCATGATTCCCCCAAAACATGGCCCCGAGACAGCAGACCGCGGATACTTCTCGCGAACCTACCACACCTGCCCGCCCGGTCAAGGTCGAACGTGACTGGGCCGCTTCCGCAAGCGGAAACGGCCCAGTCACTCGCCAAACATCAGCAGAATGTGGCTACCCGATCAGCGCGAGCACCGCGCCGGCCGTGACAACCCCGCCCGCTTCGGTGCGGACGTCGGTGACGGTGCCGTCCACCTTCGGTCCGGGGACGAAGGCATCCCCGCGCTTGAGCCAGATGCGGTACCGCGCGTTCAGCACGCCACGGTCGCTGTCTTCCTCGAGCCAGATCCCCCAGAAGTCCTCCTTGGGCCGCTCCGGATCCGGAGGTGTGATCAGGGTGAACTTCGCGCCCCCGACGCTCTTGCCGATGGTGCCCTCGAAGCCCACGGCCCAGACGTCGGCGCCCTGCTTCGCGACTCCGCGGATCCGCTCGTCGTTGGGCAGGATGGTCCCGTCCACGAAGCGGGTCTGGCCGCCCACGGTCTGCACGACGCGGGGCCCCTGCTGCTTGATGGACCCGAAGGAGATGGCGAAGCCGCCCCACGTCCACAGGTCCCCCGCCTGGTCGAACATGAGGACGTCGCCGGCGTTCAGGGTGTGGTCCTTGTGCCAGCTCCACGCCGCGCCGTCCCAGTGGGCGAGTCCGTTGGTGTCCGCGGCGATCCACACGTCCCGCGGGCCGCGCGCGACGATCGTCGTCAGATCCAGCGGCATGTACTGGGAGCCCGGGAACTCCTGGGCCGTGGGCGGCGACGTGCCTCCGAGCGAGGCGTCGAGGTCGTCGAAGAGCGTGGCCACGGTGGGCGTCTGGGGGACCGGGATGTGCGTGGTCCGCAGGCCGTCGGCTTCCCGATCGACACGGAACAGCGTGCCGTGGTCGCCCACGATCCAGACGCGGCCGTCCTCCATGACGTGCACGTCCCGCAGGGTGTCCGCGACCGGCTGGGGATGCACGAGCCGCCAGCCGTGCGTGCTGGTCACCGGCTGCGCCTGCGCCGTGCCCGCGAGGAGCAGCGCGGCGAGGACGAGGAGCCTCATCGAGCTAGGGCATCGGCCAGCTGACGGGAGGGGCCGGCTCGGCCAGCAGCGCGTTGATCAGGCTCTGGTCGAGGAAGCCTTCGTCCGCGTGCGCGGCGATCCGGAGCTCGCGGTCGAGGATCGTGTAGCAGGGGATCCCGAAGCTGCCGCTGGGTGTGTAGTTGCCGGCGACCGTGTAGTTGGGATCGGCCATCACCGGGTAGGTGATGCCATGCCATCCGACCCACGTGTTCGGGTCCGGATTCCCCTGACCGAGCTGGTCATCGAGGATGAGGGTGATGTGCACGTACCCCTGGGTACGGCGAGAGATGTAGTCAGACTGGGAACCCGGCGCCGCCGCGTTGCACGAGCCTCACCACTCCGCAGCGAGCTCGACCACGACCACGTTTCCGTAGAAGCGGTGGAGCTGGAGCTGCTGTCCGTGCTGGTCCTCGTGCGTCCAGTTGTTGGAGACCTGGCCTTCGTTCCAGCCCTGGCTGGAGATCGACGAGGGCAGCGGGCCGCGGGGGTAGTCGCCGATGTACGGGTAGTCCGTGGCGTCGTCGGCGTCGAAGTAGTTGAGGTGCTCGTCGCCGTCCTCGTAGCCGTCGCCGTCGGTGTCCGCGTCGAAGGGATCGGTGCCGATCTGCTGCTCGAAGGTCGTGGAGAGGCCGTCGCCGTCCGGGTCCGGGTCGTTGTTCGTCCCGTCGTCGTCGTCGCCCCAGGTGGCGTCGTCGTCGTCGCCCGTGGCGTCGTCGTCGTCCCCGGCGTCGTCGTCGTCCCCGCCGGCGGAGTCGTCGTCGTCGCCGCCGCCTCCTCCGCCGCCGCGTCCGCCGCGCGTCGTGCAGCCCGGCAGGGCCATGCCCAGCAGGAGCAGCAACGCGAGCAGCGCCGATCCGTGTCGTCCGTTCATCCAGACCTCCAGCGGAAGCAGGATGCCTCGGAATCGCGCGACGCCGAAGTCACAGGTTGTGAAGCCTCTGTCAGGTGCCGGTGGGGTGCTCCAGCCACAGCATCGGGTTGGACTCCGCGCCGCGCGTAGAGTGAGCGGATGGGGGACGCAGTCGAGCTACGGGGTGTGGCGGTCGATCCGGACGGCGGGAAGCCGGTCTCGGGGATCGACCTGCGCATCGGAGCGGGCGAGATCGTCGGGCTCGTCGGCGACGCGGGGGTGACATCGACGATCGGTCGCCTCGCCACGGGCGTGCTCGAGCCCGCAGCCGGCGCCGTGCTCATCGACGGGATCCCGGCGACCGGTCGCAACCCGGACGCGCTTCGCCGCGCGTGCTTCCTGGGCGCCGTAAACCAGCGCTGGACTGCGCGGAGGATCCTGGCGGGCCTCTATCCCGGCTGGGACCAGGAGCGCTACCGAGCGCTGTGCGCCCGCTGGGAACTGGGGCGCTTCTCGCGGCGCTGGCGGGTCCCCGCTGCCTACGACCTCGGGGCGCTGGGGTTCTCGACTGGAGCGCCGCTGGTCGCGATCCTCCCCGAGCGTCGACGCGGCAGGTCCTGGGACGGCGAAGCGCTCGCCGAGCTCGTCACGGCGGCCCGGGAGGTGGGCTGTGCGCTGCTCGTGGCCGACGCGCGGGCTGACGTCCTGGCCCCTCATGTGGATCGCGTGCAGTGCGTATCGGAGGGCGCCTCGGTCCCGGTCCCGGAGGGCCGCACGACCGTGCCCGCAGCCCCCGGCGAGGTGAGTCGTCTCGTGCGGCTGGGGATGCACCCGAGCGCGATGGCCCTGGTCGAGCTCGGGATGCTCGCATGCTTTGCGTGGTTCGCCGCCGGCACCGACGGCGGGGTGGTCTGGGGATGGATGCTGCCGATGGTGCTCTTCGGGCTCTGGATCCCGTTGTGGCACGCGGGCTGGTGGTCACCGGTCTCGGCCATCGGCGGGCGCGGAGCCTGGGACGGCCTCGGCGGGTCCCTTCCAGCCACCGGAGACGCGCTGGTCCGGGCGCGCTGGCTCGTCGCGACGGCGCGATCGACGGTGCCGGTCGTGTTCGTCGTGTGGCTGGCGCGGGACGTCCCCGTCGTTGCCTTCCTCGAGGGCATGAGCATGATTCCGCTCCTCGGGTTCCTCGTCGTCGTGGGTCTGGTGTGGAGCCCGCTGTCCGCCGCCCTGCCGCTCGCGCGTCCGCACCAGTTGGCGCTGACCATCGCCGCGTCGCTTCTCTCGATTGGAGGCCCCTGGCTGGCAGCGCGTGGAGCCTGGGTCTCGCCGCGCCTCTGGCACGTCGCGCTGACCAGCCCCGAGGTCCTCGGCGTGACCGCTGGGTCGGGGCTCCTGGGGGGTGGGTGGATCCTCCTCGGGCTGAAGAACGGCGTCCTGGGTGCCGCCCGCGGACGACGCACGTGGACCTGGTGGGCGGTCGCGGGTGCCCTCGCGCTGACCGCCGGGGTGGCCTTTGTCGTGCGGGACGCCATGCCCGAGCCCGACTGGCGGGACGGGAAGTTCGGCGGGGTGTTGCCTCTGGATGAGCGCACGTTGCTGTTGACGACGCAGGAGCCCCCCGCGGGAGGTGAGTCGCTGCTGCTCGTGGACGTGGAGACCTGGCAGGCGTCCACCCTGCCCGAGGGGGTGGTCCACGTGACGTGGACCGGGGAGCGCTGGGGCCGGCTCGTCACCGACGGGACGAGGCGCTGGATGGAGCTGTCCTCCACGTTGGATGGGCCGGCGGTCGCCACGAGCCCCAGCTGGCCCGGCTCCGAGGGGACCATCGTGTGGGATCCGGTCCCTGGCCTCCTCGTCGGCGCCGATGGGCCACGACGGAGGGTCTGGCTGTCCCCGGACGGAGCCATGGGCAGCGCGGTCCGGCCGGACGAGGAGGGCTCGTGGGTGTTCCGGCGCCAGGACGGCGAGCTTCGGCTGGTGAGGCGCGACCAGCGCGTCTGCCCCGACGGGGCGAAGCCGCAGGGCGGCTGGTCGGTCTACTGGTGCGGCGACGCGCTGTACTGGGACCGGGACGGGGAGCCTGGCACCCCTCCGGAGCTGCTCCCGCCGCTCCCGGTTCCAGCGCACAGGTCGGCGAGGCCGTTGCCCGGCGCTGACGACCGCTTTGTCCTCCGCGGCACCGACGGGACCTACGTCCTGACCCTCGCGGAGGAGGGCTGGTCCCATGTCCGGATGCGCGTTGATGGTGGGCCACAGCTCCCGCTGTGGATGGGGTCCGACCGGGTGCTCGTGCAGGGCTTCGGCGGGCTCCGCGTCCGCTCCCAGACGACGATCTGCGCCGCATCGACGGGGGTGTGCGCGGGTCCGCCGCTCCGTTAGTGGCCAACGCCTGTGGGGGAGTCCTAGATTGGCGGGTATGGGTGGGTCGCAACGTCTTCTTCTCGTGGTTCTGTGCATCCTCGGCCTGGCGGGCTGCCCGCCGTCGGGCTCCCTCGGGCTGGACGACGACGACGGAGCTGACGACGACGACGCCACCGGGGTGTGGCCCGCGGAGGACTTCGTCAGCGCGACCACCCCCGCCGGGCTCGTGGTGGATCTCTGCGACGGGGTCGATCAGGGTGGCGACGGCGTCCTGGATCCATGCTGCGCGAGCCCGTTGGGACCGTCGGAGAGCGTCCCGGCGTTCTCGGCCCAGGACGCGCTGGATTGGGCGCTCAACGTCATCACCACCCGGAACGCCTGGGTGAGCGGGCTCGCGTTCGAGCTCAACGCCTTGACCGCACCGGATTGCGCGCAGGGCCAGCTCGCCGAGCTCACGTGCTCATCGGGCGTCTCTACCTGCCCGCCGCTGCCGGCCGCCCACTGGCGTGCAGACCCCCTCATGTACAGCCTCACCGCCACCACCGGGACGCCCGACTGCCTCGTGGGTGGGAGCGGGACGCTCGTGGGTGTGAGCGGCTCTCCCGGCGACTGGCCGGAGGGGTGGGACTCCGGCGCTGGGGAGGCCGTGCAGGGCGAGATCGTCAGCGCCTCGTCGGACCTCTGGTTCGCCGGTGCGGTGGGTACCAGCGACGCAACGGGCGTCTGGCAGATCGGGGATCCCTATACCTACGGCGCCATGGAGGTCGAGGAGGTCCGTGCGTGCCTTCAGTTCGGGGCCCCCGTCGTGACTCTGCGGCCCGGTCTCTACGCCTTCGACATCCTGCGTTGGGAGATCGACGCCTTCAGCTTCAGCGAGTCCGACGAGGGTGTCGTGGTCCGGAATCCTGGCACCGCGCCATGGACGGTCGCCTGGTCGTTCCCCACGGGCGTTTGCGGGGGCGGGAGCATCGAGGTCGCTTCCTACTCGTCGCCCACCGCCGCGCCGCAGCACACCGCGTCGGTGGTCTTCCCGGCGCAGCAGGGCTGCGCGGGCTGCGGCGACGTGACGCTGGACGGTGTGGCCAGCGGGACCTGGTGCTTCCCGCAGTAGCGGTCAGCGCCGCCGGCGCAGCGCTGGGACCAGCAGGAGCAGCACCAGCCACAGTGCGGTGGGCGCGCCGTCGGCGAGGCTGCTCTCACAGCCGCAGTCAGGGGTCTCGCCGCCCGCGCTGTCGTCGTCGTCGCCGGCGGGCGGCGGCTCCTCGACCGTGAACGAGCGCACGCCGCTGTGGGCCACCTCGGCCTCCCCGTCGCCCGCGCCGCCCTGCCAGAAGTACTGGCCCGCGGGCAGCGCCTCGGTGGGCTGCCACGAGGTCTGGTCCGCCGTGCCCTCGGGGCCTTCACCGGCCTCGACGCCGCCGAACTCCACGACGTCCTCGATGGGCGCGTCGGTGGCGACCGCGATGCCGTAGAGGACGTCGTCCCCTTCGGGGTCGGTCACGTGGCCGAGCACGAACGTGATGGGGTCGCCCACCAGGAAGGTGGCGCCGTCGTCAGGCGCCAGGAGCGCGGGGGCGTCGGTGCCGTCGTTGGGTCCCCGGGTGAACACCTGGATCTCCGACCACCCGCTGGCGGCGCCCCGGTTGTCCACGGCGCGGGCGCGCAGCGTGTACGTGACGTGCTCGTCCAGCGTGATCCCCTCGTCGGCGAGATCCCAGAGCGGCGTGGCCGAGGCCAGCGACTCGGACGTCGTCCCCCCGTCGATCTCCACCTCGTAGGTGATCGCCTCGTCCTCGGGATCGGTCGTGTCGTTCACCTCGAGCAGCGGCGCCAGGTCCACCAGGTCGTCCCCGTCGGTGGGCGTGACCCACGTGACGTCGGCGGGCGGGGAGTTCGTGACGTCGACGAAGAACGCCTGTCCCGCGATCCAGTCGCTCGTCAGGCCGTCCGGGTCCACGGAGCGGACCTCCCAGGAGTACCAGGCGTCCTCGGTCAGATCGGTGTCGACGGTCCAGGTCAGGTCCGTCAGGCCGGTGGTCGACGTGACCAGCGTGTTCGTGCCGTCCACGACCTCGATGTCGTAGGTGAGTGCGTCCTGATCGACGTCCGTGCCCTCGGTCCAGCTCAGCTGCGGCGTGATGCTGGCCACCGAGTCGCCCTCGAGCGGCGCGAGCGGCTCGGGCGCCTGGGGCGCCTCGTTCGTCTCGTTGACGAAGTAGCCCTCCAGGTCCGTCCAGACGCCGGCCACGTGCGGATCCGCGGCGCGCACCCGCCACCAGCCCGTGGCGTTCTCGGCGATGGCGACACTGGGCGTCCACGTCGTGGTCCCGGAGCTGTCCTCGGCGAGCCCGCTGGTGGAGTCCTGCAGGTTCGTCATGCCGGCGTCGGCGTAGAGCTCGACGTCGTACGTCAGCGCCTCGCCGTTGGCGTCCGTGGCATTCGTCCAGGACAGCTGCGGCGTCGCCACCGCGACCTCGTCCTCGTCGATGGGCGCGAGCGCCACCGGCACGTCCGGGCCGTCGTAGCTGTTCGGATCCGTCCCGCCGAGGAACTCGTCGAGGTTGCTCACGCCGTCGGCGTCGGGGTCGCCGGCGCTGTCGTCGACGGAGGGGTCCAGGGAGTTCGCGGTCTCCCAGCCGTCCGCCATGCCGTCCGGCTCGCTGTCCAGAAAGGCGATCGTCAGCGCGATGGTCTGCGTGGCGCTGCCCACCCCGTCCGTCACGGTCAGGTCGAACGTGGCACTGCTTCCGTCGGCGTACAGGGGCGTCCAGTCGAGCTGGCCGGTGCCGGCGTCCAGCGTCATCGCCGCCGGCGCGCCGGTCAGGCTGAAGGTCAGCGTGTCGTTGCCGGGCTCGGCGACCGTGGGCAGGTACTGCCAGGCGACGTCCTCGTCGAGCGCGGTCACCGGGGTGGACGTGAAGTTCGGGGCGACGTTGGCGATGGTCAGGGGCGACGTGGTGGTCGCCGACCCGTTGTCGTCGTCCGTCGCGGTGAGCAGCACGGTGAAGGTGCCCTCGTTGTCGAGCGTCACCGAGAACGAGGCGCCTGACCCGGTGGTGACCGAGCTGCCGCCGGAGTCCTGCAGATCCCATGTCAGCGCGATCCCGTCGGCCGTCCCGACGTCCGTGGCGGAGCCCGTGAACGTGACCGGGGATCCCTCCGTGCCCGTGTTCGACCCGCTGATGCTCGGCACCGGCGCGACGTTCGTGATGCTGGTGGTGTTGGCCACCGTGGACACGCCGCCGTCCTCGTCCGAGGCCGTGCAGAACACGACGAAGTCGCCGTTGTCGGGATACGTCGTCGTGAAGGTCAGCCCGGTGCCGGTGTCGATCGTGTTGGCGCCGGCGTCGATGACCTGCCAGCCGACCGTGACCGTGTCGGCCGCCACGTCGGAGGCCGTGGCCGTCCACGTCTGCGCGGTGCCCTCGGGGACGCCCGCCGGCGGAGTCAGGCTCAGGCTCGGGGCCAGGTTCGCGACGTTCACCTGGCCGGTGGCGGTGGCGATGTTCCCGGAGTCGTCGGTCACGGTGAGCGTGATGGCGTAGACCCCGTCGTCGTCGAACGTGCAGCTGGCGGTGGACCCGGTGGCGTCCGGCGCGGTGTCCCCGTCGCAGTCCCACTCCCAGCTGACGACCACGCCGTCGGAGTCGGAGCTGCCCGAGCCGTCCAGCGTCACGGCCGCGCCCTCAGCGCCCGCGTACGGACCCCCGGGGTTGGCCGTGAGCGAGCCCCCGATGGACACGGTGGACGTGGCGTCCGTCCCGAACGCGGTCAGGGTCAGGGCCGCGGCGGCGTCGCTGGCCACGCTCGAGTCCGTCCGCAGCGTCGTCGTCAACGAGGTGATCCCGCTGGCCGCGGCCGCGGCGTCGAGCGTCAGCTGCACGCACCAGTGGGCGCTGGACTCGGCGCCGGCCCCCGCGAGCCCGGAGGTCAGCGGCACCGTGATGAGGCCTCCGCTGATGGAGCTGAAGTCCGTCAGCGTGCCGACGCTACCGTCGAGCTGGTTGCAGACGCCGTCCTGGTTCGTGTCGCCCAGCACGTCGATCGCATCCAGCAGCGCGTTCATGTCGGACGCCAGGAGGGGAGTCACGCCGCCGTCCAGGAACGAGAGCCCCACCGAGGTCATCTCGGCGTCGCTGTCGCCGGCCCGGCCCAGGTGGTCCACCTGAAGGTCGAGCACGAGGGGGGTGGCGCCGCCGCCCTGCAGGCCCGAGGGGCTCACGTCCGTGGCCGTGAGCTCCACCTGGTAGCGGTCGTTGGGATAGATGAAGAAGCCGTCCGTCAGCGACAGGTGGGGCATGACGATGTCGAGATCGCCGTCCCGATCGAGGTCGCCCACGTCGCCGTGGAGGATGTTCAGGCCCGTGTCGAGCGTGGTCTTCACCCAGCCGGATGCTGTGTTCTCGTAGTGGTTCAGCTCCGTGTTCGGGGACGAGATGATGTCCGGGTCGCCGTCCAGGTCGAAGTCGGCGAACTGGATGAACCAGCCGGCCCACAGCCCCGAGTCCAGCAGCTGGTCCGTCCACGTGGCGGTGAGGCTGCCGGGGTTGACCAGCAGGTGCACCTCGCCGTTGTTGGCGTTCGTGCCGGCCGTGGACAGCGCCACGTCGTAGTCGCCGTCCCCGTCCACATCCGCGGCGTCCACCCAGCGGGCGAGCAGCGCGGATCCGATGACGTTCTCGGTGAAGCTGCCGGCGCCGTCGTTGGTGAAGACGACCACGACCCCGTCGGTGTCGAAGGCGGTGAGGATGTCGAGGTCGCCGTCGACGTCGAAGTCGAGGATCTTCACGGCGAACGCGCCCGGCCGCGTCGACACGGTGGAGCGTGTCCAGGTGCCCGCGCTTCCGTCGTTTGCGTACCAGTACAGCGCGGAGACGCCCCGCGCCGACACGAGCACGTCCAGGTCGCCGTCCCCGTCGAGGTCGCCGTGGTCGATGTCGCGCTGGTTGCCGAGGCCGCCGCCGATGAGGGAGCGCGTGTACGTCCCCCCGGTGACCTCGAACCAGGCGAGCTCGCCGTTGTCCACGTCGCCCGCGATGAAGTCGATCTGGCCGTCGCCGTTCAGGTCGGCCGCGTCGGTGCACCAGAACCCGGCGCTCGTGTCGATGCTGGTGCGGGTCCAGGCGCTGGCGTCCCCCGCGGTGTTCTCGGACCAGTCCAGGCTGTCGTCGTCGGCTCCGAGGATGTCCAGGTCGCCGTCGCCGTCCAGGTCCGCGACCGTCGCGTGCCTTGCGTTGTTCGAGCCGAAGCCGATGGCCGTCTTGGTGAAGTCGCGGCTGGTGCTGTGGATCGCGTCGTTGCGCAGCCAGCCGGCGGTGTTCGCGAAGCCCGCCACCGTCGCGAGGTCGAGGTCGCCGTCGCCGTCCAGGTCGGCGGGGGTCGCGCCCCAGGCGCCGTCGATCGTGAGCTGCACCTCTTCCGTGAATGTGCCGGCGTCGTTCTCGAACGTGGCCACCTCGTCCTCGTTGGCGCTCGCCACGACGAGGTCGAGATCGCCGTCCTGGTCGAGGTCCCGCGCCTCGACCCAGGAGGGCCGGTCGGGCGTGCCGATCACGGTGGAGACCCAGGCCCCGCCTGTGTTCTCGGCCCAGACGACCTCGTCGCCGACCTCGGATCCGAACGCGACATCCAGATCGCCGTCGCCGTCGAGATCCGCGAGGTCGGCGCTGAGCGCGCCGTCGGCGCCGGTGGCGATCGTCGACTTCGTCCACGCGGTGCCGTCGCCGGCCGTGTTCGCGTACCAGGCGACCTCGTCGGCGTCGTAGCCGGTGCTCAGCACGTCGATCGTGCCGTCCCCGTCGATGTCGCCCGCCCGGGCCCAGTTCGCCCCGCCGAAGTTCGTGTCGATGGGGTGCGTGGTCCAGGCCGAGCCGTCACCGGCCGTGTTCTCGTACCAGTTCAGGGTGTTCGGAATGTCGCCCGCGGCGATGACGTCGAGGTCCCCGTCCGCGTCGAGATCGGCGGCCTCCACCGACCAGGGATCGTCCAGGGTGTCGATCACCGTCTTCGTCCAGCTCGCGGCCCCGCTCAGGTCGTTCTCCCACCAGGCCACCTCGTCGCTGCTGGTGGCCGTGCCGAGGATGTCCGGGTCGCCGTCGCCGTCGACGTCCGCGATCCGCAAGCCGTACGCGTAGTCGAAGTTCGACTCGATGACCGTCTTGACCCAGGTAGTGCCGTCGCCGCTGGTGTTCTCGTACCAGCAGAGCTCGTCCGCGAAGAACGCGGCGATCACCAGGTCGTCGTCGCCGTCTCCATCCAGATCCGCGGCCTGGACGACCCCGGCGCCGGTGAGCGCGGTGTCGATGTCGAGGGTCGTGTAGGGGACGTCCAACGCGAACGCAGTGGACGGGAGCAGGAGGACGAGGAGCGCGAGCAGACGGTGCATCCGCAGAGGGTATGGGAACGCTCCGGGGCGGGGGCGGACGAACGTGGGCCCGAATCGCCTATCTCCCTCCCAGCCCTCCGGGACATGTGGACGCGGGGTGAACAGAGCGTGGAACGTCGGCCCGCCGGGAACATCGGACCCGGTCGGCGGGTATCGTGGATGACGACGGGGTGCGGGGTCGCGCGCCGTCAGGAAGAGGGAACCGGGACGGCGCCCCACGTGTCCCGCCTGTACACCGTGCCTGAAGCCCATCGCTCGCCAACAGCGGCGCAGTCGCGCCTTTCTGGGTTCTTCGTGCCGGTCCGCGGAGGACGCATGCACCGAGCCCTGCCCGCACTCCTGCTCGTCCTCGCGCTGCTCGCGCCGGGCCTCGCGTCCGCCCAGGCCACCAAGGTCTCCGTCGAGTCCCCGCTGATGGGGCTCGCCCGGCCGGGGGACTGGGTGCCGGTCCACATCGACATCGCCGCCACCGATCCGTTGGACGGCACGATCCGCATCGACTTCGGCAGCAGCGCGACCCCCGCGGTGGTGCGGCCGTACTCCGTCGGGCGCGGCTCCGCGAAGCGCATCTCCGTCCCGGTGCAGATCCCGTCGTGGATCCGCGAGGTCAACGTCAACGTCACCCGCGGGCGGTCCCGCCTGCTGGCGAAGCAGACCCTGACGGCGACGAGCGGGGCGTCCTCGGCCAACAACCTGCACGTCGCGCTCATCGGCGAGGACCCGCTGGGCTTCCCGATGCTCCGGGAGCTCGAGGGCGTCCCGGTGATGGGCCACCCCGACTGCACCGAGCCCCGGCAGGTGCGGGTCGAGACCCTGCTCCCGGCGCAGCTGCCCCAGGTGTGGTTCGGCTGGACGTCGGTGGATCTCGTGGTCTGGAACCGCCCCGATCCCGCGCGTCTCTCCCCCGAGCAGCAGGAGGCCCTGAAGGGCTGGGTCGTCTCCGGCGGTACCCTGCTCGTCGCGCTCGGCGACACCTGGCGGGCGTGGGACGGCTCGCCCCTGGCGTCGCTCTCCGGGGCCGCCCCGTCCTCCTACGGCACGACGGACACCGTCTTCATCAACCTCGCGTTCGCCACCGGCGCAGAGATCCCCGAGAAGCCGCCCGTCGTTCCGGTGGTCGCGCTCGAACCGCGGGGAGCCACCCCCCGCCTGTGGGCCGAGCCCGGCGCGACCGTCCCGGTCCTCGTGGACCACCGCGTGGGCGCCGGCCGCACGATCACCATGGGGTGGGACCCCAGCGCCGGCGAGCTGCGCGGTCGCCTCGTCCGCGAGGACGTCTGGCGCGCCTTGCTCGGCTTCCCCGGGACGAGCTCCCTCAATCCGCGGCCCCCGCTCGCCGGCCCCGCGTACCTGCCCGGGGTCGCCGACACGGTGTGCGACGGCGGCGACTACGGCTTCAGCGACAACGCCGACGCCCAGCACGCCACCTGGCTGAGCCAGCTGTGGGAGGTGCTGTCCCGCTTCGAGCGCGCCAACCCGCTGCCCCTCGGGTTCGTCCTCATCTTCGGGTTCGTCTACCTGCTGCTCATCGGCCCCGTGGACTACTTCGTGCTGCGCAAGCTCAAGAAGCCGATGCTCACGTGGATCACCTTCCCGGCGCTGGCCCTGGGCTTCAGCGTGGGTGCGGCCGTCCTGATCACGTTCCAGAAGGCCGGCGACACGGAGGTGCGCTGCGCCGAGGTCGTCGACGTCTTCACGGACCAGGGCATGGCTCGCGGATCCGGCTGGTGCTCCATGTGGAGCTCACGCCGGCAGGACCTGCTCGTGCTGCCCGGACGGGGTGACGGCGTCGTGCTGTCCGGCGGCGCCTCCGAGACCGAGGACGCCCTGAGCGGCGAGGCCCGCACGGTCATGGACGCCACGCGCGCGGGCCTGGGCTTCAAGGCGTCCCAGTGGGCGGTGGCGAACTGGCGGGACGGCTGGGTGGATCCGCTGCCCGGCGGCCTGGTCGCGCAGCCCACCGTCAACGGGTTCGTGGTGTCCAACCGCACGGGGATCGACCTGGACCAGGCGTGGATCGTCCACCGGCGCCGGGCCTGGCCCGTGGGCTCGCTGCCGGACGGCGAGACCGCGACGCTCAGCGGCGAGATCGTCGCCTGGACGCCGGACCTGCTCCAGCCGCCCCGCGCGGCCGACGCGCTGTGGACCAACGCGTGGTTCGACACCTGGCGCAAGCTGGACGACCCCTGGGACGAGCACGTGGCGGCGCTCTACACGCACCACCGGCCCGAGCCCGTCCTCATCGGCCTCGCCCACGGCGGCGTGGCGGCGCCCATCCCCGACGACACCAACTTCGTGACCTCTGCCCACGCCCTGGTGCGTGTGCCGCTCCCCGACCTCGATCCGGAGGCCTTGCCGTGATTCGCACCTCGAACCTGAACAAGAAGTACGGCGACTTCATCGCCCTGAAGGGCATCTCGCTGAACGTCCGACAGGGCGACATCTACGGGTTCATCGGGCCCAACGGCGCCGGCAAGACCACGACGATCAAGATCCTCACGACGCTCCTCGAGCCGACGGGCGGCGACGCCACCGTCAACGGCCTGTCCGTGTGGGACAACAAGGAGGAGATCCGCGGGCTCATCGGCTACATGCCCGACGCGTTCGGCGTGTACCCGGACATGACGGTCACCGAGTACCTGCACTTCTTCGCGGCGGCCTACGGCATCCCCCGCAGCGAGCGAGGGGGCCTCGTCGACGGCCTGCTCGAGCTGACGGACCTGACCTACAAGGAAGACGCCCTCGTCGACTCGCTGTCGAAGGGCATGCAGCAGCGCCTGGGGCTGGCGCGGGCCCTCGTGCACGACCCGAAGGTGCTCATCCTCGATGAGCCGGCCGCCGGCCTCGATCCCCGCGCTCGCGTCGAGCTCCGGGAGATCCTCCGGGAGCTGCAGTCCATGGGGAAGACCATCCTCCTGAGCTCCCACATCCTCAGCGAGCTCCAGGACATCTGCAATCGCGTCGGGATCATCGAGCGCGGGCAGCTGGTGGCCGAGGGCAGCGTGGACGAGATCCTCGACCAGCTCAGCGGCACCGGCACCTACGCCATCCGCACCACCGACGACGAGCGGGCGCGCCAGCTGCTGGAAGGCAACGCGCTCATCAAGGGCATCGAGCTCGACGCGGATGAGAAGACCCTCGTGGTCGAGTTCGCGGACCACGACAGCGACGTCGCGCTGCTCAGCAAGCTGTTGGCCGACGAGGGTCTGGGGCTGCGGCACCTGGCGAAGGCGCGGGTGTCGCTGGAGGACGCGTTCATGAAGCTGACGAAGGGGCTCGTGCAGTAGTGGCGAACGCCTGGGCCGTGGTCGAGCGCGAGGTGCAGCGCGGCGCGCGCCGCTGGCAGACGTTTGCCTGGCGGGCGGCGTTCGCGGGCGCGCTCTTCCTGCTCGTGGCGGCCTTCTACGAGGACAACCTCGACTGGCGCATCGCCTACGACCCCACCGAGCTGTCGTGGATCGGCCGCGAGCTCTTCGAGTTCTACAGCTACGCCCAGTGGTGGCTGCTCGGCCTCGTCACGCCCGTGCTGGTGTCCCAGGGGATCGTGGAGGAGCGCAACGCGAAGACGCTCGAGCTCCTGACCATCAGCAAGCTCGCTCCTCGCTCCGTGCTGCTCGGCAAGGTGCTGTCGGCGCTGGCCACCGTGTACGTCCTGCTGCTCGCCGGGCTGCCGATCATCGCGCTCTGCCTGAGCTTCGGCGGCGTCGCCCCGTACGAGGTGTTCAACGCCTTCCTCCACACCGCGGTGGGCGTCTTCGCCGCCGGAGCGTTGGCTGCGTACTTCGGTCTGTTCGCGCGCGGCCCCATCGCGCCGGTCCTGCTGACCTGGAACGGCTTGTTCTGGGGATGGCTCCTGTGCGCGCTGCCCGGCGCGGTGGCGATGGACCACGACGAGGGCCTGGGCATGACGTCCGTCGCCTACGCCTTCTTCGAGGCGGACCTCGGGGCCTGGACCCTGCTGCCCGCGGCGGTGTGGATCGGGGTCTCGCTCGTGCTGCTGCGGCTCGCCGAGCAGGTGTTCCGCACGCAGGTCGTCAGCGGAGACGGCGAGGACCCCGACGCCGCCATGCTCAGCGTGGACGTCTGGGGCGTGGAGAAGGTCAAGACGGCCGTGGGTGCGGCGATCATGCTGCTGTTCTTCACGTCCCCCGTGCTCGGCATCGCCGAGTGGTCGCCCTACCGCTGGCGCTCGGTGGCGGAGCCCGTGGGGTGGACGCTGTCGTTCGTGTGGAACGTCGCCGCGCTCATCACCGCGATGACCGCGTACTGCCTGCTGGTGCGCTCGGCGTTGCACTGGTTCGCCCGCCGCAAGAGCCAGCGCAGCCCCAGCTGGAAGCAGCTCGCGGAGCACGATGCGGACGAGAGCCACGACGCGCTCATCGCGACGCTGACGACGACCGTTCCCGCCATCGCGCCGGTGACGCCGCGGCGGAGCCTGTCCGGCAAGCCGGTCACCACGAAGACGCGCCGGAGGCGCGCGCCGTGGGTGCGGACCGTGTGGGGGAACCCGGTCGCCTGGCGCGAGACGGTGACGCGGGCCCACGGCTTCGTGACCACCATCGCCGGCAAGGCCTACATCGCCGCGCTCGTGGGCGGAGGCCTGCTGCTCACGATCGACGAGGTGCGCGACGAGTTCGACAACGAGTCGATCATCCTCGCCGCCATGGGTGGCTACCTGTTCGCCTGCCTGGTGACCCTGCTGACGGCGACGTCGTCGATGGTGGGGGAGCAGCGCCAGGGCACGCTCGCGCTGCTGTGCTCCACGCCCATGTCGGCCTGGGCGATCCTGCGCGGCAAGCTCATCGGCATCGCGGCGTTCGTGGGCCCGCTGTTCGCAGTGAGCTCGATCCTGCTGCTGCTGGCCACGCCCTGGTTCGGCAATACCCACCGCTACCGCTGGTACGGGGACTGGGCGGATCTGCCGTCCATGGACCTCCTGGTGTACCGCTGGCTGGGTGTGAACTTCATCGCCCTGGCCGCGGTGCTCGTCATCGCGGCCGGATGCCTGGCCGTGGCGGTGCGCGCTCGGACGGCGGGCAGGGCCTGGATGATCAACCTCCTGTGGACGGCGGCCATCGCGGCGGGCCCGGTCATGCTGCTGATCCTGGGGGAGGGGAACGACACCGTGGAGGCCGTCGTGGGCTGGCTGAACCCCGTCCTGTACGAGGAGTTCTGGGAGGACGAGCTGCTGCCCACGAAGTCGCTGGTGAGCGCGTCCGCCTGGATGCTGCTGGCCTTCGGGATCCTCCAGCACCTTGCGAGCTCGCTGCGGGAGGTGGCCGCCCGATGAGCCGCGTCACGCCCCTCGCGGTCGCCGAGCGCGAGCTCCTCCGGCTGGGCCGCCGCTGGCAGACGATGGCCGTGCGCACGGTGTTCGGGCTCGTGCTGTTCCTGATCGTCGGGTCCGTCTACGCCGTCCAGTCCGAGCTCGCGGGCGCCATGGACGTCACCCAGCTCCACGAGATCGGCCGGAACCTCTTCGTGACGTGGGCCGGCCTGATGTTCGCCGCCGTGATCGCCGTGACGCCGCTGATGGTGGGCCAGGCGATCATCGACGAGAAGGACGAGCAGACGCTGGAGCTGCTGGCCATCACCCGCCTGACCGCGCGCCAGATCCTGTGGGGCAAGCTCATCTCCCGGCTGATCGGGGTCGAGGCGATGATGATCGCGGGCCTGCCGGTGCTGGCGGTCGTGCTCGGGTTCGGCGGCGTCGCGCCCATGGAGATGTTCGGGGCGTTCCTGCTGTCGAACGTGACCCTCCTGGTGTGTGGAGCGGTGGCCACCTTCTGCGCGCTGTATGCCCGGAGCCCCGTGATCGTCGCGCTGCAGACCTGGGGCTGGCTCTGGGTGGGCTGGCTGTTCGTGGGGCCGATGGTCGGGGGCGCCGCGTTCGTGGGCGCCAGCGCGGGGATGCTCAGCACGAACCCGGGGATGGCGATGGGCGGCCTCATGTCCGGGCAGGCGGGCGTCGGCGTGCTGCACGTGGTGGCGCCGGTGATCGTCTGGACGATCGTGTCGTTCGCCGTCATGCACGTGGCCGCGGTGTGCTTCGAGACGCTCGCCCTCGGCAACGCGGATCCCGACAGCGCGGACGCGGATCTGTCCGCCGGGTTCTGGAAGCTCGACAAGCTCGTGAAGTGGCTCTGGCCCATCGCGATCCTGTGCTTCCTGACGACCCCCATGGTGATGGCGCGGGGCATCGTCGCGCAGTGGATCCCCGTCCTGCCGGACCTCATCGCGTACGCCTGGCTCACCGTGACCTTCTCCGTCGGCGGCGTCGGCTACCTGATGCTGATCCGGCGCCGCACGCTCAAGCAGAACGCGAAGAAGAAGAAGCAGGGCGCGGGCCGCAGGGTCGGCTGGCAGCGGCTCGCCCGGCACTACGACGAGGTGCCCGCCACCGAGTCCGGCGCCTGGCAGGCGGTCCATGGCGCCGGCGAGGGCCGGGAGCACCACGTGCAGGACGCCCTGGCCGGCAAGCGCAAGCGCCGCCGGCGCCTCTCGCCCTTCAATCGGCAGGTGTGGGACGACCCGGTGGCCTGGCGTGAGTCCGTGACTGCGGCTCACGGATCGCTGCGGCGCGGGCTCGCGGGCTTCTACATCGTGACGGGGATCCTGTTCGCCCTCGTCCTGCTCGCGGGGGGCTTCACCGACGACGGCGTGAGCATGGCGTTCGGCATCACGCTGCTGATGATCGCGCCCCCGATCCTGCTCCTGCTGGCGACGTCGTCCATCGTCGGCGAGCGCCGCGCGGGCTCCCTCGAGCTGCTGTGCGCCACGAAGCTCACGGCGGCGAAGATCATCCGCGGCAAGCTGTTCGGGGTCGCCTACTACATCGGGCCGGCCATGGCGCTCGGCTCGCTGCTCGTCCTCGCTGGCTCGGCCGACATGGGCAGCCGGAACGGCGCCATCATCGCCTTCACGGGCCTCACCTGGTACGCCGTGATGATGCTGATGCTCGCGGTCTTCGCCATGTGGCGGGCGCTGGCGGTGAAGGCTCCGGCCCAGGCCTGGGCGGCGAACATCCTGACGCCCCTGGCGCTCACCTGGCTCGTGGGCGCGGTCACCGCGTTCATCGTCGAGGAGGCGGAGTCGCTGGCCTGGACCTGGGGCCTCGTGGTGCCGTTCTCCATCCTCGAGATCGACGACGACCTGCTGGCGACCTACCTGCTGGCGTCCTCGGGGTTCTGGGCCCTGGTGACCCTCGTGCTGTTCTGGCGGACCGCCGCGCTCCTGCGCCGCCACGCCGCCGCCATGTAGCGCCGTGGCGAGGCCTTCCGCGGCCCGGCTGTTCCTCGAGCGCGAGCTCCGTCGCGGCGCGCGCCGCACGGAGACCTGGGCGGGGCGCGTCCTCGTCACGACCCTGCTCCTGGCCAGCATCGGCGCCCTGTTCTGGAGTCGCCCGCACGCGGATCTGAGCGGTCCCGAGTCGGGCCAGATGGGCGAGGACCTCGCGATCATCGGGTCGTGCCTGGCCTGGCTGCTGCTGCTGGCGGGCCTGCCCTCCAGCGTCGCCGCCGGGGTCATGGAGGAGGCGGATCCCGAGCGCGGGGATCTGCTGACGGTGGCCGGCGTGGCGCGGAAGGACGTGGCGGTGGGCGTGGCCTTCGCGCGCCTGGCGCTCATGGGCCTCGTGCTGGTCGGGTTCCTGCCCGTGGCGGCGCTCGCGACGGGGTTCGGCGGCGTCCACCCGCTGCTCGACGGCATGGCGATCTCCGCCTACCTCGCGCTGGCCGGGATCGAGATCACCCTGTTCGCGGCGTGGTTGGCGGGCGCGGCGCGGGCTCCCATCGCGGTGACGCTGATCACCGGCGTGTGGCAGCTGGGCCTGGTGGTCATCGCACCGCTGTCCATCGCCTCCAACGTCGGGGGCCTCGACGTGGGCCGCCTGCTGGGCGGCCCGCTCGCGCTGTTCTCGGTGTTCGACGCCTCCAGTGGCGGGGTCGCCTTCGAGCTCTTCCTGCCCGTGGTGCACGTGCCGATCCTGCTGATGCTGTGGGCGGGGGTGCGGGCGCCGGCGGCCGTGGTCGGCGGCGTGGCCCTGCTGCTGGTGGGCCCCGCGGGGATCCTCCTCGACATGCTCGGCCCCCACCAGGGACTGGTCTCGATGGCCGCGCTGGGCCTGCTGGCGGCGGCGTGGACGGGGCTGGCCGGGGTGGCCGCGAGCGCGCTGCTGCGGGTGTGGGGGGCGCCGACCGCGCGAGGGGAGCCCACGCCGGTGAGCCCTCGGGAGCGGACGTCCGCACGGGAGGACAGCCGGGCCGAACGGCGCTGGACGGGCATCTGGTCCGATCCCATCGCCTGGCGCGAGACGGCCACGGCTGCCTACGGGCGGGTCAACCTGT
>ENA-OWNT01002231-OWNT01002231.1-seawater-metagenome-genome-assembly--contig:-NODE-2231-length-20822-cov-13.209737_pt1 | contig 20822 bp, 20 predicted proteins | sample MGYA00238136_ERZ651165 | MGnify/ENA primary metagenome ERZ651165 (study PRJEB26861, sample SAMN08777766) | seawater metagenome | isolation source: coastal seawater | place: USA: Florida | collected...
GAGGGTCGGGAGGATTTCCTGGAGGGTTTCCGCTGTCTGCGGCATGCCCTTGATCGCTTTGAGTTCCTTGCGGCCCATCGAGGCCAGCACGGCGCCGATGATGCCCCAGAGAATCGCGACCACAACGCCCGACCAGCCCAGCCCCATCAGCGTTCCCAGACCCCACCAGAGGGCGAGGGAGAGGAACAGCAGGACAAAGTGGCCCGCGACGCCGGCGCCGGCAAACATGCCGCTGCCCTTGCCGGCCCGTCCGGCGGTCTGCTTCAGTTCGGCCTTGGCGAGCTCCACTTCCTGACGCATCAGGGTGGACATGTCCCGCGTGACCTCACCGAGCAGGTCGCCCAGGGAGTTGGTTTCGGCTTTCACGTGGGCCTCGGTGGGAGGCATCGGGGCGCCCGTGGGCATCTCGGTGCTCATCGACGGCCTCCGTCGAACGGATCCTTACGGTCGGGGTCGATGGCCGGGTCAATCCGGTACGGATCGGCCGCGAGCGGATCGTTCGCCCACGGGTCGGCCTGGGCGCCGGTACCCTCCAGCGGGCTGGGCGGGTATGTGTCGGCGACACCGGCCGTCGTGGTCTCCGGGTACGTCACCGGCGGCGGGGGGACCGCGACGCCGGCATCGGGTACCCGGGCCACCGGTGCGGTGTACTGTGCCGCTGTCCCTCCGGGGGCCGCGGTGCCGGTGGACGTCGTCTCCGGAGCGCCGGCGCTGAGGCTGCGGCTGAGGCGTCCGGCCAGGATGCCGGCGCCGGCCGCGGCCAGCAGGAAAGTGCCGGGTCGCTGGCGGGCAAAGGACTTGACCTCGTTGAGCAGGGATCCGGGGTCGCGGTTGTCGAGCCAGGTTGCCACGGAGGAGGAGCGCTCGGCGGCCTGCCGGATCAGGTCCGTCGCGACGCCCGGCTGGTCCGAGGCAGCCGCCATGGTGTGCAGTTCGCTGGAGATCGAACGCAGGCCTTCGGCAGCCTTCTGCTGCTGGGTGCCTGCCTGCGCGGTGAGGTCGGTGCGTGCCTGGTTGAGGAGATCCCTGGCGTTGCTCTTGACTTCGCCGGCTACGTTGGCTGCTTCGGCCTTCGCGGTTTCGGTGACATTCTGGGCTGACTCCGTGGCCTGTTGCTTGACTTCGACGGCTTCGCCCTTGGCGGCGTCCGTCTTGGAGGGCGCCGCGGTGGACGCCGGCGGGAACGTCGAGCTCTGGCGCAGGTCCGTCTCAGCGTCGTACGCGGTGGGCTGCGTCGCCGTCGGGGTGCCGTAGCTGCCGTCCTGGGGCCACTGGTTCTCTGTCATCGTCGCTCTCTTTCCTTGTAGATCTGCTGCCGGTTAGAAACCCGGCAGCGCTGAACGCGAATAGTAAGCATGATTACTATCCGATAGTAAGCACGCTTCCAATTCGATTACAAGAGGATTCCGAACTCCGATTACCGGCGCCCCGCTAGGGTTGAAGCATGAGCGGAACGGCGGACGGCTGATGGCAAAGCGGGGCAGGGCGGCGGGCCGAAACGCGGCGAATGCAGCGCCCGGAGTGGTGGAAGTGCCGAAGGGCAGCCGCCCCGACGGCCCTGTCGCAGGCGTGTATTACATCGACACCGGCGACTGCGAGCTGATCCCTGACCAGGACAATTCGACCGGCTGGCTGCTGCGGATCAACGGCGTCATGAGCTCCCACATCGACCTCGCCGACCCGCTCTTCCTCGACTTCGAGTACATGCGCTGGATCGCCGCGCTGGTGGAGTCCCGCTGGCCGCCCGCGTCACGGCCCAAGCTGCGCGCCCTGCACCTCGGCGGCGGAGCCTGCTCGCTGGCGCGTTATTTCCACGCCGCCTATCCGGACGCCCGCCAGGTGGTGGTGGAGCTGGACGGCAAACTCGCCGAGTACGTGCGCGGCTGGTTCGACCTGCCCAAGGCGCCGCTGCTGCGCCTGCGGGTGGGGGAGGCCCGCGAAGTCACCGAGAGCCTCACGCCGCAGACCCGGGACCTCATCATCCGGGACGTCTTTGCCGGGTCCCTCACCCCGCGGCCGCTCACCACCGCTGAGTTCACCGCGCACGCCAAGAGTGTCCTGGCCCCCGGCGGGATCTACCTGGTCAACTCCGGCGACGCCCCGGCCCTGGCCAACGCGCGGGAGGACGCCGCCACCATCGCCGCGGCCTTCGAACACACCGTCATCATCGCCGACCCGGCCATGCTGAAGGGCCGGCGCTACGGCAACATGATCATCGCCGGCAGCGACGTGCCGTTCGACGAGGACCCCGGCCTCGCGCGGCGCCTGCTGGGCGGCGCCGTACCGGCCCACATCTGGCACGATGCCAAGGTCCGGGCCTTCGCCGGCGGGGCCGCCGTCCGCCACGACCCGGCGGTCCCGCCGCCGTCGGTGCAGGACGCCCCACCGTCGTCGACTGCTCCGTAACCGCCCTTTTCACGCCCGAAAACGGCGCCTACGGAGCAACCGATGCGTATCCGCCGCGGCCCATGAGCGCCTCGCGGTGGGCTTCGGTTTGCTCGCGCAAGGCCTGCACGACGGCGGCGACGGCGGGCCGGCGCATCGAGTCGGGCCGCAGGACCATCCAGTAGGGGAGCAGTTCCGCAAAATCCTCCGGCAGCAGCCGCACGAGGTCCGGATGGAGGTCCGCCGCGAAACAGGGCAGGAAGCCGATTCCGGCCCCGGCCCGGGTCGCCTCCACGTGGACAAAGACGTTGGTGGAGCTCAGTCCGTCGCGCATGGTCGGCACCAGCCGCCGCGGGGCGTCGAGGTCATCCACCTGCAACATGGAGTCGACGAAGTAGACCAGCGGATGCTCCTTGAGTTCATCGACCGACGACGGCGTCCCGTACTCGGCCAGGTAGCCGCGGGAGGCGTACATGCCCAGCATGTATTCGCCCAGCCGGGCCGCCTCTGCCCGGTGCACCTGCGGCTCGCCCACCACCACTTCGATGTCCAGCCCGGAGCGCTGCTGCAGCGCCCGCCGGGTCACCGTGACGATCTCCACGCTCAGCCCGGGGTGGTGGCGGCGCAGCCGGGCCACCGCGGGGGCCGCGATGTAGGCGCTGAAACCGTCGGTGGCCGTCATCCGCACGACGCCGGTGACCGGGTCCGGCGTCGTGCCTGGCTTTTCGAGCGAGCGCACGGCGCCCTCGACCTGTTCGGCGACGGCGACCGCCGCGGTGCCGAGTTCGGTGAGCTCCCAGCCGCCGGAGGCCCGCGAGAGGACCCGTCCGCCGAGGGCCTTCTCCAGGGCGGCAATCCGCCGCGAGACGGTGGTGTGGTTCAGCCCCAGCGCCTGGGCCGCCGTCGTGAACTTCGCCGAACGGGAGACCGCGAGCAGCACCAGGAGATCATCGGGATTGGCATTCATATCTGCAATTCTGCACATAGCTGGTGCCGGTTTGGCCATTGAACCGCAGAAAATGTGCGGCAATACTCGATGAGGCCCATTTTCAGTGCCGTGCATCACAGCGCGTGTCATCGTGGACACTAAGGAGATCTAAATGAGCGTAGACCAACGCTCCGCAACACCCCCCGCCGCAGCCACCAAGGGTGCAGGCCTCAAGAAAATCGTCGCCGCCTCGATGGTTGGCACCGTCGTGGAATGGTACGAATTCTTCCTCTACGCCACCGCCGCCACCCTGGTGTTCGGCAAGTACTTCTTCCCCGCCACTGGCAATGAGCTGGACGGCATCATCCAGGCGTTCCTGACCTACGCCGTGGGCTTCGTCGCCCGTCCGCTCGGCGGAATCGTCTTCGGCCAGATCGGTGACAAGCTGGGCCGCAAGCCCACCCTGCAGCTGACCATCGTCATCATCGGTGTATCCACCTTCCTGATGGGCTGCCTCCCGGGCTTCGCCGACCTCGGCTACCTCGCCCCGGCCCTGCTGGTTGCGCTGCGCTTCATCCAGGGCTTCGCGCTGGGCGGCGAATGGGGCGGCGCCGTGTTGCTCGTTGCCGAACACAGCCCGAACGAGTCCCGCGGCTTCTGGTCCAGCTGGCCGCAGGCGGCAGTGCCGGTCGGAAACCTGCTGGCCACCCTGGTCCTGTTCATCATGTCCAACGTGCTCAGCGCCGCCGACTTCCTCGGCTGGGGCTGGCGCGTGGCGTTCTGGCTGTCCGCCGTGATTGTCTTTGTCGGCTACTACATCCGCACCCACGTCTCCGAGGCCCCGATCTTCCTCGAAGCCAAAGCCCAGCTCGAGCAGGAGCAGGCCGTCAGCTACGGTGTCCGCGAGGTCATCCGGAAGTACCCCAAGGGCATCCTGCAGGCCATGGGCCTCCGTTTCGCGGAGAACATCATGTACTACCTCGTGGTCAGCTTTGCGATCGTCTACCTCAAGAGCGTGCACAAGTACGACACGTCCTCCCTGCTGCTGGCCCTGCTGATCGCCCACGTCATCCACTTCCTGGTCATTCCGCAGGTCGGACGGCTCGTGGACAGCTGGGGCCGCAAGCCGGTCTACCTGGTCGGCGCCATCACCGGGGCCACCTGGCCGTTCTTCGCCTTCCCGATGTTCGACACCCGCAACCCGGTGATCATCGTGCTCGCCGTGACGATCGGCCTGTGCCTGCACGCCTTCATGTACGCCGGCCAGCCGGCCCTCATGTCCGAGCTGTTCCCGACCCGGATGCGCTACGCCGGCGTCTCCCTTGGCTCGCAGGTCACCTCGATCTTCGCCGGTTCGCTGGCGCCGCTCTTGGCCACCCAGTGGCTCAAGGACACCGGCTCCTGGCTGCCGACCGCGATCTACCTCGTGGTCGCCTGCGCCATCACCACCGTGGCGGTACTGAGCCTGAAGGAAACCAAGGGCATCGCACTGGAAGACGTGGACCGGGCCGACGCCGAACGCGACGGCCTGCCCGTAGCAGCCATGCGCTGAGCTGCCTGAATCACCGGGCTGCTTGAGTCACCGGGCTGCCTGGGCAACCGGGCTGCTTGAGTTTGGGCCGGCTCCAGCCACGCTGGAGCCGGCCGCCTCATTGGATTCTTGAAATGGAAGGCTGAGTTATGGAAAACACGCTGAACGGACGCAAGGCACTGGTCACCGGCGGGGCCGGCGGGATCGGCGCGGCCAGCGTCCGGGCCCTGGCCGCACGCGGGGCCAAGGTGGTGATCGCGGACGTGGACGAGGCCGCCGCCGCGGCCCTCGCCGATGAGGTCGGAGGCACCTCGTGGGCCGTCAACCTGCTCGACGTCGACTCCCTCCAGACGCTCAGCCTGGACTGCGACATCCTGGTCAACAACGCCGGAATCCAGCGCATCAGCCCCATCGAGGAGTTCGATCCGGCCGACTTCCGCCGCATCATCACCCTCATGCTCGAGGCGCCGTTCCTGCTGATCCGGGCCGCGCTGCCGCACATGTACGCCAACAATTTCGGCCGCGTCATCAACCTGTCCTCCGTCCACGGGCTCCGGGCCTCGCCGTTCAAGAGCGCCTACGTCTCGGCCAAGCACGGACTGGAGGGCCTGAGCAAGGTGACCGCCCTCGAGGGCGGCGAGCGCGGCGTCACGTCCAACTGCATCAACCCCGGGTACGTCCGCACGCCCCTGGTCGAGTCGCAGATCGCGGATCAGGCCAAGGTGCACGGCATTCCGGAGTCCGAGGTCCTCGCCAAGATCATGCTGACCGAATCAGCAGTGAAGCGGCTCGTGGAGCCCGAGGAAGTGGCGTCCCTGGTGGCGTGGCTCGCATCGGACGACGCCGGCATGGTCACCGGCGCCAGCTACACGATGGACGGCGGCTGGTCGGCCCGGTAGTTGCTGCCGCCCAAACCAGCGCGGGGTCACTTATCGCCCATGCGGAGGGCATTTATGGGCGGCAAGTGACCCCGCGTTGTACTGCTGGAGCAGTGTGCTAGTTCTTGTTGCCCACGAGGGCCAGGGTGCCGCCCAGCCCGATCATCATCACGCCGCCGGTGGTGCTGAGCGCGGCGATCCGGCGGGGCGACCGGGCAAACCAGTGCCGGGCCGTGCCCGCCGCGAGGGCCCAGGCGCTGTCGGACACCAGGGCGATCAGCAGGAACACCGCCCCCAGGATGCCGAGCTGCACCGGAATCGCGCCGGTGGAATAGTCCACAAACTGCGGCAGCACGGCCACGAAGAAGACAATCGACTTCGGGTTGGTCGCGCCCACAATGAAGCCCTCCCGGAGCACCCGGGCGGTGGACGACGGGTTGGCGGGGTCCGCCGCCGTCGGGCCGCTTCCGCGGTGCCGGATCGCATGGATCCCGAGGTACACCAGGTAGGCGGCGCCGGCGAACTTCACCACGCTGAAAAGCAGGAGGGACTGGGCCAGGACCACTCCCACGCCCAGGGCCACCGCGGCGATCTGGACCACCTCGCCGGCCGCGTTCCCCAGGACGCTCAACAGGCCGCCCTTGCGCCCCAGGGCCAGGGTCCGTCCGATCACGAACAGCACGCTGGGCCCCGGAACGGCGATGAGCACCAGGGCGGCCAAGGCAAAGGCCAAAAGGTTGGTGGCGGGAACCATGCCTGATCTTAGCCCGGCCGGGGCTCTCCCGGGGGCGCTCCCGGGCCCCTGCGGGAGCTCCGCCGCTACCGCCCGGCGGGAACCTGCGGGAGCTGCGCCGTTTCGTCGGTGAGTTCCGCCCGGACCCGGCCGTGGCCGCGGACCCAGAACCGGTAGGCGAGCACCAGGACGCCGAGCCAGACGGCGCCCACGTACAGCGCCACCCGGGTGTCCTCGAAGGCGCCCAGGATCACGATCACGAGGGCCATGAACGCGATGGTCAGCACGGACGCGGCAGGCCACCACGGGGACGGGAACTCCGACGCCGGCAGGCCCTTGCGGGCAATCTCGCGTTTCATGGCGACATGGGAGGCCAGGATCATGGCCCAGACCCACACGGTGGCAAAGGTCGCGATGGAGGCGATCAGCAGGAAGACGTCCTCCGGAATCACGGCGTTCAGGACCACCCCCACCAGCAGGATGCCCGTCATCATCACCACGGTCATCCACGGCACGCCGTGGCGGGAGACCTTGCCGAAGCTCGCCGGGGCGTGGCCTTGCCGGGCCAGTCCGAAGAGGATCCGGCCGGCACCGAAGATGTCGCTGTTGACGGCCGAGAGCGCCGCCGTGATCACCACTGCGTTGAGGATGTGGGGTGCGGCCGGGATGCCCAGGCCGCTGAAGATCTGCACGAAGGGGCTGCCGTTGCTGCCGATTTCGTCCCACGGGAACAGGCTCATCAGCACGCCCAGGGTCAGCACGTAGAACAGCAGGACGCGCACCGGAACGGTATTGACGGCCTTGGGGATGACCTTCTTCGGATCGGCGGCTTCACCGGCGGTGATGCCGAGGGTTTCCACCCCGCCAAACGCGAACATGACCACCGCGAAGGAGGCGAGGAGCCCTTCGAACCCGTTGGGGAACAGGCCCCCGTGCTCCACGAGGTTGCCCAGCCCCGGCGCCACGGTGGCGCCGCCGGTCTGGAAACCGAAAATGATGATCGCCGCGCCGCCCGCGATCATCGCGATGATGGCCGCCACCTTGATCAGGGAGAACCAGAACTCCAGCTCGCCGAAGACCTTGACGCTGAGCAGGTTCAGGGCCGCCAGGAAGAAGATGATGGCCAGGACCCAGACCCAGCGCTCCACGCCGGGGAACCAGAATCCCATGTAGATGCTGAAGGCGGTGACATCCGCGATGGCCACGATTGCCATCTCAAAGACGTAGGTCCAGCCGGTCACGAACCCGGCCAGCGGCCCCAGGTAACGGCTCGCGTACTGGCCGAAGGACCCGGATACCGGATGCCGCACCGCCATTTCACCCAGGGCGCGCATCACCATGAAGACGGCGGCGCCGCCGATCATGTACGCGAGCAGGACGGCAGGTCCTGCCTTCTGGATCGCGGAGGCGGAACCATAGAACAGCCCCGTGCCGATCGCCGAGCCCAGCGCCATGAAACGAATGTGGCGGACGTTCAGTCCCCTGCTGAGTACGGAATCGACGGCTGCGCCGACGGCGGCGACGGGGCTGCCGGCGTTGCCGGCGTCCGCTGCGGCAGAGGCCGGCTTCGTGGCGGTTTGGGCTTGTTGCATGCGAATACCTTCTCGTCTTTGGGAGGGGGATCGCTATCCAGCAGACCATGTCCGGCGCCGCTGTGATGAGGCTCACCGGAACTTCGTGTCTTCAATTTCAGACTATGGACGCCCGCCGCCGGGAAACTCCGCGCGGGGACCGCGCGCGGCCGGGTCCGACGGCGGTGCCGGTGGCCGCCGGCGCGTCCCGGCGTCGTCAGACTCCCGCCGGACCAGAGTCGAAAACTCTTGACATAATGTCAGGTTTTCTTTACTTTGAGGTGTCAGGTTTATTTTACATCCGGCGTGGTTTGCGGCCGGTTTGTTGCGCAGGAGCGGCACATGTCATTTGAAGAGAAGAGTGCCTGGATCATGGGGGTGCTGGCGGCCGGAACCTATGCGGTCTATCTCGCCGTCGTTTTTGGCCTGGCCGGGACCATGCCGCTCACGGAAGTGCCGTACGTGGCGCCGCTGCTGTGGACGGTCGGCCTGTCGATAGGCCTCTCGATCGTGCTCCACATCGTGATCCGGGCCCTGTCCGCGAAGGATGCCGGCATGAAGGACCAGCGGGACAAGGAGATCTACCGTTTCGGCGAGTACATCGGCCAGTCGTTCCTCGTGGTGGGGGCCGTGGCGGCGCTGATCATGGCCATGGCCGAGCTCGACTACTTCTGGATCTCCAACGTGATCTACCTGGCGTTCGTGCTCTCGGCGATCCTGGGCTCGGTGGCCAAGGTGATCGCCTACCGCAAGGGCTTCCAGCCGTGGTGAAGCCGACCCGGGTCACGAACTCCATCCGGCGCCTGCGGTTCGAGAACGGCGAGCTGACCCAGGCGGAGCTCGCCGAACGCATCGGCGTGACCCGCCAGACGGTCATCGCGATCGAGCAGGGCCGGTACTCGCCGTCGCTGGAGCTGGCATTCCAGATCGCCCACGTTCTCAACGTTCCGCTCGACGACGTCTTCCAGTACCCCGACTCCGAAGGAGAAGCACCATGAAAGCGATCACCCAGGACACGTACGGTTCGGTTGACGTGCTCGAGCTGCGCGACGTCGACGCTCCCGTGCCCGGCGACGACGATGTGCTGATCCAGGTCCGCGCCGCCGGCGTCGACCAGGGCGTGTGGCACCTCATGACGGGGCTGCCGTACCTGACCCGGGTGATCGGCTTCGGGCTCACGAGGCCGAAGACCCGTATCCGCGGCCGGGCCGTGGCGGGCCGGGTGGAAGCTATCGGCAGGAACGTGGTCGGCTTTCGGCCGGGGGATGAGGTGTACGGCACCTGCGAGGGATCCTTCGCCGAATACGCGTGCGCCAAGGAAGGCAAACTCGCCCTGAAGCCGAAGAGCCTCAGCTTCGAGCAGGCCGCCGCCGTCCCGATCTCCGCCGTCACGGCCCTCCAGGCGCTCCGGGACGCCGGCAAGGTCCAGGCCGGGCAGGAGGTCCTCGTCATCGGCGCGGCCGGCGGCGTCGGCACGTACGCGGTGCAGCTCGCCAAGGCGTTCGGGGCGCAGGTGACGGGGGTGTGCAGCACGGCGAAAACCGATCTGGTCCGGTCGATCGGGGCGGACCACGTGATCGACTACAAGCATGACGACTTCGCGGACGGGTCCAGGCACTACGACCTCATTGTCGACATCGCCGGCAACCGCCCGCTCTCCGTCCTGCGGCGGGCGCTCACGCCGAAGGGAACGCTCGCCATCGTCGGCGGGGAGGGCGGCGGACGGCTGACAGGCGGGTTTGAACGCTCCCTCGGCGCGGGGCTGCTGTCCGCGTTCGTCGGCCAGCAGCTCAAAGGCGTCATGTCGGTCGAGCGCGCGGAGGACCTCCGGTACCTCACCGGTCTCATCGAGGCGGGCGCGGTGACCCCCGTCATCGGCAAGTCTTACGCCTTGGCCGACGCGCCGGCCGCGATCCAGGACCTGCGCGAGGGCAAGGTCCGCGGGAAGGCAGTCGTTACCGTTTGAGCGGCGTCACCGCGGCAGCTGCGGCCTGGCTTGCTTACTGTGTTGTTTCCGGCCGGAAGCGGGCGACATACCGCCGCTGCCACGGGGTTTCCACCGTCCGACGCCGGTACTGGCGGCGGACGTAGGACACCGCCTTGCCTGGCGGGACACCGTCCAGGATGGCGATGCAGGCCAGGGCGGTGCCGGTCCTGCCGATGCCGCGCCAGCAGGCGACTTCAACCCGTTCGGACTCGGCCCGGCGCCACGCCTCCCGGAACCCGTCGAGGGCGTCCTGCCGGTCGGCCGGCAGCCGCAGGTCGGGCCAGAGCAGCCATCTGGACTCCCACTCCACCCGGGGCGGCTGTTGGCCCAGCAGGTAGAGGCCGAACTCAGGAAGCGGACCCGAGGGCAGCGGGTAATGCAGTCCGCGGCCGCGGATGGTCCGGCCGGACGGAAGCACCAGGACGCCGTCCTGGGATGGCTCCCACGTCTGCTTCATGCTCCAGATCGTAGTCCTTCCGCGGGCCCTGCGGGGATTTGAGGATTGTCCGGTATTTCAGACAGGGCGTTGAGTTGGTGGTCTGGCGAACCTCCCCGGCCGGGCGCATGCTTAAGTACGGGATACCGGACACCACCCGTTTTTCGAAGAGGACCCATGTCAGCCACCAGTTCCACCCTGATCCACCCACCCGCAGCCGAGGGCGCCGCCGCGCACGCCGCCGAGGGCGCTGCCGTCGCGGCGGGCGCCGCCGCACCCGCCGCCGCGGTCGGGGGAGCCGTCGCACCCGCCGCTACGCCCAAAGCCGTCCGCCGGACCACCGGCGCCAAGGTGACGTCGAAGGTGCCGGCGGCGGAAAACACCCTGCGAATCCTCAAACTGCTGGCGTCCAAGCGCGGGCCGATGGCGGCGTCGAACATTGCCACCGCGCTGGGCCTGCCGCGCTCCAGCGTCTACCACCTGCTCGGCGTGATGGAGGCGAACGGCTTCGTGCTGCACCTGCACGAGGAGCAGCGCTACGGCCTGGGCATCAGCGCCTTCGAGCTCAGTTCGGCCTATTCCCGCCAGGAGCCGCTGTCCCGGCTGGGCCGGCCCATGCTCGCCTCGCTCGTGGACGTGATCGGCGAAAGCGCGCACCTGGCCGTCCTGCACGGCCGCGACGTGCTCTACATCGTGGAGGAGCGTGCCAAGAACCGGCCGTCCCTCGTGACCGACGTCGGGGTCCGGCTGCCCAGTCACCTCACCGCGAGCGGCCGCGCGATTCTTGCCGCGCTGCCGAAGTCCCAGGTGCGGGCGCTGTATCCGAACGCCGCCGCGTTCACGGCCCGGCACGAAACCGAGTCGCCCATCATGAAGTACTCCGCGCTGTCTTCCCACCTGGACCAGGTCCGGCAGCGCGGCTATGCCACCGAACACGGCGAGGTCACACCCGGTTTCGGCTCGATCGCCGCCGCCGTGACCGACCATGTGGGGTGGCCGACCGCCGCCGTCGCCGTGACCTTCCTCGAGGACAGGCTGCCTGCGGACCAGTGGCCGGCCCTGGCCGCCCGGGTACAGAAGGTTGCCGACGAGCTCTCGGTCCGGATCCACGGCCGCCCCGCCTGACCCGTAGCCCCACCCTGCCCCGCCTGTTGCCCTGTCACATATGGCTCCTATCCGAGGGTTTTGGGAGCCATAGCTGATAGCGCAACAGGCGGTTGGGGATGCGGCAACAGGCGGGCGGGGATGCGGCGGCGGGGGGCTGCGGGCGTGTCTGGAATCCCGGACAGCACCCGCCGGCAGGGCCTGTTTCCGCGGCCGCGAACAGGCTTTAGTTGATACAGAACCTCATTCCTCCTGATTCCTCCAGCACACACTCTTCAGCACACACCATCCAGCACAGCCACCACCACGAAATAAAGGAGCCCCTCATGGCACCCGCCGATTTCACCACCGGTGCCCGCCCGGTCAAAGCAGCCCGCGGCACCGAGCTCACCGCCAAGAGCTGGCAGACGGAAGCCCCGCTGCGCATGCTCATGAACAACCTCGACCCCGAGGTCGCCGAGCGCCCCGATGACCTCGTGGTCTACGGCGGCACCGGCCGCGCCGTCCGGTCCTGGGCGGCGTTCGACGCCATCACCCGCACCCTGGAAACCATGGAAAAGGACGAGACCCTCCTGGTCCAGTCCGGCAAGCCGGTCGGCGTCTTCCGCACCAACGAATGGGCACCGCGCGTGCTGCTGGCCAACTCCAACCTCGTCGGCGACTGGGCCAACTGGCCCGAATTCCGCCGGCTCGAGGCCGAGGGCCTGATGATGTACGGCCAGATGACCGCCGGGTCCTGGATCTACATCGGCACCCAGGGCATCCTGCAGGGCACGTTCGAGACCTTCGCCGCGATCGCCCGCAAGCTCACCGGGGACGAGAACGGCACCCTGGCCGGCACCCTGACCCTCACCGGCGGCTGCGGCGGCATGGGCGGCGCCCAGCCGCTCGCCGTCACCCTGAACGACGGCGCCTGCCTGATCGTCGACGTCGACGAGACCCGCCTCCGCCGCCGTGCCGGCAAGCGCTACCTCGACGAGGTCGAAACGGACCTCGACGCCGCGATCGCCAAGGTCCTCAAGGCCAAGGAAGAGCGCCGCGGCTGGTCCGTGGGCTACGTCGGCAACGCCGCCACGGTCTTCCCCGAGATCCTGCGCCGCCACAACGCCGGCGAGCTCACCGTGGACATCGTCACGGACCAGACCTCCGCTCACGATCCCCTGAGCTACCTGCCCGAGGGCATCACGGTCGAGGAATGGCACCGCGAAGCCGCCGCGGACCCGGAAGGCTTCACCAAGAAGGCCCAGGCCTCTATGGCCAAGCACGTCCAGGCCATGGTCGAGTTCCAGGATGCCGGCGCCGAGGTCTTCGACTACGGCAACTCCATCCGCGACGAGGCCCGCATCGGCGGCTACAACCGCGCGTTTGAGTTCCCCGGCTTCGTCCCGGCCTACATCCGCCCGCTGTTCTGCGAGGGCCTCGGCCCGTTCCGCTGGGTGGCCCTCTCCGGCGACCCCGAGGACATCGCGGTCACGGACAAGGCCATCAAGGAGCTCTTCCCCGAGAACAAGCACCTGCACCGCTGGATCGACGCGGCGCAGGAACGGGTCGAGTTTGAAGGCCTGCCGGCCCGCATTTGCTGGCTTGGCTACGGCGAACGCGCCAAGGCCGGCCTGCTGTTCAACCAGCTCGTCAAGGAGGGCAAGGTCAAGGCGCCCATCGTGATCGGCCGCGACCACCTCGACTCCGGCTCCGTCGCCTCCCCGTACCGCGAGACCGAGGCCATGGCCGACGGCTCCGACGCGATCGCCGACTGGCCGTTGCTCAACGCCCTGCTCAACACCGCCTCCGGCGCCACCTGGGTCTCCATCCACCACGGCGGCGGCGTCGGCATCGGCCGCTCCATCCACGCCGGCCAGGTTTCCGTCGCCGACGGCACCGACCTCGCCGCGGAAAAGCTCGCACGCCTCCTCACCAACGACCCCGGCATGGGCGTCATCCGCCACGCCGACGCCGGCTACGACCGCGCCCTTGAGGTCGCCAAGGAACGCGGCGTCCGCATCCCCATGTCAGAATCCCGCTAAGCACGGTCCCAACCCCACATCGATTGCTCCGTAACCGCCGTTTTGAGCCACCAAAAGGGCGCTTACGGAGCAGCCGATGAGATTGAAGGAACATCATGACTGTCACAACCCACGAACCGCTCACCGTCACCCTCGGCTCCAGCGGCGTCACCCCCGAGGACGTCGTCGCCGTCGCCCGCCACGATGCCAAGGTGACCATCTCGCAGGAAGCCCTGGACACGGTCGCCAAGGTCCGCGCCCACATCGACGACCTCGCCCACAGTGAGGTCCCGGCCTACGGCATCTCCACGGGCTTCGGCGCCCTGGCCAACCGGCACATCCCCAACGAACTGCGCACCCAGCTGCAGAAGTCCCTGATCCGCAGCCACGCCGCGGGCATGGGCCCGGCCGTCGAACGCGAAGTGGTCCGCGGCATCATGTTCCTGCGCGCCAAGACCCTCGCCTCCGGCCGCACCGGCGTACGCCCCGTGGTCCTGCAGACCATGGTGGATGTCCTGAACGCCGGCATCACCCCGGTGGTCCGCGAATTCGGCTCGCTCGGCTGCTCCGGCGACCTCGCCCCGCTGTCCCACTGCGCCCTTGTCCTCATGGGCGAAGGCGAAGCGACGGGCCCCGACGGTGAGCTCTACGGCGCCAAGGGGGCTCGTCCGGTTGCGGAACTCCTCGCCGCGCACGGGATCGAACCTGTCACCCTGGCCGAGAAGGAGGGCCTGGCCCTGGTCAACGGCACCGAAGGCATGCTGGGCATGCTGCTGATGGCCATTGCGGACATCCGCCAGCTGCTCACGACGGCGGACATCACCGCCGCGCTCAGCGTCGAGGCGCTGCTCGGCACGGACCAGGTGTTCCTACCCGAGCTGCACGCGGCACTCCGGCCGCACCCGGGCCAGGCCGCCGCCGCGGACAACATGCTCCGGGTCCTGTCCAACTCCCCGATCGTGGCCTCGCACCGGATCAACGACACCAAGGTCCAGGACGCCTACTCGCTGCGCTGCGCACCCCAGGTGGCCGGGGCCGTCCGCGACACCGTAGACCACGCAGCCCTGGTTGCCTCCCGTGAACTGGCCGCCGCGATCGACAACCCGGTGGTCCTGCCCGACGGCCGCGTGAGCTCCAACGGCAACTTCCACGGCGCCCCGGTGGCCTACGTGCTGGACTTCCTGGCCATCGCCGTCGCCGACCTGAGCTCCATCGCGGAGCGTCGGACGGACCGGATGCTGGACCCGGCCCGCTCGCACGGGCTGCCCGCCTTCCTGGCCTCGGACCCCGGGGTCGACTCGGGCCTCATGATCGCCCAGTACACCCAGGCCGGTCTGGTCTCGGACAACAAGCGGCTGGCCGTCCCGGCGTCGGTGGACTCGATCCCGAGCTCGGCGATGCAGGAAGACCACGTCTCCATGGGCTGGCACGCGGCCCGCAAGCTCCGCCGCGCGGTGGAGAACCTGCGCCGCGTCCTGGCCGTCGAACTCGTGACCTCGGCGCGGGCGTTGGACATCCGCACCCAGCTCTCCGACGGCGAACTCACCCCGGGTCCCGCGGGCACGGCCGTCATCGCCGCGCTGCGCGAAGTTGTTGAGGGTCCCGGCACGGACAGGTTCCTGTCGCCGGAGCTGGAAGCTGCCGACGCCCTGGTGGCCTCGGGCGCGGTCCGGGCGGCGGCCGAATCGGCTGTAGGAAATCTGGCCTGACAAGAAACAAAGTGCACGGCAGTTGAACAATTCCCGGCGCCCCCGAAATCTTTGGCGACACGGCCAGCGGGGGCCCGGGAACTGTAGTACAAATAGAAAGTCCACACCAACGAAGTTGTGGCAAAGAACACATACAAAGGGGTAAAGGTTCATGAAAGCACGCGGCCAGGTACTGTCCAGACGCCTTGCATCCGCAGCCACGGTTTCCGACTGGAGCGGCCTCCGGGTCGGCGAACGGGTCGAAATCGTCAAGCACGCACAGGTCATTGCAGCCGGTGAGGTCGAAGAAGTCTCGCTGAGCGGAAATGTACTCTGGCTGGTCCCCGCCGGACCGTCCGAGACGCAGCTTTTCCTGCAGTCCGACGGCGTGCAGGTGCGCCGCAGCTAGCACTCAAGACTTATAAGAAGTCTCCGTCCTTCCGGCCGGCCCGCGTTGTGCGGCTGGCCCGGAAGGACGGGGACTTTCTTGCGTTCGGGGATTTTTGCATGCGGGGTGGGTTGCTCCGTTGGTGAAACCGTGCCGCGGCTAGTGCGACGCAAACGGCGGCGGCCCCAACAGCACTATGCCGCCGTTCCTGCGCGCAGACTCCTGGACCTTGCCGAAGTCCACCGGGCCCGCCGCGGCCGAGTCATTCGCTGAGTCGTCCGGCATGCCGCCGGGGGAGAGCGGCGTGCTCGCATCCCAGTAGAAGGCCTCACAGCAGCCGGGCGTGTGCAGGCAGAGCATCCGGGCGGAGTCAGACACCACCATGAAAGCGTGGGGAACCCCGCGCGGCGCCACGACCAGGCCGCCGGCACCGATCGGGTACTCCTCCCCGTCCATGTGCATCAGGATTTCGCCCGCCAGGATGTACATGGTCTCGTCTGAATCGGGGTGGCTGTGCAGCGGCGTCATCTTCCCGCCGGCCATCTGATCCTCGAAGAGCAGGAAGGCCCCGCCAGTCTCCTCCGCCTTGGCCTTCCAAGTGTGCACGCCTCCGCCGAAAAACCAGCGGCGCTCGCCTTGGCCTTCTGTCCGGATGATGCCTGTCTGGCTGCTGGTCGCTTCCATGGGATCGCCTCTTCGATGAGGAACTTATGGGACTTATGTCCCATAACAAGACTGGAGTACCATGAAATCCATGTCAACCCCCTACCAAGCCGCTGGCCGGACGAGCCAGAAGCGCCGCACGTTTGAGGCCCTGGTAGCGGCCGCCCGGGAAGCGGTGGCGGCGGGGGAGGCCCCCACTGTCGACGGCACCGCCGCGGCGGCGGGCGTCGCCCGGAGCACGGCCTACCGCTATTTTCCAAGCCAGCGGGAACTCCTTGCCGCGGCGCATCCGGAAACGGCCCGGCAGACCCTGCTGCCGGCGGACGCCCCGGAAGATCCCGCGGAGCGGCTGGACGCCGTGGTGCTGGAGTTCACCCGGCTGATCGTCAACACCGAGGCGCAGCAGCGCACCATGCTTAGGCTGTCCCTGGAGCATGACGGCGGAGAGCAGGCGCTGCCCCTGCGGCAGGGCAGGGCGATCGCGTGGATCGAGGAAGCGCTCGCTCCACTTCAAGGGAGGCTCTCCGGGCCTGAAATCCGGGCTTTGGCCCTGGCCGTTCGCAGCGCGATCGGAATTGAGGCTTTGGTGTGGTTGACGGACATCGGCGGGCTCTCGCGCGACCAGGCCATGGCCTCGATGCGCTGGTCCGCGCAGGCCCTTCTACTGCAAACGCTTGTCTCCGGACCCCCGCCGGCGGCTGCCGGCTGACGCTGGAGCCTAACCCAGCAGCGTGTTGACCAGCCGCGCGGCCACCTTGGCGGTGCGGGCGTCGATATCGAACTCCGGGTTCAGTTCCGCAACATCCAGGTGCAGGAGCTTCCCGCTCGCGGCCACCTGCCGGCACACGGCGCTGATGACCGGCAGCGGCACGCCGTACGCGGCCGGGGCGCTCACGCCGGGGGCCACGGAGGCCGGCAAGACATCGAGGTCGATCGTCAGGTACAGCGCGTCCACCTGTGCCAGGAACGCCGCCACGAACGCCTGGGCGGCCTCCGCCGAGCAGTCCTCATCCAGCAGGTAGTCCACGCCGAGCTCCTCGGCGGTGCGGAACAGCGCCCGGGTGTTGTTCGGCTCGGAAATCCCGACGACGGCGTACTTCAGTTCGCGGCCGGCGGCGGCTTCCGCCCGGGCCATCTGCAGGAACGGCGTCCCGGAGCTGGGCACGGGCTCGTCGCGGAGGTCGAAGTGGGCGTCGAGGTTCAGCACACCCACCCGCAGGCCGTCGCGAACTGCTGCCGAGCCGGCCACGCCGAGGTAGCTGGCGAACGCGGTTTCGTGGCCGCCGCCCAGCACCACGGGAAGCTGCCCTGCGTCGATGAGCCGGGAAATGGCCGACCCGGCGCGCGCCTGGCCGGCCTCCAGGGACTCGTCGCGTACCGTGACGTCGCCGGCGTCGAACACGTCCCGGCCGAGGTGGAAGGCGAGCGGGCCCAGGGCGGCCCTGATGGCAGCGGGTGCGGCCGCGGCGCCGGGGCGTCCCTTGTTGCGGCGCACGCCTTCGTCGCTGCTGAAGCCGAGAATGACGGCGGGCCGCGCGGCGGCAGGGGACGCTGCCGGGCTGGCGGGCGGAGCAAAGGGAGTCACCGCCTGCCACCAGCGCCGGTGTTCGGCGCCGTCGCCATCGAACCGCCCGGTCCAGGGCTGCGGCGGGAAATCAACGGTGAGCGCATGAGAAACCATGGTCCTAGCTCACCCCAGCCGGCGTCCGAAAACCAGCCGCTCCGCCGTCGGACCGTCCGGAATCCCGGAATCCCCGCATAAACACCTTGTAAACACCGCCGGGTTGGCATTTCGCGGCGGTGTATTTGGGAAACACTGCCGCGAAATGCCAACCCGGCGGAGGGAAGGGCGGGCCGGAAGGCCGGAGGACCCTAGTGGATGCCGAGGGCCGCCTCGATCGGGCCGATGGCGAAGAACAGCGCAAACGCGGCCGCCACCACCCACATGAGCGGGTGCACTTCCCGGGCCCGGCCCTGGAACAGGCGGATCAGCACGAAGGTGATGAAGCCCGCGCCCAGGCCGTTGGCGATCGAGTACGTGAACGGCATGAGGGTGAAGGTCAGGAAGGCCGGGATGGCGATGCCCCAGTCTTGCCAGTCGATCTTGCCGACCTGCGAGACCATCATGAAACCGACGATCACGAGGGCCGGGGCCACGGCCTCGAACGGCACGAGGTTGATCAGCGGGGTGAAGAACATGGCCACGAGGAACAGCAGGCCGGTGACGATGGACGCCAGGCCGGTGCGGGCGCCTTCGCCGATGCCGGCACCGGATTCGACGTAGATCTGGTTCGAGGAGACGGAGGCGCCGCCGCCGATGATCGCGCCGAGGGCATCCACCTGCAGCACGCGGTCCACGTCGGGGATGTTGCCGTCCTTGTCGATGGTGCCGGCCTCGGTGGCCAGGCCCACCATGGTGCCCATGGCGTCGAAGAAGATGCTGAGCAGGATCACGAACGCCAGCAGGGTCGCCGCGACGAAGCCGAGGTGCTCAAAGGCGCCAAACGGGTTGGCCTTCCCGATCAGGGACAGGTCCGGGGCCGCCCACTCCGAGAACTTGGGCGCGACGAGGGACCAGCCCTGCGGGTTGTGGTTCGTGCCGTCGAAGCTGGGGCCGATGTGCAGGAGGGATTCCAGGATCACGGACAGGATGGTCGAGGCGACGATGCCGATCAGGATCGCGCCCTTGACCTTGCGGACCACGAGCGCGATGGTCAGGATCAGGCCGAAGACGAACACGAAGGTGGGCCAGCCCAGCAGCTTGCCGTCGAAGCCGAGGCCGACCGGGACCGTGGTGCCGGCGACATCCGGGATGCGGCGCACGAAGCCCGCGTTGACGAAGCCGATCAGGGCGATGAAGAGGCCGATGCCGACCACGATCGCGGTCTTCAGGCCTTCGGGGACGGCCTTGAACACGGCCGTCCGGAAACCGGTGAGGACCAGGATCAGCATGGTGACGCCCGAGAGCACCACGAGGCCCATCATGTCCGGCCAGGTCAGGCCAGGGTTCGTGGCCACGGTGACGGCCACGAACGCGTTGACGCCGAGCCCGGTCGCCAAGGCGAAGGGGTGCTTGGCCCAGGCGCCCATGAGGATCGTGAGGATGCCGGCCACGAGTGCGGTGACGGCGGCGACGGCGGGGAATCCGAGCGTGGCGCCGGTAGAATCCGGCCCGGAGAGGATCAGCGGGTTTAGCACCACGATGTAGCTCATAGCGAAGAACGTGGCAAACCCACCGCGGATCTCGCGCGAGAAGTTCGACCCCCGCTCGGAGATCTTGAAATACCGGTCGAGTACGGAGCCCTGCTTGAGCAATAGTCCTTGCATTAGTCCTCCGGGGGTGATGGATGTTACCTCAAGCCTATTGGGAGCCCGGCAGCCAACCCTGCGTTTTCGCCTAGTCTGTAAGGAAGACAACACTAGGAGTAGCGTGCCCATGCGCCTTATCCGACCACTGCTCAGTGCCCTGCTGGGCGCCGTCGTCCTCGTGGCCGTCCTGCTGGGAACCGTGGGCCCGGCGTCGGCGCACGATACCGCGGAGTCCACCAGCCCGGCCAATGGAGCAACCCTCGCGGCACCGCCGGAGCAGGTTTCGGTCACGTTCAACCACAACCCGCTGGCCCTGGGATCGGAGATCATCGTCACCGACGCGACGGGCGCCAACTGGGCGGACGGTCCCGTGGCGATCGTGGACAACGTCGTCGCGCAGAAGCTGAAGTCCGGCGCGCCCGCGGGCAAGTACACCGTACGGTGGCGGGTAGCCAGCTCCGATGGCCACCCGATCGAGGGCAGCTTCACCTTCACCGCGACGGCTGCTGCAACGGGCACGACGGCGGCTGCCGCGGTCCCCACGATGGGCACCGCCCAGCCGGGCAATACGCCGGCCCCGGCCCCGGCGTCGAATGATTCACAGCCGTTTCCCTGGAGCGTCATGGGCTTCGTTGCCGTGGGCGTCGGCATCCTGGTCGCCTTGGGCCTGATGGCCAAACGCCGCCTCACCCCGGACGAGGGCAGCGACGCCGACAGCTGACCGCGCCCCGCTTCGGGCTCCGGTTAGGCCGGAGCCGCCAGGGCGAAGCCGCCGGGCAGCAACGTGGGAATGCCGTCCGGGTAGACCTTGGCGGAGATCGCCTGCCCCACCACTTTGGCCTGGCGCAGGACTTCCTTGGGCGTGGGAGTAATGAGTTCGCCCACCCCCACGAGATACATCCCGAGCGCATGCATTGCCGCCATCAGGTTCTGTCCGGCCGCCATGCCCAGCTGCGAAAGCATGCGGCGGAGTTGGCTGTGGGCGCAGCGGGTCAGGACAAGATGGTCGGCCAGGAGTACCCCGCCCGGGGTCTGGACGGCCCACTGCTCGGTGGGGGAGCCGTCCGTCCCAGCCTCGAGGTGGTCCAGTTGCAGGGCCCGGATGTTGTTCCGCACGTCCAGCTTGTGGCTTGCGGCGTAATTGCGCAGGTGCCGCAGAATTTCGTTGCGCTCCTTCAGGCTGGCGGCGTCCGCCGCGTCGCAGCGCTGGAGCGAGGA
>ENA-OWNT01002232-OWNT01002232.1-seawater-metagenome-genome-assembly--contig:-NODE-2232-length-20822-cov-4.043770_pt1 | contig 20822 bp, 20 predicted proteins | sample MGYA00238136_ERZ651165 | MGnify/ENA primary metagenome ERZ651165 (study PRJEB26861, sample SAMN08777766) | seawater metagenome | isolation source: coastal seawater | place: USA: Florida | collected...
TGCAATGCGGGGAGCGAAGGGCATGTCGAACAGTGAAACTGCATGCGCGTGTCCGTTTCGGACAGAGTGGATCATGAATGACTACGTCGCGCACGCGGAGTCGTTCGACGCGACGACGTACACAGACAGCATACAAGTCGGCAGGCATCAAGGAAGTAGTGGACGGACGGACGAAGGCGGAGTGGGATGGAGTGGGATGGCATGGAATGGAATGGGAGAAGAAGCGAACAAACGAGCAAACGAAACGAAGAGAGCTACTGACTGACTGATGGACTGACAGAGAGAGAGGGACGGAGGGAGGGAGGGAGGGAGGGAGGGAGGGGGAGAGAGCACGTTTCGCAAACGCACTCAATCACTTACTCACTGCGGTGGTGGGTGGGTGAGTCGTCGAATCAACGAACGAACGAACGAACGAACGAACGAACGAACGAACGAACGAACGCACTTCACTCGTTCACTCACACCCACTCACATTCACTCACATCCACTCTCCAACTCCGCCGACATTTTCCAACGGAACCTACCACCTACGCACTCACACACACTCACTCACACACACACACACACACACACAGTCACAGTCACAGTCACCCTCTCGTTCACACGCACGCACTCACTCACTCACTCACTCACTCAATCCCAACCCCAATCCACGAAGTGAGTGAGTGAGTGAGTGGGAGTGAGTGAAGGCGAAGAGGGTCGAGTCGCAACGCAACGCACAACCACACACAGCGTGTCACCCTCACACTGTGATTCGTTCATTTCGTTTCGTTCGTTGATGATGGAGTGGCTGACAGTGAGAGAGAGAGAGAGAGGGAAAGGGAATGAATAGCAACGAACGAACGAACGAATGTCAACGGACTCTCGCACCTTCACTCACTCACTCACAGTCACTGTTGTTCGGTTGGTTGGTTGTTCGTTCGGTCGCAGTGTGCGGAGGAGCGTTGTGGCGCAGTTCCTGTCCTTGTCTTAAAGTTGCGTTGAATGTGACTTCGTCTTTTGTTCTGATTTAAACCAAGTCCGACTTCGCTCAACTTCCATATATCACTATGGACCACGGAAGGTTTTCAAAAGTCTATTTTGGTTCGTTTGCAACTTTTGACTAAGTTTCAAAGTCTTCATTCCATCGCCCACTCACTCACTCATGTGTTTCGGAGATTAAGCGACTGCATTGAAGGGTTTTACGTACTGCTACAGCACAGTGATTGTTTTATACAGGTGTATGAAGTACTACCAGTACTGTTAGTTGTACTGACGGTATCACTATTACCGGGGATAATGGAGGTGTGTGTTCGTGGTGATCGTTGATCGTTCGTTGTTGACGCTGCCGGCTGTCATCATCGTTCGTCGGTCGGTCGTCGTTCGTCGTCATTGTCATCACTGCTGTTGTTCGCCTTTTCGCGGTATCGCGCGGCCCTTTGACCTTGGACTTTGGTAGCCGCGGCGCGGTCAGGAGCGAGGAGCGCGGTTGTCGGAAGAAGAGGGTACACTGACGCGCTAGGGGAGGTAGTGCAGGAGTGTGGGAAGTGGGGGAGAAAAGAAAGATCGACAAGAGTTTGGTCACTGATGCGGTGCTCGTGGTCGAAGTGTGAGGCATGGTGCGCGGTTATGGCAGACTGTTGTTAACGCGCTAACACCGCCGTCGACTGTTGAGATGTTCCGCGCAAGCGTAAGTAGGCCGGCGTGATAACGCTTTCGTCGATGGTGGGGGCGCATTGTTGGTAGTGGGTGTGGCTCTACCGCCACACCGTTGACGGTGCTGTCATGACAATGTACAACGCGCAAACGCGCATTCAGTGCGGCGGGCGTGCAGTGGGGTTGTTGGGTGGGTGGGGCCAAGACAACATGCTTTGTTGACATGTACCAAGGTGGCGGGGTTCACTTTCGTTGTGACTGTGTCATTGTTGCACTGAGTTTGGCGGTTGAACGCAAACCCCATTCGTGAGGCAGTAGTAAACACCAATTCCACTAGTGCGGTGTGCCTTTGTGCGCGGTTCTCTCCAGTGTGGCCGGGCAGCAGCGGCGTCAACGGGTTTTTTCAGCCACTCATTTCTCCGGCGAGAAAACTTTCGCCGAGAACTCGATTTTCGCTGCAGTGAGTGCAACACAGCGGCTACCTGTCAAAATCCGAGACCGTGCGTCGTGCTAGCCGGTATCCTCAAGAGTCACGATGAGTGATCAAACCAAATCCGACAGCACCGCCGACTATGTGGCCACAATGCTAGCGGGCGCGTCGGGCGGTTGTTTCGCCCGCACATTTACATACCCCATTGATACGTGCAAAGCCAGAATACAGTGCAGAAAAACCGACGCCAACATCACAAGAGTACTGAGGAATGAAGTAAACGCCATTGTATCACAAGAAGGGATCCGAGGTTTTTATCGAGGCTTCTCCTTCGCCTTTGCTGGCAGTATCCCAGCTGGGATGCTGTACTTCACGTGTTATGAAAAGGCTCGGGATTCCATGAAGGCCTGGGGCCTTCAATCCGCTGCGTTGACTTCCTTGACAGCTGGATTCCTGGCCGAGGCAATGAGTTGTGTTATGTGGGTCCCCCTTGACGTGTTGAAGGAGCGAATGCAGACCCAAGCTATTATGAGCGGCAAGATGCCGAGCGCCATCCCCAGTGCCAGACCACCTCCCCAGGAACTGTACACATCCTCAGTTAAGTTCGCGCGCGATATCTGGAGAACTGAGGGACTTGCAGGTCTTTATAAAGGGTACGTTTGATAGGGTGGTTGCATCGTCCGCGTTCACGTACTCGAACTGTAGTCCTTGCCAGACGAGTCTGACACTATGTGCGTTTGGTGCCGGCCTCGTTTGCAGATACGGAGCCACGTTATTCTCTTTCGGCCCATTCTCAGCACTCTACTTTCTTTTTTACGAATCCGCTAAGGATTTTGGGTTAGCATTGGAAGGCGTGTCCGAGGAAAAGGATTTGAAGTATCCAACTGCCGTGTTCGGCGGCAGCGGCGTTGTCGCAGGTAAGAGTTCAAATTCCACGTTGCTGACTCGTTCACCGATTCCGTCAATTTTAAACCCAACTGTTGATATCAGGTGCCACGGCAGCGTTTTTGACAAATCCTCTAGACGTTGTCAAAGTTCGAGTCCAAGTTGAACGGCGTGGTGGCTCAATTTACGGGTACCGGGGCATCCTGCACGGTAAGTGGACGTCAATATTCTCGACACCAAATCTCAATGTCGCAGTTCAGTCGTCATTGACTCATCATCGATATCTTTGTTAGGCTTGAAGAAGATCTTTGCTTCTGAAGGTGCTCTGCGCGGTCTGTTCACCGGAGCAGGCACCCGCATGTTGTTTCAAGCTCCAACAACGGTGCGTGGCATGCTGACGAATCGATTGCCCTACGTGTGAGCTGAGCACGACGCTCTGTGATTTACTTGCGACAGGCAATTGGATTTGCAACGTTTGAGCATTTCAAGCTATTCTACTCGAATCTTCTTGGATCATAACCCACCACACATGGCAGGTATTGCGAGTGGAGTGGAGTAGAAGCAGTTGTATTATTTATTACGGTACGTTCCTCATCTTTTATTTATAAAGTAAGGAACGGTTAGGACAGCTGGTGAATCACGTCACTCAAAGCTGGGAATCACAGTGTTGCCTGGGCGCATGCAAACGCAGCAGCAATCCGACGTGGCGAGCGTCATGAGCTGTAAAAGCGGCCGTCTAACGACCGAATGGGTAGCCTATCGTTTGGCCTTACAGTTCCATTCCACAGTGGGGCAAAGAGCGGGCACAGGCCGTCGCGTAAATTTTGAACCATGTGGGTACCCACCTCGCCGATTGAGGTGTTTTCGATTCCAAACAACAGAGTGTTCGTAGGTCCGGTCCAATCTGAGCCAGGTGTTCGGTACCTGCAGGTGATTTCCATCGTAGAAGATATTGCGACATGAAGTTTCGTGTGAAGTCCAACATGAGGTTGGGGTGCAAAAGCATTACGTACTGGGTCCACTCGACTGGTGCTAACAACGAGTTGTTACACTTGCCAACATTAGGGTTCCCCGACCACGCAAAATTCGCCCAATAGCAACTCATCGAAGCCGAAAGTGATATTTCCTGCAGCATACCACCACAGCAAAGGATGATCTCTGTGACAATAAAGACGATAACAACTGCCGATGCACTACAAAGGATACGCACTTCGGGTGTCGCCAACTCCGCCGGGTAGCCAAACACGAAGGGGACCTCACTCCCTGCGGATTTATCACAACACACATTGAAACGATGATTTTCAATCAAGGGCGGGGCGGGGCGGCAGCGATGAACGCGCGTGCAGCTCAAACCGTGAAAGGCGCCTTCACTGTCCAAGGAAGCCATGTTTAGCGACGTAGCCGGCTTGTGAGTCCAAAAGTAGTTGTACACCACAGATCCTGGGACTTGTACGTCTGAATGCACAACAAGTCGGTCCGCGAGTGCCTGCGACCAACGGGACATAGAGTTGAAATGAGGTTTACTGTAGCTCAACCAAATTTCGGAGGCTGTGCTCACCCGCACGAGGCAGAAAAATGTCCCATCTCCAACTGCTCGAGTGGCAATGATATGGTTTTTAGTGACTGGAAAATCAAGTGTTGAGTCTGCCAAGCAGTCGCACAAATGTGACTCGTGTGCCCATGCATCGCAATTTGAGGTTGCATTACGACACACTACTCACTTTTACATTGTGGAACTGGCAACGTGATGTTCGAGTACACCGCCGAGATATTGTCTGCAATCGACTCAATGTTTTTGAAGGTCTCGTATGCCCACGTGCGGAGACCGGAATCAGACATATTGCACGTGTGTGATGGAGCGGTGTACCCGACAAACTCTGTTCCCTGTAGTTTCAGTTGCGCAACGCGTAACACGCGCCAAGTGAGTTGTTTACATCGGCGACGCCCATTCACAAGCAACATGTACAAACCTCATCCAAGTTTGTCCCGATCAGGTACGTAATATTCGGTGGCAAGTCTCCCGAGAGAAGATTGCTCACAAGCGATCCATTAAATTCCACGCCATCCGGAACAGGTCCTACTCGCACACAAACAAAGTGCAGTTCAATTTTCACGGTGCCTGATGAATGTCGGTTGGGGGTGGGAGAAGCCAGCTGATCGTACCATACAAATTTTCGAAGATCGTGTCCTGGAAAGGCCCATCATAACTCTCAGCCAAGTACTTCCCTGTTTGTCCTACATAACGCGCACGCGTTTAACGAACGTCGCCACATGAGGTCTCGCACTCACACAAGATCTCACCGAGTAGGCAGTCAACAAAGAGCGACATGTTTGGAGAGCGAAGGTAAGTAGCCACATTCTCTGGAAGATTTCGTCCGGCAGAATCGTCGACGAACGAGTTCGTCGCCACACCCTCTTGTCTTTCGTCCCAACTGCGTTCCTCAAAACGAGATGGAGCTGGGGCCGGAGATATGTGACCTCCAGGATGAACCTTGTACTGGGTTGAGAATGACGCTGTGATGGTCGTATCATTTGTATTGTTGGCGTATTGAACTCCAACGCATGTGGAGTTGATGTTGCAATCATTGACAGCATCGCGAACCTGCAAGCAATGCATGCCCGGGTCAGATACAAGGAATGGGCACAGCACGCGCACAATCGGATGTGGACACCGTACTGAATCATAAACACCCGTCGCGTATATCGTGCCGGAGAGGGGCATTGGGTAGAGGGTCCAAGCTCCCGGTGTGTCGAAATCTCCCCCAAATGGGATCATCTTTCGTGACCAAACGCAGAACCGCAGACATTTCAATGAGCACACATATAAGGGCAGTACGACACCGATTTGAAGCAGCGCGCACAACCAACCTGGCATGATGGTGCGGCAGCTGGTGCCAGAGCCGTTTGCCCCATGAGGTATTGGGCATCCAGGTACGCCCGATCCCAAGGTTTGATTTGTGTGAATCCAGGTGATTGCATGATCACTTTATGGAAAAGTCCCCAACTGTAACAGGAGCAACAGTGTGTTAACCACGAGGTTGGCGACGTATTCCAGTATTTGTACATTGAATTGATAAGCAAACCTTTCTTTCATAACGAGGTGCGCGGCGACGCCAGTGCCGCCAGATGACTCGCCTGCGAGTATAACGTTGTTGGGATCACCTCCAAATGCCTCGATGTTATCGTTGATCCACCTCAGTGCCTAATCGACAACACACCAGCTGTGTCAGGTTTTCCTCGTTGCAAAGCTCGCCGATAGACAAAGGCCGAGCCGTTACCTGGCGTTGATCTTGAATTCCATAGTTTCCCGTGGACCCGGCCGCATCACGACTTCTTAACTCGTCTGCAGCTAAAAATCCTAGATTGCTGAGCCGATAGTTCAACGTCACGATGATCACCCCGTGCTGAGCCAGTGCGCTCGGAAGCGAGGGATCTGAATCGTACGGCCAGTTGTTCTCAAGATCGTTCCCGGCCCCCATATAAAACTCGCCGGCATGCAAGTACACGATAACAGGCCATCGAGTGGTATTGTCGGGAGCAGGCGTGACGATGTTCAAGAACAGGCTGTTTTGTACAATGTCATACAGAACTGTGTGTGAGATGAAACGGGTCAATGTGCAGTAAATATCAGGTTCACGGTGGGTGGAGCGCGACAAACCAGTCTTCTGACATGTTTTCTAGTCCATTGATGGTGTACCACCCTCCAACTCTTCGGCCCGAACTGCTGTTGGAACAAAACTGCAAGCAATCCGCGCCGTAGGAGGTGGCGTTGTACACACCCGTCCAATTGAGTGGTGGACGCGGACGCCTCCATCGCAGATCTCCAACGGGAGCTTGGGCATATCTAATACCTAAGAAATACTGGCCGTTTTCATTGCTCAATCCCTCGATGATACCTTGGGAAGTGGGGACTTGGACTGTGGTGGTGGCAGGCGACGCGTTCGCTTGCGGATGCGGCAACGCTGCGAGCAGCAACGCACCCAGCAGAGCAACATCAAACATGAGTTTCATGTTGAGGGTGAGTGGGTCGTGTCGCGAACCGTGCAAAGCCCGAAGGCTTATCGGCCGTAAAGTACACGAAAATGTTGTGGACACTCAAATGTAAACCGTCTTAATCGGTGCAATGCCGGCCACTTTGTCAGGTTCGCTACTGTCGTGGCCACACTGCGAAGTGAACAGCACTATTGAAGGGCGCCATCCCTCTCGAAGAGTCGTCGGTACTTCTAAAGCAGTAGTGTCGTTTTCTGTTCATTGTGACAAGGCGAAGAACTTCCCAACCAACCTAACTACGAGCAACCCTGTCCCTGTGTGACCTGTGTGTGACTTCGATTTCAAAGTCGATGCTGGGGTCGGTGTCGGTGTCAACAGTCGCTGTTCGCCACGCTTTCGTTTGCTGTCTTTTGTCTCGATGTCATTCTCCCCCTCGTCCCCTGGCCCCTGGTCCTGTCCCCTTTCCGCTGTCCCTTGAGCTCTTTTGTCCTCCATCTTCGGACGTCTGGGCTCCTTCCTGGGTTCGTCTTGTGTGGTGTCCTGCCCTTGCGGTGCTTGTGGTGGTTGTCACGGTCCACGGTCGTTGGTCGTTGGTTGTGGTGAGAAGAAGACGATGACGATGATGGATGACTCATCCGTACGACATACATACCTTTTACATTCGTCCTTCCGTCGCTGCAACATTCTGGCAGCCAGCCAGCAGCCATTCCACTCACTGCCCTCACACAGTCCACTCACTCACTGCCCACAGACCACAGACCGCAGACCACAGACCACTCACTGCCCACTCACTCACTGCCCACTCACTCACTGCCCACAGACCACAGACCACAGTCCATTCACTCACTCACTCACTCACTGCCCACAGACCACTCACTGCCCACACACAGTCCACAGACAGACCACAGTCCACAGTCCACTGACTCACTCACTCACTCACTGCCCACTCACTCACTCATCACTCACTCACCCAACTGTGGGAAGCTGAGAGAGAGGAAGTGGGTTGCAAGTTGCAAGTGTATGGTGTAGTCTAAACCGGCGATTCGTGTTGCAAATAGGGTTTCCTTTTCTCGAGGCCGGCCTCACAGAAAACGAGAGGAAACCCCACAAAGTTGCAAGTAGTCTAAACCGGCGATTCGTGTTGCAACTAGGGTTAGCCTTTTCGAGGCCGGCCTCACAGAAAATAAGAGGAAACCCCACAAAATTGCATTGCAAGTCTAAACTGGCGATTCATGTGGCAAATAAGGGTTCGCTTTTTCGAGGCCGGCCTCACAGAAAACAAACGAAAGGATGCAAGTCGCAGAGCTCCAAGTCTAAACCGGCGATTCGTGTTGCAAATAAGGGTTCGCCTTTTCGAGGCCGGCCTCACAGAAAACAAACGAAAGGATGCAAGTCGCAGAGGGGGAAAGAGAGAGGGAGACAAAGAAAGCTGGCTCTGCATGTGCAACGTCGACAAGTCTAAACGCGAGATTCGCCGTCCGCCGCCGCCACCGAGGGTTGGTATCAATTTGGCGTGCGGGCCTCATGGAAAACCAGACCCAGTCGACTGAACAAGCTTCTGCAGCAACACAACACACACAACAGCCAACAACCAACAACACACCAACACACGCACCAATACAACAACAACACACCAACGCAACAACAACACACCAACGCAACAACGCAACAACGCAACAACAAGCAATAGCAATCGCACGACGAACAATCACACATCACACACCGACGAGAGATGTATGTTGCCGCAATACACAACGAACGAACAACGAACGAAAGGCAACCGAACAATTGTACTGCAACGGGAACGGGAACCGGCATGCACTCGCACAAACAACGCACAGCAACACCAGCGATTGTGTTGATGTTGCACACGATACTGACGAACGAACAACGAACAATAGCACTCTTGCACCTTGAACGGTGGTTCATTCGGTTTGGACACCCGACTTTTGACTCATTTGGATGGCGCCTTGTGACCACCGGTACCCATTCGAAACTTGCAACGTGGAATCAAACACACAAACCAACACGGAAAATCCTGTGTTCCAAACGGTCCATGATCAGAATACACAGCACCGCCGTTCGACGCACATCACGCTTCAGGTTCGGTCGTGTGATGCGGCGGATGTAAATTGAAGCGCTTGTCACTTTTGATCATCTCCCTGCCGTCACACTTTTGACGTTCCCAAGAATTCATTTGCGATTACAGCGATGGCAGAACCAGCGACAGAGCAAAGCGCCGCGCCGTTGCACTTGCCTCTAGAAGAATTTGCTTCATTGGGAGAATACGCAGAGGCCGGACGCCTAGCTGTGGCCAATGCAATCGAAGAGGCTCAGAAAAGTGCCAAACAAGGCCGCATACCAATCGCCGGCGCAGTTGTCGTCCTCAGCGACGACGGGCAACTCGTGAACATCGCGGTCGGTCACAACGGTAGAATTCCCGGAGAGCCGGACGATGTTGTGAGTCCAAAGGGATATCCTTCGGATCACGGCGAGACGGGGTGCTTGAGATGCATCAAGGATTTTGGGAATGTTGATTGGTCACGCGCGGTGTTTGCCACGACGTTGAGCCCGTGCATCATGTGCACACGTTCCATCATCCATCTCCACTCGCTGGGGCTGTCACGCGTGGTGATAGCTGAAAGTCACTCTTTTCCTGGGCGAAAGGACTTGTTGCGGTCGTTGAAAAACCCGCCAATGGATATCGTGGAGTTGACAAACAAAGAAGCAATTGAAGACATGGCGCGGTTTGCAACGCGGTATCCCTGGGACTGGGCGGCCGACATTGGTGAGGTTCCTCCAACAAGTCAGACTCAGCAAACCGACCTCCACGTCACACCGCCGGATGTATGGGCCTCGATTGAATCCCGATTGCGCAAACTTGAGCATTCTGTTGGTGTGGTTCAGATCCACGATTGGAAGTTGCTGGGTTCGGCCCCGGACGATCGCCAGATATCAGGAGGGAACCCCGTTAGATCAGGTGAGCAGCAATGCTTTGCTATGGTGCAAGTGACCTGCAGTTCGCATGCGGTGTGTTGCTAATGCAGTCGCTTGTGCAACTTAGGTGTCATGCAAGCGATGGGTCGAGCGGGCTCGGCCATTAATATTCGAGATTGCTGTGTTGTGTTCATACCTGAAGCTCACGCTAGTGACGGTGATGTGCCAGCATCAAGGCCAATAACTTTGGACGAATTTGGGCTCAGCAGCCTTGGGGCATGTGAGCTGTTTCGGCCATCTGGTGTCGTTTTCTTGCAAGGTGCCCCAGCGAAATCATTGAGAGCAGCTTTGAACCAAGTCGGTGTGGGTGTGGTGCTCGCAACAAAGTCGAGCTAGACTGACTGACAAGTCGTAATTCTATTCTAAATAATGTTATGCCTGTGATCAAGCGGATTGTTCGAGTATGTCCGTTTTCGGCAAGCAACATGGTCTAGTTCTCAGTCAACATGCCCTTTCGTGGTTTTTCTTTCACTCTTCTATTTGCAGCAGCCTTGGCTTGCCTCTCCCGCTGCATACGGAGCAATTGTTGAATATCAGTCTGTGAACAGCAAATGTGATTTACACGAAGATGAGAACCGGTTCGTGGCTCGTCGCGATAAAAAGATTGCAATTCCCGAGCACGTACAGATTCCGTGATCGGTTGGAAGTTCGCGTGCGCGTTCACTTCGTCGCCCGACTCTTCGTCCCGTGCAGCATCGGCTGCAGCCGCTGCTGCCGCGGCCTTCGCTGCAGCTTTGGCTGCTCGGGCTTGCTCCTCTGCTTTCAATTTAACCTCCAGCCGCGCTTTCTCTTCTGCACGTTTCTGCAGCAGAGCCTGCAACTTTGGATACTTCATTTCTATGTTGGCAGCTGGCACAGGCGGATCTGGCTTCTTCAAAGTAGACAATATGTCGTTCGCGTCGGATGATGGCTTCACGTAGCTGAAGGATTGCATTGTCACACACATACACAAACAGGGGTGATTGTTGTTTCAGAGAGCACACGCGACACTCTTCACAACCACACGGCCACATCGTGTGATATACATACGGATTGTTTTTACTGAGCGGATTCTGCACGAGATTGGGTTCTTGACATCCAAATCTCTCAATGCGATCTTTTGCAACGTCTCTAAGAACTTGCATGGACGCGTTCTCCATGGCCGCATGTGTGGCAGCCAAGGAGTCGCGAACGCCTTCAATCGTGGAGTAGTCTGTCCATTCACTGACAAGTTTGTCTAGTTCCTGCATCCCAGCAAACAAAAAACGCACTTTTTAAACCACGCACGGTGGCACGGCCCAAAGGTTTCAACCAACGCGTCCCTACCTCGAGATTGAGGTCCTCATCGGGCGGCTTTTGCTGCACGCCTGTCAGCTGCAGCACTGGATCTTGCTCGATTTCTCTCTCTTGTGCGAGGAAAGCTGGGGGACTGCGCAACAATCAAATATCAACAAACAAAAAAACAGGACGAAATAAAGCTCGTGGTGTGCAAGCAGAACATCAAATCGCAGTTCTAGTTTCATCGAGAAACCCTACCTGCCCGATTGCATTTCAGCTTGAAGCACTCGATTTTGCCAATTTTTGAAATGTTCCACAGACTTCCAATCGGGACCACGATCCGAACCGTGTTTATCACTTGTACTACCAGTGCTTGAAATCAAAGATCTGCGTTTCCGGTTCGACTTCTTGCTCAAAGGTCTGAGTTCTGCAGAAACAGTGACATGCTGTTGTGCGTGCTGCTCGCGCTCGAGAAACAAGTATTGCGACGCCGTCAAAGCAGCTCCAGGCAGTGGCAGAAGCGGGTGTTCTGGTTCAAACACATGGGGCACGAAGTCCCCTTTCTTCATTTGGACAGGTGATCTTGTCGTTGCTTCCATGTACGTCGCAACAAAACGGGGCTGTCTGCGCTGCTGTCGATCGCGCTGTCGAAGCTGTTGTTTGGTTGGGAGGACCTGATCAACATGACCGTGGCCGTCTCGATAAGTTCGGCTCTGCGGGATTTGATCAGACGCCCAACGGCCTCGCTTTTCGTCCAACGTCAACCGTACGGTGGATGACGTCGGCACTGGTTGGTCTGCACCTAGGTGCATTCTGTGCTCTGTCATGGTAGTGAGCTATCTCTTTGCTGACCAGTGCAACACGCGATTATGGGCCTCTAGTGGACGCCATTGCTCTACTGTTGGTCATATTGCCATTGGAACTTGAAAAAAAATACGCAAAATGTGTTCGAAACACTTTCCTACAGTTATGTGGCAGCACTCCAAAAGAAATTAATCGAAAACACAAGTGTCACAGTGTCGACCAATGCAGTCGTCGCTACTCTATCATGATAATGCGTTTTGTGTCCCAACGCACCCATGCGGTTTCCCCACCGCGCGTCAGTGTGTCCGTCTGTCGGTCGAACGTCGACCATTGCTGTAGCTGCAGCAAGGAAACACGCCCGACGGCATACAGCAAGATCTTCCTCAACGATCAGCCCATCCTTTCCTTGAATGCCAACGATGAAGGCGAGAAACACCTGACAGCGAAGGTGTATGGTCATACTGTTGCCGAACAATGATGAACAACAACAACGACGACGACGACGATGACGACGACGAAACGAAACGTCTGCGACTCCAACTGCCTCTCACTCACATCGCTCACAGCCGCCACCCAGCCACCCAGCCGCACTCATTCCCACTCACAACTAAAATTACTTCTATCCCATTTTATCTGTACTCGGTATCATCCACTTAGTACTCAGTACCTCCGATGCCTTCATTTCCGCGAAGGTCACTCGGGATGCATTATTACCGGTATGGTTCGTACTGGTACTGCTGCCATGTACTCAGTACTGACCAATTCGGTGTTATTGCATATTGAATGTGTGGGGGACCGAACGACTGGGAGTGTGGGCGGGGAGTGTGGAGTGGGGTGTTTCTGGCGGTCCCGCAGCGAAAAATTTCGGTGGGGCGGGCGGTCAGCCGAAACGACAACACGCCAAAAAGCGCCTGCTGACTTGGAATATACAGTACGCATTTTCTGTAATTGACTACACCTGCATGACCTGTCAAGAAGTTCAAAAATGAAATGCAATTACCTCCGGCTTCTGCCTTCTGCCTTTGCCGTTGATCGCCGAACTGGATTTGTGAAAAACAAAAAAATATGTACAGTACAGCACATTAGGTTTTCAGTAATGTGCTACAGTGCAGTCATAATAATGTGAAAAGATTGTGTCCTGCGCGGGGGTTTGTAAGCGTTTTTCGCGTGGCCGCAGCAGTTGCACTTGGAAACAATTCATGCAGCACCCAGCGGGCCACACAAAACGACGATCATCCGCAGAAGGTCGTCCGCGCACCGTTCTCTGTTCGTTGTGGCGCAGACAACTAACCCCCGCGCAATCCATGCTCCTCCGCCTCCGCCTCCGCCTCCGCCTCCTCCCTTCTCCTACGTGCGTGCGTGCGTGCGTGCGCGGCAGAACCGCTTCTTCGTGAGTCTACACCTCGTCCACGTCCTACCACTGTGTGGACAAGTCAACGACGGGCGTTACTGCGTGTGGTCGTTCTGCACTTTGTTCGCTGCCCAGCAACACCACCGCCGCCATGCCAATCATTCAACGCGGGTTGTTGATGTGTGCCACGCACTGTTCTGGCTGCCTTACTGCGTAGGTCTTGAACATCGGACGTTCGTTGACTAACCACAACGAATCATGGAAGGATCCCGTTCATATTAGATAAGCAACGCCAATTCACAACTGCGTGAAAATCGACAGAAAAACTTCACAAAAAACAAGGACTCAAAACCACACACCGCCGCAACCAATTTGCCCATCACCATCAACGCCCCAAAACAAAACACAAAACAACCAAAAGCAGCGGATCTCTAAATCCCCAAAAACCCAGCCCACAAACTCAAGAGATATCCTCACACTCTCTCAGTGAAATGAAAGACCAAGTTGCTTCGATGAAAACATATGACGGCCAGCTCGATGCCGCGGTGTTACAAATTGCTGAAGATTTGCGAAACACACTGGAGACAATGCCTGAGTCAGGCCAAGGCGCCGGATCCGATAGTGACACAGCTGACAACACAGAGTGTAAAGCTTCGACGCTCACCACAGACAAAAACTGTCTCATGATGAGTGCAGATGAAAAATCGGTCTCGGTCACAGTCGAGGACAACGGAGATATTGATGTGCATGCGACACGTGGAGTTCAATCACAAGTTCGTGCCGATGGAACCATAGTCTCTTGGAAGAAAAACAACTGGCATCGACGTCTTTTGCCAGACGGAACGTGCCACGAAAAGGTGCAGGACGGCACAGTTGTAATGATGTTGCCGAGTGGCGTGCGTGTATCGCTTCAGCCATCTGGTCGCCGAATTCAGCACGGCCCAACAGGTGACATGTCCGTGCTGGAAACGGACGGCACACGACGGGAAATTTCTGTCGACGGAACAGTTTGTACCATGTACCCTGATGGAACGTTTACTCGCCATAGTGAAAACGGAGAGCGCCTACAGAGAAGGCCTGATGGTTACAGCAAACTGACACAAACTGACGGGACCGTGATCACAACTTTGCCCAACGGAACGAGATCCAAGAAACTTCCCAATAACGTCGTTCTCACAGTGTATCCAGATGGATTCTGGAAGCAGCAAATGCCAGACGGCTCAAAAATTGAAGTTTGGCCGAATGGAACGCGCCGTGATACAAGGGTAGACGGGCGAATTGTGGAAAAGAAGCCTGATGGGTCCGTAGTTCAGCTGCAACGGGCAAGATAAAAGGATATGAAACTTGAGCTCGCGGCAGTTTACGTAACACTAACGAAGTGCCGTAGCAAGCACATTCGCATCCCGAGTGTGCGATGATATTTGAGGTGACTACCGACTAATATTGGCCTACTTTACAGTTGTCTATTGGAGATAGGTAGCTTGAACGCGTGTTTGATGCAACAAGACGGGCACCTTACTTCGCGTCGGCTGGCATGGGGTGTGACCGTGCCGTAACTGTGCCAGGGTGCTGCGCCGTAAGTCCTGAAGACATCACCGCTAGCAAGCCTCATTATCATCACATTGATCACATTTTTTTTACTTCGGAATCGAGCGCAAAATAAGCTTCTGCCCATTGCTAACACTGTGAAGACTACGCTTACGAACGAACGCAAAATCAAAGTCAGTCGGTCGTCGTCGGTCGTCGGTCGTCGGTCGTCGAGCGTATGTTCACAGGCTAATTCCAGTGCGCGATGACGGAATCATCGAATCATGTGTATGACCATACAGGCTGAATACAGTGGCCTCCCGACTGCTAACTGCCTGCTGGCTGCTGACTACCAAGACTGCCAACGCTGACTACCCGGGTATGGCACCAACCGGGCGAACAAACGAAGGAAGTGAAGGGAAGTGAATGAGAGAGAGTGCCACAACTCCTCACAACGTTCAGTTTCTTGGTTTGTGAGTGTTGTCTGTGTTGCAGGGTGCTGTCAGTGTCTGCATCGCGTCTAGTTCGTTGTGCGTATTTGTTGCTATTGGAAAGTTGGGATTGTGTACTGCACGACAGTTGGCACAACGCCGCCGCGGTGCGTGCAGGTGGCGACGCAGGTGTTGTCACTGCAATTTGAACACAGTTTGGTGCCGTTGAAAGTGGCGGGAAGGGCCGCCGACCGGCCTGCGACCAGCCTGCCTCGCGATCGCGCGACGAGGTGAGGTCGGTATCGCCAACCGCGGGAGAGAAACGTCTCGCTGATCAACGCCTGTGGGATCCGGGCGGGGACGGGCAGGACGGGCGGAGACGGACAGGGACCCAGCGCAGAACTCACGCGAAAACCAACTTCGGCGCACGAGAAGCCAGCCAATCAGTTGTCAACAACGTCGCCTGGTTGCCGGCAAGCAAGCGAGCCCAGCTGAGCCCAGCTGCTCAGCATACACATTCAAAATTGAGTGCAGCATGCTGGGCATCATGCTAATGCTGCTTCGAACGAGGCGGCCTGCCAACTGTGGGAAGCAAAAGAGAGCCCAGCGAAGGCCTTTGAGCTGGGCTCGGTCTCAGCGTCAAAACATTTCAACACGAACGAACGACCGCTGTTGCGTCGTGCTCGGCTTCATTCATTCATTCAGCAAGTCTCGGCTCAAGAAGAGCGAATTCCACGATTTCAACGTCGTTGGCTTTGTCGCGTGGGCAATGGTCAGTGGTCAATGGTCAGTGGCCAGTGGTCAATGGTCAATGGTCACTGGTCAATGGTCACTGGTCTTGTGGTTCCATGCTGCCTTGTTGGACAACAACTCCCACGGCTCACGTGCCAAACAATTCACCCGTTCGTGCGTTTACTGCTTGATGCTTGATGCGTGAAGCCAACCGCGGGGTTTGAGGCCAACCAACCGCGCAGGGTGTGCGTTGTTGTTTGCACGCAGCCTTGGTTCTCACAGGGCAGGTGGGGCGCGTGTGTGGGGTGGGGTGCGGAGGTGGCAACACAGATGCGGCCACCCATCTGACCGACCCACCGGCTGCCTGACCGACCGACCCACACAGGCAGGCAGACAATGAATGGCGTCACCACATGGCAGGCATTGAAGCACATTGGAAGAATGAGGTTCAGTTGCCCTTCTTTGTGGGCGGTCCCAAAATCCCAACAACGAACAACGAAGGATCAAACGCGGGCGGGGAAGTAAGGGAGGGAGGGAAGGAAGGAAGGGCGGCGGTCATGTCATGGTCGTTGGATGTGGTCTCGGGCTGGGCTTGGCTGGGCGGCGCACGCACAATCGCATCACGCACACACGTTGAGAAAGCGTTAGGTTCCGGTTTTCGATTGTCTCGTAATGTATTCCATTCCACTTCACCTGATGCTTGTGTCCTCTAAACTGCACTACAACGGAGTTTACGAGTTCGTGATAAAAAAGGCCAAGTGTACGTTTAGCTGAATTGCAAACTCGTCTAATGTTGTGGGAGTGTCGTAAGATACGGTTGGTCAATCGCGGATGGGAAGTGAGAAGGAAGTGGCCACGTGAACTATTTCAGCTCGGCACGTGCGCGTCCCGCGATGGGTGTGAGGTGCGGTCTGCCAAGAGGCCCAAATAAGCGATCTCTTCAAACTCACTGTACGTTGCGGAGTCGACGTGTTTGAAAACTGCGTAGCGTTTTGGGACAACTGCACAATCTGCACAGGCGTTGTTTGCGTGTTTGTGTAATGTACACGATGGGGTGGGGCGATGTGTAGCACGGTGAAGCCAGCGAAAGCCGGTCGGGTGGAAGCATCATGACAATGGTGACTGCTTGACATACAGTCGCTGATCAGTGCTGACTGTGCAAGGGGGCGAGTACTTGGGCGACGTGCAAGAAAAATTGTAAAATTGTGGTCATGCAGGTTGACACGGCTCTGGAGGAAAGTAGAAAATTTGGTGGCTGTTGAGTAGTTCATATCGATACCATACATTACGGCGAAAAGTAAACTAAGGGCGTGGTATTGTATACATCAGGCTTAGTGTATAGATCGCTTGTAATCTACTGTGAGTCCTCTAAAACTCCAAATTTAGTATGGTACATTCTGTAGAGACAAACCTCGTTCGCCGTGAGACTCCAGACCGCACACCCCAATCGTAACAATAGGTCCATCCCCGCACTCACTGCACAGCCAGACAGGGCGCCTCCGCGGACGGACGGTCAGTCAGTCAGTCGGTCAACCCAACCCAACTTCGCCAACAAATCAAACACACCCCGACGACTCCGTTTGGCCGCACGTAAAACAACACTGCACACAGTGCTGCTTGCTGCATTGATTGAGCAACAACAACCGAACGAAGTTTGGCTGGAGTTGCCTGCTGTGCGTTTGTGCGTTTGTGCGTGCGTGCCTCCATTCCATCGGTTGTGTTTGTTCACGTGTGTGCAGCCCAGCTCTGCACTCAGCCCGCGCCAGCTCACAGCCAGCCCCGCCGTTTCCTTCCTCCTCTCTTCTTGTTTGTCTTTCGGTCAGCGGCGGTGGGACGCGTGCAGTCTGCCAGCCTCGATTCACCACCGCCGTGGGACGCGCCGAAAACATGCATTGTGCATCATGCACCACGCAGGGAGAACGAACGACGAACGAACAAACGAACGCACGCACTTATAAACCAAACAACGGACGGACTGTGACACTGTGACAACGAAGAAGAAGAACGCGGGAAAGAACCGCCGAAGGGTTACCGGCCGGCCGACCACGCACTCAATCACTCACTCACTGCCGGTCGGTCGGTCGGTCGGTCGGTCAGTCAGTCAGTGTGGTGTGTTGGTCGAGGCCAGCTCAACGAGACGAAGCCAGCCTGCCATTCCAGCGACGGCTGACAGCGAAAGGGACACAAAAATGCAACCCACACACACAGCGCACCACCCCGCTACCCCACGCACCTCACCCGCCTTTTGGTCCGCCTTCCCCCCCACAACGCAGCCGGTGCGTTGTCTTCGTTTGTTTGTTGCCGACCGACAACCGACAACGCATGGCATGGAGGTCAAACTCCAACGAACGGACGAACGAACGAACAAATGAATCAAATGAATGAACGAACGAACGAACGAATGAACGAACGAACGCCAGCGCAACAATGCATGGTGTGGTGTATTCACCCAAACAGCGAACAAACACTGACCGAATGATGCTTCCAGCTTCCAGTGGTCGTTGAATGGTCACTCATTCATTCATCCATTCATTCATCGCAGCACTGTGTCCACGTGACGCCGCCGTTGTCAAACGAAGAATGAACGAACGAACGAACGAGCGTTGCTGTACCACCACCACCGCTGGAGAGCCGCCACCTCCAGCAGCTCCAGCGGAGGCTGATGAGTCACACCCTCCCTCCCTCCCACACACACACAAACAAACACGTGCGTCTCGGTGCCTATGTATCCATAATAAAGGTTTTGTGGTTTACAGCTACACTACATGCGGTGATTCAGTGTAATGTCTCATACGGATATGTTGTGTGTATTCAAGAGGCGGTGGAAGCTTTGGAGCTCTCTGACAAAACAGTCAGTTTCACCTGAACCTGAACTGCTGAATGAACGGGTGGACGCGGAAATGAAATAAGTGGTGAAAGTGGTGGAATCAGTATTCAGTATAATTCAAGTATTCAGCGGTGTGGAGGAAGACTTGAAGACTGACTTGCTGCGGCTGGCTGTGAATGAACTGTGGAGACGTTGGGGAGCTGAATCAATCAAACATCAAACACTCAATGACATTAGAAAAGGCCGAAGAGCTGAAAAGCCGAAAAGCCGAAAAAGCCGAAAAAGCCGAAAAGCCGAGAAGCCGAAAACGAAGGAAAAGAAGAAAAATCGAGGAGCGACGGAAGTCGGCACGGCTCGTCAAAAGGTTGTCTCGCCTTGGCACCGTGTATGTTTCCGTTTAAGCGCAGTAACTCCTTGGCTCGACAGTGCCAATTCTCAATCTTCACAATTGCGAGCTTTCCGAGCTTTCTCAACTTTTTCCATTTTCCTCATGTTTTCATGTTTTCATGTTGTCATTCTTCATTTTGGTCACTTTCTACACGTTGTGAGTCTCAACTCTCGATTCTCGACTCTCAGGGAACAACAGACACACACTCAGCGAAGCACGCAAGCGAAATTCAGAAATTCAAGATTCGAAAGATTCGAAAAGATTCGAAGGATTCAGAAGATTGAAAATGCAAAATAATGCCAGAGGACAGGACGAACACGCTCCTCAATTCTACCATTATCACCCTGCTTCTGTTGGGCTCCTGTACCCAATCACCTCAACCACGTAACATTGCGAAAATGGAATGTACAGATCAACACTTCAAATTCCCCCAATCATCAAGAATCCAAAATCCAAAATCCAGAATCCAGAATCCAGAATCCAAACGTTGAAAGTTTTCAAAAAATTGAAAATGGAAATGGAAATTGGAAATTGGATTGGGAAAATGGAAAACGTGAAAACGCAATGTTTGCCTGCCTGCCCTGAGTGAGTGTGAGTGAGTGACAGCGCACTCAGTGAGTGACTGTTGCACACACTCCTCCCCCCTCTCCCCCCGCCAGCCTACCAGCCCCCACCAGTCAGCCCACCAGTTCGTTGGCTAGTTTCGCTGGTTTCGCTGGTTTCGCTGGTTTCGCTGGTTTCTTTCTTTCTTGTCGTGGTTTCACTGGTTTGAAAAGTTTGGCACACACAGTCACACAGTGCGTGACGGTGAGTGCATGACAGTGCGCGGACGATGCGCCGCACTGCGCAGATGATGACGTAACAGCAACAACACTTCCAGCTCAGCTCACTCTCACTCACTCACTCACTCACGTCACCCCTCAGCTCACTCTCTCTCACTCACTCTCTCACTCTCTCCCTCCCTCTCTCCCACTACTGAGTTAGTACACTCGCGCCAGCGAGCTCGACCGCCACCGCCAGCCTCAGGACTAGGCCGTCGTAGTACACGCACAGGTAGGCACGCAGGCACACCCTGCCTCTCTCATCATTGATTGCGCGCACGCAACCACTCACTCACTCACTCACAGTCACAGTCACAGTCACTCACTGAGCGAAGCCACTGCTGCTGCGGCTGCTCACTCACTCACTCACAGTCACTCACTCACTCACAGTCACTCACCTCAGTCGCTCATTCGCTCATTCGTTCGTTCGTTCGTTCGTTCGTTCGTTCGTTTGTTCGTTCGTTCGTTCGTTCGTTCGTTCGTTCGTCGATCTCTGGCGAATGAACGATGAACGAACAAACGAACGTCGCAGTCGAAGACACAGACAACCCCACGAACGAAAGGGCGGACGCACGAACGAACGAACGAACGACGTGCAGTGTCGAGTGTCTTTCGTCATGTGTCTGTGTCTTTTGTCTGTGTCTGTGGTCGTGTTCGTGTTCGTGTTCATGTTCGTGTTCGTGTTTGTGTCGCTCGTTCTGCTGTGCCGTCGACTCGTGTTGTGTTGTGTTGTTGTTCTTCGACATT
>ENA-OWNT01002234-OWNT01002234.1-seawater-metagenome-genome-assembly--contig:-NODE-2234-length-20805-cov-5.475154_pt1 | contig 20805 bp, 23 predicted proteins | sample MGYA00238136_ERZ651165 | MGnify/ENA primary metagenome ERZ651165 (study PRJEB26861, sample SAMN08777766) | seawater metagenome | isolation source: coastal seawater | place: USA: Florida | collected...
TTGCTCGTCACTACAATAAAAATAGGGAGAGTCGGTTTCGTTGGTGCGCATTGCTCGAGGAAATAACTGCGCAGTCCCTACTCGAGGAAGTGGACCGCACTGCCGTTCCTCCTTGGCGGAACACTTCGACCAGCGACTCGCGCACAGAACTCCAAATCACTCCGGGCGGCGTCCCACGACCGAGAGATCTGCGCCGTAGATGGCTTCGACGTTTTACGCCAGTGCGGATGGAACCGTTTTCCATCCGGTCTCCGACGAGGCGCGAAAGTGTGCCCACGACAGCTCCGTAGCCCGCGAGCGCCTGGCACAGAAGCTGGCCCGCCGAAAGGCGAAGAAAGATCAAGACGCTGCCACTGCTGGGGCAAACAATGGTCCTCCCTCCGAGCAGGCTGAACCGGCAAGCAACGACAACTTTGCACCGGCACCAGGACCCTTGAACAACGACGACAACGAAATTGCCATTCGTCGCATAGAAAACAGGCTTCGCACGCAGCAACAAAGTGCTGCAGCTGTCGAGCGGCGGCGGCACCAGCGCGACCTTGTTGAAGACGCTAGATTCCACAGAGGCAACACAAAAGCCCTGCCCTCGAGCTATGTGTACAAGCCAGGCGCAGCTGACAACAAAACCGCTCGAGCGATCGTTCACCACACGGGGAGGTGCGTAACTGCCTGTGCGTTGCCTTGCTGATTTTCTTCAGCATCTCAGACCATTGTTTCCGTTTGTGTTCACAGCCACTACGTGATGGCCGGGTCACGGCAGTTTCAACGAGGTGTACGCGTCAAAGGCGCAGTGTCGCGCCACTCCAAGCAAGGCGCACGTATGCAGGCAAGGAGGGTCGCGGCGCGCAACGCCAGAGGTGCAAGGTACGGTGATATTGTTGTTGGTTACAACGCTGCTCCTGCTTATTCCAAACCAAAACCGCCTGCATTTTGCGTCACTGATCTCGTGTTTGTTGAACAGGGAGGACGCACGTGGACAACGTGCGGAGTCTTCGCGTTCTCTGGGCAAACAAAAGAAGAGCAAAAAGAAACGAAAGAATAAAAATGCGTCCAAAGCCCCGTGATAGAAAAGCGCCACTCGCGCAAGATTTTCTCACACCGCTCAAATGTGCAGCGTTACAGTCCCACTCTAGTTTTTAGTATTATTTATGGTTTGCGGTGCAACAACGCTCGCTGCTTCCCTCTGTTCGCGCCACAAGCTGGTTGTCGCCTCGAAAAAGGCGAAAAATATCGGTCACGGTGCAGGGGGAGGAGGTTTCAGCTTCGGTTTGCTTCGCCGGTTGATGTTGGGGGCAGAAGGTGCTTTTTTTGATGGTGCGGCGGTCGAAGGTGATCCGGACGCAATTGTGCGGCGACGAGGCGGTGGGACTGGCGGCGCGTCCAGGCTCACCGGCCGTTCCGCCCGCGGTGACGATGCAGGCGAATGGGCCGCGACGTAGTCTTCTAAAAGTTGCTCTTCACGCGTCCGTGTGCGCGTCACCGGTGGGCGGGATATGCCCGCATCGTCGTCGTCGTCGCTAACTGCGTCCGTGCCCACATCTAGCTTACGACTGGCCTCCTGAAGTTTGTGCACCATCTTTCGGGTGGGCGGCTTCGGCGGCAAGCTCTTTGGGCGTGGCGGCTTGAGGCGGTTTGCAGCAGCTGCTGCGGCGGCAGCAACGACAGGGCTTGGTACTTGGCTAGCACGTTCTACCTTTTTATGAACGTGCGCTTTGCCCCTTTGCTGACCGACAGAGAAGGGAACAACAGAGTATTAGGCGATCGATGCTGTCAAATCACGCCCGGGCGGCTGACGTCGAACGCAAGTGAGTGATGGAAGCCAATACATACCAGGAATGGATTGTTCACATCCTCGTGCGGCTTTTGCGAGCCGTCATTTTCATGATCAGCAGGTTGTTGATCATGAGGTAAGCTGGGTCTCACAGGTTTAGTAACTGCAACTTTCTTTCTCGCTTTGATATGGATGGCACGTGAGGCAACCTCAATCGGAGATGGTTGTTGGCGCAACTGGCCTTGTGGCTTTTGGCTTCCGTCGGAGACATTTGAAATCACACTGCGGTGCAACACAGGCTCGAAGACGTAAAGTTCATCGCACAGACAGAGTCAACAACACACAACGAACAGAGATCACGAACCTGCCACGGCGTGGTGGTGCTGGAGGTGCGTCGTCGTCGCTGTCATCTGTGGAACTGTCACGAACAGCGGCAGTGATGACGGCTCCAGAAAACTCTGAAGTCATCAAACCGGCAAACTCGCCACTGTGTCCAATTTGATGAACATTGTCTTCTTCGTCAGTAGGAACCGGCAAATCACGTGGTTTCGGCGGCAAGACTGGTGGGTCTTCGAGCTCGGCGTTCGCGGCTGCGTGTGCGGGCAGCGGTGGTAGGCGATCTGTGCTGCGCCTGAAGTCCACGCTACTGTGGGCACTGCTTGTGCCGCCACTACCCCGAGAAGCGCGGTTGAGTTGTGCTTGCAATCGGCGTGAGCCAGGTCGACTCAATGTCACCGATTTTGGCCGGTGCGGCACAGGAGGGGAATGATCTCGCGAATTTCGAGTTGCGGCGGCTGCTGCAGAGGCTTCCGCAACAGGATTGGTGACTGCGTCGCCCGCAGGCCGCGAGCTCGGTTGACCGTTGCTTCTTCGTGGCTTTACTGCATCACGTTTTGGAGGCTTAGGGGGTTTTCCTCCCGTCGATAATCTCGTCGCCGATGAGCCGCTGCTCGCCGCACTTGAACGATTGCCCGCACTGGAGGGGGTGTCCACACTTGACCTGGTTCCTGCACTTGAACTACTTCCAACACTCAAGTGTCCCGAGTCACTTCTGCTCAAGGACAAGCGATTCAATAGTCTTCTATTCACGGAGCCGCGATCCACGGAGCGGCGGTCCGATGACCGGCGGTCCCCGACGTACGCGCCCGCGATTGCTTCTGGGCGCTTCTCGAAGCTACAAAGAAAGCTTTGAAGAGCCTGCAAATGACAACAAAATACTGAGCCTACCACACCAAAACAACATGTACAACAACACTAGTTTGCTGGGCATACTTTGATTGTCCCCGCGGTCAGCCTGCCCTTGTTCTCTAGCTTCGATTTTCGAAACTTTGCGCGATCCCATTCGGCATTCAAAAACACCTGATTGAACAAATGTAACAACCATCTATTAGTTTCTGTCCCTCGCGCTGCGAGGCAATCGAACACAGCTGACAAGCTGTACCTGAAGTGCCTTTGCAACTGTAGAGTCATCGCCAGAAACGGGAATAGTCATACTAGCACAGTGTGGACTGTTTCCAAGAAATGTCAAAAGGGCTTTCCTCGTTCCGGGTTTGAGTTCGCCCTTCGTGAACGTCTTCGCGTGCAGCTTCTTCCCTTTGCGGAATGCGGCTGTGTCCCAGTGGGCGTTGAGGTAAGCCTGGTAAAGCATACCAATCAGAACCCACGCAACCGGAGCCGTGAACACGCAGCGCAAAATACCTGCAATGCCCTCTGAGTCGCTGCATCTAAAACTCCTGTAATAGGAACAGATCCGTATCTTTTCAAAGTCAGCGGTCGTGCGTTTGCGTCGCTGTCATTGTCCGACGACAGAGCGGGCGACTCTGCGTTCGTCGGCTGTGCTGTTGATGCAGGGCGTGATCTCTGCGAGGTCTCAGTCATCGTGCTTGTGTCAGACCCTCGTCGACGTGCAGGGGCCGGTGGAGGGCCTTCCGAGTCGCTGTCCGAGTCGCTATCCGCGCCACTGTCGAACCCTTGTCGCCTCTTGGCCTCCGCCTCAGTTTGTTCACGAATCCATGATGCTTGCGGTGCGCGTGGGTGTCGCTTCTTCTTGCCGCGTTTCTTTAAGCCTCGCGCAGCACTCATTATGGAAGACGCATCCATTGCTCCCATAACACTTTGGCGCCAGTTCGCACGCGGTGGCTGTGCTGCCGTGGTCGATGACGACGATGATGGTTCATGTTCTGCACTCGATATATCTACAACGGTCGTCGAAGACTCTGGCTGCGCCTCCGATTCTGAACTCGAACCAATGCCTCCGGCGTCGCCATCACCGTGGATGTTCGGATTGACTGCAGAAGTGGCCTTTGACAACGACGATGTGGGATTTCGACCAGAAAGCTTGGAGTGGCAGTTCTCGCAGACCCGCGAATCCTTGCCGACGGCATCATTCGGGAGACGGATCCTACAGTGCGCGCAGCAGTCAGTCGTCTGTGTATGGGAAAGGCAGGTTCGCGTACAAAGAAAACTCATACCGGTAAGCTGAACAATTGTTGCAGACGCAACTGCCGCAGTTCCGGCAGTGGTGGCGCGTGTTGCGAAACTTTTCAAATACCACTTCGCACAAACTGCATTTATCCGTATCCACTGCCCACACCGGAGCGACGTATCTGCGCGACGATGAAAAGAAACAGAACGATACACAAAGACCGAAAGTAAACGCACAAAGATCGTGAGCTCCGCACCAAATATGCCGTACACACGCACGCTTGTTTCTGGTTTGTGATGATTAGTTCTTGGTTGCACAAATTGCAAATACGCTCTTCACGGTTCGCCATTTCATGAGTGAACGGGGAGCAAGGGTGGCACACACAGCGACCACATCTGCGACAATGATGGCGAGGCCTGCACAGTAATTCAAAACCAATCCTTTGCCCTGAGGACATGGTGAAGATCAAAGCAGAAGCAGCGCGGAGTAGCACCTCAAGATCTTGCGAAATCGCTTCTGGCACAGAGTGCAAAATTCTTCGTCCTCCCACTTGTCCCGGGAAATGGGCACCACCTTAAGTCCGGCATCGGGGTTCAGGCCAGCCGCTGTCGCTGCACGCTTCAACTTCTCGATGCGGGCTTGGGTATATTGCTACCAGAAACACGCATACACATTGTGACATCGGTCAGGTATTGGATAACACGAAGCAAGTGCGGGCCGCGGCACACGAGACTCACATGAACACTGTTTTGAATTTCGTTGATCCACTTTTGCTGCTGTGCTTCATCTTTGGCGTACACAATGTACGACTTGGACGACGCTCGCACCTCGAATGGAAAGTGTCTGTGGATACACAATGAGTGAGATCGTTAATGGCAGAAACTCGACGTGCAGCAACGTTTTCCTGCGTACCCGGGGGCACGGTGGTGCGGTTGAGCTGTTGTGTCCACCGCACGCGCCTCCAACGGAAACAAATGGGTCTTGTGCTCTGCGAGCGTTGTTGCGCTTTTGCAGTACAATAAACAATCAGTGAAGAGGATGAATACGCGGTCTTGTAGGTTCCCACGGCGGTTCTTTTTGCACATAGTTTCTTCCAACAGCAGTCGACGCGACAAGTCCGATGGCACTTTGCCTTGGAACCTTTCCTGCAGTTCATTTGCCTCCTGAATTTTGACGGCTTCTGCAATGCGATTGTTGCAATGTGTTGCAGAAATTGACACTGACGTCAGCGCTAGCTGCAGGTTCTCCCGCTTCAATGTCTCCGTGCCGGGCATGAACTTCAACAGCTCCTCCAGTAACATCTTATATCGCGGAATCCGCTGGACGGGTTTAATCATGAGACTGTCCAAGGGCTCACCATGGCGCTCGCTCATAAACAGCTCAAACCTGGCGTTATTTCTTTGCTTTCTGACATCAGCCCACATCTGAATACCTGCCCCAGGCACACAGCATGGAAGATTAGACGGCATGGCGGCTTGAACGAAATTGGAGCGGGGAGCCGCTTTCTCAACACAAACTGAACGTTACCTGCTGCGTTGTTGTTCAGATATGCAGTATACATTTTCAAGTATGGTGAAAACTCTCGAAACACTTTGCCAATGTCGCCGGGATCGGTTCCCTGCTCTTCAAGGTCTTTGAGCAAATCTTTGTGCAAGTTGTTGATGATGGTGATGTTCCCAAAAATCACGTTGATTTGCTGCTGGGTAAGAACTTGCTCGTCCGTGCCTACCCTCGCCGCAAGTGGTTCGTACCACTCGCCGACCATGATGTTCAATGATTTGCAGTACGCCTTCTCGGTGTACAAAAGTTCCTGGATGATGTTGTTGACTTGCCTCCAGGCTTTCGCAGTGGCGTCATCTGGTTGATCTGACTGCGGCATGGCGGGGACACGCAACCAACTCGAGTTGCTTACGGGGAGGCGTCGCCACTGCACCTTCCGAGCTTCGTGTGCTGCACGCGGCGGCGGGTCTCACATGGGCGATCGATCAAACTTTCAGCTACAAAAGACAGGCAAGTAAACTTCTCCATCCACTAACCTAACCTAAACGTGTCTAAATTTGGATGGAATTTTATTTCGCGGAGACACATCGTCGCCGGGGCACAGTTAGTAGCGCAACGCAACTCCGGACGCACGAACAGTTGAGTGCGCGTAGAATAGAAACTGCGGCGGTCCTTGGTGGTGACGCTTGGAGGTTGAGTCCTCTCTGAGGACTACGAACCATATTCAGCAGTGCACCGTGTGCCTCTGAGCGTTGTCCCAAGAACTTAACAATGGTGCCGGCAGCTATCACAAGAGACCAGACACAAACGTGGAAGATGCTACTAAACCACTCACACAACAAGCAATGCACAACAAGCAGCAACGAGACACAACCACCGCTGTTGCCGTGTCACACAACAGTATGCCAGCAACAACCAGCACGAGAACAGCCAGAACAATCGAACTCACTAACAGCCTGACAAAACAACGAGTCAACGAATCAACGCAACAACACGTCAACGCAACAACGATGCATTGAATCAACGAATCAACGAATCAACGATGCATTGAATCAACGAATCAACGAATCCGAATCAACGAGTAAACGAGCACGCGAACGAACGAACAAACAAACGAAACAACGAACGAGCGAACGAAGCAACGAACAAACAACTGAAGCAACGAACAAACAACTGAAGCAACGAACAAACAACCGAAGCAACGAACTAACGAATGGATGGACGGATGGACGGACGGATGCATGGATGGATGGATGGATGGATGGATGTTTGCGTGGATCTGCTGCAAGCCAAGCCAAGCCGTCCGCAGGTCCGCAGCCTGCCTTGCCTGCCTGCTTGTGTTGTTGGTGCGGTGTGTGTTGTGTGTGTGTGTCTGTGTGTGTGTCTGTGGTCCATTCCGATGACTTGCCACCTCCGCCCCCCCACCCAACAACCCCCAACCCACCCCACCCATACAACCAACACTCAAACAAACACCCACTCACATTCACAGTCACAGTTACAGTCACTCATGCACTCACTCACTCACCCACACCAGACAGACCACACATTGTTGAAACGATGAAACGATGGACAATGCGACAATGAATGATGAATAATGAATGATGAATGAACCAATGAAGGGGTAGGTCCAGAGCTATTACTGTACTGTACTGTACTGCTTGACTGAACAATAGAGACAATGAAGACAATGAAGACAGAAGACAATGAAGACAATGAACGTCCATTCACCCAATCACCCACTCATCATTCATCATTCATCATTCATCATTCATCATTCAGATCATTCATCATGCACTCAGTCACTCAGTCCACTCAGTCAGTCCACTCAGTCCACTCAGTCCACTCAGTCCACTCACACTCACCCACTCACTCACTAAAAGCGAGTGAGTGAGTGAGTGAGTGAGTGAGTGAGTGAGTGAGTGGGTAAGTGGGTGAGTGAGGTCGCTGTCAGCCGCTTGAATTGAACGACGTTGTCTGGAGACAACATCCAAGTCCCACCATTCATTCCCTCAGGAGGCATGTCGTTCCTGAGAAAACAGTGTTGTGGTGTTGTGAGAAATGCTGTGTTGTGTGTTGTGTGGTGACGTCGTCGATCGCTCCGTCAGTCCAGTCAGTCCAGTCAGTCAGTCCGTGCATTCGTCCGTCGCTTTTTGGCTGGCTGGCTGGCTGGCTGGCTGGCTGGGTGTCTGCTGAAAAGCGGTGACTTGATTGCTGAGTGAGTGACTGAGTGAGTGAGTGAGTGAGTGACTTACTGAGTGCGGTGAGTGAGTGAATGCGGTGAGTGAGTGAATGCGGTGAGTGAGTGAGTGAGTGAGTGACTGTGAGTGAGTGAGAGAGTGAGTGAGTGTGGGGTGGGGTGGTGTGGTGACAGTACTATCGAGTACTGTACGGTGAGTGGGAGGGAGTGGGAGTGCGACTGCTGAGTGAGCTGTGAGTGAGTGAGCTGTGAGTGAGTGAGTGAGTGGGTGACTGTCTTGTCATCGTGACTGTGGGTGAGTGACTGAGTGAGTGGGCTGAGAGCTGACAGCTGCGAATCCTTCCTTCCTTCGTCAGTGCGTCGGTGTGTCGTTGTGCTTTGGTGTGCGTTGCCGCTTTGTTGTGGTTGGTTGGTGTTGTCGATGTTGATTGATGCACCGCAGCTTCCACCGTTCACCATTTTGTTGACTTGGTTTGTTTGGTTTTCTTCTGTGACTTCAGTGGTCGTTGTGTTGGCGACTCGTCCGTGTCGTCGTCGGCTGCGTCGTTTCGCGGTGGTGGTGGTGGTGGTGTTTACTGGATCATGACTTGAGAACGAGTAAACATTGATTGGTGGAAGACGACGTCAACCTTGCTTGGCTGTTGCAGCAGTTCTCTCGTCCCAGTCGGACTTGCAAGACCAACTGTAGGCGTGCCAGCGGCTCGTGTATGAACGACCCAAGTGGCCACCGGGGGCTCAGAAGGAAACCAACATTGCTTTGTTGCTAGCATGCGGATAAGCCGCGTCGAAAATTCGCAGAACTTGCATTTTCACCCAGTAAACTCGTGTGACCAAGGAACTACCCGAAACCATGAAATTCACCCTCGCCACTCTGGCTGTCACTGCCGCCGCTGCCTCTGCGGCAACGCTTGACACCTACAAGATCCGTGCCGACGGACGATGCGTGGAAGCGTCCCTTGCCGTCGACGACGAGCTGGACCTCTTTTCTACGGGGTTCCGCCAAGGTGCATGCAAGACTGCGGGTTTCACTGCCGCTGTTTCGTCTGAGAACAACGTGTTCGAGCTCCCGGAGTCTCTTGACTACTCCGACCTCTTCGACCACTTCAAGAGCCTCCACGGCAAGGAGTACTCGGACGATGATGAGGAGTCCACCCGCTATGGTATTTTCTCCAAGAACATGGACGTCATGCGCGACCACAACCAAGACTTCGTCGATGGCAAAGCTACCTTTTGGATGGGAGTCACACCCTTCGCTGACCTCACCAACGAAGAGTACCAGCGCATGTACCTGACGCTGCAGACGACGCCGCGAGGAGCCTCCGCACAGGCGAGTTTCGACGAATCCACCGTGGATGACGTTCCCGACTCATGGGACTGGTAAGTTCGGGCTTTCCACCACGTTTCACTCAAGCTTGGAAACCTACACGACATTGCCAGTCGCGTTGGCGTTGTCCTCTGCTGTGACGAATCGGGTGTCGAGTGGCTCAAACGCTGTGTTGTTTCCGCGTAGGCGCAAGGACTCCAACACCAGTGTTGTGACCGATGTGAAAAACCAGGGATCTTGCGGATCTTGCTGGGCTTTCAGTGCCGTTGCTACCATGGAGGGACGCTACGCGCTCGACTCCGGTGATCTCCAGGAGTTCAGTGAGCAGGAGCTCGTTGACTGCACCATGAACGGCACGTACACCTGCGAAATGGGTGGAGAAATGCACGACGGAATTGATGAGATTGCGCTCAACCACGGCGGCAAGATCAACACCGAAACGCAGTACCCTTACGAGGGCCGCGACTCGAAGACCTGCAATGCCAAAGATGACGAGGCGATCGATGCCGGCATCACCGGCTACGCTAACGTCACCGTCGGAGACGAGGACGCCTTGAAGGCCGCTGCCTACGCGCGCCCCATCATCTCTGTGGGCATCGACGCCTCCAGCATCTCCTTCCAAATGTACTTTGGCGGCGTCTATGACCCTATCTTCTGCAGCAGCACTCGCTTGGACCACGGAGTTTCTGTTGTTGGGTACGGCACCAGCGAGACCGGCAAGGACTACTGGTGGGTCAAGAACTCGTGGGGCCGCGGCTGGGGCGAGAAGGGATACATTGAAATGGCCCGCAACAAGAAGAACAAGTGCGGTATTGCCACCGACGCTTGCTACGCGCTCAGCAAATCGGCACCGCAGTAATTGGACGGCAGTGCTACACGTAATTGTAAGTAATTATTGTACGCCATATCACCAGGGTTCTCGCGTGGAAAGTGGCTCAGCGCACGTGGGCTGTGCCCTGACTGCGGGCGGTGATGAAACCACCTGAAGTTGAATGATTGAAATAATTAAATGTTTCCGCACACATCGCGATTCACCGGCCCCCACCCAATTTTCTTTTCTTCCAAGTCGAAGACGAGGTAATAGTTGCGCATAGTTGTGTCGCCAATGATGAACCCGCTACCGCCGGCACTGCCGCCGTCGCGGAGGCCCAAGCAGACGTCGTCTTGCGACGCAGCCTGGGGAGAACCAGTCAACAAGTAGTCGTAGCTGGACATGTGGAGGGTGACGTTATTGTCAAGGCTCAGCTCCAGCGCTGGGAATGCTTGAATTTCGTCGTCAGTCAATGGCATGCACTTGCCGTCGAACAGTTCCGTGCACTTGTCCGCAATGCTACCAGTGCAAATCGGCCCTTGCACGGCCTGCAAAGTGTCGGTGGGCAGCAGCAGCACATTGGTTCCTGTGTCCAAGATTGCGGCCTCATCCACAGAAACGGACGCGGTCGTCGAGTTGGCACCACCGGCGCCGACAATTTGCAGCGCCTCAACCTTGACAGAGTGAAAGCCGAGGCCGGCATCGGGCACATACTGAATGTCATCGACGTGAAGCCGGTGATCCACTCCGCCAACGGTCAGCGTGCCGTTCGAAGTGTTGCCTTGGTTCATGCAAATCGACCAGACATTGTCGCAAGCGCCTCCGCTGACAAGGCTCGCAAACACGTTTTTAGATTCCCCGCCAGTGAAGCCCATGACACCGTCAATTTCCTTGAACTGATCAAAGTTGGTAGTTTGCTTCTCAATTGATCCGAGAGTCACCTCCACTGGACCGAGACCGGCCAAAGACACCTGGTCTTTATAAAGCTTGCCACTGATCGTGCACACAGCCTGGATGCATTTGGAGTCGCTCCGTCAATCAACGAAAGTGGTGGAGATAACTCAAAAAAGAAAAGCAGGTGAGGGCTTACCGTCGGGTCCTGGAGGTCGCAGGTCTGGTAGGAGTTTGAAAACTCGTACGGGAACGCAGGCGATGACGTGGAAGACTGCTCGTGGTCGTATGGGCGGTTGGGGTTACCGTGGACGCAGCCATCGCAGTTCGCACCACCAACATCGAGATCGCCACTGCCACTGTCGATCGCAACGGGGAACAGCAACGGCGGGGTGCCAATTTCTACCATAGTCCAGTAGATCGCGGTCGGCCACACTGCTCCTCCAGTGGGCACATCGCTACCATTTCCTGGTTGCTGGAGCTTCTGTGACGCGTGCACACCGTAGAAGAACGGCCCTTCACCGCGGGTAGCATGGTGCATGGGAATGGACGAGAATGTGGCGGCGTTGGCTGCTGCTGCCAAGCTGGTGGCTGCCACAACAAGCGTCGACTGGAAGTGCCGCATAATGTACTTAGGACAGTACGCAATTGAGACTTGACCTCACTGCTTTTGACAACAGTTCTGAATAGCTTTAATTTTTTATTTTTCGTTGTGCTTTCACACAAAAAGTGACGGCAAGGGGATGTAGACGCGCCTGCAGAGTACGGTCCGTGGCGTCCCGCCAGTTTTGTCCAAACGAAAGGCGTGAGTTCCGCTGGACATGGATCATGATGTGGTGACAGCCGCACGGGTCGCGCTCTGCTGGTATCTGTGTCAATACCGAGTGCGCGGGGACCTCAGTAGCCATTCGCACGAGACACTGAAATAGTCAGCAGCCAGTTCCCAGTTGGCTGTGTTATTGCACTTTTTGCAGGCTGTCGCCTGGTTCGTGCCTCGCCCTTATGTTGTTTGATTTGGAATACAGTGTAACAGGAAGCAAGTGGTGATGCGTACCTTGCGTGCAAGAGCGGTTGTGCACTTGCTTGTCGTTTGCTCGGGTGTGTGATTCGGTGAATGGACATCTGTAATCTTCTTGGACTGTTGTATGCCAGCGCATCGGGCGCCGCGGTGCTTGCGGTGTCAGAGGGGTTGATAAGTCGGGAGCGCGAAGCGTCGGTGCCGTGGCGGGGTGGTGACGCGAGACAACGGTTGTCTGTTGTCTGTTTGTTGCGAGGTGCGTCGTTGCAGCTTGCTTCTGGCTGTGTCAGTCACAAACTGTCTCCACCAATCAGAGAACAGAAGAAGCACTCGGTCGACTCGGAGAGTCAGGCACTCAAAGCACCAGTTTTGAAGGTACCGAGTACGATGTATACCGTACCGCCGCACCATCAATACCGGTATTTCCATTGCACTGCGAGTGATTGTGTGATTTTGTCTGTCGGAGGAAATCGGGAATTCCTAAACATTCACTCGGCGTATAATCGCCTATTGAAACATAGAGAAACATACTGTATACTGTACACAACAACTTTGAACATTGACGCAGCCCTTTGTGCACGGACTGATCTGATGACACTGTGTCGCCCCGCCGTGACTGACTGACTGACTGACTGACTGACTGACTGAATGCCTGACTGAGTGATTGAGTGACTGAGTGAGTGAGAGAGAGTGGGTGAGTGAGTGCGAGAAGGTGAGTGAAGGTACCTTTCTGTGAGTGCTTGCGTGCTTGAAGGTCAGTCAGTCTTCGTTCAATCACAGTCGCTCCTTCCCCCCACAGTCCACAGCCCACAGTCCACAGTCCACAGTCCACAGTCCACAGTCCACAGTCAGTCATCGCGCACCAGTTCGTTCGTTCGTTCGTTCGTTCGTTCGTTCGGAGAGTTTTTGACCGAATGAAATGAAGCGCCGTGTTGACTGACTGACTGACATTCGTCATTCTGAGTTTTTGCGAGTGTGCGTCAAGGTGAGATAGCATTTGAACTTTGCAAGTCGAGTCGAGTCAGTGGAGTTGGTGGTGGTTCGTTCGGTTGGTGATTCGTTCGTTCGTTCGTTCGTTCGTTCGTCCTCAGCTCTGCCGTTTGCTCGTTCGTTCGTTCGTTTGTTCGTGCGTTGTTCTCTCCGAACTTTCTTGACACGGCGGCGGTGGTATCATGCTCCAGGTCCGTCCGATAGACCGCGACAGGAGGACGAGGCCTAGTGAGCACTGCGAAGTCCGTGGGTTGACCCGAGAGAGACACGCGACGGCGCGTGGTGTTGTTGGTTCACGTTTTCCGTGTCTCTTCTTGCTCGTGCGATGATGTTGCTGTTGCTGCCGCACCGTTGTTGCCGATGCCGACGTTGCTCAGTGGTGCTGCACTGTTGCGCCCTGCACGTTGCGTGTTGCTTGCTGCTTTCACGTCCTTTTGTCGCGACGCATTAAGCGTGATGGGCTGTGGTAGAGTAAGGTTTGACCTCTGATATGCGTGTCACTTCACAACTGGCCAACAAGACGACATTCTATAATAAAGTTCGCTCACGCTCCAAAACGCAACGCGGCATTCGCCCTACTTTGAGTAAATGACAGTCGAAGAAACCGTTGCGTGTGTCGTGGTTCACGCGACAGCGAACATAGCGGGCCTGATATTTGTTCGAAAGGTGACGCCATGGAACGACGTGCGGCTTAGTTGGTCGAGCGTGGGACTGTCCAGAGCATCTCCATGAGCACTACGTTGGTTGTGGAGTGCATTTACGCTCCCGGTTCAAAAGAGGCCGCCCCGGGTTCCGACAACACCGTCGAAGCGACGGGACTAGTCGGCTCTTGTGTTGTGGATGTCCCCATTCAAGCAACAGTTCGTCACTTTCTGCGACACGTTGTACACCCAAGTGGGTTATGCAGCGTGCCGCCCAGTGCGGAAAACCACTTCGTGATTGTGCATAAACAGCGTGGGCAAATCACAGATGTAGTCCTACAGGCATCCCCGGGAGGGTGGGCCAGCTTGAAGCCCGCACATGTCCAACTGTGTCTCAACCCCGTTCTATGCTCTCCAATGTGGTCACCGCTAACGGTGAGCCAGTTCCCGCGTTGCTGGAATCACCCGCTACTGTTTTGCGTGTCGTTAGCAACTCTACGCGAGGTCCTTCTCCAGGTGCCAAAGCAGCTGGTCATCGACGGTGAGTGTGTCTCCACAACATAAGTACTGGCACTTTGTCAGGATATTGACATTGCTTTGTTGAATGGGTGGTGCAAGGTTGTGCCAATTCCTCGCTTGTAGTGCCAGAAGGCATGGACCAAAATGGTTTGATTGATCTCGTACTCGTCAATCGACGTCGACCTGCACTGTGGCAGTCGATCGTCAACGCCATGGACACGTACCCACACAGCGAGTGGAAAGCAAAACTTATGCATGCATGCAGCAGTATTTTGGTGGACGACGGCGATTCAACGGAAGCTTTCGTCCATGCGGATTCTGGGAGCTTTCTTGTTGTGCGGCGTGGCACGATGTGTAAACCAACGTTAACAGCCAACGTAGAGGCAGACATCGCGGTCGATGTGTACGCCTCGCAAGTGGTCGACAACCCTGACCTGTACCAATTAGCCGGACAACACCTGCTGCGGCGGGCTGAATTTGACGTCGCATCCGAGATCAATATTTTCTCTGTAGTCATGCATCCGTGCATAGCAAAATTGCTGTGCTTTACGACGAGCCATATCGGATGTGAGTCCTGCAACCGCAACCGTGCTGATGAAACTTCGTTTATAACCGTGTCGCTTACCAGGTGTTTGCGTGAATGCTTTTGCGTAGCCGACGCCCCTGCCCGTGCGTGCCACCCACGACACCTAGTGTTTGAGTCAACGCAATGTTCTTTGTACGACCTTGTGATTGGCACAAGTGATGCCTCGTCAATGGTCTGCACAGACAAAGAACGCCTGTTTTTGATAGCGCAGCTGGTTGATGTTGCAGTGTTCTTGCAGCTTCGCCGCCTGCGTGCGGCAGATTTGCACTTAAAAAATGTGCGAATCCGTGCGAGTAACTGGACGAAGTCTCGGTCTGCAGCAATTAGCCGACAGAGGCACCAGTTGCAATGCCGTGGAGGGATACCGCAGATTGTGTTGACACCGTTGTGTAATATTCGGCAAGTCGACGTAGTTCGCGCAACAGAGGAGCGCGAGGATGCCTGGCGACTGTCTCACTTGTGCCTGCAGGTTTGGAGAGTTTTCTGTGTTGTCTATTCCTGTTTGGCCAATGTAATTCATTCTGGTTTGGTTCTTGGCCGTGCACAGGTTGCCTCAGGCACTGCCCCTTCGACGCTAGGTGTATCTGAAACTGAACTGAAGGTAGTGAGCAAATCCTCCCAAGACCGGCTTGGACCTGTGGCCGACCGTCTGCGCGCGCGGGTAGCGTGTGGTGTGATGCACGCCAGGGCCCTGTCCATTGCGTTGAGTATCTGCTGCGCTGATTCCGAGCCTAGTTCACTGCTGGATGTGGCCAACTCCATGCGTGCCCGAAGTCGAGCCCGGCCAGAAGCTTTGTTACGCAACTCCGCCCCGACAGCAGGCACAAAGGAGCTGGACGCGCAAACACTGCTGGACAAGATCGCATCACTGGAGCGGCGCAACTTGAAGCTGTCAAAAGAGTTGATTACCAAGAGTGTTGGAGCGCCTGCTGACGATAGCACGGCGGTCCCTCCGAACGACAATCACTGCTCCAGAGCAGCCAGCGACACCGACGGTGGGAAGGGAGAGAAAAGTAGTGGTGACGAACCCACCGCTCTGGAGAAGCCTCCTTCGAACGACCCTGATCTATCAGCTCCACCATTGAACCGTGTAATTTCGGTCGGCACGTTGGTTCGAAAACTGTCTGAACGAACTGACGAGTGTCGGCAGTCGTCAGCTCGCGTTGTGCATCTGGAGGAGAGCAGCCGCAGGCAATCCCACATGTTCGCTCAACTGTTTCGCGTTTGGAATGGGCGCCATACTGGAGCACCAGTAGTATGGACTGCTGTCGCAGCGAAGGAAACCGGCAGTGCCATTGGCGCTATTTACGAAAAGAACCACACCCGCAGCATCAATTCCGCCGCCCCCAAGAAGCGTTGGATGGGAAAGTACGGTCTTGGAGAAACTGCCTCCGTGAAGGAGTTGTTGGCGTGTCATGCGTTCTCTATGCTTGCGCGCGGCTCTTTCGTTGTCCCGAAAACCCGGCTGGCAATGTTGCCTCTACAAAACGAGTTCAACAAGAATCACGGCACGGTCGAGGCATTGATCGCTGCGCACGGTGCGTCCAAGCGTTTCCCGCACATCATGTCCAAGCTTGTCCAAGTAAGTGTGCAATTATTCAACAAAATGGGGCAAAATCCGTCGCTTGTAGCTGAATTTACTTTTCACCGGGCTTATGTCGTGCTCGTTTGGCAGGGGTACCACGACTTTGCTGACGTCCTAGTTGTGGATCCAGATGGCAAGCATTGTTCTTTGAAGGACTGCTTTGCTGCTCACAGAGCAGTGCCATCTCACGTGTACTACAAGCAGCAGGAGCGAGAAGTCCCCCTACATGGATTGGTCCAGATATTGGCGTGCGCCACTCTCCTGGCGGACGTCGATGTTATTGGGCCCTCATTCACGAACGCAGGGATTGTATGGAATATGTCGTCCACTGGCGAGGTCGTCGGAGCAACAGCCGTGAAAGTTGATCCTGGATGTGCCTTTTCATTCGAGTCCATAGCCTTTCGAGACAAGAAACGCTTAAAAGGTATGTTTCGTTGCAATGGTTTGTGTTCGGCAAGGGCTCTTGCAAGGCTGATCCTTCTAATCCGATGCTGTTCGCCCGACAGGCGCTGCAGCAGACATAGTTAATCCCATTTCTGTCAATGTACACAATTCCGCGATTCTCGATCTTGATCGGTTTTCTGAGCAGCAACGAGCTTGCTTTCTGGAGACCCTCGAGCACGGTGTGAACTTGCTTGGACAGGAAACAGTATTGAAGTTTTGGATTCACCGCGAAGGCGTCTTTCAAAACTTGCACGGCGCCGAGTTCAAGCGTCTGATGACTTTTAAGCAGAAAGTTTCACACCATGTGGAATGTGTTCAGCAGCACTTTCTTGTCGATCACACTACACCACCACACCTCCCACAGCGTGCAGATCGCAAATAATACCATTACAACGTATTCATGGCCATTTTGCTATGGTTCATATGTCATGCAGAGTCATGTCTGTGAGCAGATTTTATGCGTGAGCGCGCGATGAGAGCCTTGCGAACATGATGGCCCACATGAAACCACAATCAATGATGCTGCAACACCGATACACGGTGCCCCTACAACAAGCAGGGCGGCAGACTAGATCGTCGGGACTTCACAGTCAGTGAAAGAACATGATGTCGACAAACGACCTGCGCCGGCCACTTCAGTGTCAGTCCACAACCACCCACCCGGGTAGATAGAACTAACTAACTAAGAACTATGCCACAAAAAATAAGTGGACGGAGGGTTGGTTGCCCCGCCGCGGGCTGGCAATCGATCAGCTAGCCAGTCTACAGTAGCCCCGAGACGATTTTTCATCGAGACTGGATGCTAATTTTTCGAGGTTTGCAAAAATAGACTGAAACATGGACACTTTTCGGGTCCCAAGGATGAATTAATCGGCTCCGGGCTGAGTGGTTTTCCGGCAGTCAATTCTCTACGGGGACTTAGTAAAATAAGAATGGACACTAGAGGATGAATTAAAATCGGCTCCGGGGTGAGTGGTGTCCTTTCAGTCAATCACCAGAATAATAACTGCCACCCACAGCAACAAACTGAACTCAGGTATGCCAGCCAACATCGTCGAAACGATATAGTGGTGCGTAGTGCCACCACCGCTACAGTCGGCTGTTTGAGCATGATTGTTATCTTGGCGGTGAGTCCATTTTCATGCAACCAACCTGTCTGTGTCGTGGTGGTGGGTGGTGGTGGTGGGTGGTGGTTCGTGGTGCGGCGGTTGTTTGTTGTTTGTCAGTGCTGGTCGTTCCGTCCAAGCTCGATCGCCTGGTGGTGCGTGTGATGGCTTGATTGCTTAGGTGCTCGGGGCGGTCGCACCATCGCTGCCGACGTGCTGCGCTCTGCGGATAGTTTTCAAAGGTTACACTGCCCACAGATTGATTGGCGAAATCAAACACTCTTCCAACCGCACTTACTTCTAAACTTGTTGGCAGGCATGCTTCGAACACGTGTCACTGCTTCACATACATGGCACGGCCCGCGGAAGAATTGCCTGCAAAATAGATATTGCTTAATTGATAGTTGACAAAAAAAAATACAAGTAACTGCAGCACGTGAAACAGAACGTCATGGCGCATGGCACAATGACGGTCTACCTTTTCGCCAGCGTGTGGCTGGTGCTAACTGCCAGCGCGTTTGCGTCTGGCAGGAAGAATGTTTTGTACATTCTCGCAGACGACATGCGGGCTGACTGGGGTGCTTACGGCCTACCAGTTCAGACACCAAATCTGGACAAGTTAGTTGACAAAGGACTCGTATTTCAACACGCCTTCAGTCAAATTTCCGTCTGCAGTCCGAGTCGACAGTCATTCTTGACGTTCGTAGTCCTGGTGTGTGCGTCTATCTCTTGTGTGCGGATCGATTCTTACGTTTCAGTTTTTGTACACAGGTCCCTGCGTCCAGACACAAACAAGGTCTGGAACTTCATCGATGCCAATCCAATGGATACACAGGCAATACCCGGCCATTTCCGTAACAATGGCTACCTGTCGTTGGGCCTTGGCAAAACATTCCACGAAGACGGTGGTGCATGGAACGCGGATGCATACTGGAACACAACAGCTCGCCCATACTACCAGTACAAGGTAAACACCTGCCCGCACGGCGGCGAAGGGGGAGGCCACTGCATTCTCCCGGATGATGACATTTGGGACTATCAGCTGCGCCTTGCGAGCGTAGAAGCACTCAAGTATGCAGCGAACTATTTCAAGAACACGTCGACTCCGTTCTTCCTGATGACTGGCTTTCGGGACCCGCATGCTCCGTGGGCGGCACCAGCACGCATGTACGCTTTGTACAATGATTCCGAAATCGAACCCGCGAAGCACGACGCGTTAGGCAAAGACACCCCATTAATTGCGTGGTCGCACCAGCTGGCAGTAATGTTGTCAAATGGGACAGAGTTCGAGTACTCGTATGATTCACCGGTGCCAGTCTGGGTCATGCAAGACCAGCGACATGCGTATTGTGAGTACAGCCACGCGTGTGTTGCTCACCAGTTTGCGTGCATGTCATCATTGATTCGTGTGCACGTTGTATGTTGTCTTGTTATCAACGTCAGATGCGGCCATTAGCTACGTGGATGAGCATGTCGGTGCGCTCCTGGAAGTTTTGGAAGACCAGAACATTGTGAACGACACAATTGTGGTCTTTCATGCCGATCATGGATATGGGCTTGGAGAGCACGGCTATTGGGAGAAGAAAGCCAATTTCGACATGATTGTTCGTGTCATGCCATTTTCCGTTTGTTTTGTCTTGCTCATTCGCGAAGCCGACGAATATTCGCGTTGCGCGCGCGATTTTTAATCTTGCCCACAAAATCGTTTCTGTTGGCGCAGGTCCGAGTTCCTTTCGTCATTAAAGTGCCGGGCGTGACGGACCAGCCCAACTACACTCACTCGACGCCTGCTCTGCTCGACTTGGTGGACACGTTTCCGACTCTCTCAACGCTGGCTGGGCTTCCACATCCCGTTGGAGTGGATGGCGTTGACCAAGCAAATGTTGTGTTGCAGAACCTGCATGACGCCAAGCATTCTGCTCTTGCGAGAAACGCTTCATTCCACCAATATCCAGCGTGCGGCATGTCGGTAATAAATATGACACGCAGCCAGTGCAACAATGTGCCCGCAAACCAGTTCGATTACATGGGTGCGCGGGGCAGATATCATGACTCAAACACTGCGCTGGCCTCAACTACTAACGGCACCCCCTTGTCGTTTGGTGCCAACATTAGGTTACTCAATTCGAACCCTTGAAGCGCGGTATACAGCTTGGTTTCCGTGGAATAGGAGCAGTCTGGTAGGGCCCCATGCTTGAGCCACGTTCACTGTCTCCGGTCTAAGCGCGGCGTGCAACGTATAGTCTCCAATAGTAAGCGGCGAGTATGCGGCTGAATTGTACCTGCATGACGGCGACAATTCAACTAGTTTTGATGACTGGGAAAATGTACGTGGATTAATTTCGACGTCGTTTTTGATGCATGTGTGCTTTGACCAACTCGCTTCCACATACGCAGACCAACATGGTGAAATTGGAACCTGCATTAGCAAATGCTATGCATGCCAAATTGCTGGATTTTTTCATGCGGTCGAACAACTCCGTCAACGGCGTTTAGCGCCGCACATGAGCCCTGACGCGGATCAGAAGCCTGTATCAATTTGCGTAGGGACCGTACGCCGTTGACGCTGATAACTGTATGACAGGCACGTCACTGAGGCGCATGTACCAACATCATGTATGTAACATGTAACATGTATCGCTGAGACGCATGACCCATGGAAGGGTTCAGGGGTGTTATATTGTGTAATCATTATCGTTCAAAAGAGACTGTCATAACAGCAGAGAAGAAGTCGATACTACATCTGAAAAACGGGGCTAAATCAGCGCTCGGTGAGAGAGATCTTGTCGGTTGCTGGAAGAGAAAAGAAACATGAACAGAAACAACACACAATAATACACCTGCTTGCTTGTCGTAAGAAAGCGAGAGTCTGGTCGCGTACAGAGTTCGCAAAGGAGACTGTACCACATACAATCACAAGAACGTAATTGCATCCAGAGGAAAACACACGTGATCAGATATAGGAGGTGGTCGACGAAATGCCTGTGGTCGGTC
>ENA-OWNT01002236-OWNT01002236.1-seawater-metagenome-genome-assembly--contig:-NODE-2236-length-20791-cov-3.369509_pt1 | contig 20791 bp, 19 predicted proteins | sample MGYA00238136_ERZ651165 | MGnify/ENA primary metagenome ERZ651165 (study PRJEB26861, sample SAMN08777766) | seawater metagenome | isolation source: coastal seawater | place: USA: Florida | collected...
TCCGGTTCCAGATCGGGCGAGTCTTTCAATAAAGATCTGCAGCAAGAACGAGCCGCAGTGGGCGCAGGCCAAGCCTGCCATTGCCGCGAAACCCTGTCGCCTTTTCCGCCACTGCTGACGCATTTCCCTATATTTGCAACGGCTGGCGCACTAGTCTTTCCATATTGCGGAGCGGCATTGCTCCGCCTTGCCCAAACCAGGGCGCAATAGTCTCCCCTTAATCGGCGCGGTTCCCCGCACCAGAGCAACAGAAGAGAGCGACAGAGATGCAGCATCTGGACAAGTTCTACATCAACGGCGCATGGGTGCATCCTGCGTCCAGCGATAGGATGGCAATCCTCAACCCAGCAACCGAACAGCAGATCGGTACGGTTGCAATGGGAAATGCGCAGGACGTGGATCGGGCCGTAGAAGCCGCCAGACTGGCCTTTGAGAGTTTTTCCACAACTTCAAAATCCGATCGCCTCGGGCTGTTGCAAAACCTTCTTTCGGGAACAAAGGCGCGACTGGAGGATCTGGCCCAGGCCATGAGCCAGGAAATGGGCGCGCCGATTTCGATGTCGCGCGAGGCGCAGGCGGACGCCGCCATCGGGCGGGCCGCCGACGGAGGGTTCTGGGGCCTGGCCCTTCGGCGCTGTCCGGCGGGTCTCCTGACGGATCTCCCGTGGTCGCAGCCCACGACCTACGTCGCCACCCGGAATCGCCTGCGGGCCCAGGGGCTGAGGGTCGTCGAGCTGCCCCCCTGGTGGGACGTCGACGAGGAGGCCGACCTCCGGCGCCTCGTCGCCACCCACGCAGCCGCGGCGCCTGCGACCGCGGCCGTTGCCGGGCGTGTCCTGGCGTGATCGGCTGGACGGTCGGGCTCGGCGTGCTGTCGTGGTGGCTGGACCACCGTGGGCGGCGCGCCATGCCGGCGGCGCTCCAGGTCGACGCCGTGGTCGTGGCGGGGTGCGCGGTCTGGCCCGGCGGCGTGCCGTCCCCAGCGCTGCAGCGGCGGGTCGATCTGGCGGCGCGCCTCTACTTCGCCGGGGTGGCGGACACCGTGGTGGTCACCGGGGGCGTCGGTCGCGAGGGCGTGAGCGAGGCCGAGGTCGGTGCCCGGGCGCTGGTCGCGGCGGGGGTGCCGAGAGCGGCGGTGCGGCTGGAGGATCAGTCGACGAACACCGAGGCCAATGCGCGAGAAGCTGCACGGGTCTTGCCCAGCGCGCGGTCGGTCGTCGTCACGACGGATCGGTGGCACGTCGCTCGGTGTACTCGCTCCTTCGAACGCCACTTCGAGCGGGTGGTGGTGCTCGGCACGGATCGGGCGCCACGGAGGAAGCAACTACGCGCCACCGTGCGGGAGGCCCTCAACGTGGTACGACACCGCGCGCGAGGGACCTGGTGAGCGTACTGCCTTGGACTGTGCGTCAGGGCTATGGCGCCGCAGCGCTATCCTTGTCGTTCTGCAACACGACCATCCTGTTCTTCCTCACGAAGTTCCTGCTCGACGAGGCCCACCTTTCGCCCGGGGTCGCCGCGGCAGTGGTGCTGGTGGGGAAGCTCTGGGATGCCGTGTCCGACCCGGTGGTGGGTCGACTCTCGGACGCCACTCGGACCTCCATGGGGGCCCGTCGTCCATGGATCCTGGGCGCGACCCTTCCGTGCATGCTGCTCTTCGTGGCCTTGTGGCAGCCCCTGCCGTTCGAGGGAGCGATGAAGGCGGCGGCCATCGCGGGGTTGTTGGTGCTCTACAACACGGCGTACACCGCCGTTGTCGTGCCCTATGGGGCCCTCACCCCGGTGCTGAGCCAGGACTATGACGAGCGCACCCGGCTCAACGCGGCGCGGATGGCCTGGTCCATGGTGGGGGGCATCGTGGCGGGCATCGTCGTGCCCATGCTGCAGGAACAGACCGGCAGTTACCGCACCGGAGCGGTGGTGCTCGGCGTGCTCGGGGTGGTCCCCCTCCTGGTGTGCGTGGGGGCGACCCGCGGGCGCGACAACCCTCCGGAGCAGGTGGCGGAGGCCCCGGCCATGTGGTCGGTGCTGAACAACCTGGCCTTTCGACGCACCGCGACGCTGTTCCTGGCGGCGTGGACCTCCATCGCGGTGCTCTCGGCCCTGGTGCCCTTCTACACGGAGCATCACCTCCAGGCGCCCGCCTTCGTCGACACCATGTTCGCGGCCATCCAGGTGTCCGCCATGGTGAGCATTCCCGGCGTGGTGTGGCTGAGCCAGCGGACCGAGAAGCACGTCGCCTACGCGGTGACCCTGGTGGCTTGGGGGGGCGTGCTGGTGGGCATGTCGCTCGTGCCGCCGGGGGCCAAGGGCTTGGCCCTGGGCGCCGCGGTGCTGGCCGGGCCCGGCGTGGCGGCCGCCCATGTGCTCCCGTGGTCGATGCTGCCGGACGTGGTGGAGGCGGACGAGGCAGAGACCGGGCAGCGGCGGGCGGGCGCGTTCTACGGCGTGATGACCTTCTTGGAGAAGATGGGCACCGCAGCTGCGCTGAACGGCATGCTGCTGGTCCTCGGCTGGGCCGGCTACGTGTCGGGGGCCGAGGTGCAGCCCGACGCGGCGAGGGCCGCCATCCGCTGGCTGATCGGCCCGGTGCCCGGCGTCGTGCTCCTGCTCGCGGCGACCTATGCCTGGTTCCGGCCGCCCATGACCCGAGCGCTGCATCGTCAGCTCCAATGACGCCGTGGTCCTTGGCGGCGGCGGTGTTGCGCTGGCAGCTCTTCTTCCTCGCGCTGGGCGCCGGCGCCCTGCTCCTCACGCCCCTCGGGCTCGGCTGGGCGGTGCCGGTGACGGTCACCGCGTGGCTGGTCGGCGCCTGGGCTGGAGGGATCCGGACGACCCAGGGGCGCTCCTCAGCGCTGCACCGGCCGGCGGTGAAGGGCGCCTCGGTGCGGGTCGGCGCGGTGTGGGGGTGCGTGGCTGGTGGCGCGTATGCCAGCCTCGGCCTGGTGCCGGGGGCACTCGAGGTGGAGGGAGCCGCCCTGGTGTTGGTGACCGTGGTGCTCGGGGGCATCGGTGCGGTCAGCGCGGGCGGCCTCTCCCTCTGTGGGATGGACGCCACCTCCTCCGTGGTCGAGTAGACCCGGCCTGCTGCTAGGCTTCCCCCCTACGAGAGGTGCCCGTGACCGATCCCCGAGTGCGCGCGTCCGACCTGGGTGTGAGCTTCGAGCCCGATGGCAAGCTGCTCGTGCGGGCCCCGACCCGTGGGGTGGGGGCGCGGGTGCCTCCCTTTGCCATCGGCGTGCTCGCCTTCTGCTCCGAGCCGCGCACGGCCGACGACGTGGCCCGTGCCATGGGCCCCCAGGCCGCGCAGCTGTTCCTGGCCCTGGCCGACGCGGAGCTCCTCGTGGCCCCGGGGGTCGCCGATGCCACGCCCAGCTTCTTCGAGAACTTCTCCTCCCTCGACATCCACCGACGCATGCTGGCCGACAGCGCGCGGGTCGACGCCTACGCGGCCGCCATCGCCGAGGTCGTGCAGCCCGAGCATGTCGTGCTGGATGCCGGCACGGGCTCCGGCGTGCTCGCGGCCCTCGCCGCGCGCCAGGGGGCCACGGTGTACGCGGTCGACAACTCCGACGCGGTGCGGTGGGCCCAGGGCACGATGGAGGCAAGCGGGCTCACCGACCAGGTCACCGTCCTGCGCGGAGACTTCGCCACCATCGAGCTTCCCGCGGCGGTCGACGTGCTGGTCACCGAGACCTTCGGCGCCCTGGCCTTGGCCGAAGGAGCCGCCCCCGACCTGCAACAGACGGTGGAGCGGCACCTGGCCGAGGGCGGGCGCGTGGTGCCCGACCGCATCGACTTCTTCGTCGCCGTGGTGGTCGACGAGGCCGTCCGGGACGAGGTCCTGGGGCCATTCGAGCGCCTGGAGGGGGTCGACATGGGGCCGCTGCGGGCCGTGGCCGTGCACCGAGGGGTGACCATGCCCGTCGCCCCGGAGGCGTTGGGCGGGGAGGGGGCCTGCTTCGCCCGGCATCCCTTTCCGGGAGGGGGAGGGGAGGTTCATGGAGAGGTGACCCTGCGGGCCCGCGGGCGCGCCGTGGGGCTCGTGGCCTGGTACGACCTCCGCCTGAGCCCCTCGGTCACGCTGTCCACCGCGCCAGACGCCCCTGCTACCCACTGGGCGCAGTGCTTCCTTCCCCTGGCCGACCCGGTCGACGTGGACGGGGCGCTCCGGCTCACGGTGTCGCTGGTGCCACCGCCCGACGACCGCCGCTCCCTCGAGGTGCGGGTCGACGGCGACCTGTCCGGCAACTGGCGAGTTCGGTAGGGCCGTTTACGCGGCACATCGTGGCGACACGATACGGGGGAAGAGAGCCCGGGAGGCCCCATGATCACGTCGATGCTCCTGTCGTCCGCCCTCGCCGTGCAGCAGGCGGCTCCCGAGTCCCTCGAGTGGGACTGGTCCGAGCCGCAGCGGTACTACCTGGAGACCGAGGTGCGGCTGCCGTACCTCATGTGGTTGGGCAAGCAGTTCAACGAGCAAGCCCGGGTCAACGCCTTCCAGCTGCGCCTCGTCACCGACTGCGTGCCCGGCGCCGAGGGGAAGCGCCGCTCCGAGGTGTTCTGCACCATCGAAGAGATCGGGATCAAGGCATCGGGCGTGCGGCAAGAGCAGGGCCTTCTCCAGCCCATCCTCGAGGAGATCGACGAGCGCCTCACCGGCACCGTGGTCCAGCTCGAGGTTCGTCACGACGGCCGCCTGGCCAACATCGACCTCGAGAAGCTCTCTCGTCGCAACCGGCGGGTAGGGCGGATCAACGAGAACCTCCGCCTCGTGCTCACCCGCGCCTTCGCCGGCCTCGACCTGCCCATGCCGCGGCGGGCCGACGATCCCCAGTGGGTGCAGCACGACGCCTGGATCCTCCGCGCGCCCGCGGCTCAGGGCTCCGTCGGGACGGCGCAGCTGGTGCACCAATGGGGCGACGAGCTAGCTGGGCGGCACCAGATCGTCTCCGGGGGCCGCGCCATCATCGTTCCTGCCAACTCCCTCAATCAGTACGACGCACGCATGACCAGCGAGGCCTGGTTCGACAGCGTGAACGGGCGCCTGATCGACCGCGTGTGGACCATGGCAGCCGGCCCGACGCCGAGCTCCGCCCTGGCCGAGGGCACCGCCGGCTACCCCTACCTTCAGGTGGGGCGCCTGGTGGCCCTGGGCGCGGATCAGTCCCACCCCGTGGGTGAGACCGAGGAGCTGCCCCCCCTCGACGACGACCCCACGGCCCTGCAGCAGTGGCAGGTGCTGGGGCTGGTGCCTTGATGGAGGGCGTGGGGCCCTCGGGCTGTGATCCGCGGGTGCGGTCGCTCCTCGTGTGCCCGGTCTGCCGCGGCGAGCTCACCGATCGCGCCGACGGGCTGGCGTGTCCGAGCTGTGCGCTCCTCTACCCCGTGAACGAGGGGGTTCCCTGGATGCTCCCGGAGCGCGCCAAGGCGCTGCCCAGCGAGGAGGGCGCGTCGCGCTGACCGTGCTCCACGTCGACGCAGCGTCCGAGTGGCGTGGCGGACAGCGGCAGCTTCAGCTCCTCGGGGAGGGGCTCGCGGGCCGGGGAGTGGCACAGCACGTGCTCTGCCCGGCGGGCAGCCCGATGGCGAGCCGTTCGTCGATGCCTGTGCGTCCCCTGGCGACAGGGCGACGAGGGCGGGGGGCGCTGCGGGCCGCGGTGGCCGAGCTACGCCCCGATGTCGTGGCCTTCCACGACCGGAAGGGTCTGCAGCTGCTGCCGCGAGGGGGGCTGGGGGTGCCGGCGGTCGTGCATCGCCGGGTGGACTTCGTGCCGAGCCGATGGTCCTGGCATCGCTACCGCCGAGCCGACGGCGTCGTGGCGGTGAGCGAGGCCGTGGCTCGGGTGATGCGGCGGGTGGTCGCCGGGGGGCCCTGGGTCGAGGTGGTGCACGATGGTGTCGCGCCACCGCCGCCGGTTCCCATCGAGGGGCCAGGGGAGGGGCGCCTGCTGGCCGTGGGGGCCCTGGTGGACCACAAGGGCCACCGCACCCTGCTGGACGCCCTGGTCGAGCTGCCTGGGGCCACGCTCATCATCGCCGGCGAGGGGCCACGGCGGCCGCGCCTGGAGCGTCAGGTGGCTCGCCTGGGGCTCTCGGGCCGCGTGCAGCTGGTCGGGCAGATCGACGACGTCGACCGGCTGCGTCGAGGGGCCGATCTGTTGGTTCACCCCAGCCACGAGGAGGGCCTGGGGCAGGCGGTCCTCGAGGCCCTGCTGGCGGGGCTGCCGGTGGTGGCCGCGGCGGCCGGGGGGCTGCCCGAGAGCGTGGGCGGTGTCGGGTGGCTGGTGCCTCCTCGCCGTCCGACACGTCTGGCCAAGGCGCTGCGACAGGCGCTGAGCGCCCCCTCGGCGCGGGAGCGGCTGGCTGCCCAGCGCCCGATGCTCCTCCACCGCTTCGGGGTCGACCGAATGGTGCGCCAGACGCTGCTGGCCTACCAGCGGGCCGCCGCGCGGGGTACCCTCGGCCCATGCGCGCGCTCCTCCCGCTCCTGATCGTGGTGGGCTGTGGCCCCATCGGGGGCGACGCCGACGAACCCGTGCCGCTCACCGAGCGCGACGACGACCACGACGGCTTCCCGGCCGCCGCCGACTGCGACGACGACGACCCCTTTGCCTACCCGGGGGCCGTCGAGCGCTGCAATGGGCGCGACGACGACTGCGACGGGCAGGTCGACGGCGCCGGCTCGGTGGGCACCACGGCCTGGTACGTCGACGTCGACGGCGATGGCTACGGCGCCGGCACGCCCGTGCGGGCCTGCGACCCCACCGGCGAGGCCGAAGGCCGCGTGGCCGTGGGCACCGACTGCGACGACACCCGGGCCGACGTCTTCCCGGGGCAGGTCGACACCTGCGACGGGCGCGACAGCGACTGCAACGGTCACATCGACGACGCGCCGGACCAAGGGGGCTACCCCGACGCCGACGGCGATGGCTTCGGGGCCACCGGCGCAGACTTCGTGCGCGGCTGCTTCGGTGTCGACATCGCATCGGTCGACGGCGACTGCGACGACACCAACCCTGCGGCCCACCCGGACGGCGTGGAGTCCTGCGCCCCAGGCGACGAAGACTGCGACGGGTTCGAAGGGGACGCCGACCCCGAAGGGGCCTTCGACGCGCTGCCCTTCCTGGCCGATGCCGACGGCGATGGCTTCGGCGACGATGGCCGTGCCGTGATGCTCTGCGAGCCCACCGACCAGGTCGTGCTGGAGGGCGGCGACTGCGACGACGACGACCCGGCCACCTACCCGGGGGCGGTCGAGCTGTGCTCCGGGAAGGACCAGAACTGCGACGACGTCCTCCCTGCCGCCGACGCCTGGTTCGACCTCGACCACGAGCTGCGCATCCCGGTCACGCTCACGGGCCTCGCCGGGCGAGGTGGCCTGCCCGTCACCATCGAGGTCGACCTGGTCGACGAGCTGAATGCGCTTCCCTTCGTGCCGTACGACGTGGTGGCCGTGGTGCCCACCTGCGCCGAGGGCCCCACCATCGTTCCGGCCCAGTACACCGACGGCCTCGCCGACCCCTTCGCGCCCGACCCCGTCCGCGTGCTGGGCGACAGCCTGGGCTCGGTGCACCTGGTCCTTCCCGAGCTCGACGCCGGCGTCGACGAGCTGGTGCTCGACCTGTACTTCGGCGGGCCGCGCGCCCTGGTCGACGACCCCTCCCGCACCACCGAGGCCTCGATTCAGTGGGAGGGCCGCAAGGCCACCTTCGACGATCAGCGACTGGGGCGGCTCGACGACCTCACCCTCGACGGCGAGCGAGTGTCCTCCCAGGCGGACCTGGTGAGCCAGGGTGTGCAGGTCGGCGGCGACTGGCTCTCCGGCACCGCCGAGCTGACCCCGCGCTCGTACGGGCCGGTGCTCACCGCCATGCACGTCACCACCACCATCGAGCCCGACAAGCTGCAGGGCTCCGAGCTGTGGTTCGCCTATGCGGGCGTGAGCGAGCTCTTCGTCAACGTCGACCTGGTGACCACCCAGGAGACCGCGGTGCAAGCGGCCGTGCCCTATGCCTTCGCGGGGCCGATCGGTGCGGTGCAGCTGGGGGCCGACTGGGTCGCAGTGGAAGGGGCCGACTACGCGCTGGGGGCCCGCTGGGGCGTGTCGCCGCTCACCAGCGCCGTGTCCTGCGACGCCCTCGGGTGCTGGGCCGAGGGGAGTGAGCTCGGCCTGCCACAGGTGGTGCCCGCCGGCTCGTACCTGCTCTCCGGCGCCGTGCTGGCCTTGTCGGCCCAAGAGGCGCCCTTCGTCGGAGAGGGTCTCGAGCGGCTGTGGCCCCGGCCGGCCGTCGATGTCGGCGAGACCGAGTGGCAGCCATGAGGCCCACCCTCCGCGCAGCCCTCCTGCTGTGGCTGGCCACGGGCGCGGTGGCCCGGGCCGAGCCGAGGAGCGTCGGCCCCACCTCCGACGAGGCAGACGAGGTGGCCGCGCCGGCGGAGGCTCCGGGCATTCTGCAGCGGGTCGCCGAGCTGGAGTGGTCCCGCGCCGAGCCGGTGCAGCTGGTGGCCGAGCTGCCGGGGGCCGATGCGTCCACCCGTCGGGTCATCGCCCGCGCCCTGGGGCGCCTCCGCGACCCTGGCACGGTCGACACCCTCGCCGAGCTGGTTCGCGACGTCGACCCCGCCGTGCAGCTGGAGGCCGCGTCCGCCCTCGGCTGGACCCCGGGCACCGCGCTGATGCTCCGCCACCTCCTCGAGGAGACGGTGGTGCCGGCTCGGGCCTTCGGGGTGCCGTCCCACGAGGCGCACCTGGTGGCTCGGCTCTTGCGAGGGCTGGGGCACCAGGGCACCTCTCGCGACGTGGCCCTGCTGCGCCGTCGGGTACACGAGCCCTGGCCCGTAGGGGAGGCGGCGGCCCACGCCTTGGGCCGTCTGGGCCTTCGGGGGGTGCCGGCCGTGGCCGAGGCCGTGCCCGACCTCGCTCAGCAGCTGGCCTCACGTGATGGGCGCCGTTCCGAGGCGGCCGCCTTCGCGCTCCGCCGCATCGGCGTCGATGCACAGAGCGTCGCAGTCGAGCCCCTGGCTCTCGCGGTGACGGACGGAGCCACCACGGCCACCCGGGCCTGGTCGCTCCAGGCGGTGTGGCGGGCCCTCGACCCCGACCAGCGGGTCGACCTCTTCCTCGAGGCCGCGAGCTCCTCGCGCCGTCAGCTCCAGGTCGTGGCCTTCGACGTGCTGCAGCCTGGCGACCTCGACGGCACCGTGGTCGGCGCCTGGACCCGCGACCCCGACCCCTGGGTGCGGCAGGCCTCGGTGGCGGCCCTCGGGCGGCTGGGCGACAGCGACGAGTCCCTCGAGGCCATCGCAGCCGAGGCCGACCCCTTTGCCGCGGCCGGCGCCATCCAGGCCCTGGGCCGGGGCGATGCGGCCGTGGCGGCCGACCCCGAGCGCCCTGTGCCTCTCCGAGCCGCCCATGCCCTGGGCCTCGACGACCCCGAGGCGCTGCTCGCCCTGGCCCAGAACGGGCCGCCGCCGGTGCAGTCCTCGGCCGCCATGGCGCTCACCGCCCTGGTACCGCTGCCGTCCGATGTCCTCGACGCCCTGCACAGCGCCGACGACCCCCTCCTGCGGGAGGTGGCCGTGGGGGCCCTGGTGGCCGCCGAGGGGCCAGGGCTGGTGCCGCGTCTGCTCCGCTGGGCCCGAGACGAGGAGCACCCCGAGGTGCAGGCCTCCCTCGCCGAGGCCCTGGTGGCCCAGCACGACGCGGACGGTCGAGCGCTCCGGGGTCAGAACGTCGCTTCGCTGGTGGCACGCTTGGCCGAGCATGCCGTTCCGCGCGCGCAGCAGGCCGCGGTGGCGCTGGCTGAGGCGGGCCGTGTCGACAGGCCCACCCTGGTGCCCCGCCGGCTGCCCGCATCCTTCGGGCCGCCCCCCACCCACGACGCCCACGAGCGGGCCGAGGGCTGGCCATCGCTCGCCGACCTCGCCCCCGTCGTCGGCGCCCGCGTGGCCACCGACCACGGCGACTTCGTGCTCACGCTCGACACCGAGGTCGCACCGATGGCGGTGTACGCCTTCGTCGCCCTGGCCGAGGTCGGCTTCTACGATGGGCTGCCCCTGCATCGGGTGGTGCCGGGCTTCGTGGCCCAGGGCGGGGATCCGCGCGGCGATGGCTGGGGCGGTCCGGGCTGGTCCCTCCCGGATGAGGTCTCGGCGCTGCCGTTCTCGGAGGGGTCCGTGGGCATGGCCCGAGGGGGGCCGGACAGCGGCGGCAGCCAGTGGTTCGTCACCACCACCGATCAGCCCCACCTGGTCGGCGCCTACACCCGCTTCGGCGAGGTGGTGGAGGGCCTGTACCGCGTGCAGCGAATGCCGGTGGGCACGGTGGTCACCGGCATCGACATCGAGCTGCGCCACGGCGAACACGAGCCATGAGCCCCGAGCGGCGCGCCGAAGCCGAGGCGCTCCTGGCGCGGGCCACCAGCCGTGGGGCTATCAAGCGCCTCGCGGGGGAGCTCGGTGACCCTCGTCTGCGGGAGGCCGTGCTCTGGGTGGCACGTCATCGGGGCGTCGACCTGCCCGACGAGGCGCTCGAGTGGCCCGCGAAGCGGCTGCTGCGCCGTGCCCGTGGTCGCGAGACCGAGGCCCGGAAGCGCACCAACCCCGTGGCCCGCGACGAGGCCTTCACCTGCGTGAACTGTGGGGCGGCGGTGACGCCGGCCGGGCGCACGGCTCGGGACCACTGCCCCCGTTGTCTCCACTCGGTGCACGTCGATGTGGTGCCGGGGGACCGTGCGGCGGGCTGCGGTGGGCTCCTCGTGCCGGTCGACGCCGTGCGTCGCGGGGACCGCTTCCACCTGACCTATCGATGCCGACGATGCGGTGCGGAGCGGCACAACCGGGCCATCCTGGAGGTCGACGACCCCGACGACTGGGAGGCGCTGGTCGCCCTCACCGCCCGGTCTGGGTCATGAGAGGGCGCAGCGGCCCGCTCCGGCTCCGGCATCGGGTCCTGGAGGTCGTGCGGGCCCACGGGCTGTGGTCTCCCGGGGATGCCCTCACCGTGGCATGTTCCGGGGGGCGTGACTCGGTCGTGCTCCTGGATCTGCTGGTGCAGACCCAGCGGGCGCACGGAGCGGAGCTGTCCGTGGTGACGGTGGACCACGGCCAACGGCCGGGCAGTGCCGCCGATGCCTCCTTCGTGGCCGACCGGGCGGCGTCCTATGGCCTGCCCTGTGAGGTACGGGTCGTGGCGTGCGGCCCGAGCGAGGCGGAGCTCCGAGCGGCCCGGCACGGGGTGTTCGCGGAGCGGGTGGCGGCAGGGCAGCGGGTCGCGCTGGCGCACCATCGCCAGGACCAAGCAGAGACCCTGCTGCTGCAGGTCCTGCGCGGCACCGGCAGTGCGGGGCGGCGCGGCATGTGGTGGGCGCGGGAGGGCCTGGTGCGGCCTCTGCTCGACACCCCGCCCCAGCAGCTGGCCGCATGGGCGGACGCCCGAGGCCTCACCTGGCGCGAGGACCCGACCAACCAAGCGCCCCGGTACCTACGCAACCGCGTGCGGCAGGAGCTCTTGCCCTTGCTGGAGAACCTTCGGCCGGGGGCGATGGGGGCCCTGGCGCGGTCCGCCCGCCACGCCGCCGTCGACGACCAGCACCTCGCCGAGCTCGCGGCGGCGGCCGCGGTCGAGCACGTCAGCGCCGAAGGGGTGTCCACGGTGTGGGTCGCAGAGGGCCCCGAGGCGCTCGTGCGGCGGGTCCTCCTGGCTCGGTGGCCGGATCTGGGCGCCGGCGGGATCGATGCCCTTCGGGCGGCGGCTCGGCGCGGGCGAGGGCGGGTGCGCCTGGGCGGCGGGGGCACGGTGGTCGTCGACCCCGGCTGGTGTCAGGTCGACTGATCCAGATCCGCCAGGAAGGCGTCGAGATGGGCATCGCTGACGTGGTCCATCACGACGATCTTCCACCAGGTGGCGTGGTGGTGGTCGTCGGGCACGAGCTGGTGGCGTTGGGCCACTGCCGCGGGGATGTCCGCGGCACGGAGGGCCACGAGCGGCATGCCGGGCTGATGGAAGGTGCGGATGCCGCGGGCGCCGAGCGCCTCGTTCAGGCGCCGGGCGCGGGCCACGAGGTCGGTGCAGAAGGCGCGGCCGCCCTCGGGGCCGTAGGCCTGCAGGATCATCCAGACCGCCACGGCGTTGGTGCCGGAGCGGCTTCCCGAGAGGGTGCAGTCGTAGCCGGGCACATAGGACGCATCGCGTGTGACCACGTGCTCGATGAAGCCCTTTCGGATCAGGTGGATGCCCGAGCCGTAGGGGGCCTGGAGCATCTTGTGGGCGTCGAGGGTGATGCTGGTGATGCGGGGGTCGCGAAAGCTCAGGGGGTTGTCTGCCGTGAGGGGGTAGACGAACCCGCCGAAGGCGGCGTCGACGTGGCAGAGGTAGGGCAGACCGTGTTCCTCGATGAGGTCGAGGACGGCCACATCGTCGACCGAGCCATACATCGTGGTGCCCATGTTGAGCACGACCAACAGGTGGGCAGCCCCGGCGCGTCGGGCTTGCTCGAGGCCCGCTCGCACGGCGTCCGGCGTCATCTGGCGTGTGTCCGGGTCCACGGGCACGACCACATGAGGCAGCCCGAGGAGGTCGCAACCCTTGGCCACGCTGTAGTGGGTGTCGGCGGACGAGAGCACGGCGATGGCGCTGGCAGGCACGCCGTCGTGGCGCAGACGGTTGCGGAACGCCCACAGGGCCTGGATGTTGGACTCCGTGCCGCCGGAGGCCACGTAGCCATCGATCGACGATGGATCGGCGGCACCGAGCAGCTCCTGGGCACAGATGGCGACGACCTCCCGCTCGAGGTCGTGGGTGCCGGAGAACGCGGGTTCCGAGGAGCCCACCGTGTGGCAGCCGATGTGGTTCGGGTTGGCCACGAAGGTGGAGAGGAGGGGAAAGCCCGCCAGCTCGGGGAGGGGAGGGAAGACCCTGCGGTCCAGGGTCGACCCCGGGAAGCCGAGCACGGCGTCGCGCCGGTAGTCCGCGTTCCCACGGAGGGCCGCGAACACCCGGTCTCGGAGCTCGTCGTCGGTGTGTTCACGCCACGTCATGGGCGGCAGGGTAGCGGACACGCCCGGTCGACTTCCATCACAAAAACCTGGCCAGGTCGGTCAAGAAACCTGCGCGAGTCGCTCCGTCAGCGGGCGCACGCAGACGCGATGGCAGGTGGCGGAGAGATGGCCTCCGAAGTCTCCTTCGAGCACGAAGAGCCGTGGCCCGTGGGCCGGCCCCAGCACCCACATGGCCCGGATGGTGTTGCCGACGCCGAAGCTGGAGACCGACAGGTGCCCCACCGCGCCCAGCTCGATGAGCCAGGTCTCCCCCTCCTTGTCGCGGTAGCGGACTCGGCAGCGGGAGGCCCCTTCGCCCAGGATGACCGCGTCGACGTAGCCGCCCTCGTAGCGCACATCGATGACGCGCCCCTCTTCGTTGGTCTGAACCTGCATGGGGACTCCTGCTCGGAAGGTGAAGGCCTTCGTTCAGCCTAGGGAGGCCCCTCCGTGGCCTCCGTCCTGTACTCGTCAGGCTCTGTCAGCAGGCGCTGACAAAGGCGACGTCGGGCTTCTCGCCCGGTGTGCACCTACCTGGGCCGGGGGGGTTGGCGACCCCCTTTCTGGTGTTACCTTTGACCGCTGAGGCGGTGCACTACGGCCTCTGAGAGGGTCCTACATGAGCCGATACGCGCGCCCGGGCATCGTCTGGTTCGTCATCCTGATGGTCATCCTCCTGCTGGTGGTGGCGCTACCGAGCGCAGGCCGCAACCGCGGCGAGACGGTCGACTTCGGCACCTTCATGGAGAAGGTCGAGCAGGGGCAGGTGAAGGCGGTCTCCATCCGCGGGCAGCAGATCGAGGGCACCTACGTCAACGAGTCCAAGTTCCGCACCACCGGCCCCGACTTCCTCGAGCCCGTCTACAACGACCTCGTAGAGAAGGGCGTCACGCCCTCGTTCGAGGAAGAGCCCGACGACTCCTTCTGGGTCACGATGGGCTTCACCATCATCCCCGTGGTCATCATGCTGGGGGCGCTGGTCTGGTTCGTTCGCAACCTGCAGGGCAGCAATGGCCGCGCGATGCAGTTCGGCAAGAGCCGGGCGCGGCTCCAGGCCGAGGGGGCGAAGCGCATCACCTTCGAAGATGTCGCGGGCATCGAAGAGTCCAAGGAAGAACTGCAGGAAATCGTCGACTTCCTGCGCGACCCTCACCGGGTCACCCGCCTGGGCGGTCGGATTCCCAAGGGCGTGCTCCTCATGGGCCCCCCAGGCACCGGCAAGACCCTCCTGGCCCGGGCCGTGGCCGGGGAGGCCGGGGTTCCCTTCTTCAGCATCAGCGGCTCCGACTTCGTCGAGATGTTCGTCGGTGTCGGGGCGAGCCGGGTGCGCGACCTCTTCGAGCAAGGCAAGAAGCACGCCCCCTGCATCATCTTCATCGACGAGATCGACGCGGTGGGTCGTCATCGTGGAGCCGGCCTGGGCGGCGGCCACGACGAGCGTGAGCAGACGCTGAACCAGCTCCTCGTCGAGATGGACGGCTTCGAAGGCACCGAGGGCATCATCCTGGTAGCGGCCACCAACCGCCCCGATGTGCTCGACCCCGCCCTGCTTCGCCCCGGTCGCTTCGACCGGCGGGTCACGGTGCCGGCTCCCGATGTCCGTGGTCGCGAGGCCATTCTCGCCATCCACACCCGGCGGATTCCCATGGCCGAGGCGGTCGACCTGAGCCGCATCGCCAAGATGACCCCGGGCTTCTCGGGGGCCGACCTCGAGAACCTCTGCAACGAGGCCGCGCTGCTGGCCGCCCGTGAAGACAAGAAGGTCGTGGAGCATGTCGACTTCGAGAACGCTCGGAGCAAGCTCTACATGGGTCCCGAGCGCCGCAGCATGCTCATGCCCGAGCCCATCAAGCGCAAGACCGCCTACCACGAGGCCGGGCACGCCATCATCGCCCACCTCCTGCCGGGCCACGACCCCGTGCACAAGGTCACCATCGTGCCTCGTGGCCGCGCGCTGGGGGTCACCTGGGTGCTGCCCGAGGAAGACCGGCTCGAGCAGACCCGCGAGCAGCTGCTCACGCGCATCGCCATGGCCATGGGGGGGCGGGCTGCCGAGGAGCTCGTGTTCGACGCCATCACCGGCGGTGCCCGCAACGACATCCAGCAAGCCACCCGCATCGCGCGGCACATGGTGTGCGACCTCGGCATGTCCGACGACCTCGGCCCGGTGGCCTGGAACGGCAGCGAAGACGAGGTCTTCCTCGGCCGGCAGATGAGCCGCGTGAAGGACTACTCCGAGCACACCGCCCGGCGGATCGACAACGAGGTGCGCGGCATCCTGACCCGCGCCTACGGCACCGCCAAGACGATCCTGTCCGACAACATGCACGTGCTGCACGAGGTCGCCGGTCGCCTGATCGAGCGGGAGACCCTCGACGCTGACGAGTTCGCCAACCTGGTCGACGGCCTGTCGCCGGTCGGCCCCTCCGACCGCTGGTGGATGGGCGGTGATCCGCCCGCCACCCCGGCGTGAGCTACCCCTTCGGTGGGTGTAGGGTGGGGCCGTGCACACCCCCCTGATCATGGGCATCGTCAACGTGACCCCCGACTCGTTCTCCGACGGCGGCCAGTTCGCATCGGAGAGCGCAGCGGTCACCCACGCACGGCGTCTGCTCGACGAAGGAGCCGACTGGGTCGACATCGGTGGGGAGTCCACGCGCCCCGGGGCGGAGCCGGTGTCGGTCGACGAGGAGCAGCGTCGGGTGGTTCCGGTGGTGGAGGCTCTCCACGAGGCCTGCCCGCAGGCCCGCATCTCGGTCGACACACGGCGAGCGGCCGTGGCCGACGCAGCCCTGGCGGCAGGCGCGTCGATGGTCAACGACGTCTCGGCCGGCACCGACCCCGCCATGGCCGAGGTCGTGGCCCGGCACGACGCCCTGTGGGTGCTGATGCACATGCGAGGGGTGCCGCAGACCATGCAGCGCGACACCACCTACGCCGACCTCGTGGGGGAGGTGCTGGGGTTCCTCCAGGAGCGGGTGCAGGGAGCGGTCGACGCGGGCGTGCCCAGAGCCAACCTGTGGGTCGACCCGGGCATCGGCTTCGGCAAGGCGCTGGCCGACAACCCCCGCCTGGTAGCGGCCACGCCCCGCCTGCGCGACGCCGTGGGCCTGCCGGTGCTCATCGGGGCCTCGCGCAAGCGCTTCATCGGGGAGCTCGTCGGTGAGGCCGAGCCCGCCCGGCGGCTGTTCGGCTCCCTCGGCGTCGCCATCGCGGCGGCCCTCCATGGCGCCCACGCCCTGCGGGTGCACGACGTGCTCGCCACCCGCCAGGCCCTCGCCGGCTTCGAGGCGTGCCAGTGAGCGAGGCCGCCCGCTGGGTCCTGGACGCCCTGTCGTCGGCCACCTGGACCGACGCCCTCGACGTCGCCCTGCTCGCGCTCGTCATCTACAGCGTGCTGGTGGTGATGCAGGGCACCCGTGCGCTGCAGTCGCTGCTCGGGCTGGTCCTGGTGGGGCTGCTCTACGTCGTGGCCTGGGGCACGGGCCTCACGACCGTCCACTGGGTCCTCGACAACCTCTTCGTCTACGTCGTCATCGCCATCCTCATCCTGTTCCAAGAGGACATCCGGCGGGCGCTGGCGCGGGCGGGCGGCACCTTCGTCGCTCGCGGGGGGCGCTCCGGGGGCCCGAGCGAGGCCGCCGTGATGGAAGAGGTGATCAAGGCCTGCTTCGCACTGGCCCACCGGAAGATCGGCGCGCTCATCGTCATCGAGCGGTCGGGCTCGCTGGAGGGCTACGTCGAGGGAGGCCACGTCCTCGATGCGGCCGTGTCCACCGAGCTGCTCCAGTCCCTCTTCCATCCCTCCAGCCCGCTCCACGATGGAGCGGTGGTCATCGGCGAGGGGAGGGTGATCGCCGCCGGCGTCTTCCTCCCCATCTCGCTGTCGAAGCAGCTGTCGCGGTCGCTGGGAACGCGGCATCGGGCCGCCGTGGGCATCTCCGAGGAGACCGACGGTCTCTGCCTCGTCGTCTCGGAGGAGCGCGGCACGGTCGCCCTGGTGAGTCGGGGAGAGATCACCCCGGTGGCCGACACGAACGACCTTCGGGCGCAGCTCGTCGAGCGCCTCGGCGAGTCCGAACCCGACGCCGAGCCAGCCGAAGCCACGGGAGGCGCCGCTGCTTCGTGAACTGCTGGCCCGCCTCGTACGCAACGGGCGCTACAAGCTGCTGAGCGTGTTCCTCGCGCTGTCGGCCTGGCTGTATGTGCAAGGCGACGAGGTCCACGAGACCAAGCTCAAGGCGCGGGTCGCTTGGACACTCCCCGAGGGGCTGACCACCACGGAGCAGCTCCCGGTCACGGTGACGGTGCTGGTCCGGGGCACCCGCCAAGGGGTCCGCACCGCGGAAGCCTCCACCGTCATCGTGCCCGCCGATCTCACGGACTTCTCGGTGGGAGAGCACGTGGTCGATCTGGAGTCCATGGGCGTGCGCGGGCTTCCCCCGGGGGTCGACCTCCTGAGCGTGCTGCCCTCGGCCATGCGCTTCGTGCTCGACGATGTCGCGACCCGCAAGGTGGCCCTGGACGCGAAGCTGGTGGGGGATCCGGCGCCGGGCTTCGCCATCGCCTCGGTCTCCCTCGACCCCGCCGTGGTCGAGGTGAGCGGCCCCCGGGTGGTGCTGGCCGACCTTCCGTCCATCGCGACCAAGCCCATCGACGTGTCCGGGCTCGCCGCGGACACCATCGTCGATGTGTCGTTCGACCCGCCGCGGGGCGTGTTCGTGGGCGACCAGGCGCCGCCCCGAGCGGCCATCCGCATGGTGCCGGAGGTGGAGCGTCGTGTGCTGCAGGGCGTGCCCGTCTACGTCTGGCGCAACTACGACTGGCGGCCCGAGGTCGCGATGGTCGAGGTCACGGTGGAAGGGCCCGCCGAGAGCCTGCGGCAGATGGGCACTGAGCACGTGGTGGCCTTCGTTCATCTCCCCGACCGGCCCAGCGATGCGAGCTACGAAGCAGCTCACGGCCCCACCGAGGGGGTGCGCCTGCGCATCCTCCATCCGGGAGGGGAGGAAGTCGACGTGATCAGCGTGAGCCCGAACCGGGTGAAGGTGGTGCAGCGATGATTCGATTCGGGACCGACGGCATTCGTGGTCGGGCAGGCACGCATCCCATCACCGTGACCACGGCCATCGGGGTCGGGAGGGCGGCGAGCTGCCTGGCGGAAGGGGGGCGCGTCGTGGTGGGGCGTGACCCGCGGCCTTCCTCCGATGCCCTGGCCAGTGCCGTGATGGCGGGCCTCTGTGCTCAAGGCGCCACGGCCCTCGATGCGGGCGTGGTGCCCACCTCGGCCATCGGGGTCATGCTCGCCGAGGGCCACGCCGACGTCGGCGTCATGGTCACCGCCAGCCACAACATGGCCGCCGACAACGGCTTCAAGGTGCTCGGGGCCGGGGGGCGAAAGCTCACCGGGGAAGCCGTCGAAGCGGTCGAGGGCTGGCTCCATGCCCCGCCTACGGCCACGACCTTCGGGCATATCGAGCCCATCGATGCCCTCGCCATCTGGGTCCGGCGGGTGGCCGCCGTGCTCCCCGAGCTCCCGGCTCGGCCTCTGGTGATCGACCTGGCCAACGGCGCGTCCCGGGTGCTGGTGAGCTGGCTTCGGTCGGTCTGGCCCGGCGAGCTGCACCTCATAGGCACGGCGGGCCTCCCCAACGACGGCGTGGGCTCCGAGCACCTCGGGCATCTGGGGCAGGAGGTCGTCCGCACCGGTGCGTGGGCAGGGCTGGCCGTCGATGGCGACGGCGACCGCTGTCGCCTGGTAGACGAGCGCGGGGAGCCGGTTCCGGGCGACGCGGTCACCTGGCTGCTGGCGCGCGCCCTTCGGGTGCCCGGCCTCGCCGTCACGGTGATGAGCAACGGGGCCCTCGAGCAGCAGCTGCCAGGGGTGGAGGTCACCCGAACACCGGTCGGCGACAAACACCTGGCCATCGCGATGCGCGCCTCTTCCCTGCCGCTGGGGGCCGAGGAGTCCGGCCACATCCTGTTTGCCGACTTCCCCGCGGGCGACGGTCTGGTCGCTGGCCTCCGCGCCCTGGCGGCGGCGGGCGACCGGTCCCTGAGCGAGGCGGTGTCGGGGTTCCGGCCCCTCCCGCGGGCCATGGGCAAGGTGAGGGTGGGGGACCGTCCGCCCCTCGAGGGCGTCACGGCACTCCAGGCCGTGGTGGCGTCTCTGGAGCCGAGCCTCGGCACCGGGGGCCGGGTCTTCCTGCGCTACTCGGGCACCGAGCCCGTGCTGCGCATCCTGGTCGAAGGCGCCACCGAGGAGGCCGTCGCTGTGGCCTACGCGGAGGTCGAGCGCGTCGCGCGGGAGGCCATCCCGTGATCGGCGTGAGCACCGCCGCCGAGGTTCGGGAGCTCGACCGCAGGGTCATCGAAGACCTCGGGTTGCCGGGCATTGCCCTCATGGAGCTGGCCAGCGCGGCCGTGGCGCGGGCGATCCGCAACCATCACCTGGACGCGGCACGCCGCGGCGTCGTGGTGCTCACGGGGGGCGGCAACAACGGGGGCGACGGCTGGGCGGTGGCTCGCTGGCTGCACGGCTGGGGGATTCCGGTGCGGGTGTGGCCCATCGCCGAGCCCCGCACCGACGACGCCCGCACCATGGCTGCGGTCGCACGGGCCGCGGGTGTGCTCGAGGTCGACGGCCCGGGGGATCCCGGGCTCGTGGTCGATGCGGTCCTGGGCACGGGCCTCACCCAGCCGGTCCGAGGCCCCGCGGTCTCGGCGCTGCAGCGCATCGTGGCCTGGGGGGGGCCGGTGGTGGCGGTCGACCTTCCGTCCGGCCTCCACGCCGACACGGGTGCGGCGCTCGGGCCGCTCCCGCGGGCGGTGCGCACCGTCACCTTTGCTCGGGCGAAGCGAGGCCTCTATGCCGGGGCGGGCCCTGCCCATGCCGGCGAGGTCGAGGTGGTGGACATCGGTCTCTCAGCGGCCACGCCCCCCACCTCGCTGTGGGAGGCGGCCCTCCTCGAGCCCAGCGATGTTCCCTGGCCCGAGCGCCCGCCAGGAGCGCACAAGGGAACCTCGGGGCATCTCGCGGTGGTGGCGGGGAGCCGGGCGATGGCTGGGGCGGCCGTGCTGTGCTGCCAGGGGGCCCTGGCGGCCGAGGCCGGGAAGATCACGCTGGTCACCGCCGAGGGCGCGCTGCCTCGCCTCGGCGCGCTTCCTCCCGAGGTCATGGTTCAGCTTCTCCCGGGCGACCGGCTCGAGGCACTCCCGGACCTCTCCTGGGCCGACGCGGCCGTCGTGGGGCCGGGGCTGGCCGCTGGCATCGGGCTCGGCGGCTCCCTACGGGCTCATCTCGAGGAGCTATGGCAGCAGGCGGCGTTGCCCGTGGTCTTCGATGCCGATGCCCTCCCGGCGGCCCGCGCACCGGCCGCTGCTGCCGAGCGGGTCCTCACTCCCCATCCCGGCGAGGCGGGGCGGCTCCTCGGCTGGTCGGCCGCCGAGGTCCAGCGGCGCCGCTTCGAGGCCGTGCGGGACGTCGCCGACCACGCTGGTGGGGTGGCGCTCCTCAAGGGGCGCTTCACCCTGGTCGACGACCGCACCCTGGTGACCATCAACCCCACCGGTGGTCCCGCGTTGGCCTCCGGAGGGACCGGCGATGTGCTGGCGGGGATGATCGGCGGGCTCCTCGCCCGGGGGCTTCCGGCGTCCCACGCCGCGCGAACGGCCGCGTGGTGGCACGGGAGGGCAGGGGAGGCGCTGGGCCGCGGGGGCCGTGCGAGCGAGCTGCCGGCAGCGCTCGCGA
>ENA-OWNT01002237-OWNT01002237.1-seawater-metagenome-genome-assembly--contig:-NODE-2237-length-20781-cov-9.965128_pt1 | contig 20781 bp, 19 predicted proteins | sample MGYA00238136_ERZ651165 | MGnify/ENA primary metagenome ERZ651165 (study PRJEB26861, sample SAMN08777766) | seawater metagenome | isolation source: coastal seawater | place: USA: Florida | collected...
CCGTCTGGCGCCCCAGCGGTGCGTCTCAGCGCCGCCGGTAGAGGGGGTTCTAAGGTTACTGGGGCAAAGCCGCAAGCCGTTTTTTGAAGTTTTGTGCAGTTTTTGTGAAAGCCTTATAAAAGCCCTTCAAAACAGTGATTTATGGCATGCGAGACACTGCAGAGGTTAACCTAAACCCCCGTGATCTGCCGCCGTTATGTTAACGCCATCAGTTATCCACATGCCACAGCCCGGAATCGCGCGTTTCAGACGCGTGAATCACGACCTCTGTTGCCCCTTCCGAGTCGCCCATCCCCGCGGGCCTTTCTGCCAAAGGCCACTTAACGGCAGCCGATAGATCAAAAGCCCCGCGACAAGGCCGGCATAGACCAGCGGCTCTAGCTGAAACCCTTTCGCCAGCCATAGGAAATGTAGGGCTGCCAAGAGCGCTGCCACATAGGTCAGCCGGTGGAGCTTGCGCCAACGCGCCCCCAGCTTCCGCAGCGACCAATTGTTGGATGTGGCCGCCAGCGGCACAAGGCAGAGGAACCCCGCCATGCCGATGGTGATATAGGGCCGTTTGAGAATATCCGCCCAGATGCGCGACAGCCCCTGCACGTCGAGCAGCGCCCAGACCGCCAGATGCGCGAGCGCATAGACGAAGGTCATGACACCGATCGCCCGGCGAAAGCGCAGCAGGTTCACCCCAAATACCCGGCGCAGCGGGCTGATCGCCAGACCGGCGATCAGCAGGCGCAGCGCCCAGAGACCATAGAGGTGTTCGAGCCCCTTTACCGGATCGCGCCCCAGCCCGCCGGTGAGTCCTTGGTAAAAGAACCACGGGATGGTCAGGGCCAGCAGGAGATAGACTGCCCAGACCGGGGTGCGGCGGGCGGCCCGGTTCAGGGCATCGGTCAGGCGCGTCATGTTGCGGCCACGCCAGACTGAGGCGCTTGGACGAAAGGACGGGGCATATATATCGCGGCAGGCATCAGAAGTTCGCCGTCAGGTCCATGCCCTCGTAAAGCGACGCCACCTCTTCTTCGTAGCCGTTGAACATCAGCGTCGGCTGGCGCCGTGCGAAGAGCCCGCCGCCGATGAGGCGCTCATCGGCCTGCGACCAACGCGGATGGCTGACCTTGGGGTTCACATTGCTGTAGAAACCATATTCTCGCGGCGCAGCCTTGTTCCAACTGGTGGGCGGCTGCGTGTCGGTGAGCGTGATGCGCACCACGGATTTGATGGATTTATACCCGTATTTCCACGGCACGACCAACCGCAGCGGTGCGCCGTTCTGGTTCGGGATGTCCTTGCCATAGATGCCGGTGGCCATGATCGTCAGCGGGTGCATCGCCTCATCCAGCCGCAGCCCTTCGACATAGGGCCAGTCGAGCACGGGGAAACGCAGGCCCGGCATCTCTTCGGGGCGGTAGGCGGTCTCGAAGGCCACGTATTTCGCGCCGGATTGCACCCCGGCCATATTGAGCAGATCGGCCAGTTCGAACCCATTCCACGGCACCACCATCGACCACGCCTCGACACAGCGCAACCGGTAGATGCGCTCTTCGATGGTCATCGCCTTCATGATATCCTCGAAAGCGTAATCGCCCGGCTTGTCGACCATGCCCGCGATGGTCACGGTCCAAGGGGCGGTCGTCAGCCCGCCTGCGTATTTCGCGGGATCGTCCTTGCCCGTGCCGAACTCGTAGTAATTGTTGTATTGGGTGATGTCTTCATAGTCATTCGGGGTCAGCCCCTCTTGGGCCGCGGCGCCCTGCCCCAGCCCGGCAAGACCCAGCCCCGCCATCGCGCCGCCCATGATCTGCCGCCGGTTGAGGTATTGCGCCTCGTCGGTCACGTCACGGTCCGTCAGTCGATTGATCCAGCGATTGGCCATTTCAGCGCTCCCTACTATACTCATGCAAAGTTAGCGCCCGCCGGAAGCCATACCAAATCCTTTCGCCCGGATTTCAGCCAGCACACCGGAATGTCAGGCGCCGTTATTCAAAGGAGTGCCGCCATGATCCGTTTTCTTTTCGCCGCCGGTCTGATTTGGGCCAGCGCCGCCCAAGCGGATGAGATGGTCACCTATACCACCGACCAGAGCTTTGGTGATGTGACCTTCGGGGTGGAGAACGCGATCCTGAACCAAGGGCTCATCCCCGAGAACGTCAGCCATGTCGGTGAGATGCTCGACCGCACCCGCGCCGATGTCGGGTCGGACGTGGTGCTGTTCGAGGCCGCGGAGGTGTTCAGCTTTTGCTCGGCCGCGCTGTCGCGCAAGGTAATGGAGGCGGATGTGATGAACATCGGCTTTTGCCCCTACGACATATTCGTCATGCAACTGCCCGAGAGTGAAGAGGTGACCATCGGCTACCGCGCCTTTCCCGATGGCGCGATGCAAGAGGTGCAGAGCCTGCTCGACCAGATCGTGAAAGAGGCGATCGGGGAATAATGGGCGCCTTTCGCGGGCTTTAGTCCAAGCAAAAAGGCCGGGAAAACCCCGGCCTTTCTCAATGTTTTGGGCGTTTAATGCACCGTAGCATCATCCGGCTTGGGCCGGTTCGACGCGGCCACCTGATCGCCGATGATCAAGCCATCGGCCCCGGCGCGGACGGTGACAGTATCCCCATCCTTCACATCCCCGGCCAAGAGCATCTCAGCTAGCGGGTCCTGCACAGTACGCTGGATCACCCGCTTCAAAGGACGCGCCCCGAAGACCGGGTCATACCCCTCATCCGCCAGCCATTTTCGCGCGGCGTCGTCGAGATCGAGTGTGATCTTCCGCCCGGCAAGCCGCTTGAGCAGCCGCGCCATCTGGATATCGACGATCCCGTCCATATCCGCACGGCCCAGACGGTCAAAGATGATCGTCTCGTCCAGACGGTTCAGGAATTCGGGCCGGAAGTGCGCCCGGACCGCATCCATCACGTCACGCTTGGCCGCCGCCATATCGCCGCCCTCGGGCAGTTGGCTCAGCGCCTGCGCCCCGAGGTTGGAAGTCAGCACGATCAGCGTCTGTTTAAAGTCTACCGTGCGGCCCTGACCATCGGTCAGCACACCATCGTCGAGCACCTGCAAGAGCACGTTGAAGACATCGGGATGCGCCTTTTCGACCTCATCGAAGAGCACGACCTGATAGGGCCGACGCCGCACCGCTTCGGTCAGAACACCACCTTCGTCATAACCGACGTAGCCCGGAGGCGCGCCGATCAGACGGGCCACGGCATGTTTCTCCATGAACTCCGACATGTCGATGCGCACCATCGCATTGTCGTCGTCAAAGAGGAACTCGGCCACGGCCTTGGTCAGTTCGGTCTTGCCCACACCGGTCGGCCCGAGGAAGAGGAAGGAGCCCAGAGGCCGGTTCTCGTCGTTGAGCCCCGCACGCGCGCGGCGCACGGCATTGGCCACGGCCTTCACGGCGGCGTTCTGCCCGATCACGCGGTCATGCAACTGCTCTTCCATCCGCAGCAGCTTGTCGCGCTCACCTTCGAGCATCTTGCCCGCCGGGATGCCTGTCCAACGCTCGACGACGGAGGCGATCTGGTCCGGGCGCACGGCCTCTTCGACCATCATGTCATCCTCACGGCCTTCGGCGGTTTCAAGGTCGCGTTCCAACTGCGGGATCACGCCATAAGATAGCTCGCCCGCACGCGCGAGGTTGCCTTCGCGTTTCGCGATGTCGAGTTCGGCCCGCGCCTGGTCGAGCTTCTCCTTGATGTCACGCGCCCCGGCGAGCTTGTCACGCTCGGCCTGCCACTGCGCCGTCATCTCGGCGCTGCGGTCTTGCAGATCGCTGAGGTCTTTTTGCAAAGCCTCCAGCCGATCCTTGGACGCGGCATCGTCTTCCTTCTTCAGCGCCTCCGCCTCGATCTGAAGCTGCAGGATCTGACGGTCCAGCGCATCCAGTTCTTCAGGCTTGCTGTCGACCTCCATCCGCAGGCGGCTTGCCGCCTCGTCCATCAGGTCAATCGCCTTGTCGGGCAGGAAACGGTCGGTGATATAGCGATGGCTCAGCGTCGCCGCCGCGACCAGCGCGGTGTCGCTGATGCGCACGCCGTGGTGCAGCTCATACTTCTCTTTAATGCCGCGCAGGATCGAGACGGTGTCTTCCACCGTCGGCTCCTGCACGATCACCGGCTGGAACCGCCGCGCAAGTGCTGCGTCCTTCTCAACATATTTGCGGTACTCTTCGAGGGTGGTGGCACCGACACAGTGCAATTCCCCCCGCGCCAGCGCAGGCTTCAGCAAGTTCGACGCATCCATCGCGCCATCGGCCTTACCGGCACCGACCAGCGTGTGCATCTCGTCGATGAAGAGGATCACCTCGCCCGCGGCTTCGGTCACCTCGGTCAGCACGGCTTTCAAACGCTCTTCGAACTCACCACGGTATTTCGCGCCGGCGATCAGCGCCCCCATGTCGAGCGCGAGCAGACGCTTGTTGCGCAGGGATTCAGGCACGTCACCATGCACGATGCGCAGCGCCAATCCTTCGGCGATAGCGGTCTTACCGACGCCGGGCTCGCCGATCAGCACTGGGTTGTTCTTGGTGCGGCGGCTCAGCACCTGCATGGCGCGGCGGATCTCTTCGTCCCGGCCAATGATCGGGTCGATCTTGCCCTCTTCGGCCCGCGCGGTCAGGTCGAGGCTGTACTTCTCCAGCGCCTCATAGTTGTCTTCGGCAGTGGCGCTGTCGGCCTTGCGGCCCTTGCGCACATCATTGATGGCGGCATTAAGCCCTTGGGCGGTCACCTGCCCCGCTTCCAGCGCCGTCTTTGCGCCGGATTTCACCATGCAAAGCGCGGTCAGAATGCGCTCGACAGTGACGAAACTATCGCCTGCTTTCTTGGCAATCGCTTCGGCCTCGGCCAGCACCTTGGCGGTGGTGCCGTCCAGATAGACCTGCCCTGCATCGCCGGTGACTTTAGGGATCTTGCCAAGCGCCAGGTCAAGCGCCTGCACCACGCGCGCACCGTCGCCGCCCGACGCGGCGATCAGATTCCGCGCAAGTCCTTGGTCGTCGTCCAACAGTGCCTTGAGGACATGTTCCGGGGCCAACCGTTGGTGGCTTTCCCGTGTTGCAATGGTTTGCGCCGCCTGAATGAAGCCGCGCGATCTTTCCGTGAACTTGCTCAAGTCCATGGGTATCTCCTTTTCTACAAGCGCTCCAAAATGCCGCGCCCGATATGTGGCACGCGGCGGTCTGAGCCTCGGTATCAATTTGGGAAGCGGTGTTGCCGGTTCAAGACCATCCAGATGCAAAATACCGCCGAGAGCGGCGCCGCCAATAGGAAAAAATCAGCCAATAAGGCAAAAATACGGCAACTTTGAGACATAAAATACATCCCTATGTTACTGATATAAATACATTGTTAACCTTTATCCACAGAAGCTGTAACCATAATGAAACCATTTTGCCACCTCTCGCGTTTACCCAGCAGAGGAGAGCAGGACAAAGCAGCCTGCCAAGGTTCAGAAGAACGCAAGAGGTGAAACGATGCAGACGCGCCCGATCCAGTTGACAGATGTCACCTATAATGCGGCCACTCAGTGTTTCGAAGCGCTGGTGACCGTCCAAGACGGGGAGCAGCTGCGCCGTTACGCCTGCGCCATTGATGCCCCGATCACCATGTCATACCACGATGCCGCCGACGGGCTGTCCCGTCAGGCGCTTCGTCGCCACGCACAAAAGCGTGGCCTGAGTTCCGAAGTTCTGCGCCACGTCCCCGCACAGCGGGCCGGACGCCGCAGCTTCGACCCACTGCGTTGGCTGGAAGAGGTCATGCACCTCCCCGGTCGCGACGCGGCTTGACCCCCTTCCGCGCGGCGCCTGCCTGCCGCGCGGCTGCCCGCGGACCTGCCGCCACCTCATCTGTCCCGATGTGGCGTTCCGCAAACCAGAGACCAGTGCCTGCCTGCTAAGTCTCTGATCACTTGGCCCGGACCCGCTCAGCGGCGTTCGGGCCTCTTTTTTGCGCCCTCCCCGCATGAATGATGGACTTGCCCCGCGCCGCGGCGTAGGTCAAAGCGGTTTGAAATTTGGCAGGAGCCCTCGCATGTCTGATGACCGTCTGATTGTCGCCCTTGATGTTCCCCATGCGGTCGCGGGGCTGGAACTGGCCGAAAAGCTCGGTGATGCCGTGGGCTTTTACAAAATCGGTCTGGGGATGCTGACCGGCGGCGGCTTGGCCTTGGCCAATGAGCTGAAGCAAGAGCATGGCAAGCGCATCTTCCTTGATATGAAACTTTTCGACATCGGCGCCACCGTCGAGGCGGCGGTGCGGGGCCTTGCGCAGTTCGATCTGGATTTCCTGACCGTCCACGGCGACCCGCATGTGGTGGCCGCGGCCAAACAGGGGGCCGCGGGCACCGATATGAAAATCCTCGCCGTCACCATCCTCACCTCACTGGACCGTGCCGATCTTGACGCCGCGCTCATCCAGCCGGGCGATCTGGGTGATCTGGTGCTGACCCGGGCGGGCCGGGCGCTGGACGCGGGCGCGGATGGGGTCATCGCCTCCCCCCAAGAAGCCGCCGCGATCCGCGCCCTGCCCGAAGCGGGCGGCAAACTGATCGTCACCCCCGGCGTGCGCCCCCAAGGGGCCGCATTGGGCGACCAGAAACGCGTCGCCACTCCGTGGCAGGCCATCACGGACGGGGCCGATCACATCGTGGTAGGCCGCCCGATCTGGCAGGCTGAAGACCCCGCCGCCGCCGCCCGCGCCGTGCTCCAAGAAATTTCCGAAGGTTAACAACGGGCTCGCCCCCGCCTGTAGCAAATCGACCACAGCGCGCTAACATGCGCGCGAGCGCTTTCATCAACGTTAGGCGAAAACGGCCCCATATGTTATGTTGAACCCAGGTGATACTCCCCGACGAACTGGTTCTTCCTGATGTTCGTCACCTCCCCCCGCTCACGCAGGCGGGGGGCCTTTATTTGCCCGAAACCTTCGTGTCCGCAAGATAGACCCGCAAGCGGTCCTGAAAGGCGGGCACCGCGCGGGGATGGTTGAGAAACTCCGCCACGGTCATCAAGCGCCAGCGCTGCCCCTCGTCGCCAAAAACGATCTGGGCCTCTGCCTCGGCAGGCAAGCGCGCGACGAAGAACCATTTGATCCGCCCGCCCTCGTCAAAGCTGCCTTCCCAGATCACGGCACCTTCAGGCACCACGATCCCCAATTCTTCGCGGCATTCACGCAACGCGCAGGCCAACGGGGTCTCATCCCCCTCGCGGCCCCCGCCGGGCAAATCCCAGTGATCGGCAAAGAGCAGCCCCGGCGTGTCATCGCGCAGGATCACGGCCAGCTTGTCCCCAAGGTAGAGCGCGAGCTTGGCGCCATCAAAGACCATGTTCAATCCCTCGCGATCTGGTTAGAATCGTCGCCCGAACCCTGCCCTCCCGGTGTACCCATGGCTACCCTCTGTCGCGATTGTCTGTCTGAAATCCCGCCGTCGCGGCGCTGTCCGCGCTGCGGCAGCCCGCGCGTGCTGTCCCACCCGGAACTCTTTGACCTCTCCATCGCCCATATGGATTGCGACGCCTTCTATGCTTCGGTCGAAAAACGCGACAATCCCGAACTCGCGGGCAAACCCGTCATCATCGGCGGGGGACGGCGCGGGGTCGTGTCGACCGCTTGCTATGTCGCGCGCATTCGCGGCGTGCGCTCGGCCATGCCGATGTTTCAGGCGCTCAAGCTCTGCCCCGAAGCGGTGATCATCAAGCCGCGGATGGAGGTCTATGTCGAAGCCTCCCGTGCGATCCGCGCCATGATGGAAGAGATGACCCCGGCCATCGAGCCGCTGTCGCTGGACGAAGCCTTTCTCGACATGACCGGCACCGCGCGGCTGCACGGCCAGCCCCCGGCGATGATGCTGGCGCGGCTGGTGCGGCGGATGAAAACCGAACTGGGGCTGACCGGCTCCATCGGGCTGAGCCACAACAAGTTTCTGGCCAAGGTCGCCTCGGACCTCGACAAGCCGCATGGGTTCTCTGTCATCGGCGCGGGGGAAACGGCGGACTTTCTGCGCGACAAACCCGTGGGCATGATCTGGGGCGTCGGTGCCGCCACCCAGACTGCACTGGAGAAGGCCGGCATCCGCAGCTTTTCCGATCTCCTGCGGTGGGAACAGACCGATCTCATCGCGCGCTTTGGCAGCATGGGGGACCGGCTGTGGCATCTGGCACGGGGCCAAGACACCCGCCGCGTCTCGCGCCACCGCCCGGTGAAGTCGATCAGTAATGAAACGACATTCTCCGACGATACGGGCGACGCGGAGATTCTGGACGGCCATATCTGGCGTTTGGCGGAAAAGGTGGCGGACCGCGCCAAGGCGAAAGAGATGGCGGGCCGGGTGGTGACGCTCAAGCTCAAACGCGCCGATCATACCGTGCTGTCGCGCCGCCTCTCGCTGCATGATCCGACCCAATTGGCCGACCGGATTTACCGCACCGCCCGCGCGCTTTTTGATCAGGTCGACCACCAAAGCGCGTACCGGCTCATCGGCGTGGGCCTATCCGATCTTTCGGGTGCGGAAGGGGCGGATATGGCGGGCGATCTGCTCGACCCCGGTGCAGCACAACGCAGCCGCGCGGAACGCGCCGCCGATAGCATCCGTAGCCGTTTTGGTGAAAAAGCCATCGTCAAAGGCCGCGCGCTGCGCTGAGCCTACTCCGCGGCAAGCGGAAGCCGCTCCTGCCCGATCTGCGCCACCTCGGCCACGACGCGTTGCAACGCCGCCTGTACCGCCTCGAAAGCGCCATTGGGGCGAATCAACCGCTCGTTCATGTAAAGCGCGCGGTCGATTTCCACCTGCACCGCATGCTGCCCCCGGGACGGGCGGCCATAGGCTTGGGTGATATAGGCCCCCGCGAAGGGCGAATTGCGCGTCACCACGAACCCCGCGTCGACGAAGGCCGCTTCGATCCGGTCGACCACCTCGCCCCCCGCTGCCGCGCCAAAACGATCCCCCAGCACGACATCGGGCCGCCGCATCCCACCGCGCGCCACGCCGTCCATCGCCTCATGCGGCATGGAATGGCAATCGACCAGCACCGCTTGGCCATGGCGGCGATGCGCCCCGCTCAGCAACTCCTGCAATTTCGCGTGATAGGGCCGCCAGTAGCTGTCGATTCGCAACTGCGCCTCTTCTTGGGTCAGTTTGCCGCGATAAATCGCCCGGCCATTGGCCACCACGCGGGGAATCACCCCCAGCCCCGAGGCCACGCGCGGGTTATGCCCCTGCCGCGGAATGCCTTCGATGACCGACGGATCCAACTCCTCCGGCGCGCGATTGAGGTCGATATAGGCCCGCGGGGCCCCGGCTTTGATAAAAGAAGCGCCATGCAGCGGTGCGCAGTCGAACAAGAGATCAACAAAGGCATCTTCGGACGAACGGATCGCATGTTCGTCCAAAACCGACCGCCGCAGGAAAGACGCCGCATAATCCCGCCCCGAATGGGGCGATGCAAAAACCACGCAAGAGCGGTTTCGGTCCGGATGCAGTACTTCGTAAGCGGTCATCGGCATAATAAATTCCTCTAAGTCGAACATAGCGTGTTTATTCCGCGCCAAAAGCCCTTGATCCCGCCGCCGACTCCTTTTATAGGACCCCAACGGCGCGAAATTTCGCGCCCCATTTAGTTTTGGGGCCGATACGGAAACGCTGAAAAGTGGGTGATTAGCTCAGCGGTAGAGCACTTCGTTGACATCGAAGGGGTCACTGGTTCGATCCCAGTATCGCCCACCATTTATTCATCGACCCGCCCTTGGCGGGTTGCCCGCAACCCAGGCGCTGGCCCGCGCCACGACATGAGGAGACGACCATGAAGGTTCGCAATTCGCTCCGCTCGCTCAAGAATCGGCATCGCGATTGCCGTGTTGTGCGTCGCAAAGGCCGCGTTTACGTCATCAACAAGACGCAGCGCCGGTTCAAAGCCCGTCAGGGCTGAGCTTCGCAGCTATTCGATTTAAAGGCCGCTCCTTCGGGGGCGGCTTTTTTCGTTGCGCCTATCTGCTTGCAACCCCGGCGCAAAACCCCACCTTCAAGGCAGGCTTGAATAACAAGGAAGACCATCATGTCGGACACCCCCGAATATACGCCCCCCAAGGTTTGGAAATGGGAATCAGAGAGCGGCGGCAAATTCGCCAGCACCAACCGGCCCATCGCTGGTGCGACCCATGACAAGGAACTGCCCGTTGGAGAGCATCCCTTTCAGCTTTACTCCCTCGCCACGCCCAACGGGGTCAAAGTCACGGTGATGTTCGAAGAGCTGCTGGCGGCGGGCCACAAAGCGGCGGAATATGACGCGTGGTTGATCGATATTTCCGAGGGCGATCAGTTCGGCTCCGGCTTTGTCGAGGTGAACCCTAATTCGAAAATCCCCGCGCTGCTGGACCGTTCCGGCGACACGCCGCAGCGGGTCTTCGAATCGGGGGCGATCCTGCTCTATCTCGCCGAGAAGTTCGGCGCCTTCCTGCCCCAAGACCCCGCCCGCCGGACCGAAGCGCTCTCGTGGCTCTTCTGGCAGATGGGCAGCGCGCCCTACCTCGGCGGTGGTTTTGGCCATTTCTATGCCTATGCGCCCGAGAAGTTCGAATACCCCATCAACCGTTTCGCGATGGAGACCAAGCGCCAGCTTGACGTGATGGACAAACATCTGGCCGAGCACGAATATTTCGCCGATGAATACTCCATCGCCGATATGGCGATCTGGAGCTGGTATGGGCAGTTGGTTCTCGGCAGGCTCTACTCCGCGGCGGAATTCCTCGATGTGACCTCTTACAAGAACGTGATGCGTTGGGCCGAGGCGATTGACGCGCGCCCTGCCGTGACGCGGGGCCGGATGGTCAACCGCGCCTTCGGCGATGACCTGTCGATGCAATTGCACGAGCGTCACGACGCCAGCGATTTCGACACCAAGACCCAAGACAAGATCGGCAGCAAAGACTGACCACGCAGCCCCCCGGCCCGGCTTGGCCGGGGGCTTTCCGACCAAATCTCTCGGAATTGGTTGCAGGAAGGGGTGAAATCTGTTTCTTACTGTTTCAGTCAAGTTATCCCAATGGAACAGGACCCTGATATGACCTTCTGCAAAACATCGACTGCCGCCGCCGCGCTGATGGCGCTGGCCCTTCCTGCGCTGGCCGATGGCGAGTTGAACCTCTACTCTTCGCGTCACTACGACACCGATGAGCGGCTCTACTCCGACTTTACCGAAGCGACCGGCATCACCATCAACCGCATCGAAGGCAAGGCCGACGAACTGCTGGCCCGTATGGAAGCCGAAGGCGCGAACTCCCCCGCCGACGTCCTGCTGACCGTGGACACAAGCCGCCTGAAGCGCGCCAAGGACTTGGGCCTGCTGCAAGCTGTTGAGAGCGAGACGCTGGAAGAGCGCATCCCCTCGAACCTGCAAGACGACGACAACCAGTGGTTCGGCCTGTCGCAGCGTGCGCGGATCATCTTCTTCAACAAAGAGACGATGGACAACCCGCCCGAGACCTACATGGACCTCGCCGATCCGGCGTACAAAGGTCAGGTCTGCATCCGGTCCTCGACCAACACCTACAACCAGACCCTGCTGGCCTCCATCGTGACCCATGAGGGCGAAGAAGCCGCGACCGAATGGGCGCAGGGCGTGGTCGACAACATGGCGCGCGCCCCGCAGGGCGGTGACACCGACCAGCTGCGCGGCATCGTTTCCGGTGAGTGCGACATCGCGGTCTCCAACAGCTACTATTTCGCCCGTGCGATCCGCACCGATGTCGATGGCGTGAGCGCCGATATCGGCAAGATCGGCGTGATCTGGCCGGATCAGGAAGGCAACGGCGCGCATATGAACCTCTCGGGCGGCGGTGTGGCCAAGAACGCGCCGAACCGTGAGAACGCGGTGAAATTCCTTGAGTATCTCGCCTCGGATCAGGCGCAGGTCTACTTCTCGGCGGGCAACGACGAATTCCCCACCGTGGAAGGCGTGGAACTGGCCGACAGCGTGAAACAGCTGGGTGAGTTCAAGGCCGACGACGTGAACCTGTCGGACGTGGCCGAGAACATCGGCACCGCGCAGAAGATCTTCAACACGGTCGGCTGGGAATAATCAGCACGGCAATCGCGCAGGAGGCGGGCTTTCGGGCCCGCCTTTTTTTGTTGCGCTGCGCTGCCCGCATCTAGCGCCCCGCCCGTGGGAACCACGGGCATCGCCCTCCCTCCCCCCGGAGGGCGATTTTGCAACGCTGGCCCATGACGCAGCGCCTGCGCCCTTGGCAATGACAATGCAGAAAGCAGGCCGATCATCGCCCCCCAGGGAGGGCGCTGCCCTCATCGCCAGACGGCCCGGAATCAAGCCGCAGGCGCCGGGCCATCGCCTGCCCGTCCCGTCACGCCAAAGGCGTGCCGATCAATAACGGCGCACCTCTGGTGCGACGGGGGGGCGATTTGGTGAGGCTGGGTGGAAGTCATCTAAGTCACACCAAGGCGGCACCATAAATTGGCACGAAGGCACGTTAGGATCGCCACCCCACGGGCAGGCGCTGGCCCTCGAAATCTACCGCTGACGCCCCACCTGTCGGCAGATCAGGATCACCGGCAACAGCCCCATTGCCACGATCACCAAGCTCGGCACCGCCGCCCCATTGAGCCGCTCGTCGCTCGCCAACCGATACGCCTGCACGGCCAAAGTGTCATAGTTGAACGGCCGCATGATCAGCGTCGCGGGCAATTCCTTCATCACGTCGACGAAGACGATCAGCAGCGCGGTCAGCAGGCTCGGCGCGAGGATCGGCAGATGCACCCGGCGCAAAGTACCCAGGGGCGTCTGCCCCAGCGAGCGCGCAGCGGCGTCCATATTAGCATGCACCATGGACTGCCCGCCCTCGTAGGCGCCAAGCGCCGCGGCCAGAAAACGCACCAGATAGGCCAGCACCAACAACCAGATCGACCCGGTGATCAGAAGCCCGGTGGAAATGTCGAAGGTCTCGCGCATCCAAGCGTCAAGCGCGTTGTCGAAGGCCGCGAAAGGCACCAGCAGCCCCACCGCGATCACCCCGCCCGGCACCGCGTAGCCAAGCCGCGCCACATAGGCCGCACCCTGCGAGACCCGTCCCGGGCGCAGCCGCCGGTAGAACCCCACGCTGATCGCCGCCAGCACCGTCAGCACCGCCGCGACCCCCGCAAGCGTCACCGAATTGCGCATGAAACCGAGGTAGCGCGGGCTGAACAGGCTCTGCTCACTGTCGAGCCCCATGGTCACGAGGATCACCACCGGCAACACCGCCCCGAAGAGCACCGGCACCCCGCAAAGCACGATCGCCGCCGCGGCCTGCCAGCCCTTCAACTCGGCCGGCGGCGCGGACTGGGTCCGGCGCGCGGGGTCGTGATACTTGGCCTTGCCACGCTGTGCGCGCTCCAGCATCGCCAGCAGCAGGGCGAAACTCAGCAGGCAGAGCGCCAGTTGCGCCGCCGCGGCGCGGTCGAACATCGAAAACCAGCTGGTGTAGATGCCGGTGGCGAAGGTCTGCACGCCGAAATAGGCCACGGTGCCGAAATCGGCGATGGTCTCCATCACCGCCAGCAGCACGCCGCCCGCAATCGCGGGTCGGGCCAGCGGCAGGCTGACCTTGAAAAACGCGGCCCATGCGCTGGAGCCGAGCGCGCGGGCGGCCAGAAAGGTCGTCCCGCTCTGCTGCAGAAAGGCGGCGCGCGCCAGCAGATAAACATAGGGATAGAGCACCAGCACCAGCATCGCCGCCGCCCCGCCGAGCGAGCGGATCTCGGGGAACCAGTAGTCGCGCGGCCCCCAGCCGGTGACGTCGCGCAGCACGGTCTGCACGATGCCGGGATGGTCCAGCACATGGGTATAGGCATAGGCCAGCACATAGGCCGGGAAGGCCAGCGGCAGCACCAGCGCGATTTCGAGAAGTTTCGCCCCCGGAAAACGCGTCATCGTGACCAGCCACGCGGCCCCCACACCGATGGCGAAGGTGCCCAGAGAGACCAGCAGCACCAAGAGCAATGTCGTGACCGTGTAGCGCCCCAGCACCGTGTCGATCAGGTGCTGCACCGTCTCCGTCCCGCCGCTGAGGGCGGCGATCAGCACCGCCAGCATCGGCAGCGCACAGAAGACGGCCACGGTCAGGGCGACGGCCGACAGGGCGCGCAGCCCGTCGCGGGCGCGGCGCAGATGGGGCGTCTCGGTGGAGGCGGCGTTCAGCGTCATGCGCCCTATTTCGACGATTTCACTCGGAAATGCCAGAGGGCGCGACGCCGCGCCTCAATCGTAGCTGCGGGTATCCTCGATCACCAGCCCGTCGCGCGGCAGGCTGCCGGGGGCAACCAGTTCGACACGCCCCTTGAGCTTGAGCAGATCGGCCACGGATTGGGCATAGGCGTCCTTGTCCTCTCCGGCGGTCTCGATCTGCACCGTCATGACATCGGCCTCGCCTTCCCGGCTGGCGATGACGCGGGCCTTCTCGATCTCGTCGTGCTGGGCGACCAATGCGGCGACCTGCTCGGGCCGGACGAACATGCCCTTGATCTTGGTGGTCTGGTCGGCGCGGCCCATCCAGCCCTTGATGCGCATATTCGTGCGTCCACAGGGGCTTTCACCCTCCAGCACGGCGCTGAGATCGCCAGTGGCGAAGCGGATGAGCGGGTAGTCGGGGTTGAGCGTGGTGACCACGACCTCGCCGACCTCGCCCGGGGCCACCGGGATTCCGGTGCCGGGGGTGACGATCTCGACGATGACCTGCTCGTCGACGATAAGCCCCTCCATCGCGGGGCTTTCATAGGCGATATTGCCCAGATCCGCCGTGGCATAGGATTGCAGGCAGGTGATGCCGCGCTCCTGATAAAAGGCGCGCAGGCTCGGGAACAGCGCCCCGCCGCCGACCGCCGCCTTGGTGATGTTCAGCTTCACCCCCATGGCATCGGCCTTCTCAAGAATCACCTTCAGGTAATCCGGCGTGCCGGCATAGGCGGTGGAGCCCACGTCGCGCGCCGCGGTGACCTGAAGCTCGGTCTGGCCGGTCCCGGCAGGCAGCACGGTGGCCCCCACGGCGCGCGCGCCGCTTTCGAAGATCATGCCCGCGGGAGTCAGGTGGTAGCCAAAGCAATTGTGCACCACGTCGCCCGCGCCGATCCCGGCAGCATGCAGGAACCGCCCCATTCGCCACCAGTCGGGATCGTTGCTCGACGGCTCATAAATCGGGCCGGGGGATTGGAAGACATGGGAGAAGTCATGCACCGGCTTGGTGGTGAAGCCACCGAAGGGCGGCTGGCCGGCCTGCGCCTTGCCGAGCTCAGACTTTCGCAGCACCGGCAGGTCGGCGAGCGCCTCGGCCGAGGTGATCTGCGTGGCATCCACATCCTTCAGCGTGTCGCCATAGCCCGGCAAACCCTGCGCGCGGGCGATCTGCTGCGGCAAGGCCTGCGCCAGATCGGCCGCCCGTTGGTCGGCACTGCGGGTTTCCAGATCGTCGAAATGGGGCTTGGTCAGCATCCCTGTCACTTTCCTGCTATAGCATCACTGGAGAGGGCATAGGCCCGCTCTGGTCTTCTCTTGGGTCTTTCCTTCGGGGCCGGGCGAAGCCGGCTTAGCTGAGCCAGCGCTTGCGGCGGCGGTAGCTGCGCACGTCGCGGAAGCTCTTGCGGCCTTCGTCGGACATGCCGAGGTAGAATTCCTTCACGTCCTGGTTCTCGCGCAGGTCCTTGGCGGGACCGTCCATCACCACGCGCCCCGATTCGAGGATGTAGCCGTAATGCGCGAAACGCAGGGCCACGTTGGTGTTCTGCTCGGCCAGAAGGAAGGTCACCCCCTCCTGTTCGTTCACCGATTTCACGATCTCGAAGATCTGCTCCACCAGCTGCGGGGCCAGACCCATCGACGGCTCGTCCAGAAGGATCGTCTCGGGGCGGGACATGAGCGCGCGGCCGATGGCGCACATCTGCTGCTCGCCGCCCGAGGTATAGCCCGCCTGAGATCGGCGGCGCTCCTTCAGACGGGGGAAATAATTATAGACCATCTCAAGGTCCTGCTGGATCGCGGCATTGCCGTCGCTGCGCGTGTAGGCGCCAGTGAGCAGGTTTTCCTCGATGGTGAGGTGTTCAAAACAGTGCCGGCCTTCCATGACCTGCACGACCCCCTGTTTCACGATCTCGGCGGGGTCTTGATGCTGGATCGCGCCGCCGCGGTACTTGATCGAGCCCTTGGTGACCTCGCCACGTTCCGAGGCCAGCAGACCCGAGATCGCCTTGAGCGTCGTCGTCTTGCCCGCGCCATTGCCGCCCAGAAGCGCGGTGATGCCGCCCTTGGGCACGTTCAGGCTGACGCCCTTCAGCACGAGGATGACGTGGTTGTAGATCACCTCGATATTGTTGACCTCGAGCAGGTTGTCGACTGCGACGTCATTGGTGTTGGCGGCATCCAGCATGGGCATGACCTTTCTTGGGGTTCGAAGGTGTCCCCGGCCACCCGCAAGGTGGCCGGGAGCAGGGTTCTTAGCAGTTGCCCTCGATGGCGTTTTCCTCGGCATAGGCCGAGCTGTCGGCATCGATCAGCGGCTGGATCACGTCCTGATCCGACTGCATGAAGTCCGAGACGAGGTTCCACTCCTTGGCCTCGGCATCCCACTGCGTCACGGCCACGAAACCTTCGCCGCCGTGGTTCTCGCAAGAGACGCTGAACTCGGGGCCGAAGTCCGGCAGGCCAAGCGCCGCCATCTTCTCTTCGGTGATCTCAAGCTGCTCCATACCGTCGCGCATCTGGCCGCTGGTGATGTCGGTCACGCCGTGGATTTCCTGCGCGGTGCGCGCGGCCTCGGCCACCAGCATCGCGGCGTAGATGCCACGGTTGTACAGAACGGAGCCGACCTGATCGCCTGCGCCCGCGGCTTTGCCCGCGTCGACAACGTATTCCTGAAGGTCGTCATAGAGCGGGTAATCGGAACCGACGTTGTGGAAGGTCAGCGCCTTGTAGCCATCGGCCTTGGCGCCCGCGGCCAGCACGTCGTTCTCGGAGCCGGACCACCAGATGCCGATGAACTTGTCCATCGGAAAGCGGATGTTGGCGGCTTCCTGAACGGCAACTTGGTTCATCACGCCCCAGCCGTACATGATCACATAGTCGGGCTTGTCACGGCGGATTTGCAGCCACTGTGATTTCTGCTCCTGACCGGGGTGGTCAACGGGCACTTCCTTCAGCTCGAAACCATGTTTCTTGCTCAGTTCCTGCAGGGTGCGGATCGGCTCCTTGCCATAGGCGGAGTTGTGATAGACCAGCGCGATCTTCTTGCCCTCAAGGCTGCCGCCCTCCTGCTCCATGATGTGCTTTACCGCGACCGAAGCGCCATCCCAATAGTTGGCCGGGAAGTTGAAGACATGGCTGAAGACATTGCCGTTCTTGGCCGAGGTACGGCCCAAACCGGAGGTCAGCATCGAGATGTCATCGGCGGTGACCTTGGGGATCAACTGGTAGGTGATGCCGGTCGAGAGCGGCTGGTACACCAACGCGCCTTCACCCTTGGTGGATTCGTAGCATTCCACGCCCTTCTCGGTGTTATAGGCGGTCTCGCATTCCGGGACGCGGATAGGCTCGCCACCGATGCCGCCGTCACGCTCATTGAGCAGGGTGAAGTAATCGGCATAGCCGTCGGCGAAGGGGATGCCGCCCGCGGCATAGGGCCCGGTGCGATAGCTCAGCGACGGAAAGACAAGGTCCGCCATCACGGGGCTTGCGGCCATCAGGCCAGCTACGGCCAGTGTTCCCAGTTTGTATTTCATCGGTGTTTCCTCCCTTGGATTGTCCGACTTGGGTGTTTGGGCCGGGTTTCCTCCCTCCGGCCTCGCTTTTCATGGCTCCCGCTTAGTGCGGGAAGGGCCACAATCTCAATTTCTCCTTGGCCACGCGCCACAGCTGCGCCAGCCCGTGCGGCTCTGCGATCAGGAAGACCACGATCAGCCCGCCCACGATCACCAACTGCAGGTGCGCCACGATATCCGTGGGCCAGCCCAGCCAGTCCACGCCGACGATCTTGAGCAAGACAGGCAACAGTACAAGGAACGCCGCCCCGGCGAAGCTGCCAAAGATGCTGCCCAAGCCGCCGATGATGATCATGAAGAGCACGAGGAACGATTTGTTGATACCAAAGGCTTCGCCCACTTCGACCGCGCCCAGATAGATCGAGAAGAAGAGCGCGCCGGAGATGCCGATGAAGAAGGAGCTGACCGCGAAGGCCGTGAGCTTGGCGCGCAGCGGGTTCACCCCGATGATCTCGGCGGCGATGTCCATGTCGCGGATCGCCATCCACTTACGGCCCACCGAGCCGCGCGTCAGGTTGCGCGCCACCAGCGCCGAGCCCACGGTGAAGATCAGGCAGAACATGTAGGTCGCCCAGGCTTCGGTATTGGGGCCGGTGATCAGGATGCCGAAGGTGTCCCGCTCGGGCGCGCTGATTTGGCCGGAGGCGGAGTAGTTGTAGAACCACGGCACCCGGTTGAAGAGCCACACGAGGAAGAACTGCGCCGCCAGCGTCGCCACGGCGAGGTAAAAGCCCTTGATCCGCAAGCTCGGCAGACCGAAGAGCGCGCCCACAGCGGCGGTGATGCCGCCCGCCAGCAGGATGTGGATGAACATGCTGACCTCGGGCATGGCCGTCATCAGCTTGTAACAGGCGTAAGCCCCCACCGCCATGAAGCCCCCGGTGCCAAGGCTCACCTGCCCGCAATAACCCACGAGGATGTTCAGCCCGATCGCCGCGATGGCGTAGATCAGGAAGGGCAGGAACAGCGAGTTCACCCAGTAGTCGTTGACCACGAAGGGCACGACGAAGACCGCGATGAACAGCACCAGATAGTAGCGGTACCGGTCGAACCGGATCGGGAAGGTCTGCTGGTCCTGGGCGTAGGATGTGTTGAAATCGCCCGCTTCACGATAGAACATTAGACTGCTTTCCCTTCTGCGGTAGTCATTTGCACTGCGCTTGCCTGCAATGCCGTGCCATAGGGTGCGCGCGCGCCGCGCACCAAGCCGTTATCAACCCGGGGCTTCGCCCTTTGAACAGGCGAAACTGTCCCCCGGACAGTTTGCCGCTTTGCGGACCAGACCTCCCTCCCACCAAATCACCTTCAGCAGATCCCCGCGCCGTCCGCGGAAAACAAACAAATGCCCGCAGAACGGATCTTCGGCCAGGACCTTCTCGGCCAAGGCCGACAAACCGCCAAACCCCTTGCGCATGTCTGTGACCCCGGCGGCCAGTCAGACCTTTGTGTTTGACGGAACCGGGATCACGAAGCCAGCTTCCAGATCAAAGCGGTGAGCGCATCGGGATCAAAGCCGCCCTGAACCTTCAGGCGGTGGCCGTTGGCAAGCTCCACCTCGATCTGCGCACCGGCATCTGGCGGGGCTAAAGCAGGCTCAGCGTCCAGAACTTCAACCGGCAGGAAGCGGGCGACAGGTTCTTCTTCAGCCTCGGCCGCGAACCGCGTTTCCTTCAGCCAGTTGAAGACCTGGTTCGCATTCACATCGTAGCGCCGTGCAACCTGCGCAACCGATACACCAGGCACCCGCGTCTGCGCGCATATCATACGCTTCTCGTCTTCAGACCAAGTCCGCCGCCTGCGCCGCTTCGACATGTTTCACTCCGATAATGTCCATTTGTTCGCTAATGGACATTATCCATCACTAACGACCACCGTCAGTGCGGGCAGACCGAACGCTTACAATATCAACGTGATCTTGCCCGATCAGTTTAGATCTATGTCCACCCAAACCAGCCGGTGTCGTCCAGCCTGGGTCGAAGCCGCAAATGCCGAGACAGGCGATATTATCCCCGCCTCAGGGGTAGTTAGGTCGGAGGAGGGGAGCACATAGCTTGTGCGCATCTTGCCGGCATTGCCCCAGTCAACCGTATGGGCCTCATCCTGAGACCTGGCGGAAAACGGGTCCTGAAGACGTGGATCTTGCAGCAGGTTTGCGATGGCATCACGGTGTCCGGCACCGCGATCGGGGTCCAGATTGGCGTCGCCTAAAAGGACAAAATCTGTCCTGGGTGGCAGCCTCCAAGTCGGAGAGAATGCGCCGTCCAGGAAGAGCGTCCAAAAGCGGATCTCATCGCGATTGCGCAGCCCGTTTCGATCTTCCCTCCCGTCAAAGAGCGGGGTACCGGCTTGGAAGCACAGAAGATCCAACCGTCCTCCGTTTTCAAGGCGCAGGGGTATACGCCAATGTGCTGTGCTGGACAGTCTTTGCACGCTTTGTGCTTGCGCCGAGGGAAAGGGGCTGCCATCGGGGTGCTGCGGCAGCCTGGCTCCAGGGAGGTCGCGCCAAAGCAGCGTCGAATAATCCTCGATCTCTTCTTGTATCAGGGGCCGTCTTGACAGGAGCGCCATGCCGTTTTGACCACTAAAGCGGCCAAACCCCTGCGCATCTCCTGAACCGTTGAGGCGGCCGTCGCCATCAAGATCAAGTCCAGTTATGCGCCCACGATTGGGTTGCGCCATGAACAGATGCGGGTAGGGCTGGCCGGACAGCGCGAGCCTGCGCTCAAGGGCTTTGAGCGCGCGCAACTCATAGTCCCAGTCGATCCCCTGGAGCAAAAGCACATCGGCGTTGGCTTTGAGAATGAGTTTTAAGACGGCTTGGATCTGCGGATCGTCACCCTTTTCAATGTCGCGCAACAGAAGGCCGGGGGCCTTGCGGGAGAGCTCTGTGTTAAAGGTTGCTATGCGCAGGGTTTCACTGTGAACAGAGGGGGCGAAACAGAGAAACAGAGCGCATAGATACAGAAGCGGCTGGAGGTACTGCGC
>ENA-OWNT01002240-OWNT01002240.1-seawater-metagenome-genome-assembly--contig:-NODE-2240-length-20741-cov-4.218399_pt1 | contig 20741 bp, 31 predicted proteins | sample MGYA00238136_ERZ651165 | MGnify/ENA primary metagenome ERZ651165 (study PRJEB26861, sample SAMN08777766) | seawater metagenome | isolation source: coastal seawater | place: USA: Florida | collected...
CCAACCACCACCACCACGACAACAACAACAACAACAACCAACAACCAACAACGGCGCAAGGGAGTGTGACGTGGCAGTGGCACGACCCGCGCGCGCGTCCACTGTACATTTGAGAGAGTAACTGTGAGTGACTGTGAGTGACTGTGAGTGACTGTGAGTGCGTGGTGGTGGTGGTGGTGCTTTCACCTGGCCAGCGTGTCAGTGCGCACGTGCCATTGGACGAGAGTGTCCGGGCAGTCTGCCAAGGCTCAGGTTGTGTGTGTGTGTTGGTTGGTCAACGTGCTGTGACGACGTGTACGTTTCATGGATTGGGGCGCGTTACGAACGCGTTCTTGTGGGAATCGACGAACTGTACGATGCGGTGTGAGCGGATTCCGTCCGTCGTTGTCGTTGTCGTTGTCGTTGTTGTGGCCGGCGACGGCGACTTCCACGCTACCATACATTTCTGAATCTGGGAACTTCCTCGAATGCCATTGCGGCGGGGAAAGTCCAGTGGACAGTTCGAGAGTCTACTCATTCAAGGGCCCCTTTCTCCGCAAATCCGGCTGTCCGCAGAGTGGCTATTGGAGTCTGCAATAAGGGCCCGGTTCTAAACGTTTTCGAAGAGGGAATTTTTAGAAATTTCCCACAGCAGTTTGGTGAACGAAGGAAGGACAGGATGGCGAAGGGAGCTCAAAAATTCACCAACAATAGCACCAACACAGGGCCTGGTGAAGTAAGTGACGAATGTCTGCCAAGACTATGGATGGCTGACGGGCTGATGGGACCGAAGAACGAAGGAGACAGTGGAAACTGCGACACTGCAAACAAACACAAACAAACTGCGCGGAAAGCTTGGAGACTTTCCAAATCCCCCCGGGCCTCTTACGGTATGCAGTTTCGACCGTACGAAAGGATTCTAATTCGGTCAAGTTGCCAATTCTGAGAAGTCTTGGTGGGCCTCGACAACGCGCCGCCGCGACCACGAACTTATGCCGCAAGAACCGACTGCGAAGGCGATTCGCGTCCACGGTTCTTATCAAAGCAAAGCAAACTCGAAACCACGGTTGGTTGGTTGGGCATTCATTCGTTCGTCTTTGCTTCGTTCCAAACCCCGCTGCGTCTTCGTCCCAACCGCAGCAGCGTTGGCGCGTTGGACGAAAAGTAGAGTCACGGCCACGACTTCGCTGTTTGCGGTTCACTGTCGCTTTCTTTCGTCTCGCAGCGGGGGAGTCAATCAACACAATGACAGTTGCGACGTTGCGACTCATTCATTGCACGAAGACGAACGACAATGAATTTGGCAGACTGGTCGAGTTGGCAGTCTGCCTTCGTTCGTGTTCACCAAACGACGAACCAACGAACGAACGAACCAACAACGCACGCCAAACGAAATGAAACAAAGCGCACGCAACGAACGCAACGAAACGAACGAACGAACGAACGAACGAACGAACGAACGCTGCGACGAAAACGCAAAAGTCGAACAGCACAGCGCGCAACGACGACGAAGGCAGAAGAGCAACTTTTCGTTCGTTCGTTCGTTCGTTCGTTCGTTCGTTCGTTCGTTCGTTCGTTCGTTCGTTTGTTCGTCGTCGTTGCAGCGGAACACTTTTTTCAACAACGGAAACGGACGGATCGGTCATCGTCTGTGCCTTCGTACGTCGGTGTACAGTTGGGAAACACACCAACGCTGACTCGTAAAACACAAAGTGGACGTCGGTCGGTCGTCGGCAAACTATGACGATAATGTGGACGCGAACGCGGATCGATCGACGGCGTAGGCGTCAACGAACTAAGTATACCATAAGCAAACCTCGAAAACTGAAAACTGAAAACTGAAAACTGAAAACTGAAAACTGTGTTGGCGACTTCGCGTCGAACGAACGAACGAACGAACGAACGAACGAACGAACGAACGAACTTTGCCGCAAAAATTCAGAAAACTTCAATCAACGTTGGAACGACGACGTCGTCGCAGTTTCGAAGCTGCACAGTTGGTAAAGTTGGTAAAGTCGACGAACTCCCAAAGTCCCGAAGTTCGAAGACGGGCCTTAAAATTTTAAAGCTTAGCTTTCCTCGATGATTCCCTTCCGAATGGCCGCCCGCGCAAACCAAAACCCTGGCCTACGTTCCTAAAACCGCGCGTTTGCGGCGCAGCCCTCAACGCCCCAACCTCTGAAATGTATTGCAACGGCGACGGGCGCACCACCGAAACTGCGACAAAAGACGGCGAACGGCCGAACTAAACTGCTTTCTTTGCTGCTGCTCGAATGAAACAAACAAACAAAAAAAGACAAAGAGAAAGTCAAAGAGTCCCCAAAGAAAGCCTCAATGAATTCGGGAATCAAAGTCCTCAATCATCAATCAAAGTCAACAAAGGTAAAACGAAGTCCCCAAAGTCCCCAAAGCCCCAAAGCCACAAACTCCACAAAGTCCGCAAAAGCAAAAGTGAACGAACAAAAAGTTCAAAGTTCAAAGTTCAATCAATCAATCAAAACAAGAAAACATCAAAGCAAACAAACAAAAGGAGCGAACGAACGAACGAACGAAGTTCAAACAAGAACAAAAGAAAAAAGTCACAACAGAGCCACAAAGTCACAAAGTCACAAAGTCACAAAGTCACAAAAGTCCTCCATTCGTTCGTTCGTTCCTTCGTTCACGCAGCGTGTCGTTGACTCGACGACGACGATGACGATGACGTCTGCACCGCGCACGTGCGCACCTTTATGGTCATTACGGAGTCACCTCGACTTTTCCAGCACCCTTTCGCAGTTTCATTTCAACGCCACAACGTCGTTGATACCTTTACGAAATTGCGCTGCGAAGTGGATGCACTGACTATGCGCATCATTACGCCGCAGTTTGCGGGGCCAAGCGTGCATGCTGCCACGTGTACACGTATATGAGCATTTAGGTGTTTCTATCCGTTTTGTACCCTACACTTCAATGTAACCTTCACTGTTGTGCAGTGTTGATACCTTTACAATGTGCGCTGGCAAACCGGATACTGAGTAAATGCTCTTTTATGCCGTAGCCGTCAGTTGTTGATGCAAGCTGCTGCACCACACACAGACAGCGGCCGACGACGAAAACGACGACGACGACGACGACGACGACGACGACGACGACGACGACGACGACGACGACGAGGTGGCCGCCCGCCCGCGCGCCGCGGCAGCGAAGGTTCGCGTGCACGTCGTCCTACCTTACTTACGGTGTGAGGGGGAGGCGTCGGTTGGGAACAAGCGTGGGCGTGGGCGTGGGGGGGTGGAGGACAGATTGATGTATGTGGAGGGAGACTTGCGGTGGTGAAACGTGGGAGCTGGTGACCACCCACTTCGATTACTTGCTCTATTGGGAGAGCAGAGAAGCCGGGGTACGACCGTGGTAAGGTGTAAGGGTGCAGTGTGCTTTTTAATTAAACGTGGGTGTGTGGGCTCCCGAGGGCGCCCGTGCGCACAGTGGGGTGCAGCGAACGCGAATCAAGTGGACCCTGCGAGCTGACGCGTCGCTCTGCTACGACGTGGAGCGGTCCCGTGCGGCCGGCCAAGGTGGTTCGTGTGGACGATAACGCCGAGTCGCCGCGGGTCTTTTGGGGTGCCGTCACTCGCCGCAAGGAACGGTGGACAGCCCTGCCACGGGGCTCCAAGGTGGTGCCGGCAACCCTGAACTTCGCGACAACAGTCTAATGCTCTTGGCTTCACGGCACGCGCAAAAGTTGCCCACAATAGTTAGACGCGGCAGTCGAAAGCAGAAAAACAGCAAACTAGAAAACCAACAACCATCAAAACTACCACAACTCAACAAACTCAACAACTCTTTTTTTTTTTCAAACACAATTCGCCGTAGTTAGTTTCACGTCGCTTGACCTCGTCAATAGTTCCCCGTCGCCCTTGTGCCGGCGTCATTTGTGCTTCCTGAACTACTACGCCAACGACAATCATGTGGTTCTCGAGGCGCACCACCCAGTGGCACCATGCCCTGCTGCTCTTGTGCATCATGGTTCTGGGACGAGCGCCGGTGGCAAGTTCGTTGTCGAAGGCGTCGATCCCCGGCATCTATAGTGCTTTACTTGCGGACTCCTCGGCAAGCTGCAACGACTCCTCTGCAAGCGAGAACGCCTATTCACTGCTACTTCACGACAATCTGCCCGCCAGCTCCAACGAAACTGTCGACAATGACAACGACAGCGTGCCATCGAACGAGAAGGAGGCCGGTTCTAAGTATGAGGCCGCAGTCCAACGTGTTCGCACTCGCGTCCGCATGCGTGACACAGACATAGTGCTGGCGACATTCCCGAAGAGCGGCACACATTTTCTTGCTGCTGCAGTCACAGCTCTGTTGGACAACACGACGGGGGCGTACGTTCGCGCGAAGACAGCGGAAGCAGCACGGCTGGGGAAAATCCCTCCGCTTGCCGCCAACTCATTCCACGGTTTCCCCGTGTTCACCATGATGCCAGACGACCGCGGCATACCCGTGCCCGAAGACACCCTAGAGTTTGTGGAGTCTTTTCCTGAGGACGTCCCACGCATTTTCATGGTACGTGATGCATCGAACGCCTCTCTCGACATGTTCATGTTCGTGGAGCAACGACGTTGTCTCACTTTTTTCATCTGTTGCGTTGTTTCTGTTCAGACCCACGAACCAGTTCCCGACCTCGAACTTGCGCTTAGCGAGGGCACGCGCGTTATCAACTTGATCAGAGACCCCCGTGCGGTGTGCGCGTCGCTGTTCCGAACTTTCAGGACCATGCGAATGGAATCGTGGGCCACGCATCGCCCAGAGAATGTCCCCGAGGTATTTTTAGAACCCATTGCTGCCGACTTTGTTGGCCTTGGAAATTCCAAGTCAGGCATCCATTTCCCGGCACGAGCCGTCGACGACCGCGAGAACCCGTTTCCGTACACGTGGTCGGCGCACGTTGGTGGATGGTACGACTTCGGCAAGAAGAGGCCTGCAGACACATACCGCATTCTAGACTTCGACGATGACGTGCGAAGCTCCAAGAAGGCCGCCCGGAATACTGTCAGGAAACTGGCCGACTTTTTGCTGGGCGAAGGTGCCGTTAGCGAGGTAAGACGCATGGCACACATGCTCAAAGTCTTTCATTGCGACGCTCGTATCCACATCGGCTCACCATGCACTGTTATATTGCTCTGATTTTTGTCCCAGGACGATGTCGCAGCTATCGTCGACAAGACTTCTGTCGCCTACTTGCGGCGCGTCATGCAAGACTCTGACATGCATCACCACTTTCACACCAGCTCCGATGCTGGGTGGAAAGAAGATTTTGCTTCGCTTCCGGCGGCCGTCGAAAAGGTGTTCAACAAGCTTGCCCTCGCGCCGTACGAGGTGCTTATGCGCAGGAGAAAGATGGCCTTGTGGACCCAGGAGAGAAGCAAGAAGACCAACAAAGAAGTGGCCCCCGACCGACGCATGTGGTTGTAAAAGCACATCATACAGTCTCTTGGCAATGGAACGGGTGCAACGCGGAGAAAGCCTCGCCCCAGCTCGGGTGGCATGCGGCATCGCCACAGTGGATGCGGCCCGTCAATCAAACATAGATCTAGTTTTATTTATTTTTTATTTATTTGAATCCAACCGCAGTCTCTAGACAACTGCACAGCAATTCATGTGCTCTTCCACGGATTTGCTCCAATTCCAGCCCGAACCTCCTGCGCTGTTTGATTTGGTGGGCTTGCTTGTTTGTTTATGGCACCAACGGAGCGTCCCGGCAGCGAACACACCCGGCACAGCTACTTCCGACGAGCTCTGGCAGAAGCTTCTGCCGCAACGACTTCAAAATTCACTTTACACAAAAGGTATATTACAAGTCCGACCTGCATGCAATCATATGGGCATCGGTGCATGTATGTGAGCGAGCGACAATTGAACATCCCGTAACACTTTCTGCTTCGGAAGAGAAGCAGTCACTGCCATGCCTGACATACCACCATGGTCCATAGACTCATGTTGAGGCCAGTCCACAGTCCATAAACCCCCCATCCGGGTGTTGAGAACGCAAGCCCTGAGCCAGGAAAAAGCAGACGCATAGTGGACACCAAGTCGTAAAAATCAGATCAAACGGTTGAAACCCGGATTGCCACGAAAACCTAACCCGCCACTTACAGATTCCTATCGGGATGCCCCAGGCGTAGTACGACAGAATATTAATCACCGCCGGGGCCTTAACGATTCCTGCATCAAGTGAAAAAACAGTTTGATTGTCGGTTCGACAACGCCCATTGTCATCTAGACGACAAAAAGCAACCGCTGACCTGCGCCGCGCAAAATATTACTGAGTGCACTGGCGCTCAACGCGTCTCCAATGGCGGACAACCCCACGAAAGGTGTCAACGCCGCAATCATATCGAGCATGTCTTGCTCGTGCGTGAACAGACGGCCCCATTGGTTCCGAAAGATTAGCATGCCCACGCAAAGGACAAAGCCGATGCTTCCCACGAAAGCGAGCACTGCCTGTGAACAAAAACAGAAAATCCATACGGACTGATGAGGTGAATGGATTACTACGCTTGTGTCCGGTGCAGCGAAAGACGCAGTGTGAATTAAGTTCACCTTGCTAGCAGTCCGCGCTCGCGCAGGACGGTTAGCGCCTAGTAGATTGCCAATGTGGGCTCCACCCTGCATTGAAAATCCCAAGTGCACCATGAAAAAGATGGTCACCATTTGAATCAGAAGAGGGAACACATCGACTGGGATGCATGACGCTGCACTGGCAGCAGTCGCAGCCGAATTAATCGAGTCCAAAGCTGATCGAGATGTCAGGTTCTGTGTTTCGGAAGCGTTCTCCGTGCCCGCGCACAACAGTCCTGCGAGGAAAAGGTTGAGCTCGCTTCCCCACCACTCTGCCCACAACATCAGGGCACCAGGAGTCGACAACCAAATCTGTTCGCGCATCGCGGTTAGAATTAGGTGCGAGTCGTCAGTGCCGCGCAACAACAACGCCGACAAAGTGCTGACATACCAGTTCCCACCAATCGGAGCAGGCTGCCTTGACAGTCCAAACGGGCCATGTTTCTTTTTTCTGGGTTGAACACAAAGGCATAACAACCACAAAAATGCAAGGATGAGTCGTTGGGGTGAGTGGGTGTGCTTTGGTATGATGAATTAGCACGCACCACAAGGCTTGGGGTGAGCCACCAAAGACCGAGCGCCGTGGCAATGTTCGTGATGGTCAGCGCGAGTGGTGCCCCAACGAATCCCAATCCCAAACCGGTGCCGTTTCCATCGATCAGAACGAAGAAAAGAATCAAGTTCAAAGCCGCGGAGACTGCGTACAGCAGCATTCTCGGCACCACCGGAGCTTGCACGCATTGCATGAGGGCTTCGAGATCTTGCTGCAACGCGATGAATGGAAGCGCCACGATACGCCAACGCAGAAAACTTCCCGTCAGCTGCGCAATCTCCGCCGGCTGGTTCACGGCGATCAGTATATCCTCCGTGAACAGCCATAATATCGACACCGGCAAGCACACGAGCAGCATGTGCAGCAGAATCTGTCTCTGCACTAAGTCGCCGACGCGCTTGTAGTTCTTTGCGCCAAAGGCCTGCGAAGCAAGTGGGAAGAGCCCGGTGCCGAAACCGAGAATCAGCGAAATGCCGGTCACGTTGCCAAACATGAGCCCCATCCCAGCGCCGCCCATCTCATCGGCGTCAAGAAACATCATCATCACGAAACCGGACGTGAACTGTAGAACCTGGCTCAGTGAAGTTGCCCAGCCGAGCCGTATAACAACACGGAGCTCCCTGGCCCATGCGCTGACCCACGACTTCGGCACATAGTCATCTTCCTCATCCGACTCATCATTCTGGGCCGAAATCTTAGTCGATGGCGCTTCATCATCGACAGCTATTCCAATACCTTCGACATCTGCAGTGTCTTCGTCGTGCTCGTCGTCAGCCATTGCCACGGCCACTGATTGGTATTCTTGTCGTTTCGGCTTGCCTGCCGCAGCACCTGACTTTGATGTGGTGTTCGACGACATTGTGATGCTGCACCCGACCAAAACTGTTACCGTGAAAGAATCATCTACTCACGCCAAAGTTCTATGGTATTGTATCCTCAATGCTGTTTGCCAGATGCGCGCCGTTGACTAATTAGAGACTCGAATTCACTTCGAAATTTGGCCTGACTCGCAGTTTGCGCAATGAAGACTCACCTTCAACCGCAGCCGCCTGGATTGTTTCATACGGCTCAACACCTTCGCTTCCGTTTCGCTGTCAACAATTCTATGCTCCTATTGATGCCATGCAAGGGTCGGTCAAGCCACTCTTCTCAAATACAAAACGCTGTGAGCTGCCTTTTTCATCATCACAGTGATTCCCGATCCACACCATGTTTTCACAATACAAATGCATCGCCGTCTCAACTCACAAGAGGCAAGCAACTCGCAAGACACCCCCAACCATGATGGATGGTACCTTGCCTTTCGAACGTAGTCGCCACAGACCTACTGGCTTCGCTGCGTTGCGTTGCGTTGTGTTGTGTTGTGTTCGCTTCGTCGTCGTCGTTGATTCAAGGTGGTGATGTTAGAGTTAGTTGTTGTTGGCCACTGGCTGATTACTTCAGAGTGGCCACTGCACGACGTCACCACGCTCGTCACCACCAACAGCCAACAGCTCAGCTGGACGTTACTCTGCCTTCCTCCACCGTCCGTCCACCGTCCACCGTTCCCTCCACTTTGCTGCTCTTCAGACGACGACGACGACGACGACGACGACGGCACACAACCACCGCCACCGCCACCGTCGTTGTCGTTGTTGTCGATGAGCAGACGTGCGGTGTAAGTGCTGTGCTGTGTTGTGGTGTGGTGGTTCTGTTTCTGAGCAGTGAACGAACGGTGGACGGAAGCGGTGGTGGCGATGCAGGTGATGATGACGACCACGAAGGTCCATGCGCTCCCTGTGGAAGTCAAAAGTGCACGGCATTTCCCCGAACGACGCGAGACCCACGAGGGGGAATCTACGAATGTATGGTATGTAGTGATGACACAGAGAAACGCTGGTGGTTTACTCGATGATTATTCTGTTGAGAAGGAGACGAGGTGGAGGAGACGGACGGCACGCATGCGATGCGCCCAGGATGGAGGTTTGGGTGGAGTCGAACGACTTTAAACAGAAAGAAACGGCACAGCAGAGACGTGACATAAAAATGCAACAAAGTCACAGTAAGATATCGTCACGAGTGGACCTGTTGTCTAAGCGATACAAACAGCATCTAACTAAGCCGAATGCAGCGGGAAAAGCTGGAAAACTATGCCACCCTCTCTGTCCGGTCCCGCGCCGTGCACAGCTACGTCGTGTTGTCGTCGCTCTCATCCGCCATACTGCCCGTCGTCGGGAGCCTGCATTCCGTCTTTTCCCTGCCAATTCAGAGCTTTGAGAAAGCCGCCAGGTTGCGTATGTGGAGCATTGTATGGTTGTCCGCCTTTCCACCACAATCGTTTCTCTTTCGTGACTCCCACCTGCAAAGCATCAGACGATCAAAACAAATGAAAACGAATACGCTTGGGTTGTACAATGGCTATCCATGTTGTGGTCGTATCACACCTGGTCGACAATGAAGTTGGCAATGAAATGGTCTTCTATGGGATAGGGATCCGCGATAGCTAGAGCTGGAGTATCCAGCGCTGGTTCGAGCAACTGCGCCGCCGACACGGACAGTAGATACATTCCCCCCGCGTACCTAAAGTTGCATTGATGGCATCCGAACACCACCTTTTCAGCTTGCATAGTCAGAATACAGCATACTCCGAGTACGGTGCAGCACGAACTTTGTCGGATATTTTTCGTAAGGACAATGCTTCTCGGGACAACCCCAGCGCCCTCCTCGCATCGCTTTGCCGCGGTAGAATATCGCGCCTCCTGCGTAGAACAGAGCGTCCGGCTGCACTCCATGCACGCGCTCCATGACAGCTTGACTCACGTCTTGCCAGCTATTCCGCATGTAATCTTCCACCTAGTGCAGTCGTCAGAAGAACGTCAATGTCGTTGTCCCGCGCGAGCACACTAGGAAACGTTGACGCGCATGCATGCAACGTGCATACTCATGCTCACCTTCAAAATAAACTGTGTTCCTTCACCGCGCGAATCGTCTGCTGGTCCAATCGCGGTGCGGGCGCCAAAGTCGAACACGGAAACGGACTTCAACGTCAGGTTATGGAACGTGTCCAGGAATCCTAATTGCACGACGTCGCCTTTGGTTTCAATTTCTGCCTTGACGAGGTCGTCGTCGCTATTTCCGCAGAGTCCAACGAAAAACCTGGGGTCGGGGGCGGCAAAGAATGTTGGGCGCAACAACAATTACATACATGTACACAGCACAAAAAGAAACGCGAGACACAAGAGGCAGCAGCGCACGAGTCAATCGTAAATAAAGTCACAGCCAAACCGGCGAGTTCCCGTACATTCGCCGATGAGGCAACAGGTCGTTCGACGTGCAAACGCGCATGTTGTGTGCAAACAGCATGTTGACAAAGCAGCATGTGGAACGTACAAGTATCGAGCTGTGTCGGGGAATCCGGCCTCCTTGCTGAGGAACTCTTTGCGCCGCTGTTCACGAAAGCCAACATTGCCGCAGGGCGACGTGACGCCCACGAACAATGGCCGTGGCCCGGGATCCGTGTAGTGCGGGGCAATTGGTGTTGAAGTCACGGCGGCCAATACTGTCGAGGCACTCTGTTGCTTTGAGGCGCAAAACGTAGCGGTGATATCTTTTGAAAGATGCACCGTGGTCACTTTGCCCGCCGCGCCGTGGCCGCATGGCGCGCGATTGTCCGTGACAACCGCAGGCTTGGACTCCACCGACGCTCCACCGACATTAGACGCCACATTCGAGGCAGCAATGATAACCTTTTCCGCTTTGGCACGGGACTTTTCCAACTCCGCGTCCAACTGTTCGTTCGCGACGTCAGGCACGACGGCCGGACGCAGCATTTTGCCGGCCTCCTGCGCATGCCCAGCGATGGCTTCCTTCTCCGGCATGCTTTGCTCGACAGCATCCCATGAGAAAAAGTATGTCTGCGCGAGCAAGAATGTAGCCACCAGTGTCAGAGACACCAAACCGATCAGTTTAGCTCTCGTCAATGTCATCGCGGAAGGGCTTTGTCCCACAACAGTGGCCAAAAAGATTCCCCGTTCAAGCAAGGCGATGCAGGATTAAAACGGCGTGCGAGCGAACCCAGCCACAAAAGAAAACGCAAACAAACGTGACAACACAGCGCACAGCAGTAGTGTGTGCGCACCGAAACCGTCCAAACTTTGCACAAATTTCGTCTGTGGCTTTTCAATATGCTACAGCTCGTTCCAGCCGTGGATCGCTCACCACGCATGCCATCCCAGCCCCCAGCCCAGAAAGCCTTCACACACCAACACAACCGACGTTCACTTCTGTGCAACGAAGCGAACCAGGACAACGCTGCAGAAGATCGCAAAAACGAGCGGTGCTCACGCGCGGTTGCAGCGTTGCGGCGTAGATGAGCAACGGCAGACAACACAACACAACAACACAACGACGTCGTCGTCGTTCGACGTCGTTCGTCGTGAAAGTTGTGAGTGAGTTCAGTGTTCAAAAAGATTTTTACTTTTTACTGGGGTTTTGCGCGCGAAAATGCGTTGGCGCATCTAGCGCGCCGTCGCCGCCTGCGACCGTAGGCGGACGGTGCAACAGCGTTTGCGTTTGCCGCGATGTCTCGATCGCCCGTTGGAAGTGCAACGCCGTGGCGTAGCCGTGCGTGCTGCTCTGGCTGCTTGGAGGGCGGGAGGGGGGTGGGGCACTGTTTGCTGCCGGTATCCAGTGTTGGGGTGGATGGTGGACTTGGAAGTCGGTGATGTCGGCATGCACTGCACGATGACACACGAGACCATATTGATGCCTTGTTCGGAGCAACACGATGCTTGTCGCCAGCATCAAAACTGGGTTAAGTGACCGATGCATCATTCTTGCTTTTTACTACTTATTCTAATAATAACACCGTCGACTCTGCGGTGTCTGTGGTGGTCGTATTGATGCAACAGAAATGCCAAGACTTTTTGTGGATCAAACCATCACTGTCGGTATCGCTGTGGAACCGATGTCGTTGAGGTGCTGTCGTGGAGAAGAAGCCAAATCAAATGAGAAATGGCCGTTCCGGTTCGAACTGCAATGTATCCCAGTATCTGAAAACCAGACCAACAATGGGAGTCAGCCCAAGCACTACACTCGACCACCTGCTCAAGCTCGAAACCTACCAGTTGGAATTGCGTAAAATGGATACGGTGGTGATACACGTCTTTTTGGTACTCCACTTCGAGGCTTCGCTCATTCTCAAAGTCATCACGAGCATCTCCGGGAGACTTGGACAAGTCTACAATTCACAACAAATTTAAGAAACCGAAGACCACCACCCAACCTGCGTAATCATTGGCAGCAGCAATGTCATCGAAAGCGCACCGTAGCCTTGAGTTTTGAATTGCCGTGTCGATGGTGGATGGCAGATGAATTCAAAAATTTCCTCGACAAGGTTCGGATCAGGGCTCGTGACCTGCAATTGAATCAACGACATGAACAAGAATTCCCCATTGCAGAACAATGATTTCGTGATCGGGACGTACGTCACTACCACCGCGATTGACGAGCCGGGGATGCTGAAGCCAAGCGCCTGGAAGGCGAGACGGCTGCACATCCTTCAGCAGCTCCAGCACATCCGTGAAAGAAACCTGTGCGATCGGCAATCAGACGTATCAGCGGCCGCAAGGCGCCTTTTCGCGTAGATTTGACCGCCGACGTACCGATGGAGACGTGCGACATTTGCACGCATGAATTGAACGATCGTGAAGCGCCCGGAACACTGGCTTGAGCATGTAGGTATCCTTGAAGTGCGTTCGCAATGCCTGAACAAAAATCCGAACGGCGCGCACAAAACATTATCAGCACGCGCTCCTGATGGAAACCATGTTGCAACTTCGTCAAACCTGGCGGTCAACTCCGTCCCACGCACGGTGGGACCCAGATGTAACAACTGCTGCAATCCACAGCAAGCTTTTCTGCGTGTAGTGTTCGATATGCTGCAAGGCCTGAAGGAACTGCGTGAAATCCATTCGGGCCTCGTCCACGGCAGCCTTTGAACGCAGTTCGCCTGCGGCTAACAACCCAGCGGCATGGCCGAATATGTACTTCGCCTGTGGCAACAGCATACATTGATGAACTTCCGTTTACGTCTGCAGATCAAAGGCAATGCAGCCCACGTGTACCTGTACGGCGGTAAGAATTCCGTTGGCCCCCAGCAAATTGACACGAATGAGCACTTTAATAAAACGCTGCACTCCGATTGATTTGTGCGGAGATTTTGGCGACACAATGAAAGTCTCAAACACTTTGCGCAGACCCTCTACCGATGCTTCTGGAAGACGAGACTCTCCCCACTACATGTTTCGTGCAATTTATGGCGAGTTATGCGCGCAATTTTCCTTGAGGGCAATGAGCAGCGCATCTGATTCGTACCGGGTCGCCGGGGGAGAACTTGGAAAAGTAAATGGACTTGCCGCGCTGCATTTCCAAGAGACGCGCGTTGAGGTCGAGTTGGGATAGTCCGCAAACTGCCGCCACATGAGTTAAAGCATCGCAGAAGTCCGCAAAACTATGATTTGCAAAGGCGCAATTGTTGTTATTATGGCGTATCATGCGAACGGGTGCATATTCAGGGTCCGACGCACCTGAGACTGAGCTTGAACAATTGCCGATCGTTGATGAGGGCAGCTTCGCTGTCACTCTTCAAGTGGTTTTGACCACCCGAATGCGCAGCGACTGGCGCGCCATACGACCGCCTGCACAATGACATTTTGTGGTTTGTGAGGTGTGACGAACGTACAAATTGCACACACACAGAACGCACCGTCCACCATAACGCCGAGGTACTTGCGGGGTGTTGTAACCTCGTGGACTGGAATACGTTGAGGACTTTGGACGAGACCGTTTGCCGACTCCGCTGGGGTCGGGAGAATGCTCCGTAATTCCGGAATGAGGCGTCAGGGACACGTGGCAGACGTGGCAAAGAATGCGATGCACGTCCCGCAACCACCTGCATGCGTGGATGTTGCGTGAGGCACACAAGACGGCAGACATTTTCAGAGCCGCGCACGCCGTTCACTTACAGCATTTTTGCGCCGCGCGCGGTGGGTGCTTTGGGATCGTACTCGAACTCGTCGTCATCTTTTGAAATGGTAGGGTGGACTCCGCCGCGTTGGAGCAGGCTAGGTCGCCCTTTGGAACGCCCTTTCCTCCCACGTCGCCGTGGACGCTGGTAGAAAAAGAAGCTGTGATCATTGGCACTGTCATACTCCTCCAACAACTGCAAAAACAAATGGAGAGACAGCCGCGTAAGCACGATTCCGCGCGTGCTATTCTGAAGTGGATTGTGATCAGACCTTGATGTGTCGCAGGAAAAGGCTGAAGCGAGAAAATCCCATCCGTAAACGCTCCGGAGTTCGTTCAAATTGCTTGTGCAGTGATCCTGCATGTCGACGACAGCACACAACGATGTCACCGTCAGGTGAGCTGGCGGTGTTTGCTCACGTCAGTAGCTTACCCAACAATGTGTACTCAACAAAGCACTCGTAAACTACAAGCATGATGTCGTCTCGAGACAGCGACAGCACCGTTTCAGCTGTAACGTTCAGGCCCAGTTGCTCCACCACCCGCCTAGCCGCCAATAGAATCGCCACAGTCATTTTTGACGAGGCAATTGTTTGCGTTACGGCATGCGTCGAGCACTATCGCAACGTACTTCGAGTGTTCCAGTAAGTTGGCAGCTGACGCAAAACCGTCGAATGCAGCGGACGACTCACGCTTCTTTGCAATCCGCTTCATGGCCGCAACCTGCAGCAATGTGTTGTGCGCATGAGCGATGTCGATTGCACGGAGCTTGTGATGGACATGGGTAAAACGCGATCGGTACCCGTGGCTCGCAATGCGACAGCATCATCTCCAGTAAACTCGCTCTGGAGCAGTGCTTTTGTTTTGCAACGACCTTGAAGAGCAAATTCAAAGAAATGCATTATTCGTGGTCCAGCTTCGCGTTGACTGTATTGCACGAACGAACCTGCATCAACTCCAGAAATGTCTCGAAATCTACTTCGGGCTCTGCGCACTTGTCGAGAAGTTTCGCTGATCCAACAAGTTTCGCTGATCCCGCAGTCTTCTTTGCCATGGAATTGCGGCGAGCTGGTGCTCCACGGCGAGGTGAAACGCTGGAGCTATTCACGCTGCTGCGTCGGCGGGCAATGCTAGCCCGGCGCTTCGGCGGTGATCGTGGGGTTTTGGGCTTTGGTGACGCACCTGGTGTCATAGGCTTCTGCGACGAACGTGGCGTCATGGGCTTCGAGGCCAGGTTGGTTGCACGTGTGTCTTTACTCTTTGGCTTGCCCTTTGGTTCAATGTCGAATAGGCGGCGGCAAAATCCAACCAACAAATCGTCGACATCGATTGGCATGCCGTAGTTCAAAATTCTGGAATCCACCTAAGTTTGCGCGCATCACGAAGATTGTCGGTTTCAATTGCGGTGGTGGCCCTTTGATGACGAAGTGCGAACACCAAGAACCACACAGACACAGATTAATGCATACCAGCAAGTCAATGGTTTCGCGAAAGGTCAGAAACGTCTTCTTCTCCCCGATGAACTTCGGATTGGTTGCCAGGTCTTCATTGCAGTAATAATAAAACGTAGCCTTTGAGCGCTTGATCAGCGACGCGGTTTCGTGAATACGAAACGCAGGAAGTTGTTCTATTTGATTGGCGAGGACCGTGAACGGTCGCCTGCACAAACCACCCCAAATGTTGAAAATACGGGACCGCAAAAAGTCCAAAGAACACACAATCATATCTTGTCGCAGCGCACCTCAACTCGGATGCAATTCGTGCATAGACGACCAAAAAGTCACCCCACATGAGCTCCTGTGGCACAGCACGATTTACAACAAAGGAGTAGTAATGCCTAGCACGCAGCAGCATTGTGAGGGGTAATGAACAAACGCCAAAGCACAATATCAACATAACGTGTCCAACACGCAACATACGGATGCTCCGCTGCGGTAGCGACGTAGTGATGCTCCTCCAGTGGATCACCGCGATGCGACGTAAACTCGTCTATTGCTTTCATCACGCGGCGGCAATGACCCTCTGGATCGCCACGCAGAAGCTCTTCATGCAGGAGGCCCTGGTCTTGAATGAGCAGCTTCAGCTTCGCGGCACTAATGCGCGTTGCGGCCAATGTCGCTGCCGATTGAGCGTACAACAGCAAGGGATCCCGACGTGCCTCCGCGGCTTTAGCAGCCGCCGCGGCTCGGGCCGCGCTTCCCGTCAACAGGATGTCTTCGACAGTCTTTCTTGCAGGTGCACAGTTGCTGTACTTGATGAAACTATCTCTCAAGATGCGGTGGGCTTCGGTTCCATCATCTGCGCGAGCGTCTTGATACCCGTCGCCAGTGGTATCCACGCCACCGGATCCTTCTGCCAAGGCTTGCAAGAGCTCATCGTGGCGGAGAACAGGCGACATGTCTACAACGAAGGCACCGAGTTCATCAACCGTCCGGCCCACTCCGTCCAAGGCTGAGCTCAGAAATTTCACAGCCCTCTCTTTGTCCAGGTCCGGGACCAGAATACCACACAACAAGCGCAGTTGGCGCACGGTCATTTTGTTTTCCGTTCCGCCCGACTTCAGCGAAAAGTTGGCGTCAAATGGCGTCATCGTTCTGGCGGGTCGTTGTACCTCAAATTGCATTGCGGCATCCTGGCGCATCGAGGATATCCCGGCAGACTTTTTGCGGAGAGAGCCCAAAAATGAGGCCATCACGATGTCGAGGAACTGATCCAGTGACAGACTCGGTGGCATTTCCTCAAGTTTCCGCGGAGCGGCTACCTCCAGCTTCAACCCTTCGACACGCTCCGTGCGGCGTTGCACTTCAACCTCCAACTCGACGTCTTGCACGACCTCATGAGCGTTGTCCGCATCAATATCGTCAGGGGATGTCGCTGTCGTCGTCTGTGTCGCCGCCGTCGCATCGGCTGCAGCGTTCGCATCGACCTGTAGATCTGAATCGCTACTCTGTGCAAGACGGCGTTGCTTTAGCCTCTGCATAACGATCAACTGCTGCCCCTGCAGGTGCGTGATCTCCTTCTTGCGCTGCTCCTGCTCTCGTTGAACGCTTTCGCGTCGTTGCGCCAGGCGAGTTTGCTTTACACCGCCGTGTTCCGCTGCTGCCGCGTGCAGTTTCCGTTTCACATTCGCAAGCTCGGACTCCGGCACATGGCATTTCAAGACGTGCACTGCGACAGCCACGCAAGCGGTTGAGGGAACTTCCGACTCTGGCTGGCCGAAGAGAACGGCCATGTCCTGAAAATCGAGCCCGTGTTCGTCGCGGGACAGGTCTAGGCCCAGTTGGACCAAATGGCGGTGGGCGGACTTGGAAATGTGAGCACCGCGAAAGCTGCGCATGACAAAAAGCAGAAAGTCGCACACGGAGTGCACCAGAGAGTGCTGGGAACGACCATCGCGACCGCATGCTTGCGAGAACCACGCAACGCGGGCCGACGTGTCGCGGTGCTCGTGCAGCGATGCAAGAAATCGCCCGCGAAGCGTTTCCGGAGTTCCGGCATCTTCCAAGCAATGCATGGTGAAGTAACGGTTGATGCAATCTTGGAGTGAGTCTCGGTGCATCATTGCATGATCGGACTTGTCGTCGTGCCACTGTTTCTGGCCGAGGATCATGGACGCAACGAGGAGAGTGTTCGCAATGTTCAACGTATGCTGCTGGCGCATGGCCCGCCCAGTTTCAAACTCCAAGTGGCGCTGTTGAGCCGAATACCCAATCACGGCACGATGCAGTTCGGACTGCAGCATAGGGTCTCTCTTGGAGTACACTTCCGGCATGTACCAGTGGTCCGCGTTCTGCGGCAGCGAGTTGAATTGCGTGCCGGTCGAAGCGTATGTCGCCAACGTGACTTGCACAGCGGCATCTGCCGTCCGTGACTCGCGATGGAAATGCTTTTTGAACACTCGGCGAGAGCTCTTGTCCAGCATCGTGGCGCACAACTCGCCTTTCTGCTGGACGTGGATCGTGGACTGACCTCGACTCATGCCCCTCGAGGTCGACACCCTCCGCTGGTGCCCGTCGCTTCCGCGTTGAGCTCCCACCCCAATGGTGTGGGACGTGGATTGAGTAGTTCCGACCCCGACTGTCGCAGTTGTTGCTGTGCTCGTACCTCCACTATTCCTCCTTGCTGCCGCAGCCTTTGTGCCGTCCTTCGTTGACCCAGACTCCATTTTCTCTTCCGCGTGCGCAGTTGCTTGCAACATCCATCGCACCGTTTCGTCGACGTGGTCGCACGCATCTTTCAAAAAGGGCTTCGAGTACATGTGCTCGTACGCCGGGTGAGCGTTGACAAACTCGTGAACGTTGGGCAAGGTCGCGATTTCTCCGATGGAGAGCGGCTCAATCATGTTTGCAGTGCGCGCGCGCACGTCTTCCGCAAGTCCTGAAATCTCTTCTTGTGCTTTCTTAATGCTGACGCGCCCTCGCATAATGTGGGTGACGCTGACCTTCCGGGCCCATGCCAGGAAGTAAATCCGCTTCCTCTTCCCCTGCATCAACGAAATGGTGTGCTTATTCGCGCGCACGTTTTCCCGCAATCTGGTCAGGAAGATTCGCTGAAGGAGCTCGATGTAGGTTTTCTCCGCCATTTCGAGGTCGTGGGTGTGATATTTTATCTTGGACAAGATTTCGCAGTGATGGGCTTTGAGAGCAAAGTACCGTTCGAAGTAAAACACGTGGGTTTTGGTGGCTTCCACGAAGAGCATGATGGAGTCCAGCACGTTCTCGTACAACTTGGCGTGAAACGACGCAAACTCCGGGACCGGTATCATCATGAGGCGACGCAAATACTTCTCCAACACCGTCATGCGGTGGCGCAGTGTGAGCAGTCTCTTCTTTTCCGCTGGCTCCAGCCACACCAGTTTCATGTCCTTGTCCTGCGGCAACGCCACTTTTGCGATGTGCTTTCTTTGGTCGCGTGCGCTGTATGGGCGCGTCACCACAGATTCGCGGTGGTTCAACTCTTTCACCACGATCTTTTCTACGCGAACGAGGTCGCGCTTCAAGCCTTCCGCGATCCTCTTGCAGTGGTTGGTGGAGAGTACCTGCCATGACAAACCGAAGCGGCCGTCGGAATCAAGATCAGCGATGTCGCCGAGCTGCTCCATCATGGGCGTCACCGTGTCGCCATTTTTGTCGAACTCGCGTTTGCCCGAAAGCCATTTCGCGGAGGCCAGTCCCTGACTCGTCGGAGGGATAACGGAGTACGACCTCGTTTTCTTTTGTGCGGCCAGCCCGCGCGCGCTGACGGTCGGGGGGAAATGTTCCTGGTAAGTGTTGTCGGCCTGAAGTGAGAAATGAGGGCTGGACAAGAACGAGCGCTTGGCGCCGCCGCGGTCACCGCGCCCGTCCATGTCTGCGACGCGCGCTTGAGGGATCGGTCGTCCCACGGAACCACGGAAACGCGGTGTTGTGTTCGTCAAGTTCCTTCACTCAGACAGTCATGAGGGCCGCTGGTCGTGTGCGTGCCGACGTGGACACGATCAACAGAGAAAAAAACGCGGCAGAAAAAAGCGAACACGGCTAAGGAACAGAACCAACTTCGACCGACCTTGCCATCGCACTGTGTTCAGGCATTGAAAACAACGCGTGATCGTTGACACTGGCGATGCAATGTGTCAACGGAATGTGGCTGAATGGCCTTCCATAACACAGTCTTGCATGACGCACTCGTGGAAGGACACTGCACCGACGTTCACAGCAATTGGATCTGCCACCACTTCGAAGCCCCCGTGCTCTTGACTTGCCGACAGACCGTGCTTGTTGTCGCCATCGTACTCGCCGTTGGTGCCGTCCTCAACGTTGTCGTCGTCATTATCTCGGTCATTACCGTCGCTGTCCGTCGCATGGTCATCGTCATCGTCATCGTTATCACCGGTAGTTATCTTCGTTGTCGCCGGCGTTGTCGCCGTTGTCACCATCAACGCCGTCCGTCGTCCGTCGTTCGTCGTTCGTCGCTCGTCGTTCGTCGCTCGTCGTTCGTCGCTCGTCGCTCGTCGCTCGTCGCTCGGTCGTTCGTCGTTCGTCGTTCGTCGTTCGTCGTTCGTCGTTTCAAAACGGCAACGGCAACGGCAACGGCAACGGAAAACGACCGCAACTGAGTGACGACTGAGTGATTTTCCCAGTGAGTGACCTTCAGTTCCCCTTACCTTCACTGTATCCACTGACTGATTGATTCAGTGAGTGAGTGACGTTTGGAATGTGGGTGTGAATGCGGAGAGCACTGACTGATTGATGCAATGAGTGAGTGAGTGAGTGAGTGGGTGGATGAACGGAGGCAATGGTTGAAAGTTTTCCTTTTTCATTCTTCAGCGCTCAATCAATGGTTAACTTTCAATGGTTAAGGTTTCAAAAGTGACTGTTGAGTGGGCAGCAGTGATCGATTCAGTGGTTAACATCAATGGACAACGACGACGACGACGACGACGACGACGACGACGACGACGACGGCGGCGGCGGCAAACTTTCAAAGCTTCGTTGTCGTCGTTGTCGTCGTTGTCGTCGTTGTCGTCGTCGTTGTCGTCGTTGTCGTCGTTGTCGTCGTCGTCGTTGTCGTCGTTGTCGTCGTTATTGTCGTTGTTATGGTGGAGAGTAGAGATCTTTGTCTGCAG
>ENA-OWNT01002241-OWNT01002241.1-seawater-metagenome-genome-assembly--contig:-NODE-2241-length-20716-cov-3.659140_pt1 | contig 20716 bp, 42 predicted proteins | sample MGYA00238136_ERZ651165 | MGnify/ENA primary metagenome ERZ651165 (study PRJEB26861, sample SAMN08777766) | seawater metagenome | isolation source: coastal seawater | place: USA: Florida | collected...
CTCTTCCGATCTGACCACCGCCAAGTGCATCGAGTTGATGTTATCCCACGCCGGGATGACCGTCTTTTCAACGGGCCTCGGTGCAGAGGGCGTCGAGGCGGCCAAGGCTTACCATTACGACCTCGTTCTGCTTGATCTGGGCCTCCCCGACATCGACGGGTTCGAAGTTCTGAAAGCAGTTCGCCGGGCGAAACTCACCGTGCCAATCATGGCCCTGACAGCAGCGAACGATACGGAGAGCAAGATCAAATTCTTCGGCCTCGGCGGCGATGATTACCTAACCAAGCCGTTCCATCGCGAGGAGCTTATTGCTCGCATCAACGCAATCGTGAAGCGCTCAAAGGAGCTACGTGACTTCACACCGCCGGAGGAAACCCCATGAACCAGCACACCGAATTTCACGCCCCGGCCAAACTGCGCCCCCTGCGCGACATCGTGGCCGAGTACGAGGAAAAGCGCGAGGCGGCGGACAGCGCCGAGATCGCCTTCAAGAACGCCGTGACGGCCGCCGAAATGGCCGGCAACATCGGCGGCTCCTATGGCGGTTCCGTTTGGGGCCGGGGCTCGCCCCACATCAGCGCGCGGGACATCAGACAGGTCTTGCTCAAGTCGGCGTGGAAACACGTCTACGCCGGGCTCGACATCGCGAAGATCGCACCGACGAAGGACCGCAAGCAGTTCGATCTGGCGATGGAGAACCCGGCCGAGTTCACGCTCGACAACATCCGCGCCACGTTCGGCGACTACCTGAAAGACCCCCGGTTCCACATCCTGCGAGGGCTGGCGGAATGCTTCTGCGATCTGGATCCGGCCTACAAGAGCCACAGCAAGGTCAAGATCGGCGTGAGCGGCCTGCCCAAGCGGATCATCATTTCCGGTGTCACGGGCGAGTACAGCTATGGCTCCTACGGCGAGGGTCAGATGAAGGACGTGATCCGCACGCTGCAGCGCTACCGGGGCGAGCCCGACATGGAATACGGCGCTTACTCCGATCTGATGAAAGAGGCCAGGCGGCACGGCGAGGCCGACTGGCCGGGCGGCAAGATCAAGGCATACCAGAACGGCAACGCGCATGTGATCTTTGACAAGGACACCCTGCGCGACATCAACGCCGCGCTTGCCGAGTTCTATGGCGAGGTGCTGCCCGATGCCGAGGACGAGGACGCCAAGCCCGATCTGTTCCGCTCGACAGAGGTCAGCAAGGATCTGGCCTATTACGCAACGCCGGCAAAGGTCGGGCGCGCGGTCCTGAGCGAGTTTCACATCGAGGCGCGCTGGGATGACAAGAATCCGGCGGCGCTGGAAATCCTCGAGCCCAGCTGCGGCGACGGCCAGCTGATCGACGCCATGCTTGCCTACGCCAGCGAAAGCAACAGGGGCCGCAACCACCCGCTGCGGATCACCGGCATAGAATACCACGCCGAGCGGGCCAGCCTGGCGAGGGCCAAGGGACACAACGTCCTGACGGCCAATTTTCTTGATTGCGCCCCGGATCCGCGCTTTGACTATGTGGTGATGAACCCGCCGTTTTCCGGCGCCCATTGGCAGAAGCACATCATGCACGCGCGAAAGTTCCTGAAACCCGGCGGCACGCTGATCTGCATCCTGCCGGCGACCGCGTTCTACGATGGCCACCTCGGCAAGCTGGGACTGGTGCGGGCCGACGCGCATACGACCGAGCGCGGATGGGTCGACAGCGGCTGGCGTGATCTGCCGGTGGCGTCCTTCGCTGATAGCGGCACGAATGTCCCGACCGGGTTTATGGTAATCAGGCGTTAAGCCGCCGCCCCTGTGCATTTTTTTCTGGACTAATATCGCCAATAGCGATAGGAATGGAATCACAGGGCAACGAAGCCCAGCACAAGGAGATTTCAGAATGACCACCCCCAGCACCCCCGCCAAAACCTTCCGCGAACTCGAGCAGGACATGCGCAACGCGATGGACGCAATGGAGCAAGCCCTCAACGCCGAGTGGGCGGCTTTCACCGACCATCTGGTCGCCGACGCAAATTTGAGCGGCGACTACGAGACTGACAAGGACGCGATCGACGTGCTGGAATTGAAGCTCAAGCTGCGCGCCGCGCAGGAAATGAACCGCAACAAGGCAACTTGGACCGGGGCAACGGCCTACATGAACAACGCGGTCGAGGGCTTGCGCCACTCGGTGGCCGAGGGCGTTTTCCAGAGCGGCGGCGCATCGCTTCTTTTCCGCGCGGTTCGCGGCTGACCCAAGGAAGCGCGGCCCTGCCGGGGCCGCGTCACCGTGGGCCAGAAGAAGCCCCCGTACAGGCGATGGAAGAAAGGAGGATTGAAATGCGACGCCGGATTAAAGCCCGGCACCAAACCACCACCCGCCCCGGCTTTTTGATGTTCCGTGAGTGAGCCGGGGCGGGGCCAAACCAGAGAGAGGATCGACGAATGACGGACATATCCCAAGCCACCTTGGCAGACGCAAAAAGCGCCGTGACGATGTTCTGGACGCACCGCGCCTGCCTGCCCGACTCCTGTTCCGTGAACGACGCGATTGATTTCATCCGCGACGTTTCCGGTACGGCGAAGGCGCAAGGCCGCAAGATCACGCCCGACGAGTGGGTGTCGATGGCCGAAGTGGTCGATGACGCTTGCATCGACGAGTGCCTGCCGACGCTGTTCGAGGTGGCATAATGACCGCCATCGACATCCGACTCGGCCGCGTGAGCGGCAAGGACGCAGCCGCCAAGATGCTTTCCGAGGTCTCGCACGAGGCCGCTTGCCAATTCTGGCGTGCGAACGCCTGCGCCGACACGCTCCACGCCTACGGCTATTGGGACGGCTTTCTGACCATCCTTTCTGAAAGGAGAACGACATGATCCGCAAGTTTCTCGACTGCTCGACTGCCAACCTGACCCCCGAAACAATGGCCCCGATCGAGGCCGGCCAGGTCGGCGGATCAAACACGCTTCTCGGCGAATACGGCGCCCTAGTCTATGCCAGCGCCCATGACAGGACCACCGCTCTGCCGCCGCCGGATCTCGAGGCCGCTTTCGCGGAGGCGCGCAAGCAAGGCTGCGACTACGTGTTGTTCGACCGCGACGGCGAGATTCACCCGCAGCTGCACGACTACAGCGAGGAGTGGGCCTGATGGGCGGCGATTGGATTTTCCGCGCGCTAAAGCGGATCGCTGCCGACAAGATCGTTTCGATTTGGGAGGATACGTGATGGACCATCTGCCATTCCCGCCTGATCTCGCCACAGACTCCGCGAGCAAGGCGCGCGAAGGATATGAAGCGCGGCGCGGGTCGAAAATGTCCATCGGCGACACCTTCACCGTGCGCTGCGCGCTGGCCTTTCGCAACCCCGAGGGCCGCGTGATCCCGGTCTACGATCCGTATCGTCCGACCTACCCAGAAGGCTGTGAGCCCGGCCGCGCGGACGTAACGTGGAGGCTGTGCTTCTACCCAAACGAAACGACCGGCTACGAGTGGTCGGTGCAAAACTTCGAGCCTTTGGAGGCGCCCGCATGAAACTGACGAAACCGCAACTGGATCTGCTGACAGCGATCGACCGGCGCCCGTCCGGTGCCGACCACCTGTGGCTGTGCCACGCGCTGCGCGGCCCTGTCCGGGAGCCGACCGTGAAGGCGCTCGAGCGAATGAGGCTGATTGAGCACATCGGCGATCGGGGCGAGATCCTGAAATGCACTGCCGCCGGGCGCAGGCGCGTGATGGAGGAACAGCTGTCGTGAAACGCCGGTTCCCCAGCCACCGCTGTCCCGAGTGCCACCGAACGTTTTTCAGCGCCGAGGCCGTCGATGGTCACCGCGCCAACGAACAAGGCAAGTGCTTCGACCGACTGCCCCGCATCATGGCGCGCAACGTGCTGACCTACCGCGAGCGGAACGGTATCAAGCCGCCGCCGCTGCCCGAGCCCCCCGAAGATTTCGACGTGTTGGAGGATTTCTGAATGGCAACGATCTACATCGAAGCGACCGGTCGGCACATCCCGGCCCCCACCTATCTGAGCGGTATCCGCACCGCCAAGGCCAACCCCGACGAATGGTTCAAAACCACGCTCAAGACGTGGGTGCCGGGCACCGGGGCCGAGATCATGGCGGAGTACCGGGCCGACCTGAATGCGCGCATCAACGCGCGGGGCGGCATCGTGATCCCGACAGGGCGGGTCAGCCTGGCCACATGGGGCCGGGCGTCGATCCCGCGCGTGGCGCTCGAGCGGCACGACATCCAGGCAATGAATCGCCATCAGCGCAATCACCTGTCTGAACGTCAGCGAGATCCGCGTGCTTAACTTCGGTAAATGCTCGCATTTTTTTGTGTATTAATATCGCTGTTTGCGATATTATGAGGATACGGGCAACGACGCCCATCAACGGAGATTCGAAATGAGCAAGACCGACCCCCGCACCCAGCCCGCGCATCAGCGCTTCAATTGCCTCTGCCCCGGCGACACGCTCGACCAGTTCAGTGCCTTCTACGTGGCGCCCTGCCGGAACGACCGCAGCGAGGCCGAACGCCTGAACGGCGATGCCGAGTCCACCTGTATCGTCCAATGCGAGCCGGGCGAGGCCGAGTTCTATTCGATCTACGGATCGGTGGTCAGTGACCGCGGTTGTGAATGGCTGGCCGTCCACGACGAAACCACGCCCGACGAGATCGTGCGGATCGCCCGCCAGATCAACGCCGAGACCGGCAAGCCGTTCTTCTGGCGCGACGAGCGGTACGGCTGCCTGCCGAGCTACGGCGCCCGGCTGGATTTCGTGGATATTGCCGAGGCGCTGACCGAGGAGATCGCGGACGAGATCCCCGACCTTCTGCGCGATCCCGACGCGCGCGACGACGACTTTGACAACCACTCGCTCGCCGACATCCGCGAAGCCTTCGTGACCTACTCGGCCTATTCCGAGGCCGAGGGCCGCGACCCGTACCTGCCCGTCGACGACGCGGCGTGAATCAACCACCAAGGAAAGGAATTTCAACATGCCGAACTGGTGCTTAAACCGCCTCGACATTTACTCTGAGGATCCCGCCGAAATGAAACTGATCTACGACTCGATCACCGACGACAAGGGGCAATTCACCTTCGCCACGCTGGTGCCGATGCCCGAGGTTCTTGAGGGCACGACCTCCGGCGGATACGTCGATGTCGGCATGGCTATTCTGGACGACGACGACGAGTTTCTGACCAACCTGATGACGCGCTGGCGCTGGCTTGAGGAGCGCGAGGGTGTAACGACTGTCGAGGCCGTCGAAGCCTACTTTCGCGAAAAGACCAAGGCCGTGAAGGAGGCAAAGGCATCACGCGCGGCGGCGGAGGAAACCGGCTTTTCGAACTGGTACGACTGGCGGATTGCCAATTGGGGCTGCAAGTGGGACGCCAGCACCGGCGACGATACAGTTGCGTTCGACGAGGGCGACGAGGAGATCAGCGTCGCCTACCAAACTCCGTGGGGGCCGCCCGAGGCGTTCATCGAAGCCCTGCGCGAAACCTTCCCGAGCGCCTCGATCACCGCGTTCTACGACGAGCCCGGCATGCAGTTTGCGGGGTATCTGTAATGAACCGCCAAGACATCTACCGCGCCATCGAGCGCAATCCCGCAACCGCCTATCAGGAGCAGACCGGCGAGGACATCACCTATGAACTTGGCCAGATCCCGGTCAACCTGCATCAAGGGCTGGTCAACTATATGCTGTTGGGGCTGGCGCCTGGATCGTTCCTGACCGCCGCGCTGTGCAACGATTTCATGCTGACCGCGACCAAGGCCGACACCACCTGCCGGAATTTCCTGCCCGAGCTGGCCCGCGTTTTCTACAACGCGATGCCGGCCCGCAGCCACGGCAGCCGCGAGATATTCGAGGCATGGTGCGAATCTGGCGGTGTTGTCGGACGGAGGGAAGCGGCATGAGAGAAATGCAGAAATCCGACATGGAGTTTGTGGTCCGCCGCCTGCCGACCGACATCCGAACGCTGCTCAAGGAATATGAGGGGCGTCTGTTCGTAGCCGGCGGGTTCATCAGGGCAGTCGTCGCGGGCGAAACTCCGAACGACATCGACCTGTTCGGGCCGTCGAAAGAGATCCTGGACGAAGCCGCCGAAAGGCTGAAAGAGCGGCGCGGAGAGAACACGCGGCTGCACAAGACGAAAAACGCCATAACCGTGATTTCGCTCGGTCGAATAACGGTGCAGTTCATCACCCGTTGGACGTTCACCGATCCGAGGGAATGCGCCAAGAGTTTTGATTTCACCATCTGCCAGTCCGCGATTTGGCGGCACCTCGGGAAATACACGTCTTGCTGCAACGAGAGTTTCTACGTCGACTTGGCGGCACGGCGGCTGGTGTACACGCATCCCGACCGGAACGAGGAAGCCGGCGGATCGCTTATGCGAGCAATCAAGTTCTCAAAGCGCGGGTACACCATTCAAGTGAACAGCCTGGCCGGTGTGATCGCGCGCCTGATCGACAAGGTGGACTTCGACCGGGCGGCGGATGAGCAATCCCGGACGTTCGTGCTGACCGGTTTGTTGCAGGAGGTTGACCCGCTCTTATCCATCGACGGGTTGGACGTACACGACGACCACGAAACGCCGATAGACGGCATCGACAGGAAGGAGGAAAACGCATGACCTATGTCCTTGGAAAGCCCGAAACCCTGCCGGGTTTCGACCTCTACGCCGAGCATATCCGGCAGGCGAGTTTCCACTATGCCGACGACAGCGGCGGCGAGTGGGGCATGGGCGCGGCCAGGGTCGCCAAAGCCGCGTCCGTGGCCAATGAGAACGGATGGCACTTCTGGCAGATGGAGCAGGCCCACAAGCACGTCGCACCGCTGGTCACGTTCAGCCAGTTCATGGAGGCCGTGCTGAGCGGGCTCAGGAAGGGAGAAAACGCATGAAGATCATCGTCCACACGCTCGCGCTCGACAGCAAAGAGGGAACCGAGAGCTTTTCGTTCCCGACCGAAAAAGAGCGCGACGACTACCTGTTCAATTGGGCCTGCCAGAATTGCTGGGATGCCGACGAACTGGAACGCGCCCAGCAGGACTACGAGTCCGGCGACCTGGATCTGCACGAGTTCGTGCAGGAGCATTCCGATTATCTCGATACGTTCAGCACGGACTACCACGTCCTCGACGTGTCGCTCTGGTCGATCATCGCGGAGACCTTCGACCACTACCGCTGGCAGTTCGTCTACTGGAAACGGCACATCCGCAAGGCATGGGGGAAGGCATGACACGCACCCGGGAAGAAAACGCCGAGGCGCTGGCGCACGAGGCTGAAAACCGCGCCCGGCTGGTTGCGGCCGTCGGCCTGGCGCAAGTCGAACAGTGGGAGCGCTTCGAGAACGGCGAGTATCTCGACTCCGAGCTGGCCGAGTACGACGAGTGGCGCATCGACCGCGCGCTGGACGATCAGGACAAGCTGCGCTCGGCCTTCGCCACCGCCCACCTCGACAGGCGCGAGCACGCCACCGTGCTTGCCGCGCTCCGCTTCTGGCAGCGGTGCGGGCTTGAGGGCGCCAACCGCGACCTGGTCGACGGCCTGCCGCACGCCGAATCCGACATCGCGACCATCGGATTCAGCGAGGCGGCCATGACGCCGGAGGAAGTCGACCAGCTTTGCGAGAGGATCAACGGGTGACCAACGAGAAACGCAGCCCGTTTTTCAAGCGCGCCCCGCACCTGCACCGTCCGTCTCCAAATGCGCATTCGCTCAAGAGCCGAGCCAAAAGCTCGCAGGCGTTGAGCGTGAAGGCGCGGCAGGTCGAGATCAAACTGAAACCAGAACCGCCTTGGGAAACCGAGGAAAAGAAGGGAATCCGGAAATGAGCGCCGCGTGGGCTTTTTGGGCGAACCGCTGGACTGCCGACGATGGGCGCGCTTGGGATTACCACGGCCCGGGCCTGCCGAGTATTTTGCCCGCGAAGGTCGAAGAAGCCGTGCGCGCCGGCGCCGTGGTTTTCGACGTCGCCAAAGGTCTCGAATATCGCGTCCAAGAGGACGGAAGCATCAACATCAGAGAGAGGACCGACAGATGAACAACCTGAACCCGCAACCGATCAAATCCGAGATCCTGGCCGTGGCCTTTGCCGCAGAGGCGCAGATCGCAGACTGTTACCGCATGCCCCGCACGAACAGCCAGCGCGCCGCCGAGGGCAAGATCGTCTGCGAGCTGCTGGCCGCGATGACCGGGCTCGACATCGACGAGAACGCGGATGGGCCGGAAACCGTGATCACCGACACCGTGACGCAGATTTTCCACTATGCGCAATCCGAGGGCATCAGCGCGCGAACCGTTTTCGAGCGGGCGCTGTTCAACCTCGAGTGCGAGCTGGTCGAGGAGCAGGCGTAAGCCATTGGCGATGCTGGTATTTTTTTCTGTACCGACATCGCTATTTGCGATATATTGAGAATCAGAGGGCAATGAAGCCCGACGATGGAGACCACAGATGAAACCGACCCGCGAATTTTACATCCCGAAAACCGCCCGCAAAATCCAGCCGAAGGCGACCGACGGCGTTGTGTTCTACGCCTACGAGCGGGGCGACGCGATCTATGGCCTGGCCTTCATCGGCAAGCGCACCAAGCCGGAGTTCCACTATCGCTACCGCACCGAGGCTGAGCGCACCAAGCGGTTCGAGGACACGCTGTCCGGTGTGCTGGCAAACGAGGAGTTCAAGGCCAAGCGCCGCGCCGAGCGCGCCAAGCCGCACAACCTCGAGGTTGGAATGATCCTTTACGGATCGTGGGGATACGAACAGACCAACGTCGATTTCTTCGAGGTCGTGCGCGCGACGAAGCGCAGCGTTTGGGTCGAGGAGATCGGCAGCCAGACAGCGACTGACGCCGGCAACGGCGCCTGGATGACCGATCGCGTGGTTCCAAATCTCGAGGCCCGTACCGGCAAGATCACCCAGCACATCGTCACCGGTGACAGCATCAAGTCGCCAAAACACGGCACCGCCTCGGTTTGGGACGGCACCCCGAAATACGAGAGCAGCTACCACTGAAACACCGGGCCAGGACGCCCAAAAAACGGAGAAACGATATGACCAAAGAACGCAACCCCGATCTGAAAGTCGCCGGCATTGCCGAGGCCGAGCACACCAACATCAAGGGCCTGCCGCCGCTCGAGGGCGGGCGGATGTATTTCACCGAGATCGGCTATTCGCAGAGCTACCCGTGGGTCGAAATCCGGCGCACCGCCAAGACCGTCACGCTGGCCAAGGTCAACGTGAAGCGCGACCCTGATTGGAAGCCAAACATCCACCCCGGCGGCTTTGTCGGCCACTGCGACAATCAAGGTTCGCAGACGTGGCTGTTCGATGGGATCAACCCCGACCACACCCGCACCGTGCGACGGGTCAAGTCCCGCTACGCAGGTGAGGATGAAATGTGGGGTCTCCGAGGCGTGAAATACGTCGAGGGTCGTGCCGTCGAATTTTACGATTACAACTTCTGAGGAGCGCGCCATGAAAATGACTGACCGAGAACTCATGCCGTTCGCCGAATACTGCCTCGGCTTCTACGGTCGCGGCGGGATCTACGACATGGGCGCGAGCCTAAAGGAAATCATGGCCGCGACACGCAAGCGGCTGGCCGACAAAACGGCCATAGAATTTCACGGCGATACGTTCGACCGCGAAATGGTGAGGGACATCCTGATCGCAGACTTTGGAAAGGTGTTTCCGACATGACCGCGCTCTACGACATCACCCGCACCTGCCCCGACGGCGCCGTTCACGCCGACAGGATCAGCGCCGAGGACGGCAAGGAGGCTTGCGAAACTCTGCTCGAGTGGATCGCCGAACGGTCGATCCTCGGCGTCCCTTACCGGCAACCCGGCGCGACCTACGAGATTCACGTTGTCGAGAGGGGCAGCCGACAGTCCAGTTTCGTATGGCGCTGGCCAACCGCGCTGGACATGTACCGCTCGGAACTGACACCCGCCGGAGAGCAGACCGTAATCCCCGGCTGCGAACGCGACGACGCGCGCACCGGTGCCGTGCAGCTGGACCTGTTCTGATGGCGACGCAAGGCGGATACGACTCCGGCCACGTCTGGTATTACTACCTCGGCGGCCGCCTGATGTTTCCGTCCGAGATCCGGGCCGAGGTCGAGCAAGGCGACTACGAGGGGTATCTGGCCGACAAGATCCGCGAAGCCGACGAGAAGCCAGAACCGGCCAGGTCACGCGCCCTGCGGGACATGCAGGCTGACTTGGAGCGGGCGTTGCTGTCCGACGCCAAGCGTTACCGGCAAGTCTGCCAGCGCGTGCGCTACCGGCGCCGCTGGCTCGGGCCTTGGCCCGACGAGGCGCGGGACATGTGGGACGAGCCGAACACCGCCGCGATGCTGAAACACAACCACCTGTTCAACGGCTTTGCAAACCTTCGAACCATCGCCAAACTGAGCGAAAGACAACTCGAGCTTTTTTGACCTTTGGAAAGGACCAACCGATGACCACGCCAGCCGACACTGCCCGGAGTTTTCAACGCCTGATGGAGACCGCCGCCCACGGCGCGGAAACCGGCCGGAGCGAGCGAGATTGTGAAAACAAGGCCCTGGCCGCGATGAAGGTCGCCAGTTTTCTGGACCAGGCCGGCTATTGGGGCGGGCCGCCGGCAACGCTCGAGGAGGCGAAAGCGGCCGCGAAGCGCGCCTGGGGCGACAGCGTTCCCGAGGATGTTGCGGCCGCGCTGAGCGAGAGTGAAGACCGTGTCTGACGCTCCCCTAAACATCGGCATCGACCTTGGGCGCGAACCGTCGCGCACAGTCCTTTCGCTTTACTGCCACTTTTGCGGCACGACGACGCATTGGATCGAGGGGCACCCGCCGAAACAAATGTGTCGGTGCGAAAATCCGCCAAGCGATTATAAGCCCCGTACAGACGATTCCGGCCTCCCGGATACCCAACCATACCCGGAACAGCCCGACTCGCGCCCCACGGGGCCAAAATCGGGGCCCACGGCCGAAAACGAAGGATAACCACATGCCCGAAACCGCCGACATCGACACATCCACCCCAGAAGGCTTTAGCGCCGGCCTCGAGGCGCTGGGTCTGCGGCAGCGCGACAGAGACGGCGATCTGCAGCCGCTGCGGCCCGCGCGCGTGGCGCTTCTGCTGAGCGCCCCGGAGTCGACCGTCAAGAACTGGCTGCGCGGTTCGCGCCCGGTCCACCCGACGGCCGCCCGCATGGTCGACTGGATGATGGAAGGCTATCGCCCGGAAGGCTGGCATATGACCGGCGATGATTTTCGCGCCGCGCGGGAAGCCTTGGAACTGAACGAGGATCAGCTGGGCGAACTGCTGGATGTGGAAACCGACACGATCCTGAAATGGGAGAGCGATTTCCACGGCCCGCCCGGCTTTGTCGCGGAGGCTATGCGCTGGTTGCTGAGCGGCTTCCGCCCTTCCGATTTTCCCACGGGCGCGCGGGAGGAAGCGCGTCCGTGACGACGTGGTTGAACAGCCGGACGTTGCGAACGCCGTCGCGGATATACTCGATGGCATCACGCCAGGCGCTGTAATCCCTGTGCGCCGCCTCGATTGTGCGCGGATCCATTGCCCAGGTGCAGGGCGTCCACCAGATCTCGTGTTTCTTCTGCCGGGTGATTTTCTTTCGCTTGTTCTTGGGGTGGGCTTGTTTCCAGGTCTCGACGTAGATCCCCAAGAGTTCCGGCTTGCCGCGCCATTGGCCCTTTCGAGACTGCCAGTGCTGCGGCTCGAGCTTGGGCTCGGCGCCCGGCATCCAGTCCGGCGTCAGTCCCGTGCGCGCGCATTCGGCAACCTGCACGGCCATGCGGCGACCGCCAAGGTTTTCCGGCAGGTTCGACACGACGGCGGCCACAGCCTCGGCATCCTCGTGGCTGTCCTTGAGGCGCGGCCCGCCGCCGTCGATCCGAACTCCGCCCAGCTTGGCGCGCTCGATCAGAACATGCTCCATGCCAAAGCCGAAGCCGCGTTCCTCGTGATCGCGGCGATCCGGCAATTCGAGTTGCACCTTTTCCCGCCCGAATGCCCATTCCAGCATGGCTTGAATTGGCAGGTGTCGTTTTTCACGCATTGAAAAGTCTCTCCGCCTTGCTGCGAGGGGTGCCGGCCTTTGCTCGCGCAATCGCCTCGCGCCGTTCCAGCCGCAGAATATAGACCTGCTGCTGCGCCACCCGCTTTTCGGCTTCCGCCAGTTTGGCGCGCAGTTCGAGAATTCTCCGCTCCTGCGCCTCGCAGCGAATTTCGAGATCGTCAGACATCGTGTTTCTCCATCCAGAAAGGTTTGCCACCGACCTCTGCCCAACCTTTGTCGGTCAGTTCGATCAGGTGGAAGTCGCTCAGTTCCGTTTTGGGCCTCACCGTGACAAAGCCGTTCAGTTCGAGCTGCGCCACCGCGACTTTCGCAGGCGTTCCGCGCGGCGTGCGGATCTTTTCCAAATCTGCGTGACCTGTCGAAAGCAGCCGCCCGGTCCTTAATGCGATGAACGCCAGGAAAATCCTCCCGTCTCTCGTCACGACCTCGTCCGGTAGCCAGTCCCAAAGTTGGTAGTGATGCGTCTGCGGGATCCGCGACTTGTGGTGTTTGCCGCTCATGGCCTTGCCCTCCGTTGCAATTGAATTTTCAGGTCGGCGATCCTTGCCCACTCCGCATCCGTCGGGTTGAAGGTCACCAGGTCCGGGCTTCGAATTGCCGCCGTGAACCCTTCCAGTTCCTCGAGGCAGGAGATCGACGCCAGCGCATCGTCAAAGGTGCGGCATTTTTCCGTCATTTCAGGCGATCAAGGTCGATTGCCCCGCCTCCAAAACGCTTAATCGTTCCGCTCGGAGTCAAGACCGTAACAGCGCGCGACTTGCGCAAATCGAGGAGCGCGATGAATACACGGCCATCGGCTGCGCGAAATCGAAACAGCCGCCGACCTTTCCGGTTTACGCGCGCCACAAATTCGACAAGGTCAGCCCTGTCGTTTTCGATCGCCCAAAAGAGCCCTTCCTCCAATGTGGCAGGGTCTATGTGAGGACCGATCCGCTCAAGCACCCGTTTGTGAAAATGATCCGTCATTTCACCGCCACCCTTTCGAACTTGTCCGTCTGGTTCCCCCAAACCGTCCAGCCGGGGCGCGCTCGGCGCGCGAACATTTCCAGTTTGGCGGCATCTGGCCAAACTTCGTCGATCCGGTCCTGCAGAGCCTCTGGTTTCCGGGAATGTTCCCGCTGGGGCGCGGTTATGATTGATGTCTTGAACGGGGCTAAACGGATCACGCGTCCGTTCTTATCCAGGCAAGGATTGCCCTTCGCATCGTACTTTATCGGGCGCGGGACACCTGTCCCGCGACGGCAGACAAGTACGATTTCATGCTGTGAGCGAACCCAGAAGCCCATGATGATGCGACTCTTCACCCAGACGATTTGGCTGACGTACTTGAAGCCCCAGGCGTCCACGACCGGCAGGGAACGCGCCAACATGGGTGCGGTGGTCCACATGAACAGCAGCGCGTCAGGCTTCGCGGGAACATCCAGCGCCGCGATCTCGTCGTCGCGCATGCAGGAATAGTGACGCATGGCGTTCCGACCAGGTTTTGCGACCGAGTTGGAGGAGAAGCGCCAGGGAGGGTCCGCGACCACAATGTCGGCGAGGTTATTCATTCACCCAAATCCCCTCAAGCTCGCCAGCCTCGCGAAACTGGCCGATGACCTTACGGACGGTATCAAGCGGCAGGTCGATCGCATTGGCGATGTCCTCGACGCCGTAGCCTTCCGAAAGCATCTTGCGGATTTTGCTGCGGTCCCGGTTCTTGCTATTTCCCATCGCGCGCCGCCTCGATTGCATCCCGCACAGTGTCTGACCCCGCCGGGCCACCCTGATACGTCAGCACAGCGATCTCCGGATCGAACCGCAACAGCGCCAAGCGGGCGAGGTCAACGCGCGCGATGTAAGCCCTGGCCTTCTCTCCGATGTCGCCAGCAATCGGCTTTTTTCGCCGCTCCTTGTTCTCGTGGCTCATCCACCAGCGGCAAGCGGCGTTGATGGCCCACGCGGGCAGCCCTTCAAGTTCACTCTGCCAATCCTCGCCAATCGCGTGCATCAACTCAGGAGGAGCCGACGACACGTAGTATTGAGCCAGCAGCGTGGCCGCCCGTCCCGAAATCCATTTGGGCTGTGCCGGGGCTGTCACCGAAATGATCTGGCGGCAGATCGCCTCCGCATGTTCCTTGGTCTGGATCGGCGCTTGCCGCAAATCCGGCCATGAGGCCGTCAAGCGGAGAACGCCCTTGGTGTCCGCCGCCGGTGGGGCGATTTGGTTTCCGGTTGTCATAATTGCCCTCCATGAGTTTGGTGAATGACTTTTGCTGAACGAGGAAATCGAAGTTGCAGACCCAACCGCGATCGTTGTCGCCGTTGCAGTGGTCGGAAGCCGCCGCACGGCGCAGGGCGGCATCCCAGCCCGCGATGCCGTCGCACTCCCGCAGCCGGGCCCGCAGCGCGGCCTGCCGCGACTTGGACAGTTTCAGCATGTTCGGCCAGTCCTGCGCCTTCGCGGTCTCTCGGTACATCCTGACCGCCTCGTTGATCATTTCCCGCTCGGCGGATTTTGCGGCCTTGTCGCGCTTTGCCGACAAAGAAACTTCGTTAGAAGTTTCTAAATTGTTATCTTTGTTCTCTTGTTCTTTAGTTGGCCCTTGCGTGGCCCCCTGGTTGGCCCTTTCATTGGCCCCCTCTGGATCGCCGGCTTGATATTCTTCATATTTTTCAAGGGTTAGGATTGTCTTGGCATTGGCCCTTACATTGGCGGCTCCATTGGCCCTTTCATTGGCCCCTATTTTCGTCGCTTTTCCGTTGGAAATCAGCCAGTCCACAACGTCGCGAACCTGGTTCCGGCTGGCCCCCGTGTCGTCCTGAATCTGCTGCTGCGAAAAACAGACCTCGCCGCGCCGGATCACCAGTTTGGCCGTCCCGGCGTAGTGCGACGTGTCTTTCCATGCCGCGTGGTGCAGAAGCCAATGCCAGATCGCCACGCGCATGCCCTTACCCTTGAAAAACGGGTGGTCCCAAATCGAGCGATAACTGCAAACCCAGCCTGACATCAGATCAGCTCCTCCTGCATTGTTGAACGGTCTGCGGTGATCGAGCATGTGGGCAGATCGGCAAAGGCATCCACCGATCCCGTGGGGCCGTTGCGCTGCTTTTCGATGATGATTTCCAGAAGCCCGGATACCGCGTGCAGGCGGGCCTCAAGATCGGCCCGTTCCTCGATGTCCCGGCACGCCTTGACTTTGCTTCTGAGGTAATATTCTTCGCGGTAGAAGAACATCACCACGTCCGCGTCCTCCTCGAGTTTCCCCGACTCGCGCAGGTCCGACAGCATGGGCCTGGGCGGGTCTCTAAGCTCCACAGAGCGGTTCAGTTGGGCGGCAACGACGACAGGTACGCCAAGCTCCAAAGAAAGGCTCTTGAGCGTGTCTGAGGCCGCGCTGGCGCGGTCATAGGCTCGCTCGTACTTGGATTGCACCAGCTGCAGGTAATCGACCACGACGAGGCCCAGCGGCGTGCCTGAATCGGCGAACCGCTGGTGCGCGCGCTTCACCGCAGCCCGCAGGCGGTCGACGTGGCGCACATCGCGCTCGCCCGTGATGATTGGCAGGGCCTCCTGCCGCTTGGCTTCTTCGATGATCCTGCGAAAGTCTTGCTCAGAAATGGCGTCCTTGCGCGTCATGCGGCTGTAGGGAATTCTGACGCCTTGATCCGCCAGTCCGCGCGCCAAGAATCGTCGCCCGAGTTCTTCGGCGGGCATTTCAAGGTTGCCAAAGAACACGCCGATGCCATTCGCCGCCGCGTGGTAGGCGAAATTCTGGCCCCCGGTGGTCTTTCCCATGCCGGGGCGCCCACCTACGATGATCAATTGCCCCGCCCGAAACCCGGTGAGAATTTTGTCAAGTTGTGGCAGGCCGGTAGAGACCCCCACGTCGCCGGTGCCCTGATAGACGTCGTTGATCTCGTTTATGGTCGACGTCAGGACCGCCAGGTGCGATTGAACCAGCGGCTTGTTCGAGGATTGCGTCGCCACCGCGCCGCAGCGGGTTTCCACGTCGATCGCGATCTCGACTGCCGACTGCCGATCCGTCAATATGCTTTCCCGGCATTCATCGACGATTTCCAGAATGCCGCGCCGGTCGGCCAGATCGACCACCATTTCGGCATAGTCGACAATCGCAAACGTCGCCGTGGCGGCCCCGGCCAGTCTGGCAAGGTACTTTGCCCCGCCAAGCTCCTTGGCCCCCTCGTGCTCGTTGAAGGTTCTGGACAAGGTGACCGGCGATGCCAGTTTGCCCGCGTCAATCCGGCCCTGAATCTCGCCATAGATCGCCGCGTGCACCGGGTCATAGAAATGCTCCAGTCTCAGAACGCCGGAAATCTTGTGATACGCGTCGTTGTTGATCAGCAGAGTACCAAGAACCAGTTGCTCCGCTTCGACGCTATGCGGCTGGATCGACGCCCCGCCGCTTTCCGTGTTGTTGTTCATCGAATAATCCGCCTGGTGTTGCGGTTGATATTTTGGCGAGTTGCGCGCGCGCGTAGTCCCACACCGCTGCCGCGTCGCCCTGGTCGTCTGTCTGCACATGCCAGCCCAGCCGCGCGCAGCGTTCCATCGTCTGCGCCTTGGCCGCTGCCCGCTTGGTCTTGGCATCGCCTATGAAATGCGCCCGGATGCTCTGGACGTGGTATTCGTGAAATGTGACGTTCTGCAGGAAACAGGCGATCTTGACCGCCGCCCTGAGACCCATTGCAAGCTGCACCCGCTCCTGCCCGCCCTTCACGCCGGCGGCGATCGGCAGTTCGATCACGACCGCATCCGGCTTGTGCTGCTTGATCAGACGCAGGGTCATCTGCAGGGCTTGGGTCAACCGGGCGCCGTGGTCCTTGCCCGACTGCCCCAAGACCTCAGTGTGGCAATAGGGCCGGTCGCTGGCGTCACCGATTGCGCATCCAGTTTTTGTGCCCAAATCGAACGCCAGCAACTTCATGCGGCGCCCCTGTCCACACGCAGGCGCACGTAGTTCCTGATTTCGGTCGCGTGGTCAGTGCATCCCGTCGCCATTGCGTCGAGTTCCGTCGCGCGGGCCAACAACTCCTCATCTGACAGCATCGCAATAGGAACGAGCATCTGGCGAGTGGAGCGCACAACCGGGTACGCCCGCTGCAAGTGATCAAAGCCTTTCATTGCCACTTGCGGGCTGGTCGTCTTTTGCGGGCGGTACTTCCCGATGACCTTCGACGCCGTTTGGCGGACAAACTCTGCGGCGCACGCCAGGTAGAAATCGCTGTCCGGCCCCTCAATCCCTCGTTTCTCGGCAAGGAATGCGGTGCAGAAAATGCCGACGTCGCAGACCTCGTTCTGTTCAATCTGCTCGGCGATCCTGAGCCGGATTTCGCCCGTGATGAATGCCTTGGAAATCATCGTATCGTTCCCTCGATTGCGGCCAGCAGCGCGCGGATTTGCGGCGCAGAGGCGCTGACTTTCGCCGCTTCGTCCGCATCCAGCCACGCCACGACATCAATGATCCGGGCCTTGTCGGACTCAAATGCCGCGAGTTCTGCGGAGAACCGCTCGACCAGACCGGTGAAGCGCATCGCCGCGTTGAATTGTTCCGGTGACCTGCCGCCCAGATCGACAACCGGCTCCGGAGCGGGCTGTTTGCGCGGCTGAGTGCCAACTTTGGCCAGTTCCGTGACCGTTGGAGGATCCTCGCGCTCGATCATCGACTCGAATTTCTGCTCCGGGATGCTGGCGACACGCAGACCGTCCTTCATCTGTCGCTCTGACAAACCGGCGTCGGAGGCGGCTTGCTTGCGGGACGGCAACGGGTCGCCGCCGTCCATTTGGCGGTATTGGTTGCCGCGGTCACCGCCCCGCGCCGGCTCGATCTCCGCCAGCAGCTCGCCATAGCGGCGAACGGCGCGGCCCTTGATCCGCATGGCGGTCTTTTGGAGTTCATCGTCCTCCGCCTGCTTGGCGTAGGAGGCAAGGGCGGCGGCTTTGTCCCGCCACTCCTTGCATTCGTCGACGGCGTTGCACTCGGCCAGCGCGGCTTTGGCGGCCTCGTAGGTCTGCGGCAGTTTTGCGCCGCCGATGCTTGTCGCAACCAGCGCGTTCATTCAGCCGCCTCGGCCTCGAGTTGATCCAGCAGATCCCGCATTTCGGTTTCCCAGAACTCCGACATCATGCCGTCGAACAGAACCGAGAAGGTCCGCAGGTAATCGGCTCGGGCGGTCTCGGACATGGCGTGGATCTTGCGAATGTCGGCAAACGCGCCCTTGTTCCAGTCGCGCTCGCCGAGGATTTCCTTGATCCGACTGCGCAGCGTTCCGTTTGCCTCGTTGACGGTCAGCTTTTTGTCGTCAAGCTCGTTGAGGAACGAGAGAAGTTCGTCGATGTCCAGTTCGACGTTGCTGTTGTGGCCTTGGTCACTCATTTAGGTCCCCTCATTGATTTTATCGCTGGTAGCGACTATTTTGGATTTGCTTTGGCTGATCGACAGCAGGAACTGAGGCGTAACATGGCCCTTCGTGGCTTTCTCGATAGCAACCGCCAAACGCAGGCTCGGGGTCTTATCCCCGCTGCCGATTTCGCTGATGTAGCTGCCCGAGCTGCCCACCAGTTTGGCGAGCCCGCTGTAGGTCAGTCCGATTGTTTTGAGTTTTTTACGGAGTTCTGACATGACGCCACATATCGCACATAGCGATATTTTTGGCAACGGCCAAAATCGCTATAAGCCGTTACCGCCTTTGAAGCCGAGTCGCTATAAGCGAAGTATGAAGCTGAGACTCAAGGAATTAAGGCTCGCGCGCGGCCTCACCCAGACACAAGTCGCCGACCTGGCGGGTATGTCGCAGTCCTACTACGCCGAGCTTGAGCGCGGCCGGAAGCAGGTCAACGCGCGCCGACTCGAGGCGCTTGCCGGGGTGTATCGCGTGCAGCCGTCAGATCTGATCGAAACCTCCGGCGTCTCATCGGACGACGCTACAGCGGTTCGCAAATTTTCGGCGCTCACGGAGAGCGAACGGAAAGTCGTCGTTTGGCTGATGGAAAGTCTGCTCGCCGCGCGCGCGAAATAAGGCGCAGGATCTCTGTGCCGCTGAGGTGCTGCGCGAGCGCGACAAACTGCGCCTCCGTGGACGGCGCCGCGTTTTGATCGTTAGCTGAATCGACTCTTTCATCCATGGCTATCCTCCGACACAGCGCCCCGTGAAAATATCAGCGCACAACCTCCCCTTGTCAAATTCGGCAAGTCCAAAATGGACTTGTCGTTTTTATTCAATGCGTTGCCGGGTCACGGGCGCCCGACCCGGCAAAGTGGCGGAAATCGAACGCTCGACAATAGGTCGTAATCCAGCCCCTTCGCCACATCCAGCGCGCGCAGGCTTTCCAAGAAGCCCCTCGAAAAGCCGCGTTGGCCCGACCAAACGATAGCCTGAACGTCCCGCTCCGCCGCCGCGATGAATGCCGCGCCGAGGCGCGTCGTCACAAAGCCGTCCGCAGAAACTGAAACAAGGCCGGCGGCGCACAACCGCGAAAGTGTCCGGCGCGTCGTGTTTCGGGAGACATACGCCCGGGCCGAAATTTCCGAAAGACGAAGCACGCCGCCGCTCAGGCAAAGTGTCAGCGCCACCCTGCGTTTGGAATCGCTCCACCGCAGTAACCCGTAGAGGTAATCGCGCCGGCCCTGCGCGGTCAGGTCGACCATTTCCGCAGTAAAAAATTCCATTCCGCAACGCCAATAGGCGTTGGTTCTGTCGCCTCCAAGTCGCTTATAGCGATATTTACTGATTACAAATTATCGCTACTGGCGTTATACTGGTTTCGAATCGCCCAACTAGCGCCGCCGCATTCAGCGAGCGGAGCGAGCCTGAGCCGGAGGCCACGAATGACCGCACACGCACTGGATCGCCTTGCTGAACGCCTGCCGTTCATCGACCCGCAGATCGCGTTGGATCACATCGTCGATCAGATCACGGCGGGCCATGCGCCTCGAATCGCCGAGAGCGTTACGGGCCAGGGCATCCACGAGGTCCGCATGCCGACGAACGATGTGATCTTTGCGGTTGTCGCGGCTGACGGCGGTGTCGTGACGGTGCTGACCGAGGGCATGACGACCCCGACGACGCTTGGCGTGATCGAGCTGGTCCGCACTCCGGTGCCCGAGCCGCCGCGCCCGCCGCGCCCCGAGTTCGAGATCCGCACGCTCGGGCCGGACGAGAAGATCACTGAGCCGGGCTTTTACGCTATCGACATCGAACGCCACCACAGCCAGCCCTGCGACGGAATCAGCGTCACCAGCGGCATCCTACGCAAGATCGAACTGGAAACGCCGGCCGATGTATGGGCGACGCACCTGCTGAACCCGGAGCGGCAACCCAAAAAGGAAACCGACGCGCTGCGGCTCGGCAAGGTCATGGCCGCTTACATCGAGAACGGCCCGGATGGTGCGCGCGACCATGTGCTGGTGCTGCCGGGCGTCGATGATCGGATGACGATCGAGGAAATGATCGCTCTGGCCGAAAGCGGCGGCGCACCGCCGGCGAGCAAGCCGAGCAAGCCGACGTTCGACCAGGTGAAGCGCTACGTGGAGGGCAACCCGACTCCGGCCGGCAAGCGCGCGGTCGAGTTCTGGCGTCGCGTCGAGGCGGATCCGCGCATGGTGGTGAGCGAGAAGGAATGGCAGACCATCTGCG
>ENA-OWNT01002244-OWNT01002244.1-seawater-metagenome-genome-assembly--contig:-NODE-2244-length-20708-cov-6.266395_pt1 | contig 20708 bp, 6 predicted proteins | sample MGYA00238136_ERZ651165 | MGnify/ENA primary metagenome ERZ651165 (study PRJEB26861, sample SAMN08777766) | seawater metagenome | isolation source: coastal seawater | place: USA: Florida | collected...
GGAACCGGTGGCGGAGGCGCGCCAGGATGAGGGGACGCTGGTGCGCGCGTGGGAGGCGTCGGTTGAGCGGAATGGGGCGGGTCGGCGGCTGAAAGCGGTGATGGACTACTGGTGTGCGATGTGGTTCTGGCCGGTGCGGGAGTCGGACCTGTTGCCGGGGCAGGATGAGTGGTTGGAGGACCTGGAGTACCTGCTGACGAAGCCGCCTCGGTTGGATCTGGACGAGTCGATGGACGCCCAGGCGGCGCGGCTGCAGGTGGTGGGGGATGTGGCCCGCCGGCAGGGGTTTTTGCACTGGGAGTGGGCGTTTCCGGAGGTGTTCGCGGCGGGTGGGTTTGATGTGATTGTGGGGAATCCGCCTTGGGTGAAGCTGCAGTGGCGGGAAGGCGGTGTCCTGTCGGACTTTGATGCGCGTATGGAGGTGCGGCGCATGAGTGCGAAGATGCAGTCCGACCTTCGCGCATCAACGCTGTCTCAGTCTCCAGCAATGGACGCGTATCTGGCGGAGTTTGTGGAGTTCTCCGGCCAGAAGGCAAATCTATGCGACGCATCAAGCTACGCCATCTTGAAGGGGGTGCAGACCAACCTGTACAAGGCCTTCATGGTTCGGGCCTGGGATTGGCTTGGAGCGAAGGGTGCCGGAGGATTATTCCACCAAACAGGTGTTTTTGAAGACCCGCGGGGAGGCAACCTCCGTGAGCAGCTCTACCGCAGGCTTCGTCTCGCTGCATTGTGCAAGAACCAGCTCAAGCTCTTTGAGGACGTGCACAACGACCGACCATACAGCTTCACGGTCTGGCGCGGCTCGCCTGGAGACGTCTCATTTCGGTATATTTCCAACCTCTATCACCCGCGTACACTGGATGAATCGCTCTTGCACGATGGTGTTGGCGATGTGCCCGGAATCAAGGGTGAACACGGGGATTGGGACCTCCGTGGACATGCATCACGCGTCGTCGAGGCCGACAGTGCTACATTGGGGCTTTTTGGTCAGCTTTATGACAAGCCCGGCACTCTTGCGTTGGAGGCTCGGCTGCCGGTCGTACACAGTGCGGAGGTGCTGTCTGTGCTGCGGAAGTTCAACGATGCTCCGAATCGACTGGGTGATCTGGAAGGGGAGTACTTCGCCACGGAACACTTCCATGAGACGAACCAACAGCACGACGGCACCATCCGTCGGGAAACCCGCTTCCCCGAGTCTGCCGCCGAATGGGTGGTCTCTGGCCCCCACTTCTATGTGGGCAACCCGTTCAACAAGACGCCGAACGAGGGTTGCAAGCACAACAAGGACTACACGGTCATCGATCACATGATGATGCCGGCAGACTACCTGCCGCGCACGAACTACGTGCCAGCTTGCGGTACTGAAGAGTATCGGCGACGGACACCACATTGGAACGGAAGCCCAGTCACCGATAGATTCCGTTTTGCCAATCGGGAAATGGTCGCACCAACCGGGGAGCGAACCTTGGCGGGCGTGCTGCTTCCACCGGGAGTTAGCCATGTCCATACAGTGTTTTCGGTAGCCCACGAAAGCGGCGAGCAGTTGTGTGTTCATGCGGCTATGGCGTCGTCCATCCCAATCGACTTTTTGGTCAAGTCGACGGGCGCTGGCCACGTAAACCAGTACTTCACGCGGACGATGCCTGTTCCTCAGGCGAACTCGCCGGAAGCTCCTATGCTTGGCCACCGAGCACTTCGCCTAAACTGCCTCACCACCCACTACGCCGACCTCTGGTCCGAGCTCTACACCCTCGCCTTCAACACCGACACCCACACAAAGCCCGACCCTCGCCTTCCGGACTGGACCCACCTCGGCCCCACCTGGGACTGGCACACCCCGCTCCGGTCCCCCTTCGCCCGCCGCCAGGCCCTCGTCGAGCTCGACGCCCTCGCCGCTATCGCCCTCGGCCTCACCGCCGACGAGCTGTGTCTCATCTACCGCATCCAGTTCCCGATTCTGCAACAATACGAAAACGACACCTGGTACGACCGTCGCGGCCGCATTGTCTTCACGTCCAACTCGCACGGTCTCCCCGGCGTCGGCCTCAAACGCAAAGATTGGGAAGCCCTCCGCGGTCCCCAGCTCAACCCCCACACCTACGCCGGCGTCACCCCCCTCCCGGATTGGGCCCACGACGCCCTCGGTCCCTACGAGCCCCCCTTCGACCGCTGCGACCGCGAAGCCGACATGCGCCAGGCCTACGCCGAGTTCGTCCGCCGTGGCATCGGGCCGGCCTCATGATTCCCTCCGTCGTCGCCACCCAGCTCCAAGACAGCCTCGTCGACTACATCCAGGCCACCCTGGCCTTCGACGACGTCGACTTCGATAACGCCTTCGCCGACCACCTGCGCGGACCCGAAGGCCTCTTCCGGGGCCCCTACCTGCGCCTCGGTCTCCCCTTCGCCACCGCGACCAGGCCCGGCGGCGGCCCCCTCACCATCGGGCCCGACTTCAAGCCCTACCTGCACCAGCTCCAGTCCTTCGAGCAGCTCTACTCCGGCGGCGACACCCCACCCCGCAACACCCTGGTCACCACCGGCACCGGCTCCGGCAAGACCGAGTGCTTCCTCTACCCCATCCTCGACCACTGCTACCGCCACATCGGCCAGCCCGGCGTGAAGGCCATCCTCATCTACCCGATGAACGCTCTGGCCACCGACCAGGCCCGCCGACTCGCTGCCCTCATCCACGAAGACGACCGTCTCAAGGGCAAGGTGAGGGCCGGCTTGTACGTGGGTGGCCCCGACCAGGGCCTGCCCACCCAGATGGGCAAAGACCGCCTCATCGAGAGCAAGCACACCCAGCGCACCGAGCCGCCCGACATCCTGCTCACCAACTACAAGATGTTGGACTTCATGTTGGTGCGGCCCGATGAACGCAAGCTGTGGGAACACAACGGTCCATCGACTCTGCGCTACCTGGTCATCGACGAGCTCCACACCTTCGATGGGGCCCAGGGCTCCGATGTGGGCTGCCTGATCCGCCGCTTGAAGAAGCGCCTGCAGACGCCCGAAGACCACCTCATCTGTGCCGGCACGTCGGCCACCATCGGCAACGCCAGCGACGCGTCCACTTTCGAGCGTCTCGCCGGCTTTGCCCGAGAGGTCTTCGACGAGCGCTTCGATCCCGAACACGTCGTCCGCGAGCAGCGCCAGGACCGCGCCACCTTCCTGCCCCCTGCGCGGCCCGGTCCTCTGCTTCCCCACGCGCCCGACAGCGTCCTCGACCCCAACACCTATGCCACGGTCGAAGCGTGGCTCGGGGCCCAGCAAGAGGCCTGGCTCGGTGCCGTCCACGCCCGGGTTGCGCTGGGGGATGCGCTCAAGGTCCACCCCTTCCTCAACCACCTGCTCGCCGCCGCATCGGCCCGGCCCGCCCGCTGGGACGCCATCGACACCGACCTGGGCGCCCGCATCATCGCGTGGGGGCCGCACACCGAGGCCCGCCGTCGGCTGTTGCTCACCAGCTTCGTGGGCCTCATCAGCCATGCGCGTCGAAGGGACGGCAAGCGCGAGCTCCCGCTGCTCACCGTGCAGGTGCAGCTCTGGTGCCGGGAGCTCACCCGCCTGCTTCGGGCCCTTCCCGACCAACACGCTGGCGCACACAAGGCACCTGCGTTTCGTTGGTACACCGACCTGCCCTCCCAAGAGGTTGACGACACCCTCTATGCCCCACAAGCGCACTGTCGGGAGTGCGGGGCGGCCGGGCTCGCGGCGGCCATGCCCGAGAAGTACAAGCACCAGGGCCGCCTGGTGTTCGCGCCGGGAGAGGTGGGACAGCACTGGCTCGACCGGAGCCGGGATGCGCGCTTTGTGTGGCCCCGTCCGCTCGACGTGGAGCGCCGTCCCGGAGAGGTGCTGCACTGGCTCGACCCCCGCACGGGTACGCTGCATGGCAGGGCCCCCCTCGACGATGAAGGAAGGCCACGGGGCACCTTGGTCCATGTCGAGTCCACCCTGAAGAAGGGACGGGCCGGCAAGCGCTTCGCGGCACGGTGCCCGGCGTGTGGGGCCGACGATGCGCTGTCGATTGTGGGCGCGCGGGCGGCAAGCCTGCTGTCGGTGGCGGTCACGCAGCTCTTCCACGGCGCGAGCGACAATGACAAGAAGCTCCTGGCCTTCACCGACTCCGTGCAGGATGCCTGCCACCGGGCCGGCTTCTTCGGTGGTCGTACCTTCCGAATCCACCTGCGTACCGCAATGCAAGCCGTGGTCGCGGCTCACGACCCTCTGCCACTCGACGACGCAGCCCGGGCCTTCGAAGCGCACTGGCGCGAAAAGCTCGGCGACTTCAAGTATGTGGCGGCCTTCTTGCCCCCCGACCTGCGCGAGATCCAGGAATTCCAGGACTACGCCGCCAAGGAGGGCAAGGGCACGCACGACACGCTGTGGTCCATCCTCCGCGACCGCATGGCTTGGGAATTCACCCGCGAGTATGGCGTCGCGGCAGGATTCGGGCGCAGCTTGGAACGCACAGCTGCCTCCACCGCGGCCATCGACCCCGCACGCTTCGCGCCGGCCCTCTCCGCGTTTTCCGCATGGCTCCGAGAGCAGCCCGAAGCACACCCCGGCGCCCGCCCCGAGCACTTCCTTCGCGGGTTGCTGTTCCGCATGCGGCAGATGGGGGCGGTCTTCCACCCCTTCCTGCACACCTATGCCCGGCGCGATGGCAACCGGTACCTGCTGTCTCGCAAGCAGAACCCCTTCATGAGCCCCATCGGGCCGTTCTCGAAGCGCATCCGGTTCCTGGCGTCGCAAGGCCGCAGCGATGTGTTCCCGTGTCCGTTTGGCAAGCGGGGCGCGACCGGTTGGTTTGGCGACTGGGTGAAGCGGTCGCTCGACTGGCCGTCGCCTGGACCCGATGAGCTGGCGCGGGTCTATGGACAGGCACTCACGGTCCTCACCGACGCCGGGGTGCTCCAGGTGGAGGACGCCCATCGCGGTGGACGGGTGTGGGGGCTGCGACCCGAAGCGCTGCGGCTCACCGGGGAGCTGGAGGCCATCGAAGCCGGACACCGCGGGCGGGTGTACCCGGTGCCCGCTGCGGAGGCCGATGCCCTGGCTGGCGGACCGGTGTGGGCGTTTCGCAGCCGCACCACCTTTCGGAAGGTCCCCGCAGAGAGCGGCTACTACGCCGCCTTGTACAACCGCGGGGAGACCACCCGTATCTTTCCGGGGGAGCACACCGGCCTGCTCAAGCGGGAGCGTCGCACCTTGCTGGAGACCCGCTTCCTCACCGGTGCCACGGCCAAAGACCCCCATGCCCCCAACCTGCTCGTGGCCACCCCCACGCTCGAGATGGGCGTGGACATCGGCGACCTGTCCGCCACCATGCTGTGCAGCGTGCCGCCCACACCGGCCAACTACCTCCAGCGCATCGGTCGAGCAGGGCGAGAGACCGGCAACGCCATGGTGTTCGTGCTGGCCACCAACCAGCCCCACGACCTCTACTTCCACGCCGCCCCGGAGCGCATGCTCGACGGCGAGGTGAACCCACCCGGGGTCTTTCTCGGTGCGGTGTCGATGCTGCGGCGGCAGCTCTCGGCCTGGTGCATGGACCACTGGGCCCGAGACGACGAAGGGGCCGGTCCCATTCCCCGGAAGGCGTCGCTCGTGCTCAATGAGACCGGGCGGGCACGGTTTCCCGGGCGGATGCTCGCCTACGCCGATGAGCACCGCGATGCCCTCCTGGCGGGCTTCCTGGAGGACTTTGGCGAGCCCTTGTCCCACGAGCGGACGGACATCCTCCGAAGCTGGCTGCAGCCGGGCTCCTATGGCATGGCCCAGGCCTTCCACGCGGCCTTCGACGAGCAGGCGGCCCTCATCAAGGGCTACCAGAGCGAGCGCGACAAGGCGTGGCGGCGCATCAAGAAGATCGAGGCCGACCCCACCGCAGAACCCAACCACGAAGACGTGGTGAAGGAACTGCGCCAGTACCGGCGGTCGCTCGGCCAGCTCATCGACGACCTGCGCAACACCTACCCACTCAACGTGCTCGCCGATGCGTCGCTGTTGCCAAACTATGCCTTCCCCGAGACCGGCGTGAAGCTGCACTCGCAGCTCGGGTCGAACAACCCGGACTACGACGCCAAGAACACCGACAAGTCCAACAAGAAGAAGGCGCGCAAGCGGGTCTACGACAAGCGCGAGTATGTGCGCCCCGCGGCCCGTGCTCTCACCGAGCTGGCCCCATTCAGCAACTTCTACGCCGAGGGCCACAAGGTGCAGGTGCGCGAGCTCGACCTCGGCCCCAAGGGCGCCCGCATCCAATACTGGCGCTTCTGCCGCAAGTGCCACCACCGTGCGCCCAAGGTAGATCCAACCCAACCCGCCGGTGCGGATGTGTGCCCGGTCTGTGGCGACACGCAGTGGGCCGACAACAAGGGCCAGATCCTCGCCATGCTGCCCATGAACGTGGTGCGCTCGGTGGCCGACCGTGTGCGCAGCACCACCATCGACGACACCGAGGAGCGGTCCCGCGAGCGCTTCCATGTGCACAAGGTGTTCGACATTCAAAGCGGGCAGGTGGAGGGCGAAGCGGTGGTGCTGCCCAAGGTGGGATTCGGCTTCGAGTTCCTCAAGCGCTTGCCGTTGACGGAGCTGAACCTGGGCCTCAAGGGGCTGGAGTCGAAGGGCAGCAAGGTGATGGTGGCGGGCGAGACGGCGTCGGCCATGGGCTTTCCCACCTGTCGAGACTGCGGCACCGTGCGCGACCCCCGTCAGGCGGGCAACCGCTTTGGTCCGCCCGAACACAGCCCGTTCTGCCCCCAGAAGAGCGGCGACACGAAGCCCCGCATCCCCCTCTTTCTGTTTCGCGAGGTCGAGTCGGAGGCCGTTCGCTTCCTGCTGCCCATCTCCGAGATGTACGTGGAGGAACGGCTGCATTCCTTCCAGGCGGCCGTTGCCTTCGGGCTGCGCCGGCAGTTCGGTGGGCGGCCCATCCACCTCAGTGTGTCGACCATGGCGGAGCCCGACCCGAAGAACCCCCAGGCGCTCAAGCACTACCTGGTGCTGTTCGACACCGTGCCGGGCGGCACCGGCTACCTGCGGGAGTACAGACACAAGGCGGCCGTGTTCCGCTTGTTGGCCGACACCTTGCACGGTCTCCAGACTTGCCCGTGTCGCGCCGCCGGACAGGATGGCTGCTACCTCTGCCTGTTCGCCCACCAGATGCAGCGCCACCTGCCGAGCATTCGCAGCTCTGTGGCGGAGAAGGTGCTGTCGGAGGTGCTGGCCAACCAACACGATGTGGAGCTGGTGGCTGGGCTGAGCGGCACCTCGATGGGGAGTGTGGCCGAGTCGGAGCTGGAGGAGCGCTTCCTGGCTGCGATGGCCACCCGGTTCGGCGACCGCTGGGCATCCGTCGATGGCGGGGACCGCTGGGAGCTGCGTCTGGACGGCTGTGTGTGGCGGGTAGACCACCATGTCGACCTGTCGACGGTCGCCGGACAGGGGATGATTGCCGACTTCGTGTTCGAGTGCACGGCCGGTGCGCAGCTCGGTGAACGCGTGGTGGTGGAGTGTGACGGGGCGGCCTACCATGTGCAGCCCGACGAGGAACTCGGCCGGGTGAGCACCGACCTCGCCAAGCGCACCCGGGTGGCCAAGACAAGTGGCTGGCGGGTGTTCAACCTGGTGTGGCACGACCTCGACACCACCGACACCCCCCACGGTCCGAAGACGGGCGCCCACCTCGTGCCCACCGTTGTGACGGGTGTGAAGGACCGGGTGTGGGAGGGCGTGTTCAAGCGGGTCCGCAAGGGGTGGAGCCAAGCGGCCTACCGCACCCTCGCCGAGCTGCGGCAGCTCACGCCCTTCGAGATGCTCTGCGCCTACCTGGACGTCCCCGGCCCACACTGGGAAGAGGCCGTGGGTGGGCTTCTCCTCGGGGGCTTGGCGACCGGCTTCAAGTCCAAGCAAGTCGTGGATAGTGCCAGTGTGTTGCCCTTGCGGCAGCACTTGGAGCACGGACATCCTCTCGCGCCATTGCCGCCACACGGGCTTGGAGCCGCTCGTGGGAAGTCGTTCGGGCTGGTGTCGCTCGACGGCGACCTGGCCGTGATGGTGGAGACCATGCTGCCTGCGCTCAAGAGCTTCAAGGTCCGGGACATCGACGCCTGCGTGCGTCTCGACGACCGTCATGTGCGGCGACAGGAACCCGGATTTCGGGCGAGCTGGCGCGCTGCACTCCAGGCGCTGAACTACCTGTGGATGCTGCCCAATGTGGAGGTGTTCACCGACGAAGCGATGAGGATGGCCGCGGAGCAGGAGCCGGAGGACGACTTCCTGTCCGAGCTGTTCGGCGATGGGGTGTCCATGGCGGCCGAGCCCGAACCCATCCAGCAATACGATGCGTCGGGACGGCTGCGCGATGCGTTGGAATTGTGTGATGGTGAAGCGCGGTTCGAGGCGCTGGTGCGCGGTGTTCACAAAGCGGGGCTGCCCCTTCCGGCAGAGGTGGACCTCAACGACACCAACGGCCTGATGCCCGCGCTCGCCTGGCCCGACCTCAAGCTCGCGGTCTTCGACGAAGAGCAAGACGACCCCGACGACCTTCGAGAGTTGCGTGGCTTGGGTTGGTCGGCGCTCGTGGTGCCCTTCGAGCTCGACACCCTCGTGGCTGCACTTCGCAGTCGTCTGCCCTGAGCCCCGATGTTGGACGCCACGCTCTCCCGCTTTCGGTCCTGCTTCGACTCGACACGCCTTCGACCGGGTTTCCCATGAGCAACTTTGCCCCTCTCGCCCCCCACCAGCCCGACCTGGCCCAGATCGGCGCCGACGCAGAACGCGCATTTCCAGGTGACCCTCGCGCCGCGATGGGGCACCTCCGTCTGTTCGGTGAGCGCCTGTCCATCTGGTTGCTCGACCTGAACCGACTGCCTGTGTTTCAGGAGTCCCAGCACGACCGGCTCAAGCGCTTGAAGTACCAGAGCACGCTCGACCCGCGGGTGCTCGACACGCTGCACCTGCTGCGGCGGGAAGGAAACAAGGCCGTCCACGCCTACGGGGAAGCCAACCACCGCACGGCCATGCAGATGCTCAAAGCTGCGCACCAGCTCGTGCGATGGGTCTGGCACACCTACACACCCAAGTCGCCCCCGAAGCCGGGGCCGCTGGTTCGCCCCAAGGCCGAGGACCGTCGCAAGGAGCAGGCGCTCGCGCGGGCAGCACTGGATGCGGAGCGGGCTGCGCGCCAGAAAGCCGAGAGCGAGCTCGACGACGTGATGCGTCTGCTCGACATGCCCCAGGTGGCCACCCACAGCAGCATCCAGCCCGCCTTTCAGAGGCTCGAGGAGGCCCAGAAGGCGGTGGTGTCCGACTTCTTGCAGCGGTTTCGGTCCGAGCCCATCCACGCCGACTGGCCTCTGTTTGTGCCCGACGGCATGGACGACGACAAGGTGCGGTTCGTGCGGGCGGGCGAGCTGGTCGTGACGGTCATCCAGCCCGCTCGGGCCGACCTCCTGCTCGTGGTCCATGTCGCGACGGAGCCCGATGCAAGGGCCTGGGCCGCGCACAAGCGGTTCGAGGTCAACCCCACCATCGGCACGCTGCAGGTGTTCGATGTGGTGGAGGCAGAGGCGGCTTCGGCCGAGTTCGACGGGGGCTTGTTTGACGATGTCGACGACGAGGCGCTGCTGGCGGTCGGGCTGCCCCATGCTCTGCTGGGCGCTGTGAGAGCCGTCTCCGACGAAGCCTCGCTCGATGCCTTGGCACCCCACCTTCCACCAGAGGCCGCCGACGGTCTCTATCTATTGGCGAGCGGTCACTCGCTGGAGGACACCCTCGCGGAGCTGGGCCGGGGCGCCCTGCCCGACGAAGGTGTCGACACCGACGACTTCGCTGCGGCGGTCCACCATCCCGAGTCCAGGCGCTCTTTCTTCGTGGTCGATGCGCCGGAAGACCTCGAAGCCATCCTGACGGGCAGTGTGGAGGCCTGGCGACTGTACCTGCACCCCGACCAACGCCGACTGGTGCAGATGAAGGCCAACGGGCCTGTGCGGGTGCTCGGAGGGGCAGGCACTGGCAAGACGGTCGCCCTGCTCCACCGGGCCAAGCACCTCCTGGAGTCGGTCTTCGTGGGTCCCGACGACCACCTGCTGGTCACCACCTACACGAAGAACCTCGCTTCCGACCTGTCTCACCACCTCGACCGGCTCCTCACCCCCGACGACCGAACCCGTGTGGAGGTGCACAACCTGCACGCTCTGGTTGCCCGGTTGTGGTCGGACCATGGTCGGAAGCAGCGCCTGGCAAACCCGAGTGTGGTCGGCGCCGCATGGCAGGAAGCGATGCGCGAGGAGTCGCTTCGGCTCAATGAGTCGTTTTACCGAGAAGAGTGGGCGCAGGTGGTCCAGGCCAACGATGTCCTCACCGAGCGGCGGTACATGCGGGTGCGGCGAAGGGGGCGTGGCGAACGGTTCAACCGAGACAAGCGCCACGCAGCATGGCGGGTCTTCGAGGCGTATCGGGCGGCCCTCGAGCGGCGGTCGGCCGTGGAGCCAGCGGACCAGATGCGGCACCTTCGGCAGGGCTTCGAAGAAGGCTCGATTCCACGACCCTTCGTGGCTGCACTCGTGGACGAAGCTCAAGACTTCGGCGCCCCGGAGCTCAAGTTCCTCCGCGCGCTCATTCCCGAAGGACCCGGGGACTTGTTCCTGGTTGGCGATGCCCATCAGCGCATCTACGGGCATCCTGTGAAGATGGGCCGGTGCGGCATCAACATCGTGGGTCGTGGGCGCCGTCTGAGGGTCAACTACCGCACCACGGCGAAGGTCCGTGACTACGCTGTTCAGGCACTCTTGGGAGAGTCCTACGACAACCTGGACGGCAGCACGGACTCCTTGACGGGCAGTCGTTCCCTGCGGGTGGGTGTGGAGCCGTCGGTCCACCTGCTTGCCACGGCTGCTGCAGAACGGGCTGTGGTGGTGGAGACGGTCCAGAACTGGCTGAAGACCGCGCCCCCGGAAGCCCTGTGTGTGGCCGCACCGACCAACACGGAAGTGGACAAGATGAACGCGGCCCTCGAAGACGCGGGCATCCAGACCACCGTGATTCAGTCGGATGCGTCGGCACAGGGGGCAGGGGTTCGGTGTGCGACCTTCCACCGGCTCAAGGGCCTCGAGTTCCCGCGGCTTGTGCTCACGGGCATCCAGAAGGACCGCATGCCGCTGCGGGTGCGGTCTTTCTACGACCTCGACGATGCGGGGCGCCGCACCTGGGACCTGCGCCAGCGTTGTTTGATGTATGTGGCGGCGAGTCGTGCGCGGGATGAGCTGGTGGTGACCGGGTTTGGGAAGCCGTCTCCGTTCTTCTCGGAGGCTGGCGCGGAGGTGCAGGAGGAAGAGCCGTCCAAGACCTGTCCGAAGTGCGGAACGACCGGTCCTGTGGCAAGCCTGTTCGGGATGCGGCGGATGCGGCGGACCCGGGGAGATGGGACTGAGGTGGTGGAGGTTCGGGCGCAGTCGTACTGTCGGAGCTGTCGGAGCCAGGCGCGGCGGAGGCGGTAGTGGTCTGCCCCTTGGAATGGGACACGAGGCCCTGCAGCCCACACGGAGACCTACGAGAGAGTGGAAGCGGCAGGGTAGACTGGCCGCTCTTTTGAGCGCGTAGAGTCAACCGGTAGACATGTCACGAGGGCACCAATGCGAAACTCTCAGTCCACTCTGGCGGGCGAGCTAGCGTCCGACCCGACCCGCGGGCCGCGGGACCGGCAAAGCGACGGAGCTGCTACGTTGGGAAGTTGGCTCGGTGCTTCGACCCTGGCGACTCGGACAGCCCTCCAGTCTGGCGTCACGCCGAATTCGCCCCGTCCAACGTGCCTACCCTCCAGCATCGAGCTGGGTGAAGTCGTGTCCCGAGGGGGGATGGGAGAGGTCTGGCGGGCAACGAACCTCCAGACGGGGAAGCGGGTGGCTGTGAAGGTCTCGCGCGGCAATGATGTGAGTCTGGTGAGCGCGCTCAAGCGGGAGTTTCGGACTGCCTCCGAGCTCGTTCACCCCAACCTGGTGCTTATGCATGAACTGCACGTCGACGCATCGTCGAGCGCAATTTCGATGGAGTGGGTGGAAGGAGTGGAGTTCCCTGATGCGCTCCACGCACACCCGCTGAAGGAGCTTCTGGTCCAGCTGGTGGAGGGTCTTTCCGCCATTCATCGCGCCGGTCTCGTCCACGGTGACCTCAAAGGCCGGAATGTGCTTGTCACCGCCACTGGTCGTCTGGTCATCCTCGACTTCGGGCTGGCACAGCTTCGGACTTCCTTCTCGGCCACCATCGGTGGCACTCCCCCCTATATGTCGCCTGAGGCACTTATGGGCGCTCCAGCGACACCTGCATCGGACTTCTATGCGCTCGGTGTCATGCTGTATGAAGCCCTGTGTGGTCATACTCCCGTTGCAGGTTCTGCTGCGGACCAACTCAAGCTCAAGATGGCTGCTTGGTTTCCCCATCCGCGGGAAATCGTGCCCTCCGCTGATATTGAGCTGGCGGACCTTGCGATGAGCCTCCTGAGTCCAAATCCAAATCACAGGGTGGGTGCCGAGGAGGTCCTTCGCATACTCGACCCGGAGGACCGTCCCGTTGCGGGAGACTACTGGATTCCGCGTGCGGTGGTGGAGGACTCGCTTGAAGGTGCCCTCCTGAGACCGCATGACGCACCTCGACACGTCGTAGTATGTGGAGAGGTAGGCTCAGGGAAGACCGCGGTGGTTCGAACTGTGCTGGCTAGAGGGCAGAGTCGGGTTCTGTGGGGGCGGTGTGATCCTCTGGAACAGGTTTCGTTCCGTGGGCTCGATAGCATTGCGGACATGACGCCAAGGCTTTTGGGACGAATGACCACCTGGCCGGACTCATTGCTCGCGCTCATGCGAGTGGCAGGGCGGCTCTTCCCTCAGCTCGTCGGGCGTCCCGGGCAGTTGCCTACTGCTCGAAGTCCATCTGAACGCAAGAGGGCGGCGGCAGCGCTCGCAGAGCTACACTCGTATGCGTCGGAGCGTGCGCCTGTTGTGGTCGTCGTGGACGACATACAGTGGCTTGGGGCCGATGGGTGCGCTGTTCTTGGCGAGTGGGCTCGTCACCTATCGGGGAGGGTGACTCTCTGCACCATTGGGAGGCGAAGCTCGGACCTTGACCTCCTGCTACCCTCCCAGACGATTGAGATTCCAACAATCGGGGGGGAATCGCGCAACTCGACGTCGCTGTCCATCTTTCAGCAGCCGCCCCCCGCTCGGCACCTGGAGAGGGCACACTGGAGAACCTCGATTGGTGAGTCCATTGGGCTTCTTCCCGGGGGCGTTCAAGCGGCTGTGCGTTGGTGCAGTATCGCCGGGGGGCCGTTGGAGCGCGAGCACTTTCTGGGGTTGGGAGTGGAGGAACTGTCGATCAGGGAAGGGGTGGTCGCCTGTGTTCTCCAGTTGCATTCAGACGGAGCACACCGACTGGTGCGCCTTGCTCAGCCCGGCATTGCAGATGTGATACTTGAGGAGGCGCCTCCTAGTGAGGCAGACTGGCGGCGTTTGGCTGAAGCTCTGGATGACGGGCCGAGTCGATGGGCGCATCTCGCCTCGAAAATCTGGAGTCGCATAGGGGAGGCTGGCCGCGCGGCAGTGGCGCTTGCGAAAGCCGGGCGATGGGCCTTGGCGCAAGGAGCATTTGAAGAAGCCCATCGGATGCTGGACCGAGCACGCAATCTTGGGGCTCCAATCGCGTCTTGGGCGGAGCCGCTTGGACAGGCGGAGCTGGCGCTGGGGCGGGTTGATGCAACATTGGAAGTCTGGAACACTGCTCGCCAGTCGCTACGCGGAGTCGACCAGGTTCGTGTGGCCGCGCTGGCAGCCACGCTGACCTTCGGGCATGGCAAGACGGCGCAGGGGATGCAGGTGCTGGACGAAATGCTGGAGGGAGTGGGAGAGCAGCTTCCGCGCTCGGTACTGTCCGCTGCGTGGCGCGCGTGGGGCGCATCTGTCCTACCGCACCGCGGTGCCGCCCAAGTCGTCGACTCATCCCTCGCGCGCGCCCGCCTGGAGGCGCTGTTCCATGCTGGGCGTAGCGTGTTGGTGGTGGCTCCCGTCACGGGCTCCATGATCCTGCAGCGTCACCAGCGGGTTGCCAACGCAGTAGACGACCCCCTCCATTGCATTCTCGCCGCCATCTGGCAGTGTTGGAGCAGGGGAAGCCAAGGCCGCGACACCTCCGCCCAAGAGAGCCGCCTGGACGAGCTCCTTCGACGTCACCATCGGCTTGTGGCCGAGCAGCCGCGAATTCACGCGGAGATGCTGTCATCACATGGTTCGGCACTTCTTGGCGCGACGCGCCTGGCCGAGGCAGCAGACGCCTTCGAACAGGCTGCACACGCGTGGAGAGCTGTTTCTGGCGAGTGCTGGGAGCTTCGATTCTGTCTGGCCAGCGCGTTGCAGACTCGTGTCCATGAGCGGTCTGTCGATGAGATGCACACGGAAATCGAGTCGTTTCGTCGCTACGCCGTGTCGATGGGGGATGTGCGGTCTTCGGTGGAGCTGGCCATGGGGGCCGGCATATTTCCCCACCTGTACCGCAGTGGGTCCGGGGTGGAGAATCTTGCCTACATCGACAACGCACTTGCGGACTGGACCGATGAGCACCCCCCCGAGTCGGAACTGAGAATTCTATACGCGAGGGCACAAGCCCACCTGGCGCAGGGGAATGTGGAGCGTGCATTGCAGTTGATTGAGGGTGCACCCTTCCGGGTGCGGGCTCTAAGGATGTTCCCAATGGCGCGATTCGCGATTGATGGGCTCCACGCCCGTATCCTCGCGCACCGGCATCCCGATGGCAACGACCGGAAGCTGCAAGGCCTTCTTGTCGAGCTGGACAACACCTGCACCGACCTGCCGATGGGGTTGGTGGCGGGAATCAGAGCGGGTACATCACTGGTGCGTGGACGTCGTGAAAAGTGCCTGGAGTACGGTGCTCGGGCGGTCACCTATCTAACACGGGCTCGCCAGCATCTACTGGCAGCTGGGCTGTGGGCTGACGATGCGCGCTTGTCCGAGCTCGGGTTTGTAGACCCAGCAGGGTACCGAAAGCTGGTGTTCGGTCCGGGGGCCACGGAAGTGCACTCCGAGTTGAGGCGCGGTGCGGTTGGGGCTAGTTCAAGTGCAGTTCCGTTCGGATGATGTGTAGGGTGTCGAGGCCGAAGAGGAACGCTTCGGTGAGGTCTTCCCAGCTTGATGCCATTCGCATCGTCAGTAGGGATTTCGCGAGCAGCTGGGGGTTGCCAGAGGCGTCGTTCCGATACGGGAGATCGAGGCCGACGGTGAGGTGGGGGGAGAGCTCCAGGATGAAGTCGCCATCGAGCGCCACTGTGGGCGAAACTCCGGGAATCGAATCGTTGGTGCCGGGCTGAGCGAACCGAAGGTTGGCTAGTCCCCTTGGGATGCCGACAGTGGCCAGGTGGTGTGCCACACGCCCCAGTCGAGCGCGGGCATCGATAGTGGCGAAGGGCTGATTGCCTTCCCCCTGCAGGAGGCCTTGGAGCTGGTGAATGGACGGCTCTCCGGAGCTCTCGCGTAGGTTCGCTACGCGTAGAGACGCTCGCGCGAGCTCTTCGAGCACGAGTGCCGGGAGCTCTGCGAGGTCTGGGAGGTCGTTGTGGCCACTGGCGAGCGGGGCGAAGCTGGCAGGCGCCTGGTAGGCACTCGGGGGAGTCGTTCCTCTCAAGATAGTGCATAGTGCCATGTGGATCTTTCGTACCGACTGTTCGCCAACGAACAGGCCAGCCTGACCAACGATGGGGCCCACGTTTGGCACATTCGCGGACACTTCTGGTTGGAACAGCCATCCATTCTCCACCTCTTCGGGAGCGGAGTTGGGGAAGTCAACGCTCAGCTCGTAGGCTCCCTCGATGCATAGGGGTAGCTGTTCGGATAGGAGGTTGGCGGCTTCATGAAGTAGAGGCAAGACCTTGGCCGTGAAGCTCGAGTCGTCCCGATCCAACGAGAGAAACTGGTGGAGTGTCGCTAGCAGGTACTGTGAGAATCTGCCCAGGTCGAGCGCGGGTGCGATGGTTGCTCCCGCCTGGAGAAACCGCTGTGGAGCCTTCACCGGTGGTGGGGGCAGCCCAAGGACTGCCTGAATCCAGGCCTGACATGGCCTGACAGTAGGTACGGAAGCCACCTTGCTTGTACGCAGCAGGTGGGGGCGAGGTTGCTCTTCGGTGTACTGCCCTCGAGGGTTCATCTGTGGTGGGTCTGGAGCTTCCACGACCACGCCACTCTGGAGGCGAAGCTGCTCGCCCGACGAACCGGGCACATGCTGAAGGATGATGATGGGGTGAGAGGCCGTGAGCTGATTGAGGAGGGGAGGGCTCCCTCTGAGCTGTTGCCACCCGAAGCACACGGCGACGTTCCACGCTTCGGGGCCCCTCATTCGTTCAGCCGTGAGAGCGACCTCGGATTCAGCCCATGGGGCGCCGAACGTTTGAGCGAGCTCGGTGAGGGCTTGAACCAGCCGGTTTCCCAGCTGGTGAATCAGCCGTCGAGTGGCCTCATCCAGATGTTCTTCATCGGCCAGGACGAAGCGGATGAAGTCGTCTCGGAGTGCAGAGTTGCCTTCGGTCAAGAGTTGATGCAGTGTGCGCCACATTGGCACCCGACTGCGGGCGACGGTACGCCGGGCGGTGTCGGGGCTGACATGCGTGGGCTTGGACAACAGGGTGGACATCTCAGCCTCCACTCGAAAAGGAGTCCCCCAGTGGGATATCATGCTGCACGTTTTCTGCGGAGGATCCGAATGTGGGGTAGTCCAGGGTTTTCACCCCCGTCCGTCGACTGGAGCACCACTCCAGACCATCAGGCGCAGACCGTCATTGACGCCATCAGGAGCGCGTCCTACTCGAAGGACCGCCCCGCCCCTGACTGGCCACTGGAACCGGGCCACCAGCTCCAGAATCCAAGTGTACAACGGGCTGTGGTGGGGACTTTTGAGAACCGGTCACACGTCTGGCGGCGTGAAGGGTCGCCAAAGGTGCTCCACACCCGCGGTGCGGTCGGTCTCTTCAGGCTGGAGGCCGTTGCCGGTGGGGCCGGCGGCGTCCTGGAGCCTGGCGAAAGCAACTTGTTCATTGCCCGATACTCCAGAGCGCGCGGTCCACGGTCGAGCGAACCTCACGTGGCGAGCGTCGCAGCCAAGTTCTTCCGGTATCGGCGCCCGTGCGTGGACATCCCGTTCCTGTCGTGGCGCATTGGGCTGGGGCAGTTCCGTCGCATGTGGCTGGAGGACTTCTCCACAGACTTTCCGGATCCCCGTACGATGGCCGGGCTTTCTACTTCTCAATTGGGGCAGGTCGAGGAACGGGTCGCGAGCCTTCGACAGGTGGCGCGCACCATAGATGCCCCAGATTCAGTAACAGCCTATTCCCTGCCCCTGGCCCCTTCGCTAAATGGGGCCCGGTTGATCTGGCGGCACTCGAATGTGGCTCGCAATATTCTGCTTGAGTGCAAGGACGAGCCGTTTGTGGGGTCCCAGCTCAGTCCAGACGAAGGAGTCCCGGTCTCGCAGCTGGCGTATGGAGCGGTGTGGGCGGAGTTGTTCTGGCAGGCGTCGTTCACGCCTGGAGACAAGGCTGATCGAAGTGGCGCGAAGAAGATTGCAAACATCTATGTTGAGACGGGATTGTTCCACAGCCCACTTGGAGACTCATGGCTCCAGTTCACCCATCCGTGGCAGGTGCGAACATGAGCGACAGCTTACGCAGCGAGGAATCGGAACTAATCATTGAACCTTTCGCGGAAGGACTGATCAACGCCACCCGTGGAGCCCAGTTGACCGCTCGGATGTGGCCGGTGATCGGTGATATCGCGGGAGCGGTTGCCCCGGAGCACTTCGACCGCGTGGTTCGTTTTCAGGTCGGGGTACCTCTTGACGTCCCTGTCGAGCAAAATCCCTATTGGGGAAAGTTGACAGGTCCACCAGAGGTTCCAGACTACCTGCTCCAGCCGAGGGGGCCTCGCCCACTCGCCAGCATCGCCCCCGACGCCCACGGCTCTGATGCCGGACGCCCGAGGAATGGGGCCCCCGCCATTTCCGAGCTCCGGCGTGCCTATCAGCGAGTCATGGGCGAATGGGAGGAGCTGGAACGTGCTGCAGGCCTGCTGCAACGGCACCACATGGGCGACGGGTTGGAGGACGCCGATGTTCCGAACCGATTCTTGGAGGCTTTCGGCGGCTTGGGCAATGCGCCACGAGGGAGTCTCCTCATTCCAGTGCAACCCCGGCCGGCACGTGGCCTGGTGAGCGACCGCTGGCTCGCAGAGGAACTCTGGAAGATTCGCAGAGTTGTCCTGCATGACCGGCTTGGGCGAGTAGCGGCCCACGGGCTTGGCTACTACGATCTGACCGACCCCAACGACCTTGGATCCAAGCTCAGGTGCCACGTCAAGGCTGTCACGGATGGCCGCTTTCCGGTGGGAGGGCGGTGGTTGCTTGGGGCACCACAGAAGCCTGATCAGCCATACATCCCGAGGGTGCAGGTTCATGCGCGCCGTCAGAGGTCGACCTCGCTTGTGATGTGGGAGGTTGACACTGGACGAACAGGCGCACGAGGGGAAAGCGGCGGAGGGCGAAGGACCGGGTACGGTTGGGACGTTGTCTTTGGGAGGGCGATGCTGAGACAGGAGGCACCACGTCACCCTTCCAGTCCATTCGCCCGCGCCCGTGGTGCAGCAAGCGAATCTGCGATGTCTGCGATGGCCATCGAGAATCGACGCATCCACAACCGGGACAAGCTCAGATCAACGAAGGCACCCGATAGCTGGGTTCCGTGGGTGTTGGCGTACGGGCGTTCGGTTGGAATACCACCGCTACGGATTGTGGACACCATCGACTCTGTTCAGCCCTGTCGTTTCGACTCTCTGGACGAAATGCAGGCAGACGCGCTCAAGAGCTGGGACCGAAGGGAGATCAGGTCAACGTCACACCAGTGGGGAATGTCTGCAAGAGCGCTCCTTCATCGGCTGATGAATGGTATGTGTATTCACTCCCCAAGCATTGAGATGCACGACCCGCCCATGAATAAGGGGCGTATCGTCTGGACATTCACTTGGACTGGAGACCCGAACAATCCTCGGTTTGAGCAGGACGGCATCCGGTACTTTCAGGGTGACCCGTTGGTGAATGAACAGGCCCGAATGCCCGACCTCGAGGTGTATAGCACCTGGATGGAGGTGAATTCAGACCCCGACGAACGCGCGCCCATATTTCTAACCGACGACAAGGAGCCACCCACCGTTTCGCGAATCGTACTCAAGTGGCCAAAAGATGCGGACGAGCATAGCGCTGAGCCGAGCTTTGAAGTGGTGACTCTGGACAACCCTGGCGAAGACGAAGACACCCACACTGCAGGGCCTCCGGCGGCGAACCAGTTCACAACGCAGTGGGCCTGGGCGAAGTGGTTCGTGCGGCAGGCCATCCTTGTGAGTGGACAGCTTGACTGGCACCTGGGGAGGGGGCATATCTACGTAGAGCACCTGGCGGCAGACTTGTGTGCCCAGCTCCGCGGCGCCAAGCCCGGCGGCAGGCTGAGCGAAGAGCCTCAAGACCATCCCTTTCTGGCGAAGCTGTGGCCGTTTATTCGAAGTGTCGATGAGATCAACGCGCTTGGAGACTTGACCTTGCTGACCCCACGGGGGGTTCCGGCCGCTGCGAGCTGCCTGTCGTACGAAGCCGCAATGCGCAGGATGCGTATGATGCGTGCCTCATGGCACTGGAAGCGGGACCTCACGGCCATGCGGCCAAACAGGCGGCCCCTGACAAGTGCTGATCATCTCGCCAGATGGGCGCGTTCCGCTTGGGAGGCATGTAGAGAGTGGTCTGAGAAGGAAATACGGGAGAATGAGGTTTCGCAGTTGACCGGCCTGTGTCCACCTGATGGCAACGAGTGTGAAGGAGACGACGCACTGGATTCGGACGGGTCGCTGCGTGCGGGGCTTGTCGGGGCGTTGCGGACAACACAGAGTGCGGTTGTTCGGGACACCGCGCCAAAGCCACCTTGGTGGTCGGGCACTGGCGACCCTGCAGAAGCTGCCACATTTGCGTCACATGACATGGTCGCGGTAGTGCCTGCCTATCCCTGTTGTCTGGCTGACTGGCAGAAGTTTGCGGCTCATCTGGTATTTACAATTACATTCGTGCATTCATGGGTGGGCTCAGCCCAACTTGATGATATGGGGAACGTATTCGTCGCGTCGATGGGGCATCGGTGGGCGAAGATGCCGACGGGTGAAGCGCCGGAGGCAGCATGGAGAGAGGGCGGGCCACCGCCTGCCCATGCCGGATTTTGTGTCGCGCTTGCGGAGCTCATTGGGCGACATGGGTGGGGAAGGATGGCCCGGTCGCGGCACGAGCTGGAGCAGGGCAGCCTCGACTCCGCACAGACATCGGCGTATGAAAGTGAGCAGACCCAAGTGGAGAAGCTCTATCAATTCTACCAGAAGCACGCGCAAGACTTGGATAGGAGCCACTTCGACTTGGACCTCCTCCGGTCGCGTGTGAATATCTGATGGCCGGATATGGTTCGTCACCCTCGCCGCACGAGACGCCTCCCGCATCGTGATCGCCCAAAGCACCGTCGTCGTATGATGCCGTTCCCACTTCCAGGAAGCTGGTGGACCGCGGCGGGCTGTACCGATGGGCCGGGTGACGAGAGCGGCGGTCATCCGGCTTGGCCCGTCCAG
>ENA-OWNT01002245-OWNT01002245.1-seawater-metagenome-genome-assembly--contig:-NODE-2245-length-20685-cov-5.296244_pt1 | contig 20685 bp, 22 predicted proteins | sample MGYA00238136_ERZ651165 | MGnify/ENA primary metagenome ERZ651165 (study PRJEB26861, sample SAMN08777766) | seawater metagenome | isolation source: coastal seawater | place: USA: Florida | collected...
GGGTGTGTGATGGTGTGATAGTTGATGCATTCGACGGTCGTTGGAACGTTCGTTGGTCGTTGGTCGTTGGTCTTTTGGGTGGTTGTTGGTTGGAATGGTCGTTCGGATGGGTGGCTATTGGTTTGTTTTGTTGGTTGTGTTGGCGCAGCATTTAATGATGTCGGTGTTGTGTGATGTTGTCAAGAAGTTTAAAGTGATGCTTGCTGAGGTCTGCCGGCCAACTGTCATCCATTGTTTCCGGACGTACTCTAACAAAAAAGAGTTGTGATTGTAATTGCACAAACAAAAACGCAGCGAAATGGCCAACTTTTGCCACAGTGTTAGCTAGCTAGTTATCGGTGCTGAGCATCTCTTGGTCTGTGCCAAATGTTGGGTTTGCTCCGACGCAGCCGGGCCACAGCATTGCTGCGAGTCAATTGCGGTGGCTTGTCTGTATGTCGACACTCTTCGCGTCGGGCAGAGCGGGACAGCGTTGACAGAAGTCTCAACGACAACTTCGCGTTCTCCGACTGGAAGAAAAAGACGGTGTCGCTGGCTGTGGGCTACACGGGGACGGGTTACTACGGTCTCCAGTTCATCACAGGAGCCGCGGATCACGTCATCGCGATTCAGAATGTGTTGCACGATGCCATGTGCAAGGCAGGTTTAATTCTGCCCACGAACCAGTTTGACACGAAGCGCATCAGCCTATCGCAAAGCAGCCGCACGGACAAGGGTGTCCACGCCGCGCTCGTTGTGCTGTCAGCGAAATTGCTTGTGCATCCGCCAGAGCATGCAGTGACGCGTCCGGATCCGGGCTCGACGACGGTGCAGTCGAACGAAGGCACGATGCGCGGAGCATTCTATCCAGAAGTTGTCGAGCGGTTGAATGCACACCTGCCTCCTCACATCAGGGTATTCTCGTGCAGTTCCAACAGTAAATCTTTCAGCGCCAAAGCGGAGGGCCATTGGCGCCACTACAACTATTTCGTACCGCTGGACACTCTAAGCGCACTGCACTCCGAAGAACAGCCCCCCGAGGCAATTGCGGCCTCTTTGGACGACCTCATGCGGTTGTTTGAAGGCACGCATGACTTTGCGCAATTCACGCAGCAGCGCGAGATGAGGAGACAGTCTCGACTGTTTTGGGAACCAGCGGACTCCGCTGGGAATTCCCCAACCGCCGTCGCCAAACGAATGCGCAGCAAGTCGTCCCGCAACATCCTGCGGGCGCGTGCAAAACTGGTCACTATCGACGACCGCCCCTTTGCACAAGTTGACTTGGTTGGGCAAAGCTTTATTTTGAACCAAATTCGATACATGATGGGCGGCGCGATCGCCGTCGCAACGGGTTGTCTTCCGAAAAGCGCCCTCGAGCTCTGCTTGCGGAACAGGGACATCAGCAGCGATCTGGCGTGGATACAAGATCACAAAGACGCGTTATGCTCTGGTGCGGCGAACATAGATGCTCTGGTTGCAGAGCGGGTGCGCGGGTCAGATGCGCACCCTCCTGCTGTTGCTGAAGCAGACAAGGAATGGGTCCCTGATGAACTGCGGCCGTTTCGCCTGCCGCTTGCACCTCCTCAAATGCTCGTTGCGAGAAACCTCGGGTTCAGCATCAGATCCAACACGTGGCTGGTGATGCCATCGTCCGCCCCGCCATTGCCTTCCGTCTGGCCGGCATCGCACGCTATGGCTGCAAAGGCGACGACACCGTTTGAGGAGCGGTTCACAGGCAAGTTGGTGGGCGACCATCTGTGGTATGACGACACTCGTGTGTCCAGTGTGGGGACCATGTCCCAGCAGCTGTTCGTGCACGACAACAAGAAAGCACGGGGATTTCGGAAGGGTAAATCACAGCAGAAACGTGCTCGCCAAGCGGAGTCTACCGCTTTGGCGAGGTTCGCGGTGCTTGACGGGCCGGGCATTGATGCCGCTAACACATTCTACGACGGTGTCCTGCTCCCACATGTCGCGGAGCTGTCGTCGCGTGATATCGACAGTCAGGATGAATCTCAGACTGTGCACGAGTGGTTCGACGACCTCATAGCTGCATGGGCACAGCGACCGAATGTACAAGCAGTCCTGGAAAACGAACACGTATTTGATTCAATTTTGAAAGTCGTCGACGGCGAACGCAGAGAAGCGGCCGCAATTCGCGCTGAAAAATGGCACAATGACCCTCGCTCTGACAACTCTCATGCTATCTGTGACTGGCAGAGCGCCGCGGAATTGAGCGGTGCGCAACGGCGTCGTCAACAACGGGAGGCTGCGCTGGTACGTCCGCAAGTCGATGCTGTGGTTTGCCTAGCCCGAACCTGTTTGACATGTGTTTGTGTGCCGCCGTATCTTTTTTGGCAGAACACCAAGCTTCCGAATAATTTGTCATCGGCTCTTGTTCGAGAGTTCGACATGCGACCGGGTCGCTTCATGGACAACATCAAGAGTGGCATTCGCGTGATGATGTGCCAGCAGGTGACTCCTTCGCAATGCTGTCATGTTCTTTTGACGACGTCCAACCTTGTGAAGCGAAAATGTTTGTGTCGGCGTGTCAGGTGATAGAGACTGCGGATGGATCACCAGTGTCCAATCCTAGTGTGGAAGACTGCGTGCGTGCTGTGAAGGAGCGCGGCATCCACAAAGTGGCAAATTTAGGAGTTCGCGTCTAGAACTTGCTCAAGAGACAGTAACTTTAACTCGAAGAGGCATTTTCTGAGTCTGTTGAACTCGAGGCGCTTTCTGTCGACGACGGGCGGGTACGCTTCGTCGGCGGTGCTTCATCCGTTTTACTGGAAGACGACTCCTCCTTGGAAGCTGTCGCAGCTGGAGCAGACGAGGAACTTTCAAACCGCTTGCGATACGCCTGCCACAAAAAGTATGCCGCCTGGTGTCAAACGAAACACAGATTGCAATCGCAGTGCTGTCTCTGAACGTACCCACAGCCCAACAGCAGGATTGGAAATGAAGAAGATCTTCTCTCCATCGACAGTGTTCCAGCCATCCTTCAATGTCTTGATGTCATATTTCTGCAGCAACGTCAACCACAAACGACATGCGAACACACAGCAACACATTAAGATAAGGTACTGATAATCAACGCAAGATGGCCCAAACTCAATCAACCCTCACAAAACATTTTGTGGCGCTCGCACCTTACTCATTTGTGCCAGGTCGGCATACTGATATCCGACGCCCTCAACCTCAGCCTGCGTTAAATGCCCGGGACAATATGTCACGTTGAAGCGATTTTCCGTCGATCCGTGAATCAAGTGAGCGGCCGCGCTGAGGTTTTTCATGAGATCTCTGCTGGCGTCAACGGCTGCAAGCACCTCAGGTGTCGTTCTATAGCCATACTTGCGAATCAACTCGTCGATACGAGGGTCTTCTCCAAACTCTCGCACTCCCGGTGCGAGCACAATGAGGTCACCGCCGTCCGCGATGGCCTAGTGACGACCAAGACAGCAACATGCGCAAACACGGTCACTGTCGGTGCACCAGCAGAGCGCAAGGTTGCGTTCGAAACTTACCATTCGTGTGCGGTAAATGGACTTGTTCCCCAGCCATGTTGAGTGAAACTCGTCGGGGTCCAAGTACACCACAACTTTCTTCATCGGCTCGTCGAGCATCGTGAAGTTGACTTCCAGAGACAACGCTGCGGCGCGGTGGAAACACTCGACGTCGTCACCGATAAACAGACCTTTGTTGATCATTCGTCCAGTGGTCGTGTCTTGTGCGACAACAGTCAGCGCGTAAACGACTGGAAGGTGCGATAGAAAGTGGTCGCTGGCGTAGTTCAGGATCTTTCGCAATGGGTTGTCAGCACGGCCCATCATGCGCTCCATGCCGTACACTGCGCCAATGAAGTGCGAGAAGTTGATTGCATCGGCGCCACCGACACCGACAAACAGATTCTTGTTGTAGTTTGCCATCCCGAGCACTTCGTGTGGGACAACCTGGCCGATGCTGAGCACAAGATCGTGGTCACCTTCCCATATTAATTTGTTCAGCTGTGCCGGCCATGGCTCATTGACTTTGCCGTCCGAAGCCTTGCGCACGAGCTCAGCGGGAACTTCGCCGACTTTGACAACGTCTTTCCTCCAATCGTGAACACGAAACAAGTCTTCGGGCACTGATCCGAACATCTTCTCGCGCTGCTGCTGCGACACGGGCGCATGCGTTCCCAGTGCGGGCATGACATCCTTCACGGCCGAACCGTAGTGTGCGTAGGCTGCTTGCGTCAGCAGACCGGCATTGCTGTGGAACCGGGTGTAGTCCGGTGGCACAATACATACGTTCTTCCGCGCTCCCATTTTGACAAGTGCATCTGTAAGATGCTGCGCAAGTTCTTTGTCAGAAATATCGGCATCCTTGTCGCCGACAGCCAAGTACAACACCATTTTCGAGCACGCGGTGGTGGACAGCGGTTGTTGCGCAACACCACCAACAATGCAGCCAGACGATGCAACAGCCACGAATTCGATGACAAATCAAAACTTACAATAAAATTTCACGGCGTGTGCCGTCGCAACGTGGTGATGGGTCGCGGCTGTTTCCGCAATGCTTCGCCCGTTGCGTGTTCTTGATTACTATTCCTCCCGGGTTCGTGGTTCACCTGATCTGCATCCCCAGCATGCATCGTGCAGCACATTGATTGCATCATCACAACCCTGCCCCACGCACCGCAAGAAACGTCTTCCCTGCCTCTCCAAGCATGCGAACAGCAACGCTTCGCCACGCACCACTTTGGACACAGTTGGGTCGACGTCGCGGACGTGGTGTGTTTGTGTGTGTTGATGTTGTAGCGAAGTCAATCAACGTTGATCGTATCTTCGCCATTTATTTGTTGTCGTCGTTGTCCGTTGTTGGCGTTCGGCGATCGGCGTATCTTCGCTGCCGTGGCCTGTGACGTTGTGGCGTAGTGGCCGATCGTTCTGCCGCACCAAACTATTATGACCATACACCTCCCCCCACACACAGCATTGCTAGCACGGTTGTCTCCCCCAAGACAGCAGAATCGTGGGCTTCAACACGTTTCGTTTGTGTTTTGTTTGACGCGTGGCGACACTGTCTGCTGTTGCGGTTGCAGGCGCAGGTGCAGTTGCAGGTATAGGTGCAGGTGCAGGTGCAGATCAGATGATGGTGGTGCACATGGGGCTGCGACTCATTGAAGTTTTCAAAGTTGCCGCGACCTCAACTGCAAACATGGTCGAGCTCCAAGGTTTGGAAGATAGCAACTGTGATCGTACCTCCGCACTGCATTCAGTTGTATGGCCCTGTTGTATGACAGAGGCGCACTGCTGGAAGCAATGCATCCAGGCATCAAGTAGTGATTGCAGGTGGGGTTCGACACTACTTTATTCCAAAGCACTGTTAGGGTTCGGCGAAGTTTCGGCGCCATATTCTCTCTGGCGACTGTGACAACAGTGTCTTACGACTGTCCATTCCCATGTGATTAGTCTGTGCGATAGCAAGGTGCCGTGTGCGTGGTAATTCGGCTCAATGACTTCCATTGACGTCGAAAGCTCCGTGAGAGCAAGCGGCGACTCACTGAAGTTCCCGGCGTCTTGGAGTTCGGACGCCGTGCAGCGAGACTCGCCCCATGTCCCTGATGTGGTGGGCGACGATGGTACCATCCTTCCGTGGGTGTATCTCTTCAATGCTGGCATCGAAGCGGAGGCTGCGGGGCGGGATGCGCCATTGTCGAGTGTGATCCTGAGACGTGATCTTGCAACGCTCCCGTTCGTGCTGGCCAAGAGCACTGACATCGTTCTCGCTCCCCAACAACGACCTGCATTCGTGGAGAGTTTAAAACGAGCAGGGTTCTCAGATATCGCACAATTCCTCCCGGAAATTCCCAAAGGGAGGCAAGTTGCTGGACACAGACCGTTCGGGCTCGCGGGCGAACACATTCGACGCTCCAATGTTGTAAAGCTGCGGCAAGTGCCCCCGCTGCGCCCGTGCGGCGAACCTGTGCCTGAGCCGTCAAAGCCAGCAGTCGTTGAGGACGAGCCGACGTCCCGCATTCCGCCCAATGCCGACGTTACAATTTGCAGATCGTTGGAGGACATTGACGCGGCTGTTGCGCATTTTGGTCCTCGAATAGTTATCAAGGCCGAATTCAGTGCCGCAGGGCAAGGCTGTAGATTCCAATGGGACAAGACAACACGGAGGTGGGCAGCGAACCGACTCCGTCAGGACGGCTGTGTCACAGTGGAGCAATTCATGGACATTGAACTCGAGGTCAGCGGGGAATTCCTCAATGGTGACTGGAATGGTTGTTCGTTGCAGCTCGTGGACCACGGCCGTTGGTGTGGCCAGTACTTGGGTGACCCTCGACTGTTGCGGCATCCTCTGTCGAAGGACGCAAACTCTGCTCCAGGAGCCGACAGGCTCGGCCCGCAAGTGATATCCGACGAGGTGTACGACTTTGTGTATCAACAGCACGCGGTGGAGCGCAAGTTGCTGCCCCTAAACGTTCCCGGCAACAGCCGAGCTCCGCACGGTACTTGCGGCTGTGATGTCGCCATCGTGCGTAGACCGGAAGGACACGCTAAAGGCCCGGGCCTTGAAGTACGCATCCTCGAGCAAAACGCACGGACAACGATGGCGCATTACGCTGCCGGTGCCGCGCGCCGATACCGGCAAGGTCACGACGCCAGACGTGCGTCCGGCCAACCAGATTCAGAGGCTCTGTTGTTCGATGTGTCACATCTATCAGAGCTCACTGAGTTTATGGTGCCTCTGACGGATCCAGCCGTGGCCACGGAGTGGTGCGCAGTCTTGCACACCAACTGCCGCCAGGTTAATGGTACGTTCTATGTGAACCACTGCGTCCGTGGTTGCTCACACCTTGTCGCCCAACGTTGCTGATTTCACCGTTTCTGTTGTTGCGTTGTGACTGAAGGCTTGGTGCATTTGGACACGCTGGCCAAGGAACCTTGGGTCATCAAGGCGGCCGAGATTCGAGAGCGAATTGCCCAGAAAGCAGCGCAGCGAGCCGAGAAGAATAGTGCTTCGCCCGAGGCAGTGGCAGCCTTGGACCGGCAGAGTGTGGGTGCGACGGCTTCCTAGAGCCATACCATGCCTTTGAGAAGCATCGATAACGAGCTTTTGGTCTGAATAGCAACCTGCGTGTGCGAAAGGGCTCTCACATAAATAGTTCAGATTACGTCGAATTTTTGTTCCACTAACGTTGCTCCACTGACGGAAACGCCCACCTAACCACATGCAAGCGTGTCACCCTACTACTACTCCAATTCGAACTCGTCCTCGTCCTCGTCCTCGTCTATTTCACCATTGTCGTCCTCACTCTCATCAGACCCCTGGAACACTCCGGCCATGTGGGCGTCGAAATGCCGACGTTCCTGGTCAGGGCCCATCTCCACCATCTGGAAAGAGCCTTGCACTGACCCGGTAGTGGTCGGTGTGTACCTGCAAGAAAAGCGCATGCGTGCACATGATAATGATGGCAACATGCGACGGACACGCCACTCGCGACAGGCATCACGCCCAACACGTACACCCCGCTGTAGAACTCAAATACTTGGCCTGGTGCGAGCACCGGAGTGTGCCCGACTACTCCGGCGGAGCCCCGAGGAACTTCTTCGGTCTTGCCGGTGGCGTCTGTGAAAATTAAGTGGCGTCCAACTAACTGAACCTGCAGGGACAGCAACGATGTACGTCATTCAAATCGAAAGTGCCGTACAAACGTTATGCGTCCGGACATCACCCACGAACTGACCTTGTTGGGTGTGGAAGCCAGATTGCTGACGCGCACACGATAACAAAACACATGTTTGCTGTTCTGATTGTACTCCGCCTGTGACTTGACGACTTGCTGCGTCGTCACCTCGACACGAATAGCCGCACCATGAGAGGAGGTACACATCACTTTTGTGTTGAGAGACTCGCTCACGAGCGGTCCAATGGCCCGAAGAGCGGAGAACGCGTTCCTCACCACAGTGGGTTCTTCTATTGCTCCAAGCTCACACCTCTGTTGGTAAAATCGCGCAGCTGCGCGAATGGCAGCAACAACTTCCTCTGACGAGAGGAGGCCACTCGGTGCTGACGTGGTCGCTTTATCGGCATGGCTGTCTGGGTCTTCGCCATTCTCAGCGGCACTACGGGGTGAGCGCAAAGGTGCATCTGCAACGTCGGCGTTTGCTTCGTCGTCGGACTCCAGCCTTCCGGTGAGAATCTCCAGCGTTGGCTCGGGCAATTCGAAGTCAAAAACCTTGGACAGCACAATATCCGGCGAATCCTGGACGAATCGTCCCTGTCCCCATTGCGTCACGTCCATGGGTTCGCGTAGAAGGAGTTGGCATTGTTGTGCTGACAATGGCCGCACTTTTCGCAGCAACGACCGAAAAAGAGTCTTGGATATGTTTGGCATCATGAGGCCCCGGCGCCGCCACGAGGTATTCACCGTCTCTCTCCTCCGCCTTAAAACATGGAAAAAATGTCGAACGATGCTCTTCGAACACGAAGGAAGATGTCGTGACTGATGAAGAGTCTAAGGGACAGTGGATTGTGCTCCTACAGCGTTTCTCGAGCTTGGCAGCAACACGCGTGAAAAAGAGCAAAGGTGCCAACGCAACACGGCCATTCAAAAACGAGATCATCATTGAGAAGTGCCACCAACGAGCAGTATCACCGCCACCAACATCCATTATCATCGTCACCGCCGCAATCACCGCCACCACTGCCGCCGTCATCGCCAGTATGGTATCAGAACCAGCGGCGTCAGCAGCATCGGCAACAGAACCCAACAACGACGGACGACGACGACAACGACGAACGACGAAAGCAACGGTGACGACAAACGACGAACGACGAACGACGACGAACGACGACGACAACACAACAACAACAACAACAACGAACAATGGCAGCAGCAACATCACAATCGTTTACTCCACTTTTACAGTACTGCATGTACCGTCAATACCTGCATTTCACAACCCTCATCAACGCTACGCTAAAATTCATGAAATTATTGTACTACAGGTACAATGACATAGTACTGGAGGTACTGCCATTACCTGAAATACACTACCCTGAATATCAGTGAAGACATAGTTTCGTACCAACAGTACGCATTAAACCAGGTTTGACATTGCAGCAATGCTCCGACCTTCGTTGTCGTTGTCGTCGTTGTTGTTGTGACTGTTGGTCGTCGTCGTCGTCGTCACGCCAGCGCACTCACGCACTGTCACTCACTGTCACTCACCGTTCGATTGTCAACGCCTGAATGCCTCACTCAATCACTCACTACCTCCCGCACCCACGCACTGACTTTACACATCACTCGAAGATATTCTGAAAATTCAGTCAGTCGTCCCAGCGGTCAACAGTACATTAGAATGCTCACATTATATGTTGGTCAATCAGTCAGTAATATGTGGGGGATAATGGGTAATTGCGAGTGGGATGAAGAGTAAAATGAGGCGAGCTGCCGTTGACGAACGAACGAACGAACAACGAACAAACGAACGAACGAACGAACTTCGATGGCGTCGCCGTTCGTTGTCGATGTCGTCGTCGTCGTCGTCGTTGTTGTTGCAACGGTTTGGTCGTTTGGTGGTTTGGTCGTTTGGTCGTTTGGTCGTTTGGTCGTTTGGTCATTCGTTTGATCCTTTGGTCATTTGTTTGGTCGTTTGGTCGTCTGGTCATTTGTTTGGTCGTCTGGTCATTTGTTTGGTGGTTTGGTGGTTTGGTGGCTTGGTCGTTTGGTCGTTTGTTTGGTCGTTCGGGACGGTTCGCTTGGTTGGTCTTTAGATCGTTCGGTGGGTTGTTGGCTTGTTGGCTTGTTATTGTTGGTGGTGTTCGAAGTAGGCGTTTGTTGTGAGGTTTTATCAAAGCAATGCCGTGGCGATGACAGGGGCGCGCAGAAAGACTCTTGCTATTGTCGGTGTTGTTGGTTGGCTTGCTCTGTCTCTTGCGTTCGCCGAGGTGTCCTCATTGTTGGCGTGTTTCTCCTTGTTGGTATGGGTTTGGTATTTGCTTCAATGCTGGTTGCGGATCGCAGATGGACGGATGGCCCGATGCTTTGGAGACGAAGAAGAGTTGCATGGAGGAGGACATGGTCAAGTCGACACCGCCGCAAATTGCACACTTGCACACGAACAACTCGACTGCGTGTCGGCAAGCTTGGGATGGCGCTCGCGTTGCAGCAGCAGACAACATCTCCAACGAGGATAACGAGAACAAAAATTAAATGAGTAAGTAAGTGAGTGGCTTGTTGAGCGTTGACGCTCTTCCGGCGCAGACGCAATGCCCCGATGGCGTGATTGCCACGGCGAACTGTAGTTGCACCACAGGCGTGAACCAGAATGTCGCAGCAAAACGACGCCGGGTCGCGAAAGACAAGCGAGGCACTTCTGAAGCTGCGTGCTCTCAAGAAGCAGTTCTCTGCGAGATCAAATGGTGGTGATGGCGGCAAGAAGCAGGTGTGGTTCAAAAACTTCGATGCTGACGGCACCAGCTATTATTTTTGCCGCGACTTGGGCAAGTCACAATGGACGAAGCCTGAAGGCGACAATGTTGTGATCCAGACCTACAAACGTAAGAGCACGGCGAAACTGAAGGTTGAAACGAAACCGAGAAAGAAGCCCGAGAGCGAGCTCGCGGATCTTGGCGCTTACATCGACGAGGAGGTGTCGGACGTCGATCTCTCGGACGCGTCGGTGCTCTCAGATGTGTGGTACGAGAACGAAGATCCAGTGAGAGGGATTTACTATTTTAACCGCGCTCGTAACATTTCACAGTGGAAGCACCCTGGCAAGGATGCCATTGTTCGCAAATTCATGGCCGAAACCTCGGACGAAGAGTCATCGTCGGAGCCAGATGACTCGCCGACTGCAACTCAGTCCTCACGATCACTGAGTCCGCGCCGCCGCACTATGGGTGGCCATCGCAAGTCCCTGCCACACCCAGACTTCCACCGTGCAAAAGCCGACACCGGCTCCAACGACGCAGCGAACGAGCCGTCCGGCCGTCGGCCAACGGGGTCGAAGTACAAGTTGCACGTGGATTTGTCGGGCAACGACGTTGGCATCGATGACACGCCTGCAGAGATGGGGATGATTGCGACGCCCAAGGCGAGCAAGTCGAACGTGGACGCTTCCGACGACGAGGTAGGTGTCGACGATCAGCCCGCAGAAATGGAAATGATTGCGACGCCCAAGGCGAGTATCAATCACAAGCGTGCAAAAGCTGAGTCTGCGGAAAGCATTCGCAAAAGTGGCACCTGGCCACTGCAGCAAATTGCAAAGACCGTTGAGCCCGCCGTTCATGAAACATTGTGGTATCGTCACAAGGACAAAACTGGCCAAACTTACTTTTTCAACCGTGTCACGAGGCAGTCGGTGTGGGAGGAACCGAAAGGAGCGGGCGTGAAAGTGCTAGACTACAAACGCTCCCAGGCCAACCGCTGGCGCACTGCTGCTGCTGCTGTGGTCGCCACTTCGAAGACGAAGCAAAAACGCAGGGACTCCGTGAAAGATGTCATCCGGGAAGCAGAAGAGGAAGCCAATGAGGGAAATGAAGTCACGCCACGAGCCGAGGCGCTTCGACGGCAGGAAGAGGCCCGCAAAGCTCTTTTGGAGGCTGGGGAGCCGAATCTTGTGCCGCGCACGCCCCGAGGGAGCCCGGCTGTTGGTGGACCGGGTTCACCAGCAGCAATGCCTGCCACGCCCAAGAGAGATGTCGGCAACCGTCAGGGTGTCAAGCGGCTCACAATGCCGCGTGAGTCGTTTCCACCGGTCGGCGAAGATCACGAGGCAGCGATGAACTCCGATGATTCCGAGCCCGACGAACCCGCTTCGCAGAATTGCCTCGGGATGCCTCCCTTGAACGTTGGTCCGGGAAGTTCCAAGCTGCAAGGAAAGATCAAAACACCGGCAATGAAAGGGGCGCCACCGTTGACAGTGGATCCTGGAGTGTCCGGCGCCGTGGCCCGCATGCCAGGCGCACCGCCGCTGGCACAGTCGTTCCCGTCGCTCGACACTGATCACAGTCCGCGGTCCGACAATGTTGACACGCCGGAAACTCCAGCATCACCGGTGCGGTCGAAGCCAGCAGTCACGCGTGCTGCTAGTCACCACAAGAGTGAGAGTGTGGCAGATGCCGTGTTTGATGCAATGCAACTCACAGACGACGAAGAAAGCACTGAAACGAACAGTGGCGACTCCGACTACAGCACACAAGCGAGGGATATTAGCGCCGAGAGCCTGCAGAGCCCCTCTCGTAGCGACGATTTGTCCGACAAAGATCGTGTTCGAAACATGATCATGGCCCGCGCCCTTGGAGCATCCCCCGCGAAGCCACTGCCCGAGACATCCGGCGAGGACCACGCTGCCAGCAGTGGCAGTGAGAGTGATGACACAGTCGTGGAAGGCGACGAAACCATGCTTTCACCCGGAGATCCGGGTCCAAGTTCCGTGTCGTCACCTGGAGGACCACCTCTCAACGGCGTGTCACCCGGAGGTCCACCGCTCAATTCAATCATGTCACCTGGGGGTCCACCACTCCATTCCCTGTCACCCGGAGCCCCGCCTCTTCACTCCACGTCACCCACAGATGCACTTGATGCTTTGCCCCTCGACACGGGCGGCGCAGCACACAATGTTTCTGACAGCGACAATGAACCCGCGGGTGCTGAAGAAGGGCTGGAATTGGATTTGCAAGGAGACACGCCGTTTCTCCAAGGCCGCCGCGATGGCGACGGCCCAACCAACTTAGCAGATGCACCTGCCCTTGAAGACTCTCTAGACGACGATGGAGTGCACGAGGATGCAGACGGAGATCTTTCCGGCGATGCAGCACTGTCGATGGATACGGTCGCTGCAATAAAAGCAGCTCAATCCGCAGGCGCGCCACCACTGAAAGTTTCTCCAGTCAGCTTGCAGCGTAGCATCTCACTGTCCTCAAGTGATGACGAAACCGACGAGGAAGAGGTGGATGAACTCGACGACGAGTTGTCTCCCATGGCAGCCACTCGATCAATGCCGCGCAAAGTTAGTCCAGAGACGAACAAGCGGATGTCGATTGTTGCGTTGAAGAAACGCCGCACGAAATCAGTCAAAGAAGACATGCAACGGGTTGGAAACAAGGCAATGCACGCCACCACCGATGCCCAGTTGAAGCGTGCAAGAATGTTGACCACCAAGGTTCGTGCTTGCAGTGTCACTTCGCCTGTTGTCCACGTCGCTCGCACTATTCATGATGACGGTTCTGGCTCTGCTTGTTTTTGCGTTTCAGCTTCGAGTCCGCGCACGGTTCTGTCTTGCAACAAACGCGTCCGAGGCGGATACTCGCCTTACGATTGTTCTCTGGTGCCAAGCTGCGTGGCGTTACCTCACCATGCGGAGACTCTATCGTGGCCAGCAGAAAAAGAGGGGCATTTTAGAGGAAAGGTGGTTATCTCGAATCGGATCCGGCCGTGCTCCAGCTAAGCCACTGATTAAGACCAAGAGCAAAGGTAAACTGCGCAAACGTGGCAACAAGGTTAAGACGATGAAATCTAAACGACAGGAGAAGGACACCGAACCCGAGCCTGAACCAATACCAGAACCAGAACCAGAACCCAAGCGTGAATCAGAGTCAGAACCAGAGCCTGCACCACAGCCAGAGCCTGAACCACAGCCACAAGCTGAACCCGAACCAGACATCGACGATGGGAGCGAGTTGGAACGGCAACACGAACTGCAACATGAAATAGAAGACGCAGAGCAACAGGGTGCCTACGACAGCAAAGATGAAGGTAGCGATTGGGATTCCGAAGCAGAGTCTAGCGTGGTTTCTGATCGCAATTCGCCCCACATCGAGTTCCCAGACTCCCCTGACGCCGACGCGGATGACGACTTTGCTTCTTTGATTGACTCTGATGACGTCGAAGATAATCTGAGCGACGACGCGGACGACACATCAGAAGCCACAGACCAAGCAGCGTTTGCGTCGCCCACGGAGACACCTGCAAAAGCAAGCCGTCTCAGCCGCCGTATGACACTTGGCGAGGTGTGGGTGAACTTCACATTGTGTGGTTATGAAAACAGAACCCTGACCCTTCGCCCTCTGTGTGTGTTAGGTGGTCATGGACGAGAAAGGACTATCCGCCGACAATCGACATGAGACACTCGAAACAGATTCATTTTTAAATGACATCAAATTCGAGGAGGGACAGCGAGTACGAGTGCTGGCATCCTACTGCCAGAACCAGGATGCAAGCAATGGCGTGCTCAATGATGAGCAGGCGTTGGTATGGATTCCTTGCAGTACCTCAACGGGTTGGCGGTAGTGTGGCTCATATTTGATGGCTGTAGGTGCAGGCTGGTAGTCCGTCCAAAGACGAAGCATTTTGTGAAGGAATTATTCGATACTCGGGGGAAGTGGAGTTTGCGAGTGGCCAGTGGTTCGGAGTGGAACTCGTGCGACCATGGGGTACGCGTCTTCATGCAACCGTGTTCGCTCGTTCAATTGTGCCATGAGCTGGTGGTGGTCCGTTCTGGCAGGCAAAAACGATGGACAGGTTGGCAACAAAAGATACTTCCAATGCGATGCCGATCGAGGAATATTTTTACGGCCCCGGGCCATCGTGAAATCGCTCGTTTCGTACTTCGTGGATCACATCGACGGTCTGGAGTACTACAGAAAACTCAGCGCTCAAATGGCCGAGTCAGCGGCACAGGTTTGTTGTGCTACGATTTTCTTTGATTCCTTGCAACTCGAGCTTGATTTTGCGTTTGTGTTTGCAGGCTGCAGCAAGAAAACTTGAGACTCTCGCCGCCCAGGAAGCAGCTCGAGAAGCGGCAGCGCTGAAATCAGCCGAAGCCGCAAAGAAAGAGGAGGCTGAGAAGAAAGCCGCTGCTGAAGAACAAGCCGCAGCTGCTAAGCAGGCGGAAGCAGAGAGGGCAGCTGCTTTAAGGAAGGAAGCGGCGGCAAGACAAGAAGAATTGGAGCGGAACAAGCAGGAGTTAGCATCAGAAGCAGCTTTACTCGAACAACGTAGATTAGAAGCCGAAGCAGCGATTGCTAGGCTCGCCGAGGCCAAGGCAAAACTTGCAGAAGAGGAGGAAAAACTGGCGCAAGAGCACGCCCGCCTCGAAGAAGAACGTTTAAAGCGTGTCGACGACGCGAAAGCTGTACCGGAGGATGCTACTCATTCAGATGTCGCTGGCGAGCAATGCCAAGCCCTGAAAAATACTCTGAAGATGTGTGGTCTGGAGAGGTACGTGATATGCTGTGCCCAAGCTGGTCCGACCGTATGTAACCGTTCATTGTCTCTGTCGCTGGATAGATACCTACCTGCGTTTGTCAGGGAAGGTTACGAAGATGCCAAGTACTTGATCTCAATTGCTCAAGAGCACCCGACTTTGGCAGCACACATCAATGCAGGTGAGCCAATACTCATTGGGTTGCTGCTGTGAATGTGTACCCATGCCAATGGCCGCGTCTCACTCTGTCGGTCCTTCGTGCACAGAGAGTGAATACCAACAGGCCATTCTAGCCGATGTTGGCATGAAACGTGGTCATGCCCGACAGCTGACATCCCTGCTGCAACGTACTGAGTTTGATGATGAAACTCAAACTGTGAGGCAGCTACCTCAAACCACTGTACAAGAAGACCAGGACAGTGGGGATGTATCTGCTTGGAACACGGTGTTGGCAGAGGTCGATGACTCCAGTTCTTCTGACGACGCACACCTCAATCGAGGTGCAGTCGACGAAAAACCAACAAAAATGATTTCGCCAATTGCGAGACGAAGTCGTCCATCGCCTTTTGCGTTGGAAAACTCTCCGTTGGCGAGCTTCTTGGAGCCCACGGAAGCGTACGTTGTGCCAGTGGGAATGTCATCTGGCTGTGGCTTGTGTCGCTGATCCATTGCTCCATACTAGGTCCGTCGATCCGTCTCTTGATGACACCGAGGCAGCACATGGCGGCCCCGACGAACGCGAACATAACAAAGAAACTGAGTCGGAGTTGCGTGTGGCAGCGGCACTTCAGTCGTTGGTGTCCCAGCAGGTCCCAAACGGCATGCCTGTCGTGGAATTCCAGGTTATTGTTCGATGATGTTATGTGCACTGCCGGTCTGATCTCTCGTGAAGTATGCGAACATATGAATGGCGTTCAGGATGCAACATTTACCATGTTGAAAGCACTGCGGGAGCAAGGCAAGAACATTCACAACTTTGAGCCGTGGTGGAAGCTGCTGACGTATTGTTACCCAAAGTTGGCGAGATCGCAGGACGGTGGTATTGTTGTGGGTCTACCGGAGTTTGTCCACGATGCTACAACGGAACCAACTAGTCCTCCGGAATACATTTCCCAATTCCACGAATTGCTGAGCAGCTTGGTACGTCTGCTTGGTTTTTGCATGCAGCATGGTGAGCCTAATGTGGTCGGCATCACCCAACATTGCAATTTAATAGGAGCAACCGATGATTTTACCGGATCACATTGAACGCGAACTGCTCAAGAGCATCACAACACCATCTGACGTCGTCACAGAGCTGCGCGACGACTCCGACCGTGCACCCCAGCCAATGCCCCAACATATTTTCGAGGATCTTGTGCGCATGATACGAAACTGCATTAATGTGTACGAAGAAGCCGAAACTGAAGCGCAGAACGAAGCAACGCGGCTGTATCCGAGCTATGACGATCATGAGCAGCCTCACGAGGAAACAAAATCTAACTCGGAAGCCATGATTCCCGGTCGAAGTAGTGTTCCGTGGAAATCGGCCGATCATTCCGCGCAACAAATTCATTTCCAGCTTATGCACGATGACACCATTAGCAAGTACGCGAGCAATCGCACCCGGTACGGCGCTGGACACGACGATGATGCCCCGGCACTCCTTGAGTCGAACGAGCGTGACGCGACGCCGTTGGGAAGCAGTGGGGCACGATCCGACGCAACACCAGTTGACGATGCAGCCGATGACCACAGTGATAGCGAGGAATCAGATAGCCATGTGGATCCCGCACTTCGTCGCCGAATCCATAAACTCCGCACCGCGTTGCAAGAATATAAGGATGAGCTAAGGAGACGTGATCCAGACGTGACACGGGGTTCGTCAGCAGCCAAGTTGTTTCAATGAATGATGCTGTGTAACCTGTGATTTTGTTGCAACTATGTGTAGACCCACGGGATGATGACACATTGTTGACACTGACAGAGTTTTACGTATGCCTCAAAAACTGCGGTGAGAAGATCACAAAGAAAGAAGCCACGATTATGTGCCGCACAGTTGCGGGGTATTCACGACTTCGAGGCAACTATCAGCCCACGCCTCGTAAGAAAGTCACGACAGACGCGGATGGCACATTACTCAACGCTGCCGATCTGGAGCCATTGATTGATTATGAAGATTTCTTGTGCTTCTTACAAGGAACTAAAAGGCTAGCGGTCCCATCCCCGTTCAAACGTGTGTTGACCGCCGACTGATGAGTGTGACCATGTCTCTACGTTGCAGCAGCTCGCTTATTTATGCTCGTTTGATTTTTAGCATCGAAGGCGCTCGAAGAGAAGCGCAATGACATTGATCGCCCTTCAACACCGACCCGCGCGTCAGCGTTGGCAAGGAGACCACCATCACGGGCAGATAGAGGGCCTTCTTATGCGGTTGCAATTTCAAACATCCCAACAACAAGTGCAGGTACTCAAACATGTGCAATGACTATGTCTTGTGCATCTCTCAGCTTTGCTTTTTCGCTTGCCGTGTCTTTGCTTTTTCGCTTGCCGTGTCAAGGTCCCCGGGTCGGCATCGACGGAATGTCATTTGTTCACCCCAGTCTAGCCGGTCCCAGAGGGCCGGAACCGCGACCAGGACTTATTTCCAGTGCTCAGAAAATGTGGAAGGAAGTCGGGGACGGCGACCAGCAGCCTCGCCCAGTCAGTGGGCTGCAGAATAGTTTAATCTTTTCGGATCGCCGTTGATAGGAAATTGAAATTAGCAGTGTCGGCACTGAGCCAATTTATATTTTATTGTAAATGCAGACTCAGCGAGGCGTTTCGTTGTTATCCAGCACAGATCGCGTCGCATTGAGCAACTCTTGTGACTCTTGGATACGGCGCGCAATCATGGCAGCGAGTGATTCCGTGTCTTCACACAAGGAATTGCTGCTGAACGCCGTGGTGGGTGCCGACGCACGCTGCGCTTCACTCTGCGTGTTGTGCGAGTTCGGATCCGGATCTTTGATCTCAGAGTTGTTTGCCCCAGCAGAGGGCGCCTGTTGATGCGCCCTCGCGTCGTCTGAGGACGAAAAGTGGGCTTCGTGACGGGAGGTCCATGGATCATCAACGCTGTTTTGTGGTTCAAATTCAAACGAGTATGCAGTCAGGGGAGGGCCAGTGCTTTGACTGTGCGCAGCGAGCATCAGCTTTTGTATTTGCTTTCCCTGCAACAAACAGAGGCAAATCGGCACTCGTGTCAAAGAGAGTCGACATTGTCCACTTGGTATGCACAAGCGGCCGCACAAGCAACCCACCTGAGACGCCACCGCGTTGTCAGTTCGTTCAAGTCGTTCCTCTAGTATGCTCAAGCGCCTGGCGTAACAACATACACGCAAAGACAGCAATTACAGTTCAATGCGAAGAACGGTTCATCTGCGAATGCACAACGACACGAACGCATTGATTTCCTCCAAAGACGAGTCCATTTTAGATTGCATTTTTTGCACGAGGCTCACAATCCGTGCGAGAGCACTCTCTTGGTTCGGACTATCAACCGCCGTGTGGTTCGGCGGTTGGACGTACGTTGTGGGATGTCTATATTCGGAGTGTTGGTGCGGTACGCTCGTGGGCTGTCGATGCTCGGAGTGCTGGCGCGGTATGCTCGTAGGCTGCCGCTGCTCCGATTCTTGGTTTGGTTGCGAGTGCCTGGTTACATTGAAGGGCACCGGGGGATGTAGAACCACCGGTGCCTGCTGCACTGGCTGTGGACAGCGCTGTTGCTCGCGTGGCTGCTCCTCGGCTTGGTCGCCAAAGAACTCCAGCTTTCTGTCCACTTGTATTGCATCGTCATTGCTGGGGCGGTGTTCATCGGAGGTGACAGGCTGCCGCATAGAGCTACTTTTCCCGTGACTGCCGGTGTGGCCTTGGGCATGCTGTTTCGTTCGTCGCAAGTGCTCCTTGTGGAATGCACGACAGAGCACCACACACGAATTTGCAAAGATCACAGATTGCTCCACGAAGCGTCTCTTGTTGAGAAATTGGTCTGGATTTAGTTGTGGCCGAAACCCAAAGGCTTGCTTGACGAAATGGAAAACGCTGTGCACAAACTCTGAATCTGATTGTGCAAACATTCGTGGTCGGTCTTTAGAAACCTTTTGCGCAACGAATTTCGAGTAGCCGCCGAGGAACAAATGGCCCAGCACGGGCAGAAGTGTCTCACACTTTCCAGCTTCGGCCCTGCTCAACAATGACGCCAAAAATACAAGTTCGTTTTTGAGAACCACACGAGGAGAACAAAGGAACTCCGGTAAGCTCAACGTACAACTCTTCGGCTGTTGCTGGGACATGCTCCGGGTACCCAATCCCCATCAGCTGTGACTGCAGGTGACGCAGCTGATTCTCGACGTCACCAGAAGGGCGGACTCTCCGAACGGAGGATAGTGCGGCTGCAAGATATTCTCGCGCGGGCGGCGAACGTTGCAGCGGAGTATGTTGCGCGCTCATGGTAGTTGTGTGCCTGCACTTAATTGCAACCCTCGCGGGGTCGGGTGCAACTGCTCGAACACGTCGCAGCCATCCACGCTACGCAGTGTTCAAAGCAAGCCACTTTCAAAGTAGTACCTCCTTACAAATAAACTGCCTCGATTTTATCGCACCAACGACAGTCGCTACCAACGTGCATTCCTGTTGCGTTCTGCGTGCAACAACATCACGGCACCACGGCCCCAGGCACGAACCAACAAGGTCCAGCCGCTGGTGTCAAAGACTTCATAACACCGAAAGAAGACCGTTAACAGCGCCGCCGACAACGACGACGGTGACCACTGTTGCTATCAACGCCTGGACCAACTCTGGAGCTCACGAACGAACTCTGGGAAGTACAAACTTTGCAGTGAACGAGATGAACGAACGAACGAACTTCGGAACCAACTGACGAAGCTTTTGAACGAAACCTCGGAACGAAAGCGTCGAAAGGAAAGAAGAGAGAGGGAAGGGACGAACGAAACGTCGAAACGAACGAACATTCAAAGCCTGGGAACCAACAGACGAGACTGCGCAATAAAAGAACGAGCGGACGACGCTTCGGAACGAAATACGAAACAACGAACGAAACGCTGCAACGAAACTTTACCGCGAAGCTCCGCAACGAAACGTCGGCAGCGAACGAAACTTCGGCAACGAACGAACGAAACTTCGGCAACGAACGAACGAAACTTCGCAACGAACGAACGAAACTTCGCAACGAACGAACGAAACTTCGCAACGAACGAACGAACGAAACTTTCAAACTTTCAAACTTTCAAACTTTCAAACTTTCAAACTTTTGAGCATCCGCAGTGACTAAAACAGCCCTCAACTATTCAGTTTTACGCTCTCGCCGTCCGTACCTTCACAGCATAGTGCAAGCAGTCCTCTCCAACTTTGCATTTGCAACTGTACGGTCCATCCATCTACAGTCAGGCAATCACAGGCTGTCACGAAATAAATCACCATTCATTGGCGACGACGACGACGACGACGACGACGACGA
>ENA-OWNT01002247-OWNT01002247.1-seawater-metagenome-genome-assembly--contig:-NODE-2247-length-20662-cov-5.534904_pt1 | contig 20662 bp, 18 predicted proteins | sample MGYA00238136_ERZ651165 | MGnify/ENA primary metagenome ERZ651165 (study PRJEB26861, sample SAMN08777766) | seawater metagenome | isolation source: coastal seawater | place: USA: Florida | collected...
CCCGCCCCCGAGGCCCCAGCGCTGCAGCAGCTCGACCGACTCGCCCCAGGCCGACGCGTCCTGCGGGTCCATCGCCACGCGGAGGGACCCGGTGGGCTCCCAGGGGACGGCGAGCTCCGCCGCGGTCGCGCGCAGGGACTCCACGGCGGCGGCCGACCAGCCCACCAGGCTCCGGGCGCGCGGCGCGCCCAACGCGGCCACGAGGCGCGCGGGGCTGTCGATCCAGCCGAGCGCGACCAGTCCAGCGGAGCGGGTGCTCGCGGCGGCGGGGGGCTGCGGTGAGTCGATGAGGAGGACGTCGACGCCTGCGCGCGCCAGACGATCCGCGGCCAGGAGGCCGGTCAGTCCGCCGCCGACGACGGCGACGTCACACCGGTCGGCCAATCAGTCTCCGAGGTCGAGCTTGAGGCCCTCGCCCCCGAGCTGCAGCGACGGCGGGAGCTGCAGCTTGCCGTCCTCGCCGAGCTTGAGCTCCGGCAGACCCTCGAGCGCGCCGGGCTCGCCCGGGTTCGGGTCCTCGTCAGCGACGTCGGCGGCGTTGAGCCAGCCGAACGTCGAGCCCTGCACGCGGACCCGGATGCGGGTGCCCTCTTCGTACAGGACCTCCATGCGCTGGCCCTCCTTCGTCACGCCCACCTCTGCGCTCTCGGCGTCCATCCAACGGGTCGCGGCGGTCGTCCCCTTGGCCCACACGAAGTCGGCGGCGAAGGCCGAGCTGAGGGGCAGCAACAGGGTGGCGGCGAGGGCCACGAGGGCGTACATGAGGGCCTGACGGGGGTTCAGCATCACAGTCTCCGAGCGGTTCCGGCGCGCACCCTACTTGATTCGGTAGCCGCCCATCTCGTTGTTCATGATCCAGGCGACCACGTCGCCGATCTTGAGGACGGCCGGCAGATACGTCTCACGGCTCACGGCGGCGGAGCCCTTGCGGGCCAGCTCCTGCCGGGCCGCGTCGATCTTCCGGAACCGGTCCTGCCAGCGCAGCATGTTCGACGGACGCAGGTCGACCCAGCCCCGGCGGGCCCAGCGGTCCAGGTCGTCCGGCGAGTTCAGCGGAGCGACCTTGTTGCGGCCCTTGATCTCCGGGACCTTGATGAGCGGGCCGCGCAGGAAGCTCCGGCCGTCCGGCAGCAGGATGGGGATCCCGATGGACACCGCCTGGCGACCCACCAGCGACTCGCCGATGCCGTCGGCGACCCGGACGGCGACCTCCTCGGGCGTGTACGGGCCGTCGGGCCCCCTCACGGCGGCCAGGAACTCGTCCCCGAAGGTGTCCTGGATGAGCGACGCCTCGAAGAGCAGCTTGCTGAGCTCCGGCGGCCCCAGATCGCCCAGGGCGATCGACGGCTTGCCGTGCTCCCGCTCCTGCAGCGTCAGGTCCTTCAAGGCCACCTGGCGCAGCAGCCCGGCGCGGTACGTGGGCTCCATGACCGTGCTGTCGAGCGCCGCGATGATGTCGCGCCCGGTGGAGCCTCCCTGCAGCTCGATCACGATGGTGTTCGCGATCTCCTCGGGGGTCACGAACTCCATCTGCGAGAGGGCCGTGATCGCCGCAAACTCGCCCTTCGCGAAGATCCCGTTCTCGCCGGTGTTCACCACCGTCATCTCGAGGGTCTCGCCGGTGGCCTCGAAGCTCGCCGGGTCCTGTCGGGTCTGCAGCTCGCTCACCGACGCGCTGTCCACGTGCAGCGGCGTGTAGAGCGGCTTCGGCGTCCCGGCGCGGTCCGTGATCTGCCGGATCTCCACGCCGCGGTACCCGATCATCGCGCCGGGCTTCACCTCCTTGACCACGGGCGCGTCCGGCGTCCGGGCCAGCAGGAACAGCAGGCCCGTGTGTGAGAACGCCACGGCGTTCTTCGCGAGCAGCTGCTTGCTCGGGCGGTCTTCGCTGTGGGTGTACGGGATGTTGAGCCCCATGCCGCCCGTCCCCGTCGTCCCCACCTTGATGTAGATGCTGACGCCCAGGTCCCGGGTGCCCATGTGCAGCAACCGCACGTGTCGGATGATCTGCGGCAGCGCCTGGGACAGGAGCCCGGTCTCCAGGTCCTCCGGAAACTCGTCCACCGTCTGGCCGGACTGCAGGGCGCGGAGGTCGTCCCGCAGGCTCGCCGTGGACTCCCAGACGTCCTGGTAGCTGATGCCCGTGGCGGTGTTCACGCAGTCGACGATCGCGTCCGGCCGGTGGGTCCGCAGGAGCTCCACGAGGTGGTTGGTGGCGTAGGCCTCCTCGATGGGGCCGAAGATGGAGTGCAGCATCCGCTGCCGGCGGGCCGGATCGCCGAGCAGGGCGCCGCGACCCATGTGCGCGAACTCGGTAGGCACGAAGAGGTTGCCGGCGTCGGCCACCCACTCCACTTCGGGGTGCTCACTGGCCAGCTCCTCGATGGCCGCCTCTGCTTCGTCCAGCTTGAGCGAGCAGACGACGATCCGCTCCGGTGCGAGCTCGCGAGCGATCTGACGGCACGTGGCCATGCCGACGAGGCCGGCGCCTCCGAAGATGAGGTAGCTGCTGAACTTGCGGTACATCGTTCCCCGGGGCTGGAGCCTGGATGAGCGCGCGATTGGTAACACAGAGGCGCTGTCGATCGAAGCCCCGAGCCCGTACCCTGCCGGGCCGTGCCCCTGCTCTCCCTGCTCCAGATGGCCTCCCGCCCCCTCGACGTGCTCGGCCGGTTCAGCACGTTCGCGGCGCGGGTCGCCCGCACACTGCCGACGCGCCGGTGGTCCCTTCGGGAGGTGATGAGCCACGCGGGCACGCTCACGGGCCGCTGCTTCATCCCCGTGTGCGCCACCATCTTTCCGTTCGGCGCTGTCATCGGCGTCCAGGGGATGGCGATCTTCGACCTGTTCAGCGCGCACCGCCTGCTGAGCTCGCTCCTGTCCCTCGTGATCATCCGCGAGCTCGCTCCGGTGCTCGCCGCCGTGCTCGTGGCGGCCCAGGGCGGCGCGTCCTTCGCGGCCGAGCTCGGCGCCATGCGCATCAAGGAGGAGCTCGACGCCACCGCGGTCATGGCGGTGGACCCGGTGGGCTGGCACGTCGTGCCCCGGGTGCTGGCCATGGCGCTCGTGGTGCCGCTGCTGACGACGGTCGCCAACGCCACCGGGGTGCTCGGCGGCTACGTCGTCGCGGTGTTCATGTACGACCAGGATCACGGCGTGTTCGTGCACCACATGGCGCAGCTCATCGGCCTGTTCGACCTGGCCGCGTCCGCCTTCAAGGGGCTCGCGTTCGGCGTGCTCGTGGGCCTCATCGCCACCTGGCGGGGCTACAACGCCTCGGGCGGGGCGGAGGGCGTCGGGCGCGCCGTGAACGACACGGTGGTCTACAGCGTGATGTTCGTGCTGGTCCTGAACTACACGCTGTCGTCCCTCATGTTCGGGGGGACGGGGGGATGAACGGACTGCGGGCCATCGGCGCCTACGCCTACTTCTTCCGGGACTGCGTGCGCTCGGCGTTCCGCAACGGCGTGCCGTGGGACCGCCTGGTGGAGGAGACCTACAAGCTCGGGATCCGCAGCTTCCCGGTGCTGTTCACCATGGCGCTGTTCGTGGGCAGCAACCTCGCGATCCAGGGCCACGCTGCCTTCTCGACGCTCGGCGCGGGCAACCTCGTCGGCATGTTCGTGGCCCTCGCGGGCGTGCGGGAGGTGTGTCCGCTGCTCGCCGCCACCATGGTCGCGGCCAAGGCGGGCACCGAGCTGGCCGCGCAGCTCGCGGTGATGCGCACCAAGGAGCAGATCGACGCGCTGGAGGTGATGGCGATCGATCCGCGCAGCGAGCTCGTGGCTCCCGGGATCCTCGCGATCATGATCGCGCTGCCGGCGCTGACGGTCATCACGATCTTCGTGGCCATCGCGGCGGCGCTCGGCGTCGCGGTCTTCCAATTGGGCGTGGACCAGGGCGAGTTCCTGAGCTTCCTCGTGGGCTACCTGACGGCCTACGACCTCTTCGCGGCGACCTTCAAGTCCCTGTTCTTCGGGATCATCATCGCGACGGTGTCCGGCTACTTCGGGTTCTTCAGCGAGCGGGGCCCGCGGGGCGTCGGCAAGGCCACGAACCGGGCGGTGGTGACGATGTGCATCGTCATCATCACGCTCAACTTCGCGCTGACGAGCCTGCTCTACGGCTGAAGGATCGAGGGCCCGCCGGGCCGGAGCGACCACGCCAGCACGAGGTTCACCGCCAGCACCGTCACCGCGCTGACCTGGAGCGGCTCGGCCGGAACGAGGCCGATGGCCACCATCCCCGCCGCGGCGAGCCCGGTGGCCCACCACAGGGTCGTGAGCCCCCGGGCCGCGAGCATGCCGAAGAAGCTGACGAGCACTGCGTGATCGGCCAGCACCACGTGCAGGAACGGGACATCGAGCTGCAGCCCCGCCACCCGGTTGAGCAGCAGGGCGAAGCAGAAGACGCCGTACGCCGCCGTGAAGCTGCGCCGCATCTGGTTGTCCAGGAACAGGCCACGGAACACGACGATCAGCAGGGACACGACCACGAGGCCCCCGAGCCCGACACGCAGGTTGAGCTCCGGGGTGTTCACGACGTGCCCGGCGCGGGTCGCCCAGGCCCAGATCGTCAGCAGGACCGCCCACGCGACGCCGTGCGCGGCCATCCCGATCACGCGAGACCAGTCACCGCCTCCGAACCGCCCCTCGCGCTCGAGGTGATCGAGCCGGACCCGGGCGTCCCGCTCGGCGGCGAGGGCGGCGGTGCGATTGGCGTAGCGCTCGGCGAGGTCGGGCCGTGGCACGGGGAGCGCGGCGAGGAGGGGCCCCACGGCGACGACGTTGTCCCGCCCCAGCTCCCAGCGGATCGCGCGCACGAGCACGTCTTGCAGCCCCTTCTCGGCGGCGTCGCTCTCGTGCCACTCGAGCAGCACCTGCTCGTAGGCGAAGCGCGAGGCGGACACCAGGTGTCCGACCCGCTCCGGGTCCGGGACGGGGCGGTCGAGGGCGTGCACCAGCCGACTGCGCTCCCGGTGGGCCGCGTGGAGCAGGGCCCGGGCGCCGCGCCGACGCAGGTACTCGGTGATCGCCTCGCGGAAGCCCGTCACGCTCTGGAACCGGTCCCCGGGGTCCGCCGCGCAGGCCTGGTTCGCGATGCGCCCGAGCTCGGGGGGCACGTCGTCGCCGTAGCTGGCCGGCTCGGCCTTCAGCACGGCCCCGAACACCGCGGCCAGCACGCTGCCGATGTGGCGCGGCCGCCCCGTCAGGACCTCGTGCAGGCAGGCTCCGAGCAGGTAGACGTCGGTACGGGCGTCGGCGTTCTGGCGTCCCTCGAGCATCTCCGGGGCCATGTAGGCCGGCGTCCCCGCGACCTCGCGCTCGGGCAGCGTGTCCTGCTCACCGAGGCGGATCGCCACGCCCCAGTCCATCAGCCAGGTGGCGCCGAAGTCGCCGACCATCACGTTGGCGGGCTTCAGGTCCAGGTGGAGGACGCCCCGGTCGTGGGCGAACTCCATGGCGCGGCAGATCTGGATGAGGATCTCCAGGTGTCGCTCCAGCGGATCGAGGCCAAACTCCTTCATTGCCGGGTGATCTGTCTTCCGGATCAGGCTGCGCCAGGTGTGGCCTTCCACCCGCTTCATCACCAGCACCGGCTCGTTCGGTCCGGCCCGGAGGAGGCTGTGCACCGGGATGATGTTCGGGTGCTCGAGGGACCCGGTGAGGCGGGCCTCCTTGCGCAGCGCTGCTGCGTTCTTCGTGGTCGCGTTGCGCAGGCGCTTGACCGCCACGTCCCGGTCCAGGGCGCGCTCGCGCGCCACGTGCACCGTGCCCATCGCGCCCTTCCCGAGCAGCGCGCCGACCACGAGCTCGGCCTCGGAGGACCGCGGGTCGTCCCCTCCGACGCACAGGGCCAGAGGGACCGCGTCGATGCGCTGCGGGCCGGCGGGCACCGGGCCCGCGTCCTCCGGACGGATCGTCTCGGTGGTGTCCGCCGTCACCGAGTCGATCCCCTGGCGGGTGGCGGCGGCGATCGCGAGCTCGATGCGGGGGTCGACGGGCGGCATGCGGCCCGGATCATGACCCGCGCGGGCGCAGTCTGCATCTCGGGTAGGCTTGCCGGCCGTGAACGACCCCTCCGCAGCCTCTGCCCAGCGTCCCCTCGAGGAGATCGCCGAGGGCGAACCCATCATCAGCTTCCGCGGCGTGCACAAGTCGTTCGGGGACAAGCACATCCTGCGGGGGATCGATCTCGACTTCCCCCGCGGGCGGACCACGGTCGTGATCGGGCCGTCGGGCACCGGCAAGTCCGTGACCATGAAGCTGATCGTCGGGCTCCTGATCCCCGAGGAGGGGGACGTCTGGGTGGCCGGGACGAACGTGCCCGAGGCGAGCGAGGGCGCCCTGATGAAGGTCCGCCGCCAGATCGGGATGATGTTCCAGGACGGCGCCCTGTTCGACTCGATGACCGTGGGCGACAACATCGCGTTTCCGCTGCAGCGGCACACGAAGCTGGGCGCCGGCGAGATCGACGACCGCGTGGCCCACTCGCTGGAGCAGGTGGGCCTGCCGGGGATCGAAGACCAGATGCCCAGCTCGCTCTCCGGCGGCATGCGCAAGCGCGTGAGCCTGGCGCGCGCCATCATCCACGAGCCCGAGATCGTCATGTTCGACGAGCCCAACTCGGGGCTGGACCCGTTGACCAGCGATGAGATCGACAACCTCATCTCGCGGATGAAGGAAGAGCTGGGGATCACCTTCGTCGTGATCAGCCACGACATCGTCGGGACGTTCGCCGTTGCCGACACGATCGCGATGCTCTACAACGGCCGACTCGTCGCCTCCGGGACCCCGGACGAGATCCTGCACAGCCGGGAGCCCGTGCTCCGCCAGTTCCTCGCCCGCAACATGGACCTCCCCGCCCTGTCGTCATGAGTCGCCGCACGTCCCGCCGCAACGAGCTCCTCGTGGGAGGCCTGGTCCTCCTGGCCGGCCTGATCTTCACGTGGATGTCCATCCAGGTGGGCGCGCTCAAGGCGCTCGGCGACACGATCGAGGTCACGGCCACGTTCGAGGACGCAGCAGGCCTGGTGGAAGACGCCGCCGTGAAGATCGCAGGCGTGAAGGTCGGCGGGGTCAAGGACCTGAGCATCGACTTCGACAAGGCCGTCGTGACGCTCGTTCTCGACGCGAAGGCCGGACTCCGCAACGACGTGCGCGCCCAGGTGCGGGCCCGCTCCCTGCTGGGGGAGAAGTTCATCGCCCTGACGCCCCAGACCAAGACGGCGCCGTTGCTCGCCAACGGCGACTCCATCAAGACGATCGGCACCGTCGACATCGACGAGCTGGTCACGGCCATCGGCCCGCTGCTCGCCGAGGTCCGCCCGGAGGACATGGCGAAGCTGGTGGAGGCCGCCGGCTCGATCCTGGGGACTGTCGAGGCTGAGGCCCCCGAGCTCGTGGACGAGGCGAAGACGCTGTTGGGGCGGCTCAACGAGATGGCGTCCATCGCGCCCTCCATCAAGACCGAAGTGCCGGCCGCTCTGGCCGACGTGCGGACCGCCGCCAGGCGCCTGGACGCGACGATCACGAAGGTGGACGGGCTGCTCGACTCCATGGAGGGCATCGTCCAGGAGGCCGAGGGCGCGATGGGTCAGGTGACGCCGGCGGTCAAGGACGTTCGCGCGCTGCTCGACGAGATCGGGCCCGGGGTCGACGACCTGCGCTCCGCGATGGAGCAGAGCGACGAGGCGATGGCGTCCATCCGCAAGGTCCTCGAGAACGTCGAGGGGCTCGACGAAGAGGCGGTCGTGCGGATCCTGCGGGAAGAAGGCGTGCTCGTGCGCTTGAAGGCGCCCCCACCGCCGCGAAAGAACTGACGTGGGCAGGCGCCTCGGACGCGGCGCCCTGTTCGTCGCGTTCGTGCTGCTCGCGAGCGCGGTGCTGGCCGAGATCGCCATCCGGGCGACCGGCCTGGACTGGCAGCTCGTCCGGCGCACGTTGTACTACCAGGGGGCGGACCCTGAGGTGCACCGCGCCTCGGACAGCCCGGGACTGCTGTACGAGCTGGCTCCGAACACCTCCCTCGATGCGGAGGGAGTGATCGCGGGGGAGCGGCCGCACGACCCTCCCTGGGTCCGACGACGGTACCGGGTCAGCATCAACGAGCATGGGGCCCGCGGCGCTCCCCACCCCGAGCCGAAGCGGCCCGACGCCTTCAGGATCCACTTCCACGGTGCGTCGACGCTGTACGGCGCGGTCGTGGACGACGACGAGACCATCGCCGCGTCCCTCGAGCGGGCCCTGCGTCGGGCCGATCCCAGTGGCCCCTACGAGGTCTGGAACTACGGGACCTCGGGCTACGTCCCGAGCCAGATGGCGATCCTGGCGCGTCGGGAGCTGCGGGACCACGACCCGGACCTGATCCTGACCTTGCACACGAACATCGGTCGAAGGCCCTTCTTCGCCGCTCCGGGCGCTGAGTTCGACCCCCGCCCGTACTTCGACTCGCTTCCCGAGCTCTGGGAAGAGAACTTCTTCGCGCTCTGCCCGGACTGGGAGATGAACCTCACGTCCCTCATGCCCCGCTCCGCGCTGGCCCGAGCCGTCGTGGCCGCTGTCATGGCGCCGCGGATCCGAGCCTGTCCGCCGGACGCGAGGCCGGCTCGGGAGCGCGAGGTGAGTGCGCTGATCCACGCCGCGCGCACAGCCGACGTGCCCCTGTTGTGGATCGCGGCCCCGAGCGACGGCCCCCCGCCCGCCAGGGAGATCCTCGACGACCTCCCAGACGCCCTGTTCTGGTCGCTGCACCAGGAGGGCAGGGAGTGGATGTTCTACCGGGCTCACCCAGCCGCAGAGGTCCTGGAAGAGCACGGGCGGTCGATCGCAGCAGAGCTGATCCGCCGTGGCCTGGTCCCCGTCAGTCCTCCTCCGGACGCTCCACGGGAACGGGCGGAGACGCCGGCGGCGCCTTCTCGCTGAGGCTGAACTTCGCCGTCACCTCGAGCTCGTGGGTCCGCGCGAACTCCGCGAGCTCCTTGCCGAGCTCGAGCTTGTCCAGGTAGCTGCGGACCTCCTTGGCGATCAGCGTGACGACCTCGTCCTTGCCGCGCGCCGTGAGGTCGACCGCGCCGGCGATGACGTCCCGCGCCCGGAAGTCCTCGCCGCGCTCCTTGATCTTGCCGCCGGTGTTCACGACCGCCTCGGCGCCGGCCTTGATGAACCGGGCCGCGAGATCGCTGATGCCGTCCGCGCGTCGACGCTGCCGTTCGTCCCAGTCCTCGGGCGGGGGAAGCTGGTGGTCCGTCTCGATCGGATCTCGGTTGTCACTCATGGGAGGCTCCGTCCACGGCCGATGCTACCCGCTCCCCCCCTCAGCGTCGCCGACGGCCGGACCCGTAGTCGGACTCCACGATCCGGGCGAGCTCGTCGAGGTAGGAACACTCCGAGGGGAGCATGCCCTGCAACACCACCGAGGGATCGACGCGGATGCAGTCCTCCTCCAGGGTGAAGCGGTCTCCGTAGCCGGTACACAGCTGCGTCTCGGTGTCCAGCTGCGGGCACGGCACGCCCGTGTCGACCCAGCCGTCCTCGACCCAGCGGGACTCGTAGCAGCACTGCCCACAGCGGTTGCACAGCGCCTCCCACTCGGCGTCCGTGTAGAGGTGCCCGAGCAGGTCGTGGACGACAGGCAAGCGGGATCGGCGCGCCATCCCGAACACGGTAGTACGCCGCGCGAGTTGTGGCTCCTGCGACCCGCTGCTATCCCTCCCGCCTTCATGGTCAAGCTCTACACCGACGGCGATCTGGACCGCATCGATCTCCAGGATCCGCGGGCGATCGATCGCTGGATGCCCTGGCTCGGGGTGTTCCGGGCCTGGCACCGCTACGAGGTCCACGGCCTGGACCGGATCCCCACCGACGGGCCCGCGCTCCTCACGCTGAACCACGGGCCGGTGCCCATCGACGCCCCGCTGCTGGGGGGCGCCATCTACCAGCAGACGGGGCGGCTTCCGCGCGCCCTGACCGACCACCTCGTGTTCCGTCTCCCCATCGTGCGGGAGCTGTTCATGGCGGTGGGCGCGGTGGACGGACGGCACGACCTCGCGGACACGCTGCTCGGCCAGGGCAACCTCGTCATCGTCATGCCGGGAGGCGCCCCGGAGGCCTTCAAGAGCACGGCGCGCGCCTACGAGCTGTACTGGCGGCAGCGGATGGGCTTCGCCCGCCTCGCGATCCGCCAGCAGGTCCCCATCGTGCCCGCGGCCTGCATCGGCATCGACGAGCTCTACACCGTCCCCTTCGACATGTTCGAGCTGGGCCGGCGCTTCCTCGGCGTGCGCTCGCTGCCCCTGCCGGTGGCCTGGGGGATGGGTCCCCTGCCCCGCCCCATCAAGCTGGATCACTGGATCGGCGAGCCCATCCACCCCGACGTCCCCGCCGAGGCCGCGGACGACGATGACGCCGTGCTCGCCTACCGGGACCGCGTCATCGAGGCCATGGAGGCGCTGATTCGCCACGGACTCGCCGTGCGCGACGGACGGACCCCGGCATGAACCTGCGCGCAGCCGTCCTCCACCCGGCGACGGCGCTGGGAGTCCTGTTGGTGATCCCCGTGCTCGGAGCGGCGCGGTGGCGCCCGGACATCGTCCTCCTCGTGCTCGCCCAGGTGCTGTTCTGCCGTCTGCACGTGGAGCGCTGGTTCGGAGCGGGCCGGCCCGACGGAGGGTTCCCCGCCGCGTACGACACGCTGGGCAAGGTCCTCAGCAGACACGGCGCGGGATTGCTGGCGACGCTGCTCGGCGCGGTGGCCGTGGTCTTCGTCCGCGCGTGGGACCTGTGGATCCCGCTGCTGCTGATCCCCGGCCCGGCCCTGATGCTGGACGCCGTGAGCGAGCGGTTCCGCTACCGCTTCCACCCGCGCTACGCGCGCTTCCCGGTGCTCACGATGGTGCTGTGTCTGCTGATCACGCTGGGCGGCTACCGGACGATCGGCGAGCGCATCGGCTGGCCGGACACGAACGACGACTTCCTCTTTCCGCTGCGGGCGAGCGAGGCCCCCGAGCCGCTCACCGAGCCCGAGCGGCGGGCTGCCGTGCGCGTGGTGCGGGCGGCGCTGACCGGACGCGACATCCCGCCGGATCTACCGCCCCGCTTCGCCGAGCCGCGCCAACACCGAGCCTGGGTGACCCTGTTCCGAACGGCCCGCCGGGGACGCATGACCCGGGGTGAGGCGGCGCCGGGCACGCTCACGGAGCAGCTCGTGGCCGCCGCGAAGGACGCACAGGCCAACGCCACGGGCCGCATCTGGCGTCGGGTGTGGGAGGACGTGCGCATCCAGGTCGATCTCGCCGGCCCCAGCCAGACGCTCGGGGCCCGGTGGTTCCGTCGGGCGATCCGGGCCCCCTTCGACGCCATCACGGGGCGCATGCCCTGGGCCTTCGTGCAGTACGACTGCGAGACCGGCGTGGACGGCTTCACCCTCACCGACTCCGAACGGAGCGCGACGGTCCTGCCCGCGGACGTGATGCTCCACGGCTGGACGACTCCGCGAAAGAAGACCTCCCGCTACCGAACGCACAACTGGGAGCGCATCAGCCGCGAGCTGCGCCGCCGCGGGAGCTTCGAGGACGGCCAGCCCTGGCCGGACGGCGCGACCCTGCAGAACTTCCGCACGTATTCGTTCGCGGAGCCCGATCCGAAGGGGACGCCCGGCCGCACCGTGGAGCTGTACCGCGGCAACGTGCTGTTCGACGGCGCGCTCACCGAGGAGCGCCTGCTGGACGGGATCGAGGCCGCGGGCGCCTGGCTGCTGGGCACGGTCGAGGACGACGGCAAGTTCGACTACGAGTACTTCCCCACCCGGGACGACCACGGGCGCGGCTACAACGAGGTCCGGCACGCCGGCTCCGTCTACGGGCTCTTCTACCTGGGCAACATGGCCGCCCGTGAAGAGCGGCTGCGCCCGCAGCGCGCCGCGTACATCGCCGCCGGCGTGAAGGCGATGGGGCGGGTCTACGGGATGCTCGGTGCGCCCCCCGGCACCACCGCGGACGACGGGTTCGTGGCCTTCCTCGAGGGCAAGGACGGCGAGCGCACCAACTCCGGATCCCAGGCGCTGACGATGCTGTCGCTGCTCGAGCGCCCCAGCCCGGACTCGGTGAGCGACCCCGCGCTCTCCGCCTCGCTGCGACGCCCGGGCGACGACGCGGTGATCGCGGGCCTCGCGAAGACCCTGATCGCCATGGTGGACGAGCGCGGGTGGGTCTACCGACGCTGGACGGAGGCGCGGGCGGGCGAGCAGATGGACCACCAGCCGCTGTACTTCCCGGGCGAGCTCCTGCTCGCCCTGGTGCGCTACCACGAGGCCACCGGAGACCCCGAAGCGCTCGCGGTGGCGAAGCGGGTCGGACGGGCGCAGATCCACTACACGAAGCGGCCCTTCGAGATCCCCGACCACTGGGTGATGCAGGCGCTGGACCACCTGGACGCCCTCGATCCCGACGACCCCACCTGGCGGGAGGGCGCCTACTGGATGGGCCACGACTACGCCGACGAGCAGTTCCCGCCCCAGGTCCCCCACGCGCCGGACTACCAGGGCGCGTATCGTCGCGATCTGGAGATCGCGCGCACCACCCGGGCCGCGTCCCGCGGCGAGGCCATCGGTGGCGTCGCCCGGATCGCCTGGCGCCGCGGAGACCCCGCGGAGCTCTGGGAGCGGTCCCTCATCGGTGGAGCCAGGCACTTGATCGAGCAGCAATACACGGCCGACAACACGTTCCACTTCCCGGATCCCGAGGAGACGCTCGGGGCGATCCGGATGGGGCTCATCGACAACCACTGCCGCATCGACAACAACCAGCACGCCATCGTCGCCCTCGACAACGCGCTCGAGGCCCTCCGCCGGAGGGCAGACCAGTGAAGCGCCTCGCCCTCGTGCTGCTGCTGCTCGCGGTGCCCCTGCTCGCGCGGGCGGACTGGACCACCGAGCGGCGCCCCGGGGTGGTCGTCGGCGAGGGGATGCCGGCGGTGCTCGCGGGGCCCCAGGGACTCCCGGCGCCGGCGCTCGACATGGCCGTCATCCGGATGGACAACGAGGTCGTGGACGCCCACACCCTGGTGACCGGCCCGACCTTCCTCTTCTACTACTCGGCCAGCTGCCCGCACTGCCAGCACGTGGCGCCGGAGCTGGCGGAGCTGGCCAGGCACCTCGCCGGCCGGATCAACTTCGTGGGCATCGCCTCGGGCAGCAACAGCCTGTCAGAACTTCGAGATTTCACGGACACTTACAAGCTGCCCTTCACGTCCTACAAGGACTTCATGCGCACCTTCGCGCGCAAGAACAACGCCACCAGCACACCCCAGGTGTTGCTCGTCCAGCCCAAGGAGGGCGGCGGGTTCGAGACCCTCGGGGAGTGGCGCCCCTTCGCCGGTGGGATGGGTCTGCTCGCGGAGCTGCGGGCGCGCACGCTGCTGGGCGAGGACCCCTGGCAGTCCTTCCGCGCCGGCGAGTGGCACGGAGCCCAGGCCTGCGGTGCCTGCCACGCGAGCGAGCTCCGGTCCTGGGGGCTGACCCACCACTCGATCGCGTACTGGACGCTCTACGACCGCAAGGAGGCGGAGAACCCCGAGTGCGTCGGCTGCCACGTGACCGGCTGGGGGCAGCCGGACGGCTTCACGAGCGGCGACCACGGCTCGTTCCTGGCGGACGTGACGTGCGAGGCCTGCCATGGACCCGGTGGCCCGCACGTGCCGGGCGCGGCCAGGCCGCCGCCGGCCAGCGCCTCGTGCGTCGGCTGCCACGACGCGAAGCACTCCGTGCGCTTCTCCGTCGAGCGCGCGGTCCCTCACATCGATCACTTCCGGGACGAGGCCTTCGACCCGGCGAAGTTCGCGGCGGCCCGCGAAGCGCTGGTGGACGGCCGGGCCCCGCGCCCGCTCACCGCGTTCCCCGAGGGAGCCAACCTCGGCGACGCCGCCTGCGTCGAGTGCCACAAGAAGGAATCGAAGTCTTTTCAGAAGGATCCACACGCTTCTGCAATGAAGACCTTGAAGTCTCGGAACGCCCAGAAGGACGTCACCTGCGTCGGATGCCACGCCACCGCGAAGGTGACTCCGCCCACCACGGCGGCGGACTTCCACCCGGGCGGCGTCGGGTGCGAGTCCTGCCACGGGCCCGGGGAGCAGCACGTGGCGGCCGGAGGAGGCAAGGAGAACATCGTCGGCCTCGGGGACTCCTGCCCCGTCTGCATCGTCGAGGCGATCTGTACCCAGTGCCACACCCCGGAGCAGGACCCGGACTGGAACCTCGAGACCGCACTGGAGGCCGTCGGGCACAAGTGATCCCGGACAGCGCCTCCTTCGTACGGTGTTGCACCCTGTGGAGGTCGGAGGCGCCCGGATGAGATCACTTCTTCTTCTGCTTTGTCTTGCGGCGAGCGGCTGCTCGAACCTGGACATCCTCGCGGACACGGAGCCGCTGCAGGACGTGCTGGGGGCCTCGGCGCCCATGGCCTGGTCCGCGGCGCTCGCCATGGACGCCATCGGCGGGGACGTCGCGCCCTGCGTGGAGCTCGCGGCGGGCTGCAACGGCGACGACTGCATCTCGGCCATCACCATCGACGCGTCCCACGACGCCTGCCCGTTCCCGTTCGCGGGCGAGGTCACCGGAACGGTGGGAATGGTGGGCGCCTGGGCCGGCGCGGACACCGCCGGAATCACCTTCGACCTCAGCGACGTGCGGGTCGATGGGCGGGGGCTACGGGCGGATGCAGTGGAAGGCGCGATCGTCACCCGGTCCGACGATCCCATCGACGACATCACGAACACGACCGTCACCTGGGTGTGGGAGTGGGTGGACGTGGACACGGAGCCGGACCTGGCCGCCATCGACATCGATCAGGAGGGCTGGACGACGACCGCCGCCGATCCGCTGACTCCGGGGGACCCCAGCGACGACACCATCACCGTCACCGGAGGCGCCCAGCACGTCATCGACACCACGAACATCCGCGACGTGATCCTCGCTCCCGGGGCCGTCTTCGATCCGTCCTGCGGGCTCAACCCGGTCGCGGGCGAGGCGCTCGTGGTCGAGGTGGGCGCCGACGACGGAGGCGGGGACGAGTGGTCGTTCCACGAAGAGTGCGACGGCCGGGCGGATCGCCTCGGGGGCCTGCTGCGCAACTCCGTGGCCGTCGACCTGTTGCGCTGAGGCAACTGAGCCGACGTCGGCTGTTCACCTGGGGAGGAACGCGTCCATCTCCCGGAGGAACTCGCCCATCGGGACCCGCCTGGGGACGAGGTCTTCGGGCAGCGATCCCAGGAACTTGCGTCCGTAGCGCTTCGTCATGATCCGGCGGTCGAGCACGATGACGACGCCCCGGTCGTCCCGGTGGCGGATCAGCCGCCCGAACCCCTGCCGGAACTTCAACACCGCCTGGGGCACCGAGAGGTCGGTGAAGGAGTTGCCGCCGCGCTCCTCGATACGCTCGGCGCGGGCCACCTGGACGGGCTCGCTCGGCACCCGGAACGGCAGGCGCGGCAGGATCACGCAGCTGAGGGCCTGACCCCGGACATCGACGCCCTCCCAGAACGAGTCGGTGCCGAACAGCGCGGTCCGGTGCCCGGCCACGAAGGTGCGCAGGAGCTGGTCCCGCGGCAGCTCCCCCTGCCGGAGGATCCGGAAGTCCCCACCCAGCAGCTGCTGCACCCGATCGGCGACGCGATTCAGCTGCCGGTAGCTGGTGAAGAGCACGAACGTGCGGCCCTGGGCGACGCCGATGGCGTCCGTCACCGCGTGCACGACCGAGTCCTCGTAGTACGGCGCCCCCGGCTCGGGGATGTCCGTCGGCAGCCCGAGGAGGACCTGCTGGGCGTAGTCGAACGGGGAGGCGATCCGATCCGTGTCGACCCGACCGTCCACGCCGTGCCCCGCATCGAGTCCGGTCCGGGCGAGCAGGTGGTCGAACGCCTTGTCCACCGACAGGGTCGCCGACGTCAGCACCAGGGACTTCGTCTGGGCCACCAGCGTCTCGCGCACCAGGGCCCCCACCTCGATGGGGCGGACCAGGAACCGCGCTCGCGGCTCCCCATCCCGCGAGCGACGCACCTCCACCCAGCGCACCAGGTCCGGGTTCGCGGTCAGGGCGGCCGACAGGGCCCCGGCTCCCTCCACCAGGCGCTTCTGCACGGACGACAGATCCATGTTCTGCTGCAGGAACTTACGCCGGAACCCCTCGTCCATCTCCTTGAACGTGGCGGACACCGCATCCGCCGCCTTCGCGACCGCCGTGATCGAGGCGTTCATGGCTCCGACCCGCGTCGCCAGGAACTGGTGGAACCGCGGATCCGTCTGCTCCAGGTCGTCCTTGAGCCGCACCGCGTTGCCCTGACCCAGCCGCTCCCGCCGCTCGAGCGAGGTGCGGTCGGGCGGCGGCTCCTCCTCGGCGCTGCCCTCCGTGTGCGTCCAGAGGGTCGAGTCGGCGCCTCGATCCTGCATGTCCACCGCCGGCGCGAGCGCCGGTCGTCCTTCGAGCACACGTTGAACAGCCCGACCGATCTCCGCCATCTGCATACGGATTTCCACCCGCGCCGCATCGGTCCGATCGATGAGGGTCTCGAGCTCGCGCCGCATGAACGTGATGGTGTCGCTGTCACCGCGCCCGTCGAGCGCCACCTGCAGCGTCATGGCGATCCCGCGGCGCCGCCCCCGCGCCGGCTTGATCCGGCCGAGCCGACGCAGCAGGCCCAGGGTCGTCACGTCCTGACCGGCGAAGTCGGTGGCCACGTCCTCGAGGTGGTGAGCCTCGTCCAGGATGACGTGCTCGTACTTCGGCAGCAGCGAGACGCCCGTCCCCTCCCCCTTCAACGCCAGATCCGCCAGGAGCAGGTGGTGGTTCGCGAGCAGGATCTGGGCCCGCGCCGCCTTGCGCCGGCTGGAGTAGTACCAACAGCTCTCGTAGTGCGGACACCGGACCCGCAGGGTGTGCTCGGTGTTGCTCTGCACGAGCTCCCACAGATCCCGATCCGGCACGAACGGCAGGTCGCTGAGCGAGCCGTCCCGCGTGCTCTGGTCCCAGGCCTCCACCTCGTTCAGGAAGTGGACCTCGTCCGCCTCCGTGTGGGTGTCGATGACCTTCAAGCGTTCCTCGAGCTTTCGCTTGCAGAGGTAGTTGCCGCGGCCCTTCAGGAGCGCGACCTCGAGCTCCTCGCCGAAGAGCCGGCGCGCCACCGGGGCGTCCTTGCGGAGCAGCTGCTGCTGGAGGTGGATGGTGCGCGTCGCCACCGCCACCCGCTCGCCGTTGGCGATGCAGCGCATGGCGCTCGGGAGCAGGTACGCCAGCGACTTTCCAGTCCCCGTGCCCGCCTCCACCACCTGGATGCGTCGCTCGTTCTGCGCGTGAGCCACCGCCCGGGCCATCCGCACCTGGGGCTCCCGCGGCTCGTACCCCGGAAGCAGCGCTGGGAGGGCGCTGTCGGCGGTGAAGACGGCCGTGACCGCGTCCAGCTCGGTGAGCTGGTGCTCGTCGGACGGCGGCTCGACGACCACGTACACCGCGTCCGCGGCGTTGCTGACGATGAAGAAGCCGACCCCCTCCTGCCCGTAGTGCGACGCCAGCCGCAGGTCCGCGTCGGAGGGGTACAGCGCGCCGGAGGGATGGTTGTGGATGACGACTTCGCCGTGCCGCCCGATCTGCAGGAGCGCCGGCACCGCCGTCTGGTGGCCCCGGCAGTGCACCTCCACGTCGTGCACGAGCCCCTGCTCGTCCCTGCGACCGAGGAAGAACACCTCGTTGCCGCCCGCCTCGGCGATGGCCTCGGCGATGTCGACCCGCGCCGAGGGCGTCAGGTAGCGATCGATGTGGGAAAGACCGACGGACACGGCGCGAGTATGGCTGCAACGACCTGCTGCGTCGCGTGGGATCGCCCGGCTCGGCTAGCTTCCCGCCATGGGCTACTACGACGTCTTCTCTCTCTTCTACGACAGCTCGGTCGCCAAGCACTACATCAGCCAGCGGGTGGCCTCGCAGGCGGCGTTGGACCTGTCCCCCGGCCTCACCGTCCTGGACTGCCCCGCAGGGACCGGGCTGAGCTTCCCGCACATCAAGGAGGGCATCGGCGACGGCCTCCTCATCGGGGCGGACATCAGCTCGGGGATGCTCGGCAAGGCCCAGAAGAAGGTGGACAAGGCCGGCTGGGGCGACAGCGTGAAGCTCGTGTGCAAGGACGCCGCGGCGCTGACCGCCGCGGACCTCGGCGTCGACGCCGTCGACCGCCTCCACATCTTCCTCGGCATGTCCGCGTTCCCGGACATGCAGGGCACGTTCGACGCCCTCTGGGGGCTGCTGAAGCCCGGGGGACGCTGCGTCATCGTCGATGTGCACGCCGAGACGCTCGGCTTCCAGGGGAAGATGGTGAACCTGACGGCCCGCGCGGACATCACGCGTCGCTTCTGGGAGCCGCTGGAGGCGGTGGCCGAGGGCTACTCCCGCAGCGAGCTCGAGACCACGCCGGCCCACGGCGGGACCATGATGCTCGCCACCGGGACGAAGCCCGCGTAGGCGTCCTCAGCGGGTGATCCCGAGGATCTCCTTCGCCTCAGCGGCTGTCGCCGGACGCCGACCCACGTCCCGGGCCATGCGGGCGGCCACCTCGACCAGCGCGCCGTTGCTGGACGCCATCGTGCCGTCCGGCAGATAGAAGTTGTCTTCGAGGCCGACGCGGAAGTCACCCCCGAGCGTGAGCGCCGCCGCCCCGAGCAGCCACTGCTTGCGGGAGATGCCGATGACACTCCACGACGAGCCGTCGGGCACCGCGTCCACCATGGCGATCAGCGAGCGGGTGTCGGCCTTGACGCCGCCCACGACCCCCATGATCAAGGAGAACCGCGGCTTGCGCGTGATCGCGCCCATGTCGATGAGCGGCTCCGCCGAGCTGACGTGGCCCACGTCGAAGCACTCCATCTCCGGGACGATGTCGTGCTCCTTCATGCCGGCCAGGAACTCGCGGATCTCGGTGAAGGGGTTGTTGAACACGATGTCGAACACGAAGTCCTTCCGCTTCTGGGAGTACTTCGCGTAGTTCATCGAGCCCATGTTCAGCGCCGCCACGTGCGGACGGCAGGCGGCCAGGTACTTCACCCGGTCCGCCACGGAGATGCCGTGCGCGCCGGTGCTGAAGTTGATGATCATCTCGGGCACCTCGGCCCGGATGGCATCGGCGATGGCCTGGTACTCCTCGGTGCGGAACGACGGGGTGCCGTCGGGGTACCGCGCGTGGATGTGCATCTGGACCGCGCCGGCGTCCCAGGCGCGCCGCGACTCGGCGGCGTACTCCTCCGGTGTGTAGGGGATGGCCGGGCACTGCTGCTTGTTGGCGAAGACGCCCGACAGGGCGCACGTCAGGATCACGGCGTCGCGCACGCGATCACCTCCCCTTCCACTGGGGCTCGCGCTTGCCGAGGAAGGCGGAGACCCCCTCCATGGCGTCTTCGGCGAGCGTGTTCACGGTGAGCATGGCGTTTGCGTAGTCGAGCGCGCCGTCCAGCGGCAGCTCGGACATCGTGTAGAAGCCGCGCCGCCCCAGGCGCAGGATCGCGGGGCTGTGGCGCGCGATGCTGTCCACCAGCGCGTCCGTCGCGGCGTCCAGGTCGGCCCGGGGCACGACCCGGTTGGCGAGCCCGATCTCCACGGCCTTGGCCGCGCTGATCTTCTCGCCGGTGAGGATGAGCTCCAGCGCGGCCTTGCGGGGCACGTTGCGGAGGATCGTCGCCAGGATCACCCACGGGAACAGGCCGAGCCGGATCTCCGGGGTGCCGAACCGGGCCGTGTCCGCGGCGACGACGAGGTCGCAGCCGCACGCCAGGCCAAGGCCCCCACCGAGGGCGTCCCCCTGGACCTTCGCGACCACGGGCTTGCCGAGATCCCGCAGGACCCGGAAGAGGTCAGCGAAGCGGCCTCGCCCCTCGTGGGCCGGGACGACCCCCTGGGCCATCATCCCGCCGCCGAGATCTCCCCCGGCGCAGAAGGCCCGGTCGCCGGCCCCCGTGATGACCACCACACGGGCCTCGGCGTCCGCATCCGCGCGGCGCAGACCGGCGATCAGGGCGTCGACGAGCTCCGGGCTCAGCGCGTTGCGCCGGTCGGGGCGGTTCAGGGTCAGCACGGCGCGATCGCCCTGCTGCTGGTAGATCAGCGGCTCGGCCACCTGGTCCTCCTCAGGACGGAGAGCGACGTTGACTGACGAGTCAATCAACAACCGCGGCGCATCGTACGCGGGCCCCCCCGAGGCGTCTACCGAGCGGCTGCGGGTCGCGATCCTGGGCCTCGGGCGGGCGGGCTCGGCGGTCCTGCGCGAGTGTCTCGCGGCGCCCGACGTCGACGTCGTCGGAGCGTGGAACCGCTCCCGGGCGAGCGTGCAGGCGGACTGCCCGATCACCTGGGAAGCGGCCGTCCCGGACGCCTTGCTCGCGGCTGACCTCGTGCTGCTCGCCGTGCTCGACGACGCGGTCCCCACCGTGGCGGGCACCCTGAAGCCACCCGAGACCACCGCGGTCGTGCACCTCTCGGGAGCGGCGGACGTCGGCCTGCTCGACGCCCTCCCCGCAGGCCCGGCGCGCGGCTGCTGGCACCCGCTGCAGGCGTTCGCGCAGCGGCGCCCCGGCGGACTGCCGGTCCCTCCGTACGCCGTGGCCCTGCAGGGGGATCCCGTCGCGGTGGCAC